>Ga0224529_1000726_pt1 | contig 23289 bp, 19 predicted proteins | sample CBST50metaG_FD_179893 | JGI IMG/M metagenome (GOLD analysis project Ga0224529, IMG submission 179893) | Peat soil microbial communities from Stordalen Mire, Sweden - C.B.S.T50 | ecosystem: Environmental > Terrestrial > Soil > Wetlands > Peat | place: Sweden: Norrbotten County, Stordalen Mire... | reverse complement strand
CAGCAACAACGACAACTGAGAGGAGAAGAGAAAGAAGTTCAAACGACTATCGGGAAATCTAGTTGTCGTTGAAGGGAAAGAATAGTTGACGCCAGACAGACGGCTGTAGCGGTGGATAGACGTAGCCTCGCCACAGCCGCAAGTGCACCTTCTCCAACAAACTCTCCCGCCGAGAGCATCTTGAGAGTGGCCTCTTTCCCTGCTGCTGACACGACGGTAACTTTTGCTCGCCCCTTTTGAAGATAGAAGACCGAGTCCGCAGGATCTCCCTGCGAAAAGAATGTATCCTTGGGCTGCAATTGGATGATTCTCCGGCCCAAACCAGCGGTCGCAAGCAAAGCAGCGATATCAAACCCGTTTTTATCCAATTCAACCATCAAAGAGCCTCCTTCCAGAAACGGCTCTTGCGGGTTAGCAGGTGGCAGGTGTGCAACAACATCGCCATCTGGTGAATCGCGCAAGCGCACAACAAGCAAACAATCACCAACTGCAAGCATGTAGGATGCTTTTCATTTGACCGGCAGTCGTTACATTTTGTTCATCAGTACACTTCATGCCAAACGTTAGCACATCATTCCATGAGGAATGACGGAGTTCTGTCCAATATTGCTCATATTTTGGAGAAATATTTCAGTATTTTGAGCAGTGCAGTGTTGAAATAGGCAGGGTGAAGCACATGGAGAATCGCCTCCCCCCAGACATCGTGCAAGAGAGTATTATCGCGAAATGTACTTTGCGTTGATGGCAAGGCGTAGTATACAAAGAAAGAGTGGAATCGATGGTTCCTCCCAACAAGACACGCGACTTAGCTCGCAGCCTCGTTGCTTCCGAGGCCGATGCAAGTGCATCTACACTGCAAACCAAGCCTGCAACTGTGCGCGTCTATGAGAGGCTGCGCCGACAACTTGGCGCGCCCGTAGGAGTAGAAGGTTTTCAGGTGCTTGCATCACGCGCCTTGGCCCTTGCCAAGGGCCAGTCTTCCATACTCAACGCCGTCCAAGTTACGGCAAATGGTGAGTTGCGCGGCCTTAGCGACATGGAATCTCAAGAGGGGACAGGTGCTGGTCAGGACGACGAGGCCGGTGTCATCTTGATTGCACAGCTTCTTGGGCTGTTTCTTACCTTCCTTGGCGAAGCAACAACTCTGCATTTGATTGAAGATTTGCGCCTTCAGGTTGACGCGAAGACAGATTTGGTCGCGACTACAGTAGCAGACGTGACAGCCTCGGCGGTCGATGAGTCAACAACGGCTGCGGCATTCGAAGACCTTTTGCTGGAAATCAACCACTTGAGGAGTGTGAGTGATCACATCGAAGCCCTTGCGGACAATCATTCCGACATGCAGGAAGCTCGCAAGCATAGTGGGCAATCTTCGCAATATCGCTGCTGTCTTGGATATATTTACGCTCATACGAAGCAAGGCTGGTGGTCCGCAAGATGAAATTCCCAACCTGCAGACGAATCGTTACATGAATTGATTCCTGATCCTGCTTTTTGTGCTTACAGTGAGGATCAGCAGGAAGATAATCAATTGTGCGGTATCTTGCGGTAGGATGAAATTATCCCTTTGATCCTCAGTGAAGTGTGTGATGGATCTCTGAATCTCAACCCTGGAATGATGCTGAATTGAAAATGACGATTTCCCCAGAGATGCGAGATTTGGCCCAACGACTTCTTGCCTATGAAGCCGATGCGGACAAGAGCTCCAGGCCAATGGAGTCTGTAACTCTTCGCACCTATGAGAAATTGCGTCAATGCCTCGTGGCCTTCGCAGGGGAGGCGGGTTTTCAGTCAATCGCGGCACGTGCCTTGATGATCGCCCAGGTTGAAGTTCCCAGTCTATGCGCGGTGCAGGTTACTGCGAATGGCACATTACAGAGGCTAGACGACGTTGAGCCGCAGACCAAGATAGATAAGGATCAGTCTGGTTACCAGAAGTCAGGCGAAGACCCGCCCAGTGAAGAGGGAACTATTCTCATCGCCTGCATTCTTGGTCTGCTTCTTATATTCCTTGGGGAAGCTTTAACGTTAAGCCTGTTACGCAATGCGTGGCCGGATACAACCTTCGATAATCGCAATTCGGGGGACGGGAGAAAAGCATGACCATTGAAGATAAGGTGAAGATCAACAAACTGCCGACCGGTGTTCCGGGCCTTGATGAGATCGTTGGCGGCGGACTCCCTGAATTCTCGTTCAATATCATTGCAGGCGCTCCCGGCAGCGGGAAGACTACGCTTGCGCATCAGTTCGTTTTTGCCAATGCGACCCCGGAAAGACCCGCACTCTACTTCACTGTCCTCGGCGAGTCGGCAATCAAGATGCTGCGTTACCAACAGCAGTACACCTTCTTTGACCCCAGTTTATTGCCCGAATCCATCCGATTCATCAATCTGAGCCAAGTTGTTCTGGAAAAGGATTTGGGCGCGGTTCTGGAGGAGATTACTAAGGAAGTAACAAAGTCCAACCCTGCTGTTGTGGTCGTGGACTCTTTTCGCACGATGGTTCGGAAGCCACAGGAAGGCATGGACCTGCAAGCTTTCATCCAAAGATTGGCGCTGTTTCTGGCTAGCTGGCAGGCAACAACTTTTCTGATCGGTGAATATGCCGAAGAGGAGCTACGCGATAACCCTATTTTCACCGTTGCTGATGGGCTTTTCTGGATGCGTCAGATAACCGAACGCAACTCGATTGTGCGCAAGTTACAGATCATCAAATTGCGCGGTCAGGCATCGGTGCCCGGACTGCACACGTTCCGCATTACCAACGCTGGAGTGCAAGCTTTTTCGCGCACCTTCGGGTTGACAGCGGGGAGGAGGAATGCACTCGGACTGAAGCGTCTTTCCTTCGGTATTCCAGAGATGGACAAGATGTTGGATGGAGGCGTGCGCGAAGGAGATAGCGTTCTGGTGGCAGGGTCTTCCGGAACTGGAAAATCCGTTCTGGCGACCCAATTCATCGCCGAGGGCATCCGCCAGGGCGAATCTGGGATTGTGGCTGTCTTTGAAGAACGCCCGCAAGCCTATGCAGAACGGGCCGCTACTTTAGGCCTGGATTTGGAGAAGCCGCAGGACGAGGGAAGGCTCGAAATTCTTTATCTCCGCCCCCTTGATCTTTCTGTAGATGAAACCATGCACTCAATTCTCTCTGCCGTGCAGAAGATCGGCGCCAAGCGCTTGGTGATCGATTCCCTGGCTGGTTTTGAAATGGCTCTTTCGCCTGGCTTTCGCGCCGATTTTCGCGAGTCGCTCTATCGGATGATCTTTGCGTTAACAGGTATCGGAGTCACGATATTGAGCACAGTAGAAATAGATGAGTCTTTCATCGAGTTTCCCTTCAGCACTTACTCAATATCTTTTTTGACAGATGACATTATTCGGCTGCGGTACGTATCCATCGATGGTCAATTGCGCAAGATCATGACTGTTATCAAAATGCGTGGTGGAAACCACGCCAAGGATATTCGTGAGTATGAAATCACCTCCGATGGGGTAGTGATTCTCAACACGCGGCTAACAGACTATCAAGGGCTTATCAGCGGACTCCCAGTGCATACCGACCTATCCAGCCGGCAGAAAGATACTTTGCTGGAATCAGAAGCCGAAAAAAGCAGCTAGGGCCTCATACCGGTAATCATCAATGAACTCCGGTGATCCGTGGCGGGTGCAATCACCATGCCCGGTTCAGGCCCTTGCAGCGCGGATCCTCCATCGCGATCACTACGCTCTTGCACCGGGGACCTTCCATCTCTGTTTCCCTACCGTAGCCCAGACCTCTATATCGAGGATCCGTCTCGATGTCCGCACCTGTGATCAGCCCCTTGCATCGCAAGTCTTCCGTTCTCATAGCGGCAATTCTGCACCGGGAATCTTCCATATCAATCACCATCCTCTTTGACATACTCTTGCCAGAATTGCTTTTCTAGTCACAGAGCTGAGATCAAGTAGATGCGATCAATTGAGTATTGGCTATCCACTATTGCACACTTTATTCAGTCATGGCGCACTAGCCTCTTGCCGTCACAGCATCCCTAGCCGCAGTGATCGTAGCGGCAACTCCCGCCACACGTCGATACGACTCAATTCTGTCAGCATGTTCATAAGTGTCGGTTACAACAATCAATTCATCCGCCTCGGTTTCTCTAGCCAGTCTTTCCATCCCAGCCTTTACGGTTGCTTCCGAACCAACGATAGCTTCACTCAACCTGCTTTGCACGGCCTCTCGTTCCCCGTTGCGCCAAAGCGCTCGCATGGAATCCACCGGTGGCAACAACTCTACAGGCTGTCCTCGGATAAGGCGAAGAAAACGCTGTTGTGAAGTTGTGAAGAGTCGCTGCGCGATCGCATCCGTCTCCGCGGCAATCAGCGGTGCAGCCACAATAAGATAAGGATCACGTAAAACTTCGCGGGGCTCGAAATGGGTATGATAAAGTTCAGCGGCAGCATATAGATACTGCGGAGCAAAGTGTGCGGCAAAGGCGTAAGGAAGTCCTAATTCCGCGGCTAACTGTGCACTGAACAGGCTTGAACCGAGCAAAGTAATCGGCACATGACTGCCCTGGCCGGGAATCGCCTTGACCATCTGCCCCAGCCGTTCCGGTCCCAAATAAGCTTGCAGTTCCTGAAGCAATGCCGGAAAATCGTCTCCGCTCTGTTGTAAGTCGCGCCGCAACGCACGCATGGTTTGAACATCTCCGCCCGGAGCGCGGCCCAATCCCAAATCAATTCGCCCAGGGTAGAGCGCCTCCAGCGTTCCAAACTCTTCAGCGACGATCAGCGGCGCATGGTTGGGTAGCATGACGCCACCACTGCCGACGCGGATCGAATGCGTCGCACCGGCAATATGCCCGATCAACACTGGCGTGGCAGAACAAGCCAGCCCGGTAATGGAATGATGTTCGGCAAGCCAATAGCGCTTGTAGCCAAACTGCTCTGCGGATCTCGCCAAATCTACCGACCGGGTAATCGCATCGCCGGTCGATTCACCAGATCGAAGGCCCACTAAATCCAGTACAGAAACTGCAAGTCCATTCTTCATGGTCTTTCCGATCCCTCACAGAGAGGCAGAATGCGAATCGCTTTCAGCCCAAGTTCATTTCGGCTTACCCTAGCATCTCTGGCTTGTGAGCAGTCCCATCAAAGTGGCTGGTCGTCTTGTATAGCTCAAATTTTCCTGCCTGCGCGGCTGGCTTTGTCCGCTCCAGCAAGCTAGCTACCTCTGCTGATGACAAAGGCCGAAAGGTTCGCGCTGCTTCCAGTGCCTGATCGAGTATCGCCTCGGTATTGATGCCCGTAATCTGCACCGATACTGGCAGGTTCAGGCAATAGTGAAGGCACTCGATTGGGGTTACAGTCTTGCTGTGAAGAATGTACGGGTCGCCTAATCCCTTCATGCCGAGAACGCCAATGCCAGCTTGCGTAAGCAGCGGAAGCACTTCGCGAGTAAAGCTACGAAAATGCGCATCCATTACGTTCAGCGGCATTTGCACGGCATCAAAGCGAAACTGATGCTTTTGCGCCATCTCCAACATGCGCAAATGGACCATTGGATCTTTGTGGCCCGTGAAGCCGATAAAACGAACCTTGCCCGCCTGCTTTGCCGCGAGCATAGCTTCCATTGCGCCACCATCGGCAAAGATCCGGTCTGGGTCTTCCAAGCGAATCACCTCGTGAAACTGCATCAGGTCCACATGATCGGTTCGCAGGCGCAGGAGCGATTCATCAATTTGCTCTGCGGCGGCGGTTTTTGTGCGGCCATCAATCTTGGTCATCAAAAAGACCTTGTTACGATACCCACCTTCGAGCGCTTTACCCATGCGAAGTTCACTGATGCCACCGTTGTAATCCCAGCAGTTATCCAAAAATGTAATTCCGCTATCGATAGCTCTGTGGATCAGTTGCGTGGCTTCATCATCCTGAAGCGCAGGAATGCCGATGTGAAACCCACCAAGCCCAATAGCCGATATCCGTTCACCGGTTCGGCCTAATGTGCGATAAATCATCGAGCCGTTCTCCGGTCGTTTCACTTCTGCGTGCAACAGAGGCGAAACAAACTGTTCGGCTGCCGCTGCGCCAACTACTGTCGTTGCTGTCTTCACAAAGTTTCGTCGATCCATGCACACACCCCCGTGTCGGATTGGATGCAGTCAATGAGCCAGAAGTCGCATAACGGTCGTAGGAAATTATGGTTCCTGGTTCCGCGAGACTGTGTGCAAGAGTGAACAGACTCTGGCCGACAGCCATGGGATCGTAACGATACGCTGGATTGCATCTTTGTATTTCACCAAATATCCAAGTACACATGAGATCGCGTCGTTTCTTGCAAAAATGATGCGCTTAATCGAACTATCGTTCCAGTTGTCAGGAATGGTATTGCCGTTCTATGGAGGGGGAACAATGCGCGATGACAATCTCAAATCTTCAATCAAACTCCTTGTTGTTGACGATGCTCCTTCGATTCGGTCGTCAATATCCGGCATGCTTGCGGAAATAGGTTATATTGTTAGGACAGCGGGTGATGGACTTGAAGCACTGGTAGCAATTCGAATGGATGGTCCTAATATCCTGCTCTCCGATCTCAATATGCCAGGAATGTCGGGATTCGAACTGCTCCGGGTGGTTCGCCTGCGCTATCCATCGATCCAGGTAATCGCCATGAGCGGCTCGTTTTCCGGAGAAGAGATCCCTTCCGGCGTAATCGCGGATGCCTTCTACCAAAAAGGGTGCAGCATTCGGTCTTTGTTGAGGATCATTGAGGGCTTAAGCCAACAGAAGTTGAGACCAGTGATTGAGCCTGTTGCAACAGCCCCTCTCCGGATTCAGCGAAACGGAATCGACTCGTTCGGCAGCCCATACGCCATGATCGTCTGCCCAGAGTGTTTGCGTAGTTTCCACGAAACTGTAAGCGGTTCTCTCACCTCAATTCGAGAAGCGCATTGCAGCCATTGTCATCAATCGATTTACTATGCGATCGTCGATCCTGTCGAGTGGGAGTCCGCAATGCCTTCGATCATTTCATCGAGTATGCACGTTGCCCAAGCAAGAATATGAACGGAGGCCCTATCGAGTTAAAGGTTCGAGCGGTTCACGGCCAGTTTGGTCGATTCGCAACAGCGGTGTGTGCGTGGTTGGGATCAACTTGGGCGTTTGCTTGCGCAGGTCTGGTGGTCGTTGTATGGGGGGCAACCGGTCCTTTACTGCATTTTTCGCAAGCATGGGAACAGATTATCAACACCGGAACAGGCATCGCTACGTTCTTGATGGTATTTCTGATCCAGAACACGCAAAACCGCGATGCACGCGCAATCAACCTCAAACTCAATGAGTTGATTCGCGCTGTGGGCAAAGCTCGAAATCAAATGATTGATATTGAGAAACTGAGCGATCTTGAACTAGACGAGATGCAGGTTACATACGAAAAGATCAAGACAGGCTGGACAGAGCGTCAGAAACAAGCTTCGCGAGAACCGGCGGATAAGTAGCGAGGAACAAAGAGCGCCTCATCGTTGGTATTCCAAAGCAACTTCTGATCAAATGACTGTGCATTATTGGACGGTGCCGTCCAGTATCCAATTGCTAGAGTAGAGTATATTGCTGCACCGACAAACGATGAAGCTTTAGTAAAGCCATGTGGCACAGTTGCACAACAGGGTTCCACTGCGAGCAGATTCAAAGAATTTAGGTCGAAAAAATTACCAGATGCCTGGCAACGCTGACTGAAATGCCGGGTGTGAAGAATGCGGTTCACATTTCCAACTTTGACAGACACCATCGTGTTCAAGACTGAGTTGTATGCGACCTTCGAAAAAGGGAAACTAATAGGGCATTTACGGGAAGATCCTATGAGAATGTACATTGCCGTGATTACAACCATGTTGGCCGCGCTTTCGATGCTGCTGGCAAATGGACTGGCCCAAACGCCACAAAAGAGTTCCACGCTCACAATTGCTGGACACCCCGGAGAAGCACGTCTGCTTCTGGTCAATGGCAAGTCGTATATTGATATTGAGGAACTTGCGCGGCTAACTCAGGGAACCTTATCGTTTAAATCCAATCAGACAACTCTCACGCTTCCTACTTCTAATCGAGATGTTCCTGCGCTTGTGCCCCATGCAAATGCAGGCTTCTCAAGAGCCTTCATACAGGCAAGCATCGAAGAAGTAAGTGTGATTCGGGAATGGCAGATTGCGATCGTTAAGGCAGTCGGAACGAACAGCCCAGTGCCCGTGGACTGGATATCTGCGCAGCAACGACAGGCAGAAAAGAATCTGGCGCTCGCCTCAGCCGCCGCTACGAGGGACAGCGACCGCGGTACTTACACGATGCTTTCTGCGGAACTCAATCATATGCAGATCTTGAGCGAGCGCTACCTCGCGATCCGTAAACAGGACGGGTTCATTTCGCCGGACAGTTTCAACAGCAGTTCCCTTGAAGACCAGATTATGAGTTGCGCACAGGGGATTGTATCCATGACGGAGAGTCACGAGTTTCATGATCAGCCGGCATGTCACTAATACGATGACCGCGAGAGTGCTGCAAATATCACGGTTACAATCCATCTAAATGACCCGCGAGAAAGACGACAGGGACTACTTTCGGAACTGTCAACTCCAATTGTTGTCTCAGCAGAGCCGAAGGCTTTCCCACCTAAAATAATCTTGGCAATCAGCAGTTGATCATGGCATTTTCGATTTCAGCTTGATCATCTCGCCATCCACTGCAAACTTTCCGTATCCGTGGTGGTGAATGGTCTTCGGATTCTTCTGTGCGGGATCGCGCCAAGCATTGAGAACTTCCAAAACTAAGAGATTGAATTTGTTGACAAGATGGGTGTCGACTACCTTGCATTCGAGGTTGGCAAAGCACTCGGCAACCAAAGGTGGAGCAACACACTTGGCTGGCGCCTGCGTCAGACCAAATAGCTTGAACTTGTCGACATCGCGGCCAGAGCAATTACCGATTCCGACAACTATCTGCGCCATATCCAGCGCCGGAATGGCGATCACGCACTCCTTTGTCGCGCGCAACGCGGCAAAGCTATGATCGCCACTGCTAACGATACAGGCTACCAGTGGCGGTTCAAACTCGACCATCATATGCCACGACATTGTCATGATGTTGGCGTGGCCCTTATGCGTTGTCGTCAGCAGAACCACCGGACCGGGTTCGAGCAACTGGTAGACCTTCGACAGATCCAGATTCTTCATCATGTATGCATCTCCTGAAAACCATCTACTGCTAGTCAATCTCTCATCACACACGGATATTATTTGTTTGGTAACGACTTCGTCCTGTTCCCGGCCCTTTTACTCCTCAATGCCGATTCCCGCATACATCCGCCGCACTGCCGTCACTAGTGCTGAATGAGCTGGTTTTCACTCGATCTGATAGTGGCGACTTTCAGAAATACGAAATCGTCAAGGGGAAGGATCTTCCGGCGCACATAGGTAAGCTTCGTCATCTTGATTCCTTCGGCCTTCTCACTCAAGAGGTCGTTGACTGGGGTGGCTAAAGGGGAAGTGCTGAACGGACCGCATGAGCAGTTTCCACATGCTCGTCTTTCCCAGTTTCCGCCTTGGTAGACTCTACCACTGCCGTGACCAGTTGCGCGGAGAGTTCGAGTTCTTCGCGAGAATGTTCTTGATCCTGATTGCTGAGTTTGTGCGCGCTTCGATGATCGGTTTTGCCGTGGGCGACTGCCGCGACGTCGTGTGCGTGGGATGCCAAGTTGTGATGTTCTGCGGCTGGATCGTGTGAACTCTGAGGCATGGTGTACTCTCCTTGCGCATTTAATGCAAGCCGCCAGGCAAGAATCGATATTTAATTAACCGAGCAAGACGAGCTTACCTCGAATTTCAAATTCGAAGAGATGGAATTGAGCCATCTCAATTGGCAAACTAGCCATGGCACTCATCTAGTTCTGTTCGATTCATCGACAAGCGGATTTATTTCCGGTCGGGCAATCTGCTTGCTGGCCCCCAGCACTGCTTCATGTTGAGCAGATGCATTTTTCTGACATCCCGATCATTTTATTGTTTTTTACTCTTCCACCCTTCGTAAGAGATACGCGGAATCGTCATGAATGCGTCTCGCGTATGTACATAGTTACCCAAACCGTTCATTCGACCAATAGCGTGCAACTCGTCAGCTTTGATGTAAGGCTCCGCCGGATCCACATACCGATCCTCAACGTAAATGGAGACAACGCGCCCAAGAATGATCCGAGAGCGACCGATCTCTAACGTCGTGTACTCGCGGCACTCCAGCGCGGCGTGCGCCTCTGCCAGTCGCGGCGGTATCACAACTTGCGACGGTGCAGTCGTGAAGCCGGCAACTTCCACTTCGCTCATTTCGTGCGGAAAATCTATTGCGCAGATGTTCATCTCTTCGGCGATGTCCTCGGTGACCACGTTGACAACAAACTCGCTGGTGCGGCGGATGTTGCGAGCTGTGTCCTTGGGAACAAACTTCTGGTCTGGCCGGTTGGCTACGCCAATACCAATGATGGGTGGGTCGGTGCACAGGTAGTTGTAGGCGCTGAAAGGGGCCGCATTCAACTGTCCATCCTCATCCATGCTGGTGATCAGTGCAATCGGCCGTGGCGCCACCAAGCCCGCAAGCAATTTGTAGGCATAGTTGGCGTGATTCTGCTCAAGGTCAAAATCCATCTGTAAAATTCTCCTCACAGTTTGATGGTATTCGAACAGAGGCGGTCGCATCTTGTCGAAATCGCTCTCTACACTGCTTTGCTGGTCGCTGGTATACAGTATGCCTCCATCAACTGGATCTGCGTTGTCCGCCCTATTTTGCGATTCGAGCCTCGTTATAAAGAGTCGTTGTCGTTTGAATGACCTCCATTGTCATCTCTGACATGGCCTGCATAAAGAATACTGTTGCAACGTCGGTACTGGTTGTGACTGTTCCATCACTGGATAAAAAGGCCAACGTAAAAGGAATTGGGCCCTTTGTGCGAGTGGCCGAGGCTGCTGAAAAGCTCATCTGAAGCGATTCCTACATTTTGGAATCCGGACCTTTTGTCGCAGGATTTGCGTTGAGACTTGAAGCAGCTTTTGAATAAGTCTCCACATGACTTGTGGTCGCCGTTGTTGGCGGACCAAGGCTAAAGGATGGCCGGGCCAGTCTGTGAATATCGTTCGCGAACTCTTTGATCTCGATGTACTGATTCTTGGCGATATTCGTGAGATGCTGGCGCGTGTTTGTCGCTGGCCACCATACGTCGATTGCGACTATGCGGGCATTATGTCCCAGACCTATGTGCTGCTCCATCGGCTGTGAGCCGAAAGAACTGGTTTCTCCGACTGTACGAAAGATCGATCGCGGCGCCAGGCCATCATCTGTCACGGTGACCTTGATCTGTGCGCCGACTCCAGAGCGGTTGCTTTTCACCCCGACCATATGAATATTGATCCAGTCGTTGTTGTTGCCTGGGTTTTTAAACACCCGCAAAGTGTGCGCATCGCCCGGCACAGCCCCGCCGATCTCTGCTACGATGGCCACATTCCCACTTCTATCGAGATCGGCAAAGGTGATTGCGTGCCCCTTGTGCAGTTCTCCTGTCCCCGAGGAGGCTGTAATGTCTACAAACTGTTTTCCACCTTCATTGAGTAGCAGCGCGTGTGGCACCAGCGCGGTATAGTTAGGGTTCCCGTTCCCAAGGTAGATCGAGAGGAATCCGTCGTTTCGGATGTCGCCAAAGCCGGACCCCATCGGCATGAAAACCTTGTCGAGGCCGACTTTCTCGGTGACGTCCTCAAAAGTTCCATCGTGCTTGTTTCGATACAGCTTAAGCGTTTCGGCGATGTGCGGAGAGCCAAGATAGGTCTTAATCGATTCAGCCACGGAGATAGGGTAACTTGTCACAAACAGATCCGGCCATCCGTCATTGTCATAGTCGAAAAAGAAGGTCGAAAAGCTGACTACGGGTGCCTGTACTCCGGCCTGACGCCCAACATCGGTAAATGTCATATTGCCATTGTTGTGGTATAGATTATTCGCACCGTACAAGTTCGACACATAGAAATCGACGTAACCGTCGTGATCGTAATCCGCAGCAGTTACTCCCTTGGAAAACGCCGTCTGATCGATTCCCGCCGAATGAGAGATGTCTTCAAATGTGCCGTCTCCCTTGTTGCGAAACAGTTGACTAGGAGAGTTTTCGTTGGCAATAAAAAGGTCAAGATGGCCGTCATTGTCCATGTCAGCCCATACCGCGGAATTGGACTGGGCTACGTTATCTCCCAGTCCGCTAGCCTCTGTGACGTCTGTAAAGGTCCCATCGCAGTTGTTGCGCAGTAGAGATCTTTTTTGCGCGTACTCCCATCCTCCGCGCGGGATAAAAAGATCCATGCATCCGTCGTTGTTGTAGTCCACCTGCATAATGTTGAGTGCGCCAAGCTGGTTGGCGATCCCAGCCTCGGCTGATCGATCTGTAAACGTTCCATCGCCGTTGTTGTGAAAGTATTTGATCGGATCGCAGGTTTCCATACTAGAGACAAATATGTCAAGCAGCCCATTGTTCTCGAAGTCGTCAATGGCAAGTCCGCCCGCTTCGCGCATGACATTCAAGCCTGCCGCTGGCGCAACATCGACAAAGCGCCCGATATTCTCCTTTGACTGGAAGGCGCTGATGGGAATGAGATATGCTTTTGGCACACCATCCGGATACTCACCGAGTGCCGAATAAGCATAATTAAGAAGCCACTTCACCTCAATATTGTCGGGATGTTGCGAGAGAATACGAGTGAAGTATTGGATGGCCAATTGTGAATGTTCTTTTTTTTCATAACTTTTTCTAGGGTTAGTGGAAGGAAATAGATCCATATCGCCGGAGTTGCGATATACTCCGTTTTCCATTTCTGCCCAATGCAAATACGCCGCGCCGATTGTCTCGTCAAGTGCCAGCAATATAGGGGTCGATGCCGTTCGAACAGGGCCTCCCATGCCCCCACTCTCGCCTCCATCTTGACGCATTGAGGACTGAGTGGATGTCGCTGCCTGGGTCATCTGGTAGACAACTTTGAACTCTTTGATTGATTCCTCCATCTTTCCTTTATAGGCATATAGTTGGCCAGCAAGCAAATGAATTTGCAGAATGTCGTCTGTACTGTAGGAGGCAGGAATATCTGACCTGTCTGCATGAGAAAACATTACAATTTCCTTCATAAAAGCGTCGTAAGACTCAGTGCGCAGATTGCAGCTTTGACGGAGGTCGCGAGCCCATCCTTCAGGCTTCGGATATTTTGCAAATGCCCGATCAGCCTCGCCTAGACCGCCTATACCGGTTCCATATTGAATCGTTCCATTCGCGATCAGCTCCTGGATGCGCCTGGGATTCAGATCCTGCGTAGCGGGCGCCACAGGCAGAATCTTCAGAATCGCAAAGCCAGAGGCGACAGAAACAATCCTGCTGAGTTGTCCGGTCGTTAAACCAGACACGGCGTTTCGCAAATCAGAGCGAAGTTGCGCCGGACTTAACTTTCCAAGATACCCACCATCAATCGATGTAGGATCGATCGATTTTTCTTTTGCCAATACGCTAAAGTCCCATCCTGTATTGAGCTGTCGCAACACGTCGTCAGCCTCTGCTTTAGTCGATGTGACGATAATGCCGAGTTCCACGGGCTGCGATGCAACGCCTTGCTGAGAAAGGCTTCTGGAGGTGAAGCTCGACAGGAGTGCCGTAACAGTGAGCAATAGTTTCACCAAAAGATGGAGTTTTGCAGTTCTGAATCGTGGCATCGTTTCCTCAAGGCATGAAATCCAACTCGTATGGCTACGCGTAAGTCTAAAAGAATAGAGAGGATCGCGGCCCTGGTCGTGGATCCCATGTATGAGATTTTTCTCCTCACAAAGGACTACACCGCAATTCCATACTTTGGATATGATGGTGACTCATCCTTGTGGTCGATGTGGATATGGGCCCAGATCCGCATAATAGCAATTTGGCAAGATTTGCCGCTGGAGATATCCCTGTGAAGCTCAAGCAATTGATATGTGTTGTTGCATTAGCCGGCAGCAGGCTACTGTCCGCACAGGGAGGTCACGACGCACAATTGCCAACTTCACTCGCAACTCTGCTGCGTGAAGCGGATGCAAACAATAGTCAGATAGCAGCAGCGGATGACGCATGGCGGGCATCGACACACGTTGAAGCGCAGGTCTCCGCGCTTCCTGCGGTTGAGATCACATTTCAGTCGTTCAGCGTCGGTAGCCCCAAGCCGCTTGCTGGATTCAGTAATAGCGAGTTTGCATACGTGAGCTTGGGAGCAGCACAAGAACTTCCGTACCCTGGGAAGCTGAGGCTTCGGGGCGAGGTTGCTCATCGTGAGATGGAGACGAACAAGGCCGGCGTTGCAGTTACACGCTCCTCGGTGGAAGAGCAGACCAAGCTGCTCTATCTGCAAATTGCATATTCCACTTCTGCGATTGCATATCTGGATCGTATCGATTCACTGCTGCGGTCGGTAATTCAAGACGCGCTCTCCCAATATGCCCTCGGAAAGGGAAGCCAGTCGGCAGTCATCAAGGCGCAGATGGAGCGAACACAGATTCTACGCCAGGATACGATGCATAACCAGGAACTGTGGCAGGCGCAGGCCCGCCTAAAGCAACTATTGCACCGCGCGCAGGATTCTCCCGACATATATCCTGATCCGCTTGCAGCGACGCCCTTTGCGATTGATTCACAGGAGTTGCAAAACCAGTTGCGCGTCAGCAATCCCACGCTGATGGTGGACGCTCATGTGGTGGGCAAGCAGAAGGCGCAGTTGGCGTCCGCAAAGCGTGAGAGCCAACCAGATTTCAATGTTGGCTATGCCTTCCAGATTACTGGCGATGACTATCGAAATCGCTATATGTTTTCGGCGAATATGCGTCTTCCCAATCGGCGTCGTGTAGAAGCTGAGATTGCCCAAGCCGTGGAAATGGAGACTCGTGCAAGACACGAGATGGACTCGGATGTTCAGCAAAAACTGGCCGATTTGCAAGAGCAATACGTTGCAGTAAAGAGTACGGCGGAACTTCTCAATGAATACAAGGAAGGACTGATACCGCAAGCGGAGGCTGTGTTTCATTCCGAGCAGTCCGCCTATCAGTTGAACAAACAGGAACTCGGTCCAGTGCTCTCAGCGTTGTTGGACATTCTCACACTGGAGAGCGATTACCAGCAAGCGCTTCTCGATCACGAGACCGCACTTGTACGCATAGAGACATTGACAGGGAGAACAATACGATGAGCGCCTTTGCACAACGGAGCATCCTGACAACTTCACTGGTTTGGGCTTTTGCGATGGCCTGTGTACTGATCTATTTTCTGAGTCATCCGACGATGCATTGGTCACAAGGTGCTGTCTTTCCTACCCCTATCGCCATGGCGACCGCTGCTTCGGAGGCAACTGTTGTTGATGCTCCAACGCAGCAGATGGATGCTCCACTTTCGCCCGTTCAACTAACCGCCGAACAAATGCGAAACATCGGCATGACAACAGGTACGGCGGAATACAAGAATCTCAGCGACGATTTGCGCGCCACCGGAAGCGTCGCGATCAACGATAGACTTCTTTCTTATGTCCAGGTGCGGTTTTCCGGTTCCATACGTAAAGTCTACGCGAATGCCACCTATCAATATGTCCGAAAAGGCGAGCCGCTCTTTACCGTCTATAGCCCGGAACTAGTGGCTACGCAGCAGGAATACCTGCTTGCGAACGAGAATCAGCGGGCTCTCAGTAGTAGTTCCATCCGCGACGTTGCTGCCGGCGCGAGATCTCTTTCGACTGCGGCCGAACACAGGCTTGCACAGTGGGAGATTCCTGAGAGTGAGATAGCGGAGTTAAAGCGCAGCGGAAGGGTACTCACGGAGCTGATGATCCAATCGCCGGTCTCTGGCTATATCACGGAGCGAAATGCGCTGCCGAACATGTATGCAGAACCCGGCACGCGTCTCTACACCATAGCCGACCTTTCCCATGTGTGGGTCAACGCGCAGGTGTTTCAATGTGATGTTGGCCGCCTCAAGCCAGGTGATCAAGCTGCGATCACAGTCGATGCGTACCCGCAGAAGATATTTATTGGGCGTGTAGAAGAAATTCTTCCGCAGGTTGATGCAACAACGCGCACAGTACCAGTACGGCTCTCGATTGACAACACCAAGCTGCTGTTGAAGCCGGGAATGTTCGTCAACGTAGACCTCAAATCCGCAATGGGCCGTCGCTTGGTCGTTCCAGCATCATCCGTTTTACAAACCGGTCTGAAACAAATTGTATTTCTCAACAAAGGCGAGGGACGCATCGAACCGAAGGAAGTAGTCCTCGGTCCGCAGATCGGCGACAACTTTGTAATTCTCAAGGGACTCGAACCGCATCAGGCGATTGTGACCTCGGCGAATTTTCTTATTGATTCCGAAAGCCAGATGCAGGCTGCCTCTGGTGCAAACATGCCATCAATGACGACCGCGGGCACAAGCGGGGCAGGCAGCGTATCGCGTCAGTCGATGCAAATCGAATTCACGACTTACCCCAACCCGCCGCACAAAGGGACGAATACACTCCGCGTCAAGCTCACCGACGGCAATGGAGCTGTGGTTACCGGGGCAGACGTTGTCGTCGCATTCTATATGGCGGCAATGCCTGAGATGGGAATGGCAGCAATGAACATGAACACAAAGCTCACCGAGAAGAGCGCAGGCATCTATGAGAACACAAGTGACTTGCCCTGTGGCGGAACTTGGCAGGTAACCGTAACGGGGAAACAGCATGGCCAACTCGTTGCGACCAAGAAGTTCAGTGTCAATGCCAAAGGTGGGATGTGAGATGATCTCTCGGATCATCGAAATCTGTGCGCGAAATCGATTCCTCGTATTCGCAATCATTTCGATGCTGACTCTGGCGGGCGTCTGGTCTCTCATTCATATTTCTTTGGACGCCTTGCCCGACATCTCGGATGTTCAGGTCATCGTCCATACGGATTGGGAAGGTCAACCGCCGGATATCATCGAAGATCAGGTTACTTATCCGATTGTTTCGAGCCTGCTGGCCGCACCCCGCGTAAAGGCGGTACGTGCGCAGACAATGCTCGGCGACTCCTATGTTTTTGTCGTCTTCGAGGATGGGACAGATCCGTATTGGGCGCGCTCGCGCGTTGTCGAATATCTTCAGCAGATCAGCGGCCGCTTGCCCCAGGATGTGCATCCCGCCATCGGTCCCGACGCGACTGGAGCTGGCTGGGTCTTTGAATATGCCCTCCTCGACAAGAGCGGAACTCATAGCCTCGCCGATCTGCGCAGCTTGCAAGATTGGCATCTGCGGTACGATCTGGAAACAGTGCCCGGTGTGTCGGAGGTAGCAACGATCGGCGGGTTCGTTCGCCAGTTTCAAGTGCGGCTCGATCCCAACAAAATGCTTGCCTACGGCATTCCGCTTTCTATAGTGATTGACAAGGTCAAGACCAGCACCAGTGAGGTTGGTGGGCGTGTTCTCGAACTAAGTGGCGCTCAATATATGATCCGCGGCCTGGGCTACCTGCACTCGACCAATGATTTGGAGACCGTAGCCGTGGGCAGCAAGAACGGTGCCCCGGTTCTGCTGCGCGATCTGGGCAGTGTCGGTCTTGGACCCGATATTCGCGAAGGTGTTGCGGATTGGAATGGTGAGGGCGAAACAGTTGGCGGCATTGTGGTCATGCGCCAAGGCATGAATGCGCTGAAGGTGATCGACGGCGTCAAGCGCAAGTTTCATGAGATCGCGGCGTCCCTTCCTCCCGGTGTCGAGATTGTTTCTGGATATGATCGCTCAGGCCTGATCAAGGACTCAATTGCCACTCTTCAGCACGCTTTGCTCGAGGAAGCGCTCATCGTGAGCCTGGTGATTCTCATCTTTCTATTTCACTTTCGCTCGGCGCTGATTGTGATTATAGTTCTGCCTATCGCAGTATTGATCTCCTTCATCCCAATGTACTTTCTTGGAATCACTTCCAACATCATGTCGCTTGGCGGTCTGGCGCTCGCCATCGGCGTTCTGGTCGACGCGGCCATTGTTATGGTCGAAAATGGCTACCGGCATCTCTCTGAGCGGCAAGAAGCAAACTCGCTTCCCATTTCGCATTCGGAGCGCAGTCAGATTCTCATCGGCGCCGCAAAGCAGGTTGGGCCCGCGCTGTTCTTTTCACTGTTAATTATCGTGGTTTCTTTCCTTCCAGTGTTTTTGCTCGAAGCGCAGGAAGGGCGAATGTTTCGACCTCTGGTTTGGACAAAGACTCTTGCAGTTGGATCTTCATCCATTCTTGCCATCACTCTGGTGCCTGTTCTGATGGTGCTGTTGATTCGTGGCAAGCTACGGCCTGAGCGCGAGAATCCGGTTTCACAATTCACGCAGGCTCTCTATCTTCCTGTGCTTCGGTTTTGCCTCAGGCACAAAACGCTGACAATCGTCCTCAATCTTTTGTTTCTCATAGCAACCTTGCCCACTGTCTTCAAACTAGGAAGTCAGTTTATGCCACCGCTCTTTGAGGGTTCCACACTTTATATGCCTACCTCCCTGCCGGGCATTTCCATCGAGCAAGCGAAGACCGTCATGCAAAAGCAGGATGCTCTTCTGCGCACATTTCCCGAGGTGGAAAGTGTCTTTGGCAGCGTGGGCAGATCGGACAGCGCAACAGATAATGCCCCGCTCGATATGTTTGACACGACCATCATGCTTAAGCCGCGCGAACAATGGCGGAGCGGAATGACATATGACAAACTAATTCAGAATATGGACGCAGAATTACAGTTCCCCGGCATCTCCAATACCTGGACAAGTCCGGTGGAATGCCGCCTCGATATGGAACTTACCGGCATCAAGACACCTCTGGGAATCAAGGTGCAGGGACCGAACATTGATGGGGTTGAACGCCTCGCGGGAAAAATTCAAAGCGTGCTTGCAACCATGCCGCAACAGCGTTCCTCGTTTGCGGAACGTATCTCCCAGGGCTTCTACGTAAACGTGGGCGTGGATCGCGAGGAAGCGGCGCGTTACGGCTTGAGTGTGGCCGATGTACAAACCGCCGTCTCGTCGGGCATAGGAGGCCGGAATATCGCGGAGAATATAGAAGGTCGTGAGCGCTATCCCATCAACGTGCGCTATGAACAGGACTTTCGTGACAGCGTAGATCGGATGCGTGGTGTTCTGATTGGCACTCCATCGGGATCGCAGATTCCTCTCGGGCAGGTTGCGCGCGTCTCGTTTTCGAATGGACCAGCGATGATCAGAGACGAGGATGGACAACTCACCGGCTATATTTACATCAATCTCAAGGATGCAAACTACGGCGCTTTTGTTGATGTGGCAAACCGATTATTACGCGATAGAGTCGCATTGCCGGCGAACTATTCATTCACCTGGTCGGGTGAATACCAGTTTGAACGAAGGGCGAAGCAACGGCTGAAGCTAATCGTACCGGTTGTTTTTGCGCTGATCTTTCTCTTGCTGTATATGGTCTTCCACTCTGTTGTAGAGGTTGTGGTCCTCATCGTTCCAACGCTCTACGCAATGACTGGCGGGCTTCTGATGCAATGGCTGCTCGGCTACAACTTTAGCGTTGCGGTTTGGGTGGGGTACATCGCACTCTTCGGAATCGCGGTTGAAACTGGCGTCGTAATGGTTGTGTACCTTCACGAGGCGGTGGAACGCCGCTTGAAATCGGGAGAGATTCACTCAGCGTCCGATATTGAACTTGCCGTTATCGAGGGAGCGGTGCAACGCCTTCGTCCGAAGCTGATGACGGTCTTCGCAGTGCTTGCAAGCCTGATTCCCATTCTTTGGTCGTCTGGGGTTGGTTCTGATGTTATGAAACCTATTGCTGCGCCAGTTGTTGGCGGCATGATCACCTCTGCGATCCATGTCCTTATTCTGGTGCCTGTCTTCTTTGTCATGATCAACGAGCATGCGCTGAAAGTTGGCAGACTGCACGCGATAGAAAAGGAAAAGTAATTTACAATGCAGCTCCCACAGCGGTCAGCAGGAACTCTGAGTGTTCATTTCCGTACCCCTGCAACGATTCATATTGTTATGCGCTTTGGGTGTCGCCGCAAGTCTGTTTCGCGTTCCCGGCATCCATCTATCGATGGATGCCAAGCATCATCATTTGGAATGATGGTTAACTCATCCTTAATGACCAAGACATAAACCTCATGATCGTTGATACTGGTGGGCAATTACCCATAGTCTTTTTGCATGCACTTGAAAACTTCCGCTTCAGGCTGTGCGAAATCACTACCAATTGAAGTACAGAGTCCACACTTAAAGGATAGGTCGTCGATCCTGCAGGTTCCAGAAGGAATTCAATCTTCGGGAAGTCCACACAAGCTTTTGATCCGCAGGTCATGCAGATCCGCGCCACATCCTCATTCTGAGTCGCCTGTCTGGCCGCGGTCTGAGAAAGGTGCTCTCAGGTCGCAAGTTTAATTTGGAGGCCGCGCCTTGACGACTCGACTTCGCCGCATATCGCAGATCGTATTTTTTATCTTGTTTATCTGGCTGCTGGCGCGCACAAAAATGAATACCTCATCAGGCGCGGATACGCAGCCATTGCGTCCCGTTAACTACTTCTTCAAGCTGGACCCGCTGGCGGCACTCGTCAATATTTTGGCAGGCCACGCGCTCTATCCCGCGCTCTTCTGGTCGTTCGTCATCCTGATTCCAACCTTCATTTTGGGACGCTTTTTCTGCGGCTGGATCTTCCCTTTGGGCAGTTTGAATCAGTTTGTGGACGGCATCCGATCGAAATCCATGCGGGGGAAGGTGCTGACCAATTCAAATCGCTATAAGAAGTGGCAGGCAACAAAGTACTTTCTGCTGATCTCTGGGTTGCTGGCCGCACTTTGCCGCAGCAGCATGATGGGTTGGATTGACCCTTTCAGCTTGCTGGTGCGATCAATGGGAGTATCGATTTTGCCGGCTGCTGCCAGCAAAAAGTACTATGTCGTCTACCAGCCGCACTATTGGCCAAGCGTGCTGATGGGCGTGATTTTTCTGGCGCTGCTGTTGATGAATCTATGCGTTACACGCTTCTGGTGCCGAGCGCTGTGTCCGCTGGGCGCGTTGTTGGGCGTGGCTGCACGGTGGTCGATTCTTGGGTTGCATAAGAATGCGGTCACTTGCAGCAAGTGCAACCGCTGCTTGATCCATTGTCAAGGCGGAGACGATCCGATCGGCGGTGTGCCATGGCACAAGGCAGAGTGCCACCTTTGCCTGAACTGCGTCGAGGCCTGCTCGCACGGGAGCCTTGAGTTCCGCTTCTTTCGAAAAACCCAAACGCCGCCGGAGGTTGTGGGGACGAATCTAAGTCGGCGCAAGGCATTAGTTTCGGTTGTGAACGGTCTCGCAGTCGTGACTTTATTGCGTGCACAATCGACGTTGGGAACGAGTAGCAGCGAGCGACCGATCAGGCCGCCGGGAGCGCTCAATGAGAGTGAGTTTCTCTCGCGGTGCATCCGCTGTGGTGAGTGCATGAGGGTATGTCCGAACGATGCGCTGCAACCGACATTTACCGAAGCTGGCCTGACAAGTCTTTGGAGCCCGGTAGTGACACCAAAGATTGGCTATTGTGAGCCAAGTTGTGTGCTGTGCTCCGAGGTCTGTCCTACAGGAGCGATCCAGGAGTTGACGCCCACACAAAAGGGTTGGGTCGTGGGGGACGGTGCAGCCTCCAGGCCGCTGCTCATCGGTACAGCAATTTATGACCGAAGACTCTGCCTGCCGTGGGCCAAGGCCACCGAATGCATAGTCTGCTTGGAGTGGTGCCCAGTAGTGCCCAAGGCCATCTATTTGAAGGACGCCACGGTAATGGACGCGGAAGGTAAGGCCCGAACGCTGAAACAGCCGTTTGTTGACCTCAATCGATGCGTGGGTTGCGGAGCGTGCGAGTTTGCTTGCCCGCTCCAGGAGCAACCGGGCGTGTACATAGCCAGTAGCGGAGAGAACCGTTTGCGCTTCCGTTCTTGACTGATGTAACGCGGCAGCTCGGAGTAGAAGGAGTTCGTTGTAGGCCTATTGAGAAGCGTTGATGAGCAGCTTTTGGCAGAGAGCGAATAGGTTGAGTTTGTTTTTGAGGCTGAGGCATTCGAGCTTGAAAGCAGCGCAAATCAATAGGAAGACGTGGTTGCTTTGGGTTCTCAAGGGCCGGGTGGATGACTTTGCCAAGTTGGCGTTGGGCTTGAAGGCTTTATGAAACACCTTCCCTTGCCATCGTTTTTTTTGTAGGTCGTGGTGAGGTCGTCGTAGGCGCAAGTCAAGTCACTTGTTCTTCAGCTTGTCTGCAAGGGCAGGCCTTGGCGCCTCGATGACATGCACTCGGATTGACGGACGCGTCCATCAAATACGCGCTCACGACTCTGCCTGAAGTGCCCCCCTTCGCTTATGGCAGAAGCCAAGGTGCGGGTAACCAAGATCGATGAACCGGTGAACCTGACCGCTGCTCGCGAGTTCCAGCGCCGGAGGGGATCGGATGTCTTCTCACCTGCAGAGCTTGGAATTGAGTAAGATGGCCGCTTCTTCTATGCGCAGCGTGTTGGTGGACCGGGTGAAGTCGCCGGCCGCGTACTTCTCGAAGCCGGGACGGCAAGTGGCCGCGAGCCTACAAGCGTTGTTGACCAGCGTTCCTATATTGGGCAGTTCCTGGAGAGAACCGGCGTCTCACTCGGCGCAGAGGATGAGGGGCAGATGACTTTAGCAAGCCACACAATTTCGAGGAGTTTACCCGAGCCATCCCCAGGAGCCGTTTCTCCACATCATAGAAGCATCGGCTCCCAGGTAAGAACTAAGATCTCGGCAGCGCTTCAGCGCCTCAGGATTTGCCCAACGCTACGCGCATCAACTGGAAGAACACATCCGGTCGCACTACTTCAAACTGCGAGCTGAGTGAATTCACCAGCGCCTGCGCATCCGCCGGCATCATGTTCCACGATTCGAGCCCCGCAGCCACGAAGAGTGGGCTTGTCCCACTCCAGTTTTCCGCAATGGATGCTAGAGCCTGGGCACCACTCGAAGTATCGTTGACACCCAGCAGCGTTGATACTGGCAGGCCGTCTATCAAGCTTGCTTGGCTTGAAGTCTCGTAGTTATAAATGATCCCTGCCAGCCTGGGAATGTTCGACTTGTAAAGATCCACCAGCGCTGTCGTTAAGGCTAGGTCGGTGCTGTTGTCGCGGTTATAAGTAAACAGTGTCTGCATGCCGGTTCTCTGCATGTATTCTCCACTGCGCTTCATGTACCTGGGCAGCGTCGAGGTCGGCCACATCGCG
>Ga0224529_1000724_pt1 | contig 23313 bp, 22 predicted proteins | sample CBST50metaG_FD_179893 | JGI IMG/M metagenome (GOLD analysis project Ga0224529, IMG submission 179893) | Peat soil microbial communities from Stordalen Mire, Sweden - C.B.S.T50 | ecosystem: Environmental > Terrestrial > Soil > Wetlands > Peat | place: Sweden: Norrbotten County, Stordalen Mire... | reverse complement strand
TTCGATGTACTGCGTGATGGCCGCAGTGTCGGCGGTTACGGGAGCCTTATAGGAGTGAGTGAAGTAGACGTACTCGCCCGGTTCGACGCCGGCAAGAAGGCGCGAGTTGGGGCGGACTTCAAGCGAGTTCCAGCCGACGTGCGGGATTTTTTCTTGGCCTTCCGGGAAGCGAGCACACTTTTCGGCAAAGTGGCCGAGCCCTGTCTGCGCTGGCGCTTCGCTTGATCCCGCATAGAGCCACTGCATTCCGACGCAAATGCCGAGGAAGGGAACGCCACGCGCAATCGCCGCGCGGATGGCTGGCGTGAGACCGGTCGCGTCAAGCCGTTGGGTTGCGGCGAAGTGGCCCACGCCGGGCAGCACGATGCGTTCGGCGGATTCGATGGGCGCAAGATCGCCATCGGTGACGATTGCTTCCGCGCCCAGGTGGCGCAGCGCCTTCAGCACCGAAGTTAAATTGCCCGCCTTGTAATCAATCACCGTTACGCGCATCAGAGCAGTCCCTTCGTGGAGGGCAACATTTCGCCGAGTTGCTTATCCTTCGAGCAGGCCACACGCAGCGCGCGTGCGAAAGCCTTGAAGATGGCCTCGATCTTGTGGTGGTTCGAGCGGCCGTACATCGTCTTTACGTGGACGTTGGCGCGTGCGCCGCGCGCGAAGCCCTCAAAGAAATCCGTGACCAGTTCCGTTTGCAGATCGCCCACCAAGCGCGTGCGCACCTTGGTTTCAACGGCGAAAGCAGCGCGCCCGCTGAGGTCGATGGCGGCGATGGCGAGAGTCTCGTCCATGGGCATGAGGAAGTAACCGGCGCGCAGGATGCCGCGCTTGTCGCCGAGCGCGCGATCAAAGACTTCGCCCAGCGCGATGCCCACATCCTCGACGGTGTGGTGCTGATCCACGTCGAGGTCGCCGTCGCAGTGGAGTTCGAGATCGAAGGCGCCGTGGCGCGCGAACAACTCCAGCATATGATCGAAGAAACGAATGCCGGTGGAGATTTTGTATTGGCCGCTGCCTTCAATCGTCAGTTTGATGGCGATGTGCGTCTCGGTGGTGTTGCGTTCAAAACTCGCGGTGCGAGGGGTTGTAGTGGATGGGTCGGCAGTCATGAAACGCCTCCTTTGGTTTTCAGTGCGGCCAGAACTCTGTTGAAGGCCGCGGCGGCCTGGCGCATCTGTTCGCGCGTTCCGATGGTGATGCGCACGCAGCCCTCGCAGCCGGGATCGCTGGAGCGGTCGCGAACGAGGACTCCAGCGGCGCTCATGAGGCGCGTGAACTCCTTGTGCAGCGCGCCGATTTCGATGAGGATGAAGTTGGCACGGCTGGGCCAGCGGCGAACGCCGGCGGCATCGAGTGCGGTCTCGAACTCCGCGCGCGCGGCCAACACTTCGGCGACGTACCAGTCGAGATAGACTGTGTCTTCGAGCGCGGGCAATAGGCAAGCAAGCGCCAGCGAATTCACGCTGTAAGGCGAGAGCACGCGCTTGATCCAGCGCATCAGTTCCACGGGACCAGCGAGCAGGCCAAGGCGCAGTCCGGCAAGGCCATAGGCTTTGGAGAAGGTGCGTGCGACGATGAGATTGGGGACAATGCCGACCATGTCGATGACCGTCTCGCCGAAAAAGTGGAAGTAGGCTTCATCGACCAGCAGCACTGCGTGGGGTGCGCGGCGGGCTATTTCGAGGAGTTGCGCGCGCGCGGCCACTGAGCCGGAAGGGCTGTTGGGATTGGCGAGGGCGATGATCTTGGTACGCGGCGTGATGGCCGCGAGCAATCGCTCGAAGGGGAATTGCAAGTCATCGGCGGCAAGCACGGGAACCACACGCGCATCGGTTGCCGACGAGTAGACCTCATACATCGTGTAGGTGGGCACGGGCAGCAAGAGTTTGTCGGCGCTTTCGAGAAATGTCTCAAAGAGTACGTGAATGGCTTCATCCACGCCGTTGGTGAGCGCAACCTGCTCGGCGGCAAGGCCGAGTTGCGCGGCAACGATGGCTTCGACCGGCGCGCGCTCGGGATAGCGCGTGAGGTCGCCAGCAGAGATGTGGCCCAGCACTTCGAGTACTTTGGGCGAGCAAGCTAAGGTGTTCTCGTTGAAGTCCAGGCGCAATGCATCGCGGCAGCCGAGCGGAGGGTGATACTCCTTCATGGCCTGGATGCGCGCGCGCGGCGCGGGGTAGAGTGTTGTTGCGGTTTCAGTCACGAGGTCTCCTCTTCTGTAATCGCGTGCGAATAGCTTCGGCGTGGCCGGTGAGGCCCTCGGCCTCGGCCAGCAAGGCTGCCTGTGGACCCAGCGCGCGCATGGCTTGCGCCGAATACTGCTGCACGGTGATGAGCTTGACGAAGTCGTTGACGCTCAAGCCACCGCGCACCCGCGCCATGCCGCCGGTGGGCAGCGTGTGATTGGGTCCGGAGATGTAGTCGCCCATGGGCTGCGCGGACCAACGGCCCACGAAGACCGAACCGGCGTTTTGAACCCAATCGAGATCGCCTGCGGCATCTACGGTGAGGTGCTCGGGGGCGAGGCGATTTGTGATCGCGCGCGCTTCATCCACGGTGGAGGTGACGATGACCACCCCGTTGCGATCAAGGGCCTGGCGCGCAACGGGATTGTTAGCGCTCCGAGCTTTTGCTTTTTGGACAACCTCTTTCGCCAAGTCTGTGCGCGTGGTGATGAGGATGGCCTGCGCTTCGGGATCGTGCTCGGCCTGGGCGACCAGATCGGAGGCAATCTCATTCGCGTTGCCGCGTTCGCTGGTGACGACAATCTCCGTGGGACCGGCGAGCATATCGATGGCGCAGTCAAAAGCCACGAGACGCTTGGCTGCGGTGACATAGAGATTGCCGGGGCCGACGATCTTATCGACGCGCGGGATGGCCGTGGTTCCGTAGGCCAGTGCGGCGACGGCGTGCGCGCCGCCGAGGCGATAGAACTCCGTGATACCAAGCAAATGCGCGGCGGCAAGAGTCTCCGGCGCGGGCTTGGGAGAAACCACCGCGATGCGCTTGACGCCTGCTACCTGCGCTGGAATCGCGGTCATGAGCAACGTGGAAGGCAGGGGATGACGGCCGCTGGGAACATAGCAGCCCACCGATCCGAGTGGACGAACAAGCTGGCCGGTGAGGAGGCCGGGAATGGGAGATTCGCTCCACGAGGCGGGCAATTGGGAAACCGCAAAGGCGCGAATCTGATCGGCGGCAGTCATGAGAGCCATGCGCAACGCGGGATCGATGACCTTCCACTCAGCGGCCATCTCGTCCGGCGTGACACGCAAGGCGACGACGCCGGCCAGACCGTCGAATTGGACGGCGTAACGCAACAGAGCGCGATCGCCATGCTTGCGCACGTCGGCGACAATGCGCTTGACGGCGGGTAACACAGCATCGAGCGCCACGCCGCCGCGAACTTCGAGCGTGGCAAGAAGTTCCGCCGTTTGCTGTGCGCCGCGTCCTTTTGTTCGGATGATCTTCATAACATTTCTCCTGCTTACTCGATCGTGCGACCAGTGCGGTATGACGGATTATCTGAGTGGTTGTGCGCCCAATCGAGCAATCCAGTTTTTCTTCGTTTCTTTGAGCAGGTCCTCAACTTCCAATGGATGTACGTCCTTGTCGAGTTCGCTGAGAATCTCGTACTGAAAAGTAGACTCACCCTGAACGTCCCATTCAGCCTGGAGTGACTTTTCCAGATGTGAACCATTGCGCAGGCAAAACCAGCATCCGTTTTTCGTAGCATCCAAGTTACGGGATGCACCTACCCAGACTCGTCCAGTTGAGGTGCATCGCACGGCATAAGCACCAAGGAGCGGTTTTCGCTCCTTGAATTCTCTTATGGCTTCCTTCCTTGATTCTTTCGATTCCATTTCAGGGCCTCTATCTTCCGCTTTGTGAAGTAATCCGTTAAAGCACGACTTTATTGAGCGGATACTCGACGATGCCTGTTGCTTTGGCTGCCTTGAGCCGGGGAATCACATCGCGGGCTACGCGTTCTTCGACGATGGTATTGACTGCAACCCAGTCGGAGTTGCTGAGCTGGGAGATGGTGGGCGAGTTGAGCGCGGGCAGCACGGCAAGAACGGCATCCAGGTCTCCGCGCTGCACGTTGAGCATGAGGCCAACTTGCGATTGCGCGTCGATGGCGCCGCGCAGCATGAGAGCGATCTGATTGATCTTTTCATGCTTCCACGGGTCGGCGAGAGCACTCTGGCCGGCGATCAAATGAGTCTCGCTCTCCATGATCGTGTCGATAATCTTGAGGTGGTTGGCCTTGAGCGAACTGCCTGTCTCAGTTACTTCCACAATGGCATCGGCCAGCATGGGCGGCTTGACTTCCGTCGCGCCCCAACTGAATTCGACCTTGACATTGACGCCTTTGGTGGCGAAGTAGCGCTTGCTGACTTCGACCAATTCGGTGGCGACGATCTTGCCTTCAAGGTCTTCGGCCTTCTCGAAACCGCTGCCATCAGGGACGGCCAGCACCCAGCGCACCTTGCGGCGGCTCTGCTTGGCGTAGGTGAGCGTGGTGATGCTGGTGACGTCAAGGCCGCTCTCGACGACCCAGTCAATGCCGGTAAGGCCGGCGTCGAGGACACCGTGATCGACGTAGCGCGCCATCTCCTGCGCGCGGACCATCGTGCACTCGATATCAGGGTCGTCGATCGATGGGAAGTACGAGCGGCCATCGGGGTAGATGCGCCAGCCGGCGCGCTTGAAAAGCGCAATGGTAGCATCCTGCAAACTTCCCTTGGGAATGCCGAGTCTTAGTATGTTAGCCACGAGTTATCTCCTTCTTCGTATCAGGTTGCTGGTTGGCGCCGGCCAGGGGTAGGGGTTTGGTGAAGCAACTAACCGTTCCCTCATGGCATACAAGTCCGTCGCCCTCAACCACGACGCGAAAGAGCAGCGTGTCGTTGTCGCAGTCAGTTGCGGCGGAGACGACGCGCAGGCGATTGCCGCTGGTTTCGCCCTTCATCCACAGTTTTTGGCGGGTGCGGCTCCAGAAAGTGACGAAGCCGGTTTCAAGGGTTTTTGCGTAGCTGGCGGGATTGAGAAATCCCAGCATCAACACTTCGCCGGTGCGCGCATCCTGCACGATGCCGGGCGCAAGGCCATCCATCTTGTTGAAATCGATTGTGGGGCTCGTATTGCTCATTGTTTTTCCTTGGTTCTAATTGGTTTTTTGTGGGGACGCGAAAAAGCCCGCCGGTTGGGTCGCCGGCGGGCTTGGGATTTTGCTCTTCTTGTCTCTCTGGCCGTTTAGATCAGGCCATAACAGTCCGCCGACATGGATGTTCCATGATGATGGTGGTGGCCGAGGTGGCGGTGGCTCTGCATTGATTCAACGATAAAAGAAAATACGGTGCAATGTCAATCGCAGCTTCCTGCAAAGCAGCCAGCCATGGCCGCTATACGTTCTCAACGCTGTGCGTCTCAACTGCCGGTGCTGGAGGATTCTCCTTATACAGCAAATCGATCACGTGTTGATACAAGCGGTTGCGCACCATGAACCGCTCGGAAGCGCGAGTAACATAGCGCACGTGCAGGTCAATACCCGAGGCGGACGGACGCAGATTCACCACCGGCTCCGCGCTGAACCGGCTCAGGCCATCGCCGCGCGCACCGCGCTTCCACTCATGCTCCGCCACGCCGGCGCTCTTTTTCGTTTCCTCCTCCACCGCCTTATGAATGCGCTCGACCATCTCCTGTGTGCCGCCGGATGCGGGGATGCTGACGGTGATCTCATCCCACATCCACTGCCCGGTGGTGGAGAAGTTGAAGTACTTTCCGCGAATCGCGAAACTATTGAGGAAGGTGATGCAGCGGCCGGTTGGATGCCCTCTTTCCGCCAAATTTCCAGTTTCAAGCAGGGTGGTTCTCATTAGGCCGATTTCCGTAACCTCACCGTCCACGCCGTCGATCTCAACCCAATCGCCGATGCGGATGCCGTTTTTCCCCATGAGGACGAACCAACCGAAAAACGCGAGAATGAAATCCTGCATTGCGATCGTGAGTCCAGCGGTGACTAAGCCAAGGAGCGTGGATATTTGCTGTGGCCAACCGAAGATGACCAGCAAAATGAGCAGGCCTCCAACGACCTGGATGCCTAACTGCAGGACGGAGCGCAGAGTTCGCATCTGCCTCTGGTCGCGCGCTGAATTGTCTATCAATCGCCGCACCAGAACATCAGAGAGCAAGATGCAGATGATGATGAAAAAGATCAGCGCCAGCGACTGCAACACCATGTGCATCAGAATGCGATGTTGCAGAAGCACCTGTGCAGACCACTTGCCGTAAGTAGCGCTGAGTTGCTGCTCGGTTTGAATGCGGTCGTTGCAGATGGTGAGAATCTGGCGCTGCTCGCTCCGCTCGATGATGCCTGCCATTCTCGATGCGCGGTCCGTCGCTTCGCCGGGCGTGGCTGCGCTGGCGTTGGCCTTGGCTTCAAGAGCGTTGTGCTCGGTCGCAAGGCAGGCGGTATCGGCTTGCGCCTGCTGCATGGCCTGCTGGATCAATCGATAGCGATCAAACTGACTCTTCCACGCCTTCAATCTGGTTGCCAGCGTGCCGTGCCGCCGGATGGAAAGAACCGCCACCTGGCCCTCACCGTGCGCCTCGGCGTTGAACTTGAGCATCAACGCTTCATGCGCGGCCAGTTCGCTCTGAATCTGAGCGCGGTTATCGCCAGATGCGCGATTCAGATCCTGCTGCACATCGTCCAGTTGGTCGGAATCAAGCCCGAGCTGGGCTTTGGCAACATCCAGATCATCATCGCCGTCCGTTGGCTGCGCTGCCTCTTTCGGTGAACTGACAGGGGAAGCGGATGCGGGAGTTAGACTCTTGACCAGCGCCTGGTCCTGCTTGACGAGTTGTTCAAGCTGTTCAACCTTCTGCGCGAGCGCCAACGCTTCGCCCGTAAGGCTGCGATGCCGCGCCTGCACGCTGGCCTGGCGCAACGCCGAAGCAAAGGCCTGATCCACTTCGTGGTCGGCCAGGCGTTCGGCTTCGCGCGCGTACTCTTTCTCCTCGGCGGTAATTGCTAGTGGCGCCAGAGCCTCGGCCGTTTGCCAGGGGCGCAGATCGACGAGAGTCTTCGGGCCGCGAACAAGTCCGAGGGTATTGCCATTCCGCGCAAGGAAGGGAAGATTCGCCATGGCGTCGCGCGTGGTCCATGAAAAGATCAGGCACAGGACCAGCAGAGCAACCATTGCGAAAAGAAAGATGAGACTGGCCCGGTCAAAGAGGCGTTTGCGAACGCCTCCGCCAGGAATGGGAGCAACGGGGAGTATTGCCATGAATCAATTGTTGCAGGTTAATTAGGTTTTGGCGCTTCAATCGACGAAGATGGGGGTTCCTTCAGACGCACGGCCTGAGTTCTGGCGGTTGTGCATTTGGCGAACGAAATACGAATTTCTCTATTTGCTTGATGCAGCCATTGCGCCGGTTCGCATCCAGATCGAAAACGCGCTGTTCTCGTTGCCGGCTTGCGGCCGGGGCGCGGCAGAGCGGAGAATGGAGCCGTGCGAAGAGGAACGCGATTCACCGTGATAGCGATTGCGATGCTGGGTGTTTGCCTGGCAGGGGCGGCGCAGTATCAGGATCGAGACTCCCGTGGTGTGCCCAGGACATCCGCTACGGCTCCTCCGCCGGAGGAACGCACTGACATCAATCACGCCAGCCTTGATGAGTTGCTGAAGGTTCCCGGCATGACGCGCAGTTGGGCCGGGCGCATTGTTCGCTTCCGTCCCTACCACACCAAGCAGGATTTGGTGGAGCGCGGCGTGGTGACCAGCCAGGTCTACAGCCGCATCAAAGATTATGTGATCGCGCACCGCGACAAGCAGTGAGCTAGAAGTCATTCTGGTTTCCCAACCTTTCGCCAGGAACAAGGCGAAAGGTTGGGGCCAGAAGCAGTAAATGAGATGTTACGCCTCAGTGGGCTGCGGAGGATTGACGTCGCCACGCCGGAGCAGCCTGCTCAGAATCACATAGAGCACAGGGATAAAGAACAGGTTGAGGACGGTAGAAAGCAACATACCGCCGACAATCGTCGTTCCCACGGAACGGCGGCCCAGCGCGCCTGCGCCAGTGGCGAAGGCCAGTGGGAGAATGCCGAGGATGAAGGCGAAGGATGTCATCAGAATCGGCCGCAGGCGCAACTCCGCAGCCTCGATGGCGGCCTCGCTGATGGTGCGGCCCTTGCGGCGCAACTGCTCGGCAAACTCGACGATCAGAATCGAGTTCTTCGCCGCGAGGCCGATGAGCATGACCAGGCCGATCTGGCAGTAGACGTCGTTCGTCATTCCGCGCGCAGCCACCAGGCCCAGCGCACCGAGCACGGCCATGGGCACTGCCAGCAGAATGATGAATGGTAGCGCGAAGCTCTCGTAAAGAGCCGAAAGAGTCAGATAGATGACCAGAATTCCCAGACCGAAGATGAGAATCGCCTTGCCGCTGGACTCGATTTCATCCAGCGTCAAGCCGGTCCACTGATAAGTCATGCCGGGCATCATGGTCTGTTTGGCCAATTGCTCCATGCTGGCGATTCCTTGTCCAGTGCTATAGCCCGGCGCGGGTGAACCATCGATTTCGACCGAGCGGAAGAGGTTGTAGTGGTTGATGACCGGCGGACCGGAACTTTCCGTCACCGTTGCCAGATTGTCCAGGGGAATCATCTGGCCTGAGTCCGAGCGCACATAAAAGTTGTGCAAAGCGCTGGCGGTCATGCGGAAGGGCTGGTCGGCCTGAACGTAGACGCGATAGGTGCGGTTATTGTAGTCGAAGTCGTTGACGTACTCCGATCCCATAAAGACGCCCAGCGTGGTGGTGATCTGAGGGAAGGGAACGCTCATCGCCTTGGCCTTTTCGCGATCAATGGTCACCAGCACCTGCGGGTCGTTGGCGGAGAAGGTAGTCAGCAGACCAGTCATATCCTTGCGCTGGCGGCTGGCGGAGACAATCTGGTGAGCTACATGGTCCAGATCGGAGAGCTTATTGTTCCCCTGATCCTGAAGCATGAATTGGAAGCCGCCGTAGCTGCCAACTCCCGAAACAGCGGGAGGTTGCATGATGGCCACAATGCCGCCGTTGGGCGCTATGGCCAGCCGGCCCAGCTTGGGCGAGAGATCCGCCACAATTTCCGCTGCGGAGTGGCCTTTGCCGCGCCGTTCCGTCGAGGGTTTGAGACTCACGAACATGAGGCCCGCGTTCGAGGCACTGCCCCCGAAGCTGAAGCCCACGATATCGAAAGAGCCGCGCACGTCGGGATTCTGCGCAATAATGGCCCCCGCGCGCTGCATCAGCGAAGTGGTATAGGCCAGCGAAGAACCCGGAGGCGCCTGCACTACTCCCATCATGAAGCCTTGATCTTCCTGGGGAATGAAGCCGGTGGGAACCTTCTGGTAAATCCAGACGGTGGCGCCCAGGCCAACCAGGAAAAGCGCCAGCATAAGGTAGCGCAGTTTCAGAACCTCGTGGATGGACTTGGCATACGTGCTGGCCATCCAGTCGATTGAAGCATCGGCTTCATGGATGAATTTGGCAAAGATGCGCGAGACCGTGCGGCTATGCAGAAAGTCCAACTGATGAGGCCGGTCCGCCTCGCCGCGCAGGAACATGGCCGATAGAGCGGGCGAGAGCGTGAGCGCGTTGAAGGCCGAGATGGCGATGGAACAAGCGATGGTCAGCGAGAACTGCCGGTAGAGAATGCCGGTGGTACCGGGGAAGAACGAGACCGGCACAAACACGGCGATCAGCACCAGCGAAGTGGCGATGACGGCGCTGGTGACTTCGCCCATGGCCCGCGATGTGGCTTCGTGGGGATTGGAGTGTTCCATGGCAATATGGCGCTGCACGTTTTCAATGACCACGATGGCGTCATCCACCACCAACCCCGTGGCCAACGTTATGCCGAAGAGCGTCAGCGTATTGACGGAGAAGCCAAATACTTTGATGAAGGCGAAGGTGCCGATCAGCGAAACCGGGATGGTGACGGCGGGAATGATGGTTGCGCGCCAATCCAGCAGGAACAGGAAGATGACCCCGATCACGATCAGGATGGCTTCAGTCAGGGTCACCAGCACTTCGCGGATCGAGTCGCCGACTACGGTCGTGGAGTCGAAGGCGATGGCGTATTCCAGCCCTGGCGGAAAGTTTTTGGAGAGTTCCGCGAGCGCGGCCTTGGCCTTGCTGTCCACGTCGAGGGCGTTGGCGTTCGAGAGTTGCTGCACGCCGATGCCGACCGCATCACGTCCGTTGTATTTCAGTGCCGTGCTGTAATCCTCGGCGCCCACCACCGAGCGGCCCACATCCTTAACCATGACCAGGCCGTTGGCATTGTTTTTGACGATGATCTTGTCAAACTCGCCGGGATCGGTGAGCCGGCCCACGACGCGCACTGGCACCTGGAAGGCCTGCTTCTGGTCCGCGGGTGGCTGGCCAAGCTGGCCGGCGGGAATCTCGATGTTCTGTTCCGACAGAGCGCTGACCACGTCGGTCGCCGTCAGTCCGTGTGCGGCCAGCCGAACCGGATCAAGCCAGAGACGCATGGCGTACTTGCGCTCGCCCATGATGCTTACATCGCCGACTCCCGGAATGCGCTTGAGCGCGTCCTTGACATACACGTCGAGATAGTTGGAGATGAACTCGTTCGAGTAGCGGCCATCCCTGGTGAAGAAGCCGGCGCCAAAGACATAATTGCTTCTGGACTTGGTGATCGTGATGCCGGTCGAGGTCACCGCAGCGGGTAGGCGTCCCTCCGCGCTGGCCACGCGATTCTGCACGTCTACGGCGCCAATCGAAAGATCGTAGCCAGTCTTGAAGGTCGTGATGATGGAACTGGTGCCGCTATTGGTGCTCGATGAGCTGATGTAACGCATTCCCTCGACGCCGTTGATCGACTCTTCCAGGGGAATGGTGACGGCCTTCTCCACCGTGTCAGCGTTGGCGCCCACATAGTTGGAGCTTACGTACACCTGCGGAGGCGCCAGCGTGGGGTACATGGCAACCGGAAGGAGAGGGATGCAAATCGCCCCGGCCAGAATGATCAGTAACGCACAGACTGTTGCAAAAACAGGCCGATAAATGAAGAAATCGACGAACAAGGGATACCTTTCTTTTTGCTTGCAATGAACGCGTTGTAGCCAGTGCCCTGTGTCCGCCTCTGGCCCGCGGCCGGGAGGCGCTTGTCCAACTGCTCTAGGCTCCAGGCAGCATCACAACTGGCATGCCATTCGTCAGAAACTGCGTGCTAGAGATAATGACCCGGTCGCCCACGTTCAGCCCCGAGGAGATGGAGTAATTGTTGCCAACGGTATCGCCCAAAATGATCTGGGTCTGATGGGCTACAGCGTGGCCGTTCTGCTGCTGGACCACGTAGACGAAGCTCTGCTCGCCCTGGCGCGTAACCGCCAGCACCGGCACCAGGGCCATCTGGCTGGTGCCCCAGATCACGTGCGCCTTGATCATCTGCGCATTGCGCAGCACTTGGGGCGAGGAATGGACCGGAGCCTTGACCAGAATGCCCTGCAGCGTGCTGTCCACCTGCGGAGAAACGAAGTCAATCTTTGTCTTCTCCAGCAGCTTGCCGTTGTTGTCCATCAGTTCGACATCCTGCCCCAGCCGCACCTTGTCGGAGCGCTCCGTGGGGACGTAGATGTAGGCTTCCAGATCCTTGTTCTCGTCCACCGTGGTGAGTGCAGTGGCGGGGGAAGCATAGTCGCCCACGTGAACCGGAATATCGCCCACCACGCCGGCAAAAGGCGCGCGGATGGTGTAATAGTCCAGTTGCTGCTCCTGCGTCTTGCGCAACTCCATGGCCGACTCATAGTCCGCCTTGGCGTTGTCATGCGACTGCCGTGCCTGATCGTAGGCGTCGCGGCTGGTCACGCCTGCTTCAAACAATTTGCGCTGCCGCTCGACCTCCACCGTGTTGTAGTCATAGAGCGCTTTCTTCTGCCGCTCGGTGGCGCGTTGCGACGCGACGACAGCCGCCTGTTGCCGCGGATCGATCGTCATAAGCGCCTGGCCTGGCCGCACGTGGTCGCCGGAGCGAACGCGAATCTGCGTCAGCACTCCGCTCACCTGCGGTTGCAGTGTGGCCGAGCGGCGAGACTTGATGGTAGCCACATACTCACTGGAATGGGCAACTGGCGCAAGGGCGACAGCAATCGTCTGCACGGGCATTGCCTGGGCCCCGGCTGCCCGAGCCGCCGGCTTTTGATGGCAACCCGTAGTCGCCAACCCAAGTAGCACAAAACAACCTACCTCAAAAATGCGTTTCAAAGCGCTCTTCCTCACTCTATCGGTTATCAGGCAATCTTCAACTCGAAGTGCGGGCTGAAGTCCAGTCCCGTTCTCCGGGTTGTGCCGGATACATTGCAGTGACAAGCTGCCAGACTGGATCGTTACCAGCAACTCCGGTTTCCGCGGAAGAGCCTGGCCTAGGAGTGCACCACGCATCCGCGAAGAATCGATTTCAGGTCGTCTTCTCCATTGTATTGTGACGGCTGCGGTCGGGGCTTTGACGCAAAATATTGCTTTCCAGCCAGCCAGCCCAGGTTGGGTGCACGACCGTAGAGCAAAACCAGGTAACCTGTATCCTGCTTTGCTTCGTTGAAGGTCGCCGCTCCCTATTGGCCGCGTCGACTTGAGTGCATGGTTCCGGGATACACCATCCCTGGTTTTGCTGTAGTCGTTTTTGCCCCAGGGCGATGGGGGTGGAGCCGATTTGGTCGCCCAGGGCGCTCCCAAACGCCGCAGTCGCCCGTTTTGACGCAGTTCCACAGTTCATGCCGGAACTATCTGATTTTCGGCGCGGATCCAGTTCTTTGACAGGGCCTCGCTGAGTTGGTAGCCTTCATAAGGGCGCATATGGCTATTCTTGGCCGTTTGTTGACCCTACCAGCGTCCCCGTCGTCTAGCCCGGCCTAGGACACCGCCCTTTCACGGCGATAACATGGGTTCAAATCCCATCGGGGACGCCAATTAAATCAGCAACTTAGATGTGTTTTTAGCGATGCCTCGAAAAAGCGGGGACGCTACGGGGACTAACGCAGAGGTACGCAGTCCCCATCCAAGCAAAACAGTTCTCTATTTCGGTTCCGGCAACGAACCGGCAAACACCCCGTCCAGCTTGTTCACCGCAGTCGCCAAGTAGCCGGGCGAAAGGTGTGCATAGCGTTGCGTCATGCGCGGCGTCTTGTGGCCAAGAATCTTGCCCACGGTGTAGAGGTCTACGCCTTCCATCACCAGCCAGCTTGCCGCCGTGTGCCGTAGCGAGTGGAAAGACGCATCCATGATGCCCACAGACGCGAATACGCGGCGCGTGTAGACGCTTAGGCGTGCAGCATCGACGTTGGGGAAGACCCGTTCATCCGGTTTGCCAGCCGAGTAATGCTGAAGTACCTGCATGGCCAGTTGGTTCAACGTCAGCACTCGCAATGTGCCGTTTTTCGTCTCCGGCAGATAGACGCGCTGGCCGTCAAGGTCCACATCCTTCCAGCACAGGCCGAGAATCTCGCCCCGTCGCATCCCTGTGAACGCGGCAAGAGCCATCGGGCCGCGCATCCACTCCGGCGCGGCTTCCAGAGCGGCCTTGAATTCCGTGGGCGACAGATACCGCGTCCGGCCTTCCGACTGCCTGGGCAGCTTTGCGCCCTGGGCCGGGTTCACCGTGAGCAATTCCCATTCCACGGCCAGCCGCAGAGCATGATTCAGCGTGGCAAACTCTTTGGCCACCGTTCCGGCAGAAACCGTCTCGCTCCGCTTCAGGATGTAATCGGCCACCGTCCGGCGCGTGATCTCTTTGGCCTGGACGGGTAGCGCGGCCTTAAGCGTATTCAGAATTCCGTCCAGCCGGACAAACGTAGTCGGGCGCAACTGCGCTTTCTGGTATGCCTTGAATCGTGCCAACAGGTCCGCCGTGGTGATCTCGCTGGCGGACTTCACGCCTAGAATGCTGTCCCGTTCGATGCGCGTCTTGATCTGGGCAAGGGCTGTCATGGCCTGAGTGCGCGTAAAGGCTGTGACTTTCTCTTTCTTGCGCTTGCCGCTGGCGTCCACATACGAAACCCACCAGCCGCTACGGTCCTTGCGCTGAAACACTCCATCCCGCTCTTTAGCCTTTGGCATTGCGTCCTACTTTCACTGGAGGCTGTAACCCGTATCCAATATCAGAATCGGGATTAGTGGCCCTGGTTAACCACTTTGGAGTAATGGTTTGATCTTTACCGTGAACCCACTGTTTCCAACTTTTACCTGGACGGCGCTTTAACTCATCCCACTTTTGAATTAACTTTCTCGCTCGCTCTACCTTGTCTTCGCGCTCTTTGTCCAGCTTTTTGCGCGTGGAGACTTTGGCACTGGCGAGACTGGCGCATCCTCGTCCGCAATAGATTTTGTGATTCGCCCGTTTTTTTATGAAGTATTTGCCGCATCGCGGGCAAGGGCCGCCCAGCTTTTCCCAAGGTCCAAGAGTGAGTTTGTAGAACAGGATTACCGCTAGCTCTTCCTTCTCTTCAGCCCTGGTGCGACTGTGGCCGAATTTAGGTAGCGCAATTCCCGGCTCAAGGTGAATGTACGCTCCCCCCGTCTCGGTTATCGTCCAAGTTGCATTGCAGGAACGTGTCAAGGTTTGCCACAGCGTTAGATTGGCGGGCTTCATCATCATCTTTGCCAAGTTTGGCTCGGAGTTTTGCCGCTCCCCGGATTTTTGCCACTCTGTGACTAGCTGGGTCAGCTTGAGAGAGGTTTCCTTTGATCCTGCTTCCCCGTTCAGTACTTTGCAGATGAACTCCAAATCCTCGATTGTGGCCGGATTTGCCGTTTCTTTCTTGAGTCTGTGGCGCTTGCCGCTGCCGTCAACCCATGATCCAAAGAACTCCCGATCTTTAGCTTTTCCCCGTGGCATGGATTTATTATAGCGCCCAACTGGTACAAAGTGACACTAAATAATCTCGACTATGCGAACAAATGATCCTACGGTTGAAGACAGGTTTGGAGGTTCTTGCAAATGCCGATTCATTACAGTGTTGAAAAGGAATTTTTGAGCGTGACCGAAGCTGAGACCCTCAGCGGAATGAGCCGTTGGACGTGGCGTTCCTACGCCTACAAGGGGAAGATTGCCTCAACCAAAGTAGGAAAGAGACTACTAATTCCGCTAACGGAAGTTCGCCGCGTTCTTGCCGAAGGCACACGCCCGCGCCTTGAGGATGTGCAGGAATGACCGCCGCCGCCGTTGTGCCAGTGATCCCACCAGAGGTTAGCGCCGCCGCTGGCCGGGGCTGGCGAATGTTCCCTGTTGAAGCGAAGGGAAAGCTGCCCCTGGTAAAGGGATGGCCGGAAGCGGCCACCAGCGACATTGCACAGCTTGAGGCGTGGCAGCACCAGCACCCGGCTTGCAATTGGGGATTGGCAACTGGCAAGGCTTCCGGGCTGGTGGTGATTGACGTTGATGGCGCGGAAGGCCGCGCATCATTGGCGAACCTGGAGCGGCAAGGTCTCACGCTGCCCGCAACGCTCACAGTGACCACGGGACGCACGGAAGGGGGAGAGCATCGGTACTACCGCCCGCCGTCCGGCGTTGATATTCGCAACGACCAAAGCGGCAAGATCGGCGTGCACATTGACGTGAGGGGCACGGGCGGCTTTGTGGTTTGCCCGCCGTCCATTCATTCCAGCGGGAAACAGTACGCCCTCATTGACCCATCCGCGCCGGTTGCGGACTTGCCCGGTTGGGTAATTGATCGGCTCACAGTGCGCCCGCCAATGCCCGCCGCAACGGCACAGGTAAGCCCGCAAGCCGTGGGAAAAGGTAACAGGACAAACGCGCTGGTTTCTTTGGCGGGAACGCTTCGCAAGCGGGGCGCGGACCCGGCAACCATTGAAGCTGCTTTGCTTGCGGAGAATGCGGCAAAGTGTGATCCGCCCTTGCCAGAGGGGAAGGTGAAAAGCATTGCGGCGGACATTGTGAAGCGGTATCCCGCTGGGGAGCCTGTGGCGCTACCGCCAGACGAATGGCCAGAGCCGGAACCATTGGCGGAATCTCTGCCCGATGTTGCGCAGTTCGATCTTGAGTTGATGCCAGAGTCTTTTCGTCCGCTGGTGAAGGATGTAGCCGAGCGGATGCAGGTTCCGCTGGATTTTCCCGCCGTGGCCGCGATTGCCACTCTTGCAGGAATAACCAACCGGCGGGCCGTGATTCAGCCCAAGCGGAATGACCACACTTGGACGGTCGTACCGAACCTCTGGGGCGGTATCGTAGCGCCGCCTGGAATGCTCAAGTCTCCCGTGCTTACGTGCATGACGCAACCGGCGCGGGCAATCGAGAGTGATTGGCGTAAAGCGCATGAAGATGAAGAACGAATCTACCGGGCAGCGCAGGAATCTCAAAAACTGGAAGTTGCGGCCTGGGAGCAAGAATACAAAAAGGCCGCGAAGAAAAAGGACAGCAAGGAACGGCCCGCAAAGCCTGAATTCTCGCTTGTACAGCCTGTGCTCCGCCGCCTTATTACAAGCGATGCAACCTTTGAGAGTCTCCATGTTCTGCTATCGGAAAATCCGGCGGGTTTGTTTGTAGTTCGGGATGAACTGACCGGATGGCTGGCCGGACTGGAGAGACAGGGAAGAGAACAGGAACGCGCCTTCTTTCTGGAATGCTGGAATGGCGATGCTGCCCACACCATTGACCGCATAGGGCGCGGCAGTGTGTTTGTTCCCCATGCCTGTGTCTCGCTGTTCGGTGGAATCCAACCCGCCCGGTTGCGGTCCTATCTGGCCGATGCCTTGCGGGATGGACCATCAAACGATGGGCTGATGCAAAGGTTTCAACTTCTCGTGTGGCCTAATACAGCGGCGGGATGGGCGTACATTGACCGCAAGCCGGACACAAACGCTCTGGAGCTTACCGCTGAGGTTTACTGCCGCATAGCCGCGCTAGACGCCGAAAACCCGCTCCGGTTGCAATTTGACAATGAGGCTCAGGCGCTATTCAAGCAATGGCTGACTGATCTGGAGCAGCGCATTAGGGCTGAAGATGTTCCACCTGCCATGCAGGCGCATCTTTCCAAGTACCGCAGCCTGATGCCTTCTCTTGCCTTGCTCTTTGCGTTGGCTGATGGGCATACGGACTGTGTACCGCTCTCTCAGGCACAGCTTGCGTGTGACTGGTGCGACTACCTGGAGACTCATGCAAACCGCGTGTACTCCGCACAGGCGCGGCCAGAGCAACACGCGGCAATCGCTTTGAGCAAGCGACTGGCAAAGGGCTGGAAACGTGAAGATGGATTCTTCACCGTGCGGGACGTGTACCGGGGCGGATGGACCGCGCTTGATTCACCAGACGCGGCACGGGGCGCATTGCTGGTACTCGAAGAATACGGCTGGGTAAGGCGCGACTCTGACACATTGACTCCCGGACGGCCCAGCGAGACCTATCGCATCAATCCGAAGATAGGGGGAAACCATGCTGGCAAGTAGACGGTGGAGAGACTGGAGTCCATCTGGAATTATTCAGAAAAGCCCAGAGCATCAACTGACAAAACCGACAAATACCTTTTCCGAAACCTTTCTGTCAGTTTTGTCAGTTCCTACTCTGCCCGTTTCAAAAATAAATGCTCCATCGGCGAGCATTCCACCAGATGACCCGGCAGAGTGGCGGGAGCCGTTCGTCCGTTGGCTGGATTCCGCGTGTGCGCTTTCCCCGCGTTGCTTTGGTGGAGTATCTGTCCTGCACATTGCTTTCTGCGAGTGGAAATTCCGGCGCGGCGGGGTTCCCTGCAATCGGGATACTTTCGAGCGGTTGCTGACAGAGCGGGGCTTTCTGGTGGGCGAAGTATCCGGGGTGATGCTTGTCTCCGGCCTGATTCTGCGGACGGACTTCGAGGTGTACCAGTGACCGCCAGCGGACCGCCGTTCCCCATCGGCGCAAAGGTGCGCTTGCGCGCCTGTGCCTTTGGGGAGCCGGGAACGGTCCTCCGAATCGAGCGGCGCAAGGTGGTTGTCTACTGGCCGGACTTGGATTTTCTTTCACGGCACAGCGCGGAATCGCTGATGCCTGCCACGGCGGATGAAGAGGCCGCCAGAGAAGGAGGGACAGCCGCCGATGAAGACGTGCGCTGTATGTAGCCATCCGAGCCGGGCGGAGATTGACCGGCTCCTGGTGGAGAAAGTCCCGCTCCGGGACATTGCGGGACGATTCAGCGTGTCCCGCTCCGCGTTGTCTCGCCATACCGGACACATCCCTTGTGCGCTGGTGGCCGCGAAAGAGGCTGGCAAGGTGGCAGACGCCGGAACGTTGCTCGATCAAGTCAAAGGGCTGGTGGCGCGCGCAACCGTAATCCTGGACAGAGCAGAGCAGGCCGGAGAGCTTCAGGCGGCGCTTGGAGCCATTCGAGAGGTGCGAGGCTGCCTGGAACTGTTCGGCAAGCTCAACGGGGAGCTAAGGACAAGCGCCAGCGCTATTGCAGTTGCGAACGCGCAGACCGTTCCTGTTCGCACACTCAGCGATTTCTACGCCGATCTCACAGCCAAAGAAATGACAACAGAAGAGCTAAAAGAGTTTATCGCATCAAAAAAGGCGCGTCTTGGGGACAAGAGCGAGCCATCGGCTATAGACTGATCTTCGCAGACTCCTGGAGCACTGAGATGCCGATCTGTACCCGATGTGGCTTTCGCAACGTAGAAGGCGCGCGATTTTGCGGGAATTGCGGGGTACAAGTGTCTGCCGTGGCAATTCCAAATCCGCCGGTATGGACGGGTGCGCTGCCGCTTCCGGTGTTCCCAAAACCGAGATTTTCTCGTTCAATTTGGAGATTTATTGTTTGGGGAAGCGCCATCGCGGTTGGGATGTTCGTCCTGTTAGTCATCATCGGAAATCTGGTTCCTTCGGCTCCAAATCATTCAAGTGCATCTGGGCCTTCAGCACAGCAAACAATCTCTGTGTCGGCCCAGAAGCTCTGGATGGATTACCATGCCAATGAAGTAGCTGCCGATAATCAATACAAAGGGAATCGGTTAGTAGTTCAAGGGCAGGTAGAAAGCATCAACAAAGACTTTACGGATGGCGTGTACGTGTCCTTCTGGGCTCCCAATAAGTTTGAGCCCGTTAACGCATACATAGAGAGCGACTATCAGGCACAAGCGGCTGGCTTACAGATTGGGCAAATCATCACAGTCGATTGCAAAGGTGGGGGAATGCTTGTAGGTTCACCCGTCCTCAAAGGTTGTTCCATCGAGCCGGATGTTCCTGCTGGGCAAAATAGTCCTGAGCCTCAGCCGAATCCGAACCGCGACTCCAACCGGCACCAAACAATTCCACTGCCGAGCCAACGCGATGCCATGCAGCCGTTCACGTCCGCTTACGCTCGTTTCAGCGTCCTGTTTCCCGGAACTCCTACGAAGTCCTCGCAGCCTGTCCAATTGAAGAACGGCGAAACGGTTACGCTCTACGTGTTCTCTGTCACTGCCGAGAACGGTAACACCGGGTACGCCGTGAAATACATCAATTATCCGGCGGACTACATGAACGGCTACCCGGCGGACTACGCGATCAGCGATCCGCAAGTCCGCCTGCAAGCGGCGGAGAAAGGTGACGCCACCGGCAAAACTTTATTCAGAGACCAAGCCATCGATCTCGATGGGGTACCCGGCCGCGACTACGCAATCATGCTTCCCGATGGAAGCTCCTGCACCGTGCATGAATACTTGGCCGGAAACCGCCTCTATCAGTTGCTTGCATGGACCGCGAAGGATTATTTACCAAACGACCAAGGCTATCAGTTCCTACACTCGTTCAGAATCCAGTAGCCTGCTCTCATGGGAGTGCGATTGGGGCAACACGCCCCAGCCCTGAAATGCGCCCTCACATTTTGCCCCAGGACGCGCCGCCGTGCCGCCCGAATAGGCGGTGGTGGCGGTTGGGGGGCGCTCAGAGCCGCTGGCGGGGTCACGGGCGGAGCGCTCCGGTGTAGACTGATCTTCGCAGACTCCTGGAGCACTGAGATGCCGATCTGTACCCGATGTGGCTTTCGCAACGTAGAAGGCGCGCGATTTTGCGGGAATTGCGGGGTACAAGTGTCTGCCGTGGTAATTCCGAATCCGCCGGTATGGACGGGCACGCCCCCTCCTCCAGTGTTCCCAAAGCCCCCATCCTCATCGCAGGAATCAAGATCGGAAACGCAATTGGCCCCGGCCAACTGGGCAAGCAGTCAGCCACATCTGGCCCTACTCGAAAAGTTTCTGTTAGCGCGTGAAGTCAAGGACTGGTTTCTAGAACTCTGGGCACCAGCATTCGGAACAAATCCTCAGCGCGTTATCGATGGGCTAGTTGCAGATGGAGCACTGGAACTTGCGCCCACAGTGGCAGACCTCAAGGTGATGCTGTCATCGCGTGGCCTAAAGGGTAGCGGCAAGAAAGCAGAACTTATTCAACGACTGCTCGAAGCCGATCCGAAAGGCATGGAAGTACGGTTTGCGCATCGAATGATCCTGCGATGCACGCCTGCGGCAAGTCAGGTAGTTGGAAGGTGGAAAGCTGAATGCGCGAAGGCTTTTGAGGCGGCGGCGGACAACGTGATTGCTGCACTCCGAAATCGACATTTCAAAGAGGCAATTCGGACCGCTGATGCGTACCGCAAGAACAAATTTACCCCCCCACTTCCCTCTGGAGCGGCGGCTATGATGATAACGCCCGCGCCGCGCCCGATAGAAGAACGTACAAAGGAGCTTGCCACAGTTTTCACCATGCGTCCGAAAATCCTGAAAGAACTGCAACCAAAACAATGGGAAGGTCTCTATCTCAATTACGCAGTTGGGGAGTTACTGGGGCATCCTGCACCAGAAAAATGCATACCTGGATTTATTGAAGAAGAGGAGACTATTAGGGCTAAGCAGAAGCTCAGAGATAACGACGACTGTGAAGAGCCGGAAGAATGCGCGCCCGAGACCTTGGAGATTAAAACGATGGATTCGATGACGGCAACGCGAATGCTGGGCTTTTATGTCAAACACCAAAGCGATATTGCGCGAATGCGTGAATTGGGCATCAAGAAGGCCACAATCTTGGGGATTGGAGGTTGCGAAGCGTGCTCGGCGCTGAATAACAAAACCTTCTTTCTCGACGAGCTACCTGAACTTCCCTACGAAGAATGTACATGCGATCTTGGATGCAGATGTATGACAAGAGCAGTCTTGCCATGGACGAAAGAGTAAACCCGATACTGTCGGGCAGCGCCCACACATTTGCCCCAGGGCGCGCCCGCGAGTGTGCTGTGATGGTTTCCTATCCGGGTTCGTAGGGCGACAGGCTACGCTACGATCTCGCGGCAAGAGCGAAGGCGAAATTGCTTCGATTCCGCTGGTGCGGAGGGAAAGGCTTCCGCAGGGCATCAGGGCTAAGGTTCCGGTTCGGTGTAATCCCAGGGAGGACTGGGCGTCACATCGAATTCCGCGTTTATATTGGTGAGGTGTCCATCAGGGGTTTTCATTCGCACACTGCACGTAATCTTGATGATATGGCTCGCCCACCTAGCTTGGGCTTTAGCTAACAACCTTCTCGCTTGTTCGTTTTGCTGTTGCTCCTGAGCCATAAAATCTCTAGAGTGAATTTGTTTCACCAAATAGTGAGCATGTGAGGAGTAGATTTGGCACTCGGCAGTCTGAAGTGTGGGATCAAGAAGCGAATGTGTGGTGCCATCAGGCAAAAGGAGAGATTTGGCGATCATCACGGTGAAAGAACCATCCCCGTTCTGCATCACCTGACCTTCAATCCCCATGAAGGAATTCTTGGGGTCGTCTAGAAACGCTATGAACGTATGACCTTTGTAATCGTTCGATTCGGTGACAAGAACCGAATCACAGGAAAACGGTTGCGTTTTCCATATCAAGCCGGTGCCGTTGTCCAATGTCTGATTTGGATTTTCGGCTCTCAGCCGTTGGGCCAACGCCAAAATGTCGCGTGGGGGCGTCAATGCCGTTATTACAGGAATACCGTCACTGTCAGCAATACTGCCCTTGCACGAGCCTTGAAAAGTCACTTTCTGAGTGATCTTCGGAGGCTGCGCTTTTTGTCCGGCGGCACAGAGCGGAATTGTGCAGGCCGCGCCCGCCAGTAAGATTGTGCTCAGCACTGCCACTCGGTAGATCATCGTTCCCCTCCAGCCCAGTTGCCCGATCAATTCTCTTGCCCATTCTAGTCTCGCATTGTTCGGTATGTCGAACAACGTTCCAAGCGATACAGTGAACGATGGGGAAATGGCAATCTCTTTTCCCATCCGTCTCGGTCGCCGCTTGAGCGAATTGAGGGAAAAACATGGCCTGTCTCAGACGCAACTCGCGGATATGGCGGGGATCGGGAGAGCACACCTCAGCCAAATCGAGAATGGAGCCGTTGCCGTCAGAATTGACACCGTGTACGCACTGGCACAGGCTCTTGATTTGAAGCTGGAAGAGTTGTTTAAGGGGTTCTGATCCGCCAGTACCGATAGACGGCTAGGCTCTCCATTCATGCCGGGACGATGCAACAGCGAAAGGGTACGTCCTGGATTTTCCGGCCAGTACGCGCGCGGGGGACGGGTTTAGCGGCACTCCATAAAAAGGGCTGCAATCGCGCCAGGATGCCCGCAGACGCGCTGCCGGGTTAGTTGGGTTGGCTCGCCCCGGCGCGGGTTGAAACATTCCTGAAACTGGTGCAAAATCCGGGGACGCTACGGGGACTAAGTGGTGACTAAAGCCTGCAAAACAAGTGTAAGCCCATCCGAGCAAAAATAGGCTTATCTATTTCCATAATAAGTGATTTATGCGAATCAATGCAAAGCACTGCAAACTATGCAAAATGGTCTAATACCCACTTTCACGGCGATAACATGGGTTCAAATCCCATCGGGGACGCCAAATTAATTGAGAATTTATTGATAAATGTATTTTCTACGCGGTTTGATCAGGATACAGAGCGGTTTTTTCGAGATATTTGTGCATGAAATACACGAGTTTGACATTTCCGCCCGGTGCTGCGCCAGATGGTTCCCAGCTGACAAAAAGATCGATAGAACTACTTTGGCATCTAGTGGGACGCCTGTTTTTTTGCACAACATCGATCTTGTTCCGTTGCCAGCATAGAGCGAAATCAGAGTAGCTGTATCCAGAGGCACGATGCTGAGTGGCTGTTTCCCCAAGGAAAAGTCACCTCGAGAGCTCCAGCAAGGGTGCATTGACTCTGATTCCGTTCTATAGCGGTTCTCCAATTGGTATAGAGGGAAAACGCAATCGCCGAGTGGCTTTTTCCTTAGAGCTTATCCGTAAATAAGTGGTATTATTCTGCCATGA
>Ga0224529_1000722_pt1 | contig 23328 bp, 19 predicted proteins | sample CBST50metaG_FD_179893 | JGI IMG/M metagenome (GOLD analysis project Ga0224529, IMG submission 179893) | Peat soil microbial communities from Stordalen Mire, Sweden - C.B.S.T50 | ecosystem: Environmental > Terrestrial > Soil > Wetlands > Peat | place: Sweden: Norrbotten County, Stordalen Mire... | reverse complement strand
CTATCAATCTGATCGCTTTGGGCCGATGCTGGAGCGGATTATTGCGCGCAGGCTGGCGCCGACAGGGCGCAAGGTGGCAGTGGCTGGTTCTGGCCCGACGGGTCTTACGGCGGCATTCTATTTGGCCATGCTGGGGCATGAGGTTACCGTTTTTGAAGAGCGGAGCGAGGCGGGCGGGATGCTGCGATTTGCCATTCCCGAATATCGGCTGCCGAAGTCGGTGCTGCGGCGGGAACTGGACCTGATCGAGGGAGTGGGCGTGAAGATGGTGTTCAACGCCAGAGTGGGCTTCGATCTTCCATTGAACGAGCTGGCAAGCCAGTTCGATGCTGTCTTTCTTTCGATTGGAACGTGGAAGGAATCGTGGCTCTATCTGCCCGGAACAGAGTTGAAGAATGTTCATCCGGCGCTGCCATTCCTGGAGTCGATGGCCAGGCACGAGAAGGTGCAGATGGGTTCGCGCGTCGCAGTGATCGGCGGCGGCAACGCGGCCATCGACTCTGCGCGGTCCGTGCTGCGCATGGGCGCGAAGGTGACGATCCTCTACCGCCGCGAGCGCAAGGACATGCCCGCGATCGACGAGGAGATTCAGGCGGCCGAGGATGAAGGCGTGCAGTTTGTCTTTCTGGCCGCGCCGCACCGCATTGTGGGCGACGCGGACGGAAACGTGAAGGCAATCGAGATCGTCAAGACGCGGCTGGGAGAGTACGACAAATCCGGGCGCAGAAGGCCGATTGCGACCGACGAGGTGCAGCGTTTTGAATGCGAGAGCGTGATTCTGGCAGTGGGCGAAACCTTCGATCAGGATTTTTGCCGTGCATCGGGCCTGGCGCTCAAAGAGGAGGGAACAATCGTCGTGGATCGCTTCTCGTTTGAGACCAGCCGCCCCAACTTTTATGCCGGGGGCGACGTGATTACCGGCGCATCCAACGTGTCAAACGCCATGGGCGGCGGCAAGCAGGCGGCGCGGAAGATCGACGAGCGCCTGATGGGCGAACAACCGGCGGGCGAACATCGCTGGGACCGGCTGTTCCCCGACTTTGAATACAGCCACCAGGCGCCCGGAGAGCCAAGCGTGAGCCGCCGGCACACGGCGCACGTTGTGCCCGCGAAGACCAGAGTCCATTCGCAGGATGAAGTTGTTACCGGCCTCAGTCCGGAAGAGGCGCTGGAAGAATGCCGGCGGTGCCTTCGTTGCGATTTGAGAATCGCGGCGAGCGCCGATTGAGAGACCTTGAGTGAGAAAGGAGCGCCGCCTTGCCGAATAAAACGATTTCAGTCCGAATTGACGGAGAACTGGTGACCGCGCAGGAGGGAGAGACGATCCTGGACGCAGCTCGCGCCCATGGAAAGCAGATTCCTACGCTTTGCTATCTGAAGGGGCTGAGCGCGGTGGGATCATGCCGCGTGTGCATGGTGGAGCTGGCAGGCACCGACCGGCTGCTGGCCGCCTGCACGACTCCCATTCAGGACGGGATGTCAATCAAGACCGCCTCGGAAAAACTGACTCTCTACCGGCGGATGGCCGTGGAACTGCTGCTTGTGGAGCGGAACCACATCTGCTCGGCATGTGTGTCGAACGGCCATTGCGAGCTTCAATCGCTGGCTCAGTCGCTGGGCATTACGCATGTGCGCTACCCCTATAACAATCCGCGGGTGGCAGTGGACATGACGCACCCGCGTTATGTTCTCGATCAGAATAGGTGCATCTTATGTACGCGCTGCGTGAGGGTGTGCGCGGAACTGGAGGGAGCGAACGTGTGGGAGGTGGCGTCGCGCGGCATCTACTCCCGCGTTGTGAGCGACCTGAAGGATAGCTGGGGGCAATCGCGGAACTGCACCGGCTGTGGCAAATGCGTGCAGGCATGCCCGACGGGAGCGCTGGCGGAAAAGGGCTTCGGGGTGCATGAAATGGTGAAGCGGAGCGACCAGATGACCCGGCTGGCTGCGCAAAAGACGCACCAGGCAAACGGCACGCTTTAGGGCGTTTTCACTGCTTCTGCAATGCGAGTATCGTGCGATCCCACCCCAGGCGCAAAATGCCACCCCACGGACGAGGATCTGTCCGTGGGGGCCCGGAGGCGCGCCGAGGGTGGGGTACCCAGTTTCATCCCCCCGTGGGTCGGCGAAGCCGGTGGATGACTGTTACAAAACATGCGCTTCCGCTTACAAAACATGTTCTTCCGTAGCCCGAAGGCACACATAATTCAAATTGATAAACGACCATCTGTGTGGCGGACACCACTAGATGCGCACATTGCAGAGATGGGCTACGGGTAACTCGGCGAGACAGGCGAGGATAAGGAAGCGATGTAGCTCGCCAGTTAGTTGACGCCCTTTGGCCGGGGCTTCGGGTGAAAGCTGGAGGATTGGTTTATTGCGGGAGATTCCCATTTGCGCGGAGATAATGCAAGGCATGGAACCGGTGGCGGAATGCCGGAGAGGATGGGAATTCCGCTTTTGGCGATTCTTCCATTTGTCCCAGGCGCTTTGGACCCGTAGAATCACAGCAGGGCCGACGGCGACGCTGCCCGTAGCGGCACCAGGTATCAATGAGCGAACAGGAAACAGGGATTCCCATTCAGGCGCAAGCGGTTTCGCCGGCATGGAGCAGAATCGAGCGGGCACGGCATCCCCAGCGGCCCTACCCCATGGACTTTATCGAGCGAATCTTCACGGATTTCAGCGAGATTCACGGGGATCGCGCCTTTGGCGACGACGAGGCCGTGGCGTGCGGCATGGCGCGGCTGGGCGGCGACGAGGTGCTGGTTATCGGCAACCGCAAGGGCGGGACGACCAAGGAGCGGGTGCGCCGCAACTTCGGCATGCCCCATCCCGAGGGCTACCGCAAGGCGCTCCGGTGCATGAAGATTGCGGAGAAGTTTTCGCGCCCGGTGATCAGCTTTATCGACTTGCCGGGAGCTTTTCCCGGTTTGGGCGCCGAGGAGCGAGGGCAGGCCGAAGCCATCGCGCGGAATATTCTGGAGATGTCGCGGCTGCGCGTACCCACGATTTCAGTGATCAGCGGCGAGGGCGGATCGGGCGGGGCGCTGGCGCTGGCCGTGACTGACCGGGTGCTGATCCTGGAGAACGCGCTTTACTTTGTAATTACTCCGGAGTCGTGCGCGGCCATCATGTGGCGCGATGCGGCGCATAAGCAACAGGCGGCCGAGGCCATGCGCATCTCAGCGCCGGAGGTTGCCGCGCTGGGCTGCGTGGACGAGATTGTCGCAGAACCGGCGGGCGGCGCGCACACCGATCCCGAGGCTGGGGCCGGGATGCTGGGCAGTGCGCTGAAGAAGCATCTGGCCGAGCTCAAGGCGACGCCGATGGATATTCTGGTGGCCGCGCGGCAGCAGAAGTTCCGCAACATAGCGCAGTTTTATACGGAAGGTTAGTTCTGGTGGCGCATCGGCAAGGGAAGATTGGCGGCGCACGAGGCCGGCTGGGATCAAGCAGGCCAGCCTGCGGCGGGTTCCTTTGCGATCAGCTCACTGGCGGCACGCCCGCAGGGGCTGGACAGACTGCGGAAAGACTCGGGATTTCGGGCGGAATTGGCGCAAAACGTCCTTCAGGGGCTAAAGCCCACATTCATTTCAGGGCGGTTACGGCACGACTGAAGTCGTGCCCTTTCAAAGCTGCGGAATCTTTCGCCGAATGCCTGGCCGAGAGGTGCGCATGAGCACACCTGAGGTTGGAGCAGGCCGGTTTCGCGCCTATGCGCAGTTTGTTGCCGCGGTTCTGTACTTCTTCTTTGCGCGTGCGTTGGCCTGGCATGGGGCGCAAGGGCTGGCAAACGAGCAGTGGGCTCCGCTGGCAGAGCAGGCAATGCTGGTTTTTCTTCTGCTGCTGGGTTATGCGGGGCTGGGATTCTGGCTTGACCGCCAGACACACCCGGTAAGCGCGCAGGGATTGCCGCGACGGGCGGGCTGGCCAGCCGAAGCGGGACTGGGCCTGGCCGTGGGTTGGTCGGTGGCCGTGGTGTGCGTGCTGCCGATGGTGGCGGCCGGCGGCATCGCCATTGTGCTTAGCCTGCAACTCTCCGCCTGGGGCTGGCTGGCGGCTGATGCTGCCTTCTTTACTTTGGCCGCACTGGCTGAGGAGATTGCTTTTCGCGGTTACGGATTCCAGCGCTTCGCTCATGCGGTGGGGCCGATCGGGGCGACGCTGGGATTTGCGGCGTTTTATGCCATTGTGCAGTCGCTTGTGCCGGGATCGAGCCGCGCCAGCATTGCTGTTTCAATTGCGCTGAGCCTGGTGCTCTCAACGGCTTATCTGCGCACTCGGGCGCTGTGGCTGAGCTGGGGGCTCAACTTCGCCTGGAAAGCCAGCAGAGCGCTGCTCTTCGGGCTTGCCGTGAGCGGCGTAAACAGCCACTCGTCCGTGGTGCAGGGCGACCCGATGGGACCGTTCTGGCTTACCGGCGGAGGGTATGGCCTGGACGGCAGTTGGATAACATTTGTGGTACTCATCGCAGCGCTGCCGGTAGTTTTTCGGGTGACGCGCGATTTGGACTTCCGCTTCAACGCGCCAGTGATTGTGCCTGGAGGGATTGCTGTGGATTTGGACGCGGCAGCGCGACGCCAGCATGAGACCGCGATGGGGCCGGCCGAGTCTGCGGCGAACGCTCCCGCGTCTCCAGTTCTGGTGCAGATTCTGCCGGTTGCCACGCCGCTTCCAGTTGCCCGGCAGGAAGCGCCGCCAACGGAACGGGCCGTCGATTCTCAGTAGTGATGGAATGAACATGCGGATTCGCCTTTCGGCATCCGCTCCCACATGAATATTGCTGTAATTCCGCGCGAATTTTGTTGTAAATCATAGAGCAGTAGGGATATAGTCGATTTTTCCTCTGAATTTGCTGTTTTGGATACTTCTGAAGTTTGTTTCCGAGGTGTGCCCATGGTTTGCCCGAAATGCCAATCTGGCTCTCTTTCCATTATCCCGGCTGAAATCAGGCTTTATCGCAACCGTCCTCGCACTCTGAGCCACCCGCCCATGACGCCCTCCCCGGATGTTCAGGTGTGTCTGGATTGTGGGTGGTCGGAGTTTTCGATACCGCGCTCGTGGCTTTCGGCGGGGTGGTTGCGTTCGCCGCGCCCTGAGGCTGCCGGGAGCGGGGCGGGAATTGCGCCCTCGAAGATACCCGCACTCACGACCTGATTGATCGTGCCCTGTAACGGTGCATGGATGCTGCGAAAGGGACGCCTGGATTGCGATCCAGACCAAGAAAGGCCACTGGTTTCCGTTTTGTGGTGACGTGTACTGTAGCGTTTACTGTAATATTCTCCAAAACAGGCTGTGAGGTTGACGACGTCCGATTCCTTGACGGAATTCCATGAGAGGGGCGGAGCGCGTTGAGCCGCCAGAGGGGTTCAGCAAGGGCGGTTTGTGGCGCGGAGGCGGAGAGTTTTGCAGCCCGGAACCTTCAGCAGGATTGTGAGCGTATGAAACCTATTCTTCGTTCGGCGCGGTTATGGTGTTTCCTCGTTCTTCTGGTTTTTGCGAATTTCTCGCAGGCGCAAGATTCGGTGCGCCCAGCCGGCGCGTGAGCGGTTGTCACTGGACCGCGGGTGGCTGTTTCATGAGGGCGACATTCCATTTCCGGTGATTTCAGGGCATCAGGCATCGTATGACAACGCCAAGGCGGGCAGCTCGTCGGGAGCGGCTTCTCCGGAATTCGACGACTCGTCGTGGAAGGAAGTAAACCTGCCGCACGATTGGGCGGTGGAACAGCCGTTCGATCAGAAGGCGAATCTCGCGGAGGGATATCGCGCGCGGGGAATGGGCTGGTACCGGAAGTATTTCCGGCTCGATCCGGCGGACCACGGCAAGCATCTGGAGCTACAACTGGACGGCGTGGCGACTCATTGCACAGTCTGGGTTAACGGTGTGCTGTCGGCGTGTAACTGGTCGGGCTATAACTCTATCTACATCGACATAACTCCGATCGCGAAGTATGGCAACGAACTGAACACGATTGCCGTGCAAGTGGATGCGATTGCGCAGGAAGGCTGGTGGTATGAGGGCGCGGGACTTTATCGCCATGCATGGCTGGTGAAGCGCAACCCGGTACATATTGAAACCGACGGAGTCTTTGCGAATCCCATCCGCGGCGCCGATGGAAAATGGTCGATCCCGGTTGAGACGACGCTCTATAGCAGCGATAAAACCGCAGCTCGCGTAGAAGTGGAGTCAACCCTGATTGACCCCGCGGGAAAACCGGTGGTGAGCGGCAAAACCATGGTTTCCGTTGAGCCTCTGAAAGAGCAGGTTGCCAAGTTCTCAGTCGCGGTGAAGTCGCCCAAGCTGTGGTCGGTCGATGAGCCTACGCTGTACTCGGTTCGCACGGTTGTGAAGCGGGATGGAGCGGTCGTGGACGAAGTTACCACGCATTGCGGATTCTGCACGATCCGCTTCGATGCGGACAAGGGATTCTTTCTGAACGACAAGCCGCTGAAGCTGCTAGGAACGGCCAACCACCAGGATCACGCTGGAGTGGGCGTGGCAGTGCCGGATGCGCTCTGGGATTATCGCGTGCGGCTGCTGAAGGAACTTGGCTCGAATGCCTATAGGGCCTCACATAATGCGCCCGCGGCGGAGTTCCTGGATGCGTGTGATCGACTGGGAATGCTGGTGATGGATGAGAACCCGGTGGACTTTTCAAGAAATCCAGTGGCCAGCGACCCGCAGTTTCTTTCGCAATACATGAGTTTCATGGCCGACCTCATCGAGCGCGACCGCGACCATCCGTCTGTCATTCTATGGGGCCTGGACAACGAATCGGACTATGGCTCGAATGTGGAGGCGACCTTCAAATATGTTCGCGCGGAAGATCCGCGGCGCGCCGCGCAGTTCAGTTGGGCGAGTCAGGTTCCTGTTGACCGCGAACTGCCCTACGATGTTTTCAGCTTTCATTATCCGTCGTTCAATGAGGATCTCGCGGCTTACGGCAACTCCGCGTTCAATCCGCATTCGCTGGTTCTTGACCGCAAGCCACAGCCGCGGATTCCGGTGCTTGCCGACGAGTTTGCGCACTTGCCGATTTACGATCCGGACGAATGGCGGCGCGATCCCAACGTGCATAATTTCTGGGGCGAAAGCATCAAGTATTACTGGGAGAAAATGTTTGCCACCGAAGGGGCGCTGGGCGGCGACATCTTTGGGCTGCCTGGCGGCCGCACATCGCTACCGCCGGAGTATTGGCTGATCAAGAAAGCCTATTCGCCGGTGCGCGTGGATAATCAGACGCTCGTCAACCCAGGGCCTGGAAAGCCATTGAACATTCCGGTGAAAAACTGGTTCGACCACACCGCATTGAGCGAGTTGAAAGTTCATTGGTCGGTGGGCAACGAATCGGGCGATATCTCTGGGCCGGCAGTTGCGCCACATGCCGCGGGACAATTAAAGATACCCGCGCGCAAGTGGCGCAACGGCGATGTTTGCGCCTCAAGTTTCAGCGTGCGAACGGTTTGGTTATCGAGGAATGCGCGCTGGCGGTTTCGCCTGTTTTGCCGGTTCTGCCAAAGCCGCAAGGTCCAGCGCCGCAGATCGCAGAAGATGCAAGCGCAATCACTGTTGCCGGAAGAGAATTCAAGATTGTGTTCAGCCGCCAGACCGGGCTGATCGTGAGCGGGATATATCAAGGCGCTGAAATCATCAAGGACGGACCGTATCTTCACATTCTGACTACAGACCAGGGGAAGTCCACTGTCGAGTTGCCGCCGTGGTCGTTGAAGCAGATCAGCACGGCGCGCGAAGGCAACGTGGCGGTCGTTCGCATCGAGGGAAGATATGGCCCAGCGGAAGTGACTTTTGAATTGCGCATTGACGGCGCGGGCTTGATTGCAACGAAATACAAGCTGGGAGCGTTTCCGTTCACAGCGCCGGTCGCGCATCCGAATCCGTGGAACGATTCGCATTTCGGCGGCTTTTCTGAGGTTGGAATCTCCTTTGTTTTGACCAACGGAGTTGACCGGCTGGCATGGAACCGAAAGGCTCTCTGGTCCGTTTATCCGCAGGACCACATTGGGCGGAGCGAGGGGCTTGCTCAACGCGCGATTGCAGTTGGATCATGGGCGCAAAGCGGCAGCAACGGCGGACCCGGCTACGGCGGCGGAGCGCAGGCAGGCGTTGCCGCGCCCAGCGCCTCGAACGATTTTCGCGCCATGAAGGAGTACATTTATTCGGCGGCTGCGCTGGTGGGCGGAACGGATTTAGGATTGCAGGCTGTGTCAGATGCGCACGATGCCGTGAGGATGGATCTCTCAGCCAACGCGAAGAGCGCGGGCGTGAGCATGATCGTCAACAACGAATGGAATTATCCGCAACTTGGCAACAGTAACTTCATGAAGCCGCCGGTCAAAGTCGGTGAAGGCTACACAAACACGGTGCGAGTGCGTTTCGTCCGCTATGACGCAGCGCCTTAACCTGCTCACGCACATAAGACAGCGTGATGTTGTACGTTGCGATAGAGTGTCCTGTTTTGACATCAAAAGAGCCAAAAAGGGCCAAGAAACGCCCGAAGATGGACCAAAATTCATGGTTTATGTTTACTGATATGCCAACATGCTTAAATTTTATGTTGTTCATTTAGTGCGACTTAGGTAGAAATTATGGCCGTAAAAGTGGCCTCCACAGGGGGGGGTGGAGCGAATTTTGGCTGGATTTTTGAACTCCTTGTCGGCATGGAAGAGACTTGGCATACAGATATTCTGCGCTCCTGGTGCCTAATTATCCGCAAAAGGCAATCCAGGGAATTCCCTTCGAGTTTACGGTCTCGACAGAGATCGGGGGACAGAGATTATTGATCCGGTTCTATTGAGTTGCTACGGCGCAGAGCAAAAGCAACCGCAGGTCCTTCGACTTCGCTTCGCTCCGCTCAGGATGACAGTTCTGTGGTGATGCAATTCTTCAGGGCCGGATCAGTAGAGATCAGAAAGAACGCTGGTTGGGGTTCGTGGTCTCCCACATTTCAAAATCGAGATGTGGGCCACCCGATCATTTGTGGATGGTCAGGTGTGGGCTACCCGCCATCACCGGTCCCCAAAAGCGAGGGACCGGTGGCACCCTCATCTCGGCTTGAAAGAGTGCCGAGATCAGGGCCACCCGTCCGATTAGGCGGTGAAGTGGAATTTCTCTTCAATGCGGTCAGCCACGCAGCCGGAACAAGAAAATCTTCAGCGCACGGACGAAGCCGTACTTGCCGAGGAGACGAAGCAGGCGCAGCACGGGCAAAAGCGGCGTTAGCAGCGGACCGGGGATGCGATGCGACTCGGCCCAGCCGCGGTCGCGGAGGTTTGGGGCGAAAAGGGCCAGGCGACGCCACAGACGCCAAGGGCCGCGTTCGATTTTGGCCGGGGCGATCCAGAGCTTTGGGTAGAGGAGTGGCGCCGACAGACCACTTAGTTTCAAGTGGATAAACGAGCGCGCCGAGCGGGCTATTTTCGGTTGCTTCAGGATTGCGGCCGCAAGCTCCGAAGGCAATGGCGTTCCCAGTGTTTCCCGCACCACGGCGCAGGCGGAGAGAAGCAGGCGCTCCAGGCCCTGGCACTGCGCTGTTTTCAGCAGGGATTCTCCGGAGCCATTTTTTTCGAGGAGCGCCAAGGCGCGGCTGAGATCGGCTATCCAAATCAATCTGGCGCAATGGTGCTTGAGCAGGTGATAGCAGAGGAAGAGGGTGCGATCTTCTTCCGGCATGACGCGGATGGGTTGTTCGCGAAAAGCGGCGATGCCGGAGCGGCTCCAGATTTCCTCCACATTGAGCGGACAGTGCCCCAGCGGCCCGAGGTGAGTATGCAACTCGACCATTGTGCCCTCACGAAAGTAGGCCCAATGATATCCGGTAGAGGGCTGTGAGCCGGTGGTAAAGCCGGAGGCAAGCAGAAGCGCTTTTGCGGCGGAATAGTCCTGTGGCCGCACCAGCAGATCGAGATCGACTGACTGGCGCGCGGCAATGTCGCCATAGAGGGCCTCGGCCAGCACGGGGCCTTTGAGGGGCAAAACTTCGATGCCGCTGAGGGCAAAGCCGGATAGCAGTGACTCCAACTCAGCGGCAAGAAGCTGGGAGTGAACCCATGCCGCGCGCCATGCCGTGGATAACTCCTCTGGCGCATAGGGCGCAAGCTGTGGATAAACAATAGCAAGTATCCTGTGTGTCTCTGCCAGCGCGAGCAGAGCAGACCAGTCCAGGCCGCCGGGAATCGCAAGGGGGGGCTCCGGCGACCCATGAGGCGGAGAATCCTGGCTGCGCAGAGACCGGCGCAGGCAATGGAGCAGGAATTCGATCTCGGGAGGGAAGGCCGGCATAGCTTCAGAGCCCGGCATCGAGATGCCGGAGCGCCCACTCGACGACAGGTTGCGCCTCGCCGCGCCATCCGCGCCATGCCGTGATGCGCGAGACGGCGTGGCTGGTGGCCTGGAATGCAGGCTCGGGAGACTTGTAGGCGGAGACGGTGTGGCGCAGTAGCTCAAGCACCGCGGCGCCGGGGGTGATTTGCCTGGGGCGCCAGCCCGCGCCGTGGCGATAACGGCAGGCAAGAAGCAGCGCCGGCTGAATCTCTTCGCGCCCAACGCCGCCCGCGCCGCCAAGCTCTTCAGCGGAGACAGGCGTCTGCTTCAAGCTGCCAGGGTGACGGCGAATTTGCAGTGGGCGGGAAAAGGGATGCACACGGCCAGCGCCGTCAAGCAGCGCAAATTCATCGGAGTAATATGTCGCTCCCGCCTCAAGGAAGCGTGCCACGAGTGTCGTCTTTCCATAGCAAGTTCGACCGGGAATCAGAATGGCCTGACCGCGCCAACCCACAACTCCGCAATGCACAAAGACGCGTTCCCTGGCCGCCTTGGCCACGCCTTGCGCTATCTGCGACTCGAAGAGATCCAGCAACTGCTCTTTGCCCTGGCAAATGGCCACGCGCCGCCCGTTGCGATTGAGCACGGCCGCGTCACCCTGCTGCCTGGCGAAAACGATGGAGTAGACATAGTCAGGGAACAAAGCATCGCCGCCGGGAACCAGGCTGGAGCCATACGGCAGCCGGGACAGCAGCGCAGGCATGGCCTCAGCCCTGTCAGTGCGCACCACCACCTGAGCGCCGTATGCCTTGACACACTGCCGGACCTGCCATGGGCTGCGCAACTGCATCACCATGCCCTCGATAGACCGTATCTTAAGAAAGAGGCACTGAACCGCTAGCTGGATGCGGGATGTGCGGAAGCCTTGACCGTGGTGACGAGCGGCAGCGCAACCAATAGCGCAGCGGCCCAGCCCAGCTTGCGGAAGAGTTGACGGCGGCCCAGGTTCGCGTCTTCGTCTTCAGGAAGGTCAACGCGTTCCATGAGTCCGTCCTTGTCGAGCCCGCGCAGGGCAAAGTCGACCACGCGGGTATCGGCCGGGGTTCCCGTCTCTTCAGCGAGGAGGCGCGCCAGTTCATCGGCAGAGGTTTTGCCGTCAGCGTGCCGCCAGACAAAGGCGGCTGAACTGTTGAGGCAAAAGGCCTGTTTGCGGGTGGAATCGAAAAGCAACAACTCCCCAGCCATTTCTTTCTGTACCAGGCCAGAAGAGTCCTTGCGCAGGGGGAACGAAACTATGGAGGAAATCATAATGACAGCAAAGATAAGGGAAGACAATAGGGGCGTCAAGACAATTATGAAGTGAAAAAGCAATGGGGAAGCCGATAGGCCTCCCCATTGTCTAGTGTTAGCGCCAGAGGCGCGGTTTGACGGCCAGCCTTAGTACATGCCGTCCATGCCGCCGCCGTGGCCGGCCGGTGCAGCAGACTTGGGCTCCGGAATCTCGACCACCAGAGCTTCGGTGGTGAGCAGGAGACCGGCGATGGAAGCCGCGTTTTGCAGTGCCGTGCGAGTTACCTTGGTGGGGTCGATGACACCGGCCTTCACCAGATCCTCGAAGACGCCAGTAGCGGCGTTGTAGCCAAAATGCTGGTCCTTGGATTCGAGCACCTTGCCTATCACCACAGCGCCCTCTTCGCCGGCATTGGCGACGATCTGGCGCAATGGCTCTTCAAGCGAGCGGCGAATGATCCGTGCGCCGATCTTCTCGTCGCCCTCAAGGGTCTTGATCAGGGCATCAACGGCCGGAATGGAACGCACCAGCGCAACACCGCCGCCGGGGACGATACCTTCCTCGACCGCGGCACGGGTTGCGTGCAGGGCGTCCTCGACGCGAGCCTTCTTCTCCTTCAGCTCGGTCTCGGTTGCGCCGCCGACCTTGATGATGGCAACGCCGCCCACCAGCTTGGCCAACCGCTCCTGGAGCTTCTCCTTGTCGTAGTCGGAGGTGGTCTTCTCGATCTGCGCGCGGATTTCACCGATGCGGCTCTTGATGGATTCGGCATCGCCGGCGCCGTCAACGATGGTGGTGTTGTCCTTGTCGATGGTGACGCGCTTGGCCTTGCCCAGATCCTCGAGCTTCACGCCTTCCAGCTTGATGCCCAGATCCTCGGTGATGGCCTTGCCGCCGGTGAGGATGGCGATGTCGCCCAGGATCGCCTTGCGGCGGTCGCCGAAGCCGGGAGCCTTGACGGCTGCCACGTTCAGGGTTCCGCGCAGCTTGTTGACCACCAGGGTAGCCAAGGCCTCGCCCTCGACATCCTCGGCAATGATCAGGAGGGGCTTGCCGCCACGGGCAACTTGCTCCAGCAGGGGCAGCAGATCCTTCATGTTCGAAATCTTTTTCTCGAAGATCAGGATGTAAGGCTCTTCGAGGATGACTTCAAGCCGCTCCGCGTCGGTGACGAAGTAGGGGCTCAGATAGCCGCGGTCAAACTGCATGCCTTCGACTGTCTCCAGGAAGGTGTGGCCGGTCCGCGACTCTTCGATAGTGATTACGCCGTCCTTGCCGACTGTCTTCATTGCGCCGGCGATGATGTCGCCGATTTCCTGGTCGCCATTGGCCGAGATAGCGCCAACCTGCGCCACGGTGCCCTCGTTGACAGGCTTTGAGAGCTTGCCCAGAGCGCCGCCGTCGGTCCAAACGCCTTCTTTGTCGCGGGTGCCGATCACTACTGTCACGGCCTTGTCGATGCCGCGCTTGAGTGCCGTCGGGTTGGCGCCGGCCGCAACCGTCTTGACGCCTTCGCGGAAGATGGCCTGCGCCAGAACCGTCGCCGTCGTGGTGCCGTCGCCGGCCACGTCGCTGGTCTTGGAGGCTACCTCGCGCACGAGCTGTGCGCCGACATTCTCAACCGGATCCTGAAGGTCGATCTCTTTGGCCACCGTCACGCCGTCCTTGGTGATGGTGGGCGAACCGAACTTCTTCTCAATCACAACATTGCGGCCCTTGGGACCGAGCGTCGCTTTAACGGCGTCCGCCAGCGTGTTGACGCCGCGCAGGATCGCCTGACGGGAATCTTCACCGTGCAGAATTTGCTTTGCCATGCTTTTAACTCTCCTAGTCAGTTGTCAGCTATCAGTTGTCAGTCGTAAGTTGTCAGCTATGCGGCGCTTACTTCTTGATGACGCCGAGGACTTCTTCTTCGCGCATGATCAGGAACTCTTCGCCGTCGATCTTGATCTCGGTGCCGGAGTACTTGCCGAAGAGAATCTTGTCGCCCGCCTTCACGTCCAGAGGGAAGACCTTGCCTTCGTCGTTCGACTTGCCCTTGCCCACGGAGATGACTTCACCCTCTTGAGGCTTTTCCTTGGCGCTGTCGGGAATGATGATTCCACCCCGGATGGTTTCGCCCTCTTCCAAACGGCGGACGAGGATGCGGTCATGGAGCGGGGTAAAGCTGGTTGCTACGGATGTTGATGCCATTGCTTCGCTTCTCCTTCACACGCGGACAGAGTCGAGCCCCGGCCGCGGGATTTGCGTGGTTTGATGAAAAATCCTTCGGAAACTGCGGACTACTGTCTTACGAGACTGGAAGAGCGGAGCTGACTGAGCAGTTCTGCCATCGGTGTGCTAGCACTCTCGCCTCCCAATTGCTAACGATAGGGAAAGGGGCGATATTCTGTCAAGCATTTTTCGATAGGATATGAGTGAATTGCGCTCATAAAGAATGATGAAATGTGCTGCACCTAAATTTTTACTGTTGGAGGGTGGATTTCCAGGCTGCTGAAGAACTCTGAATATAAGGCGAAAAAACAAAGGACATGCCGCAGGGGCTGAAGCCCATCGTTTATTGTCAGTAACTTACGGCACGACTAAAGTCGTGCCCTGACACTTCTTGCAGCACGGATCGGGTTTTTCTGCAGCCTGTTTCGCCGCAACAAGTAGCTTGGGTGAGGCTGGCCGGGCAGCGGAAGAGGGAACTGGCGGCGCTTTGTCCTCGTATATTCAAGGTGAGTAGAGGTTGAGGGAGGTTGGTGATGGCCGTCTTTTGTCAACGCTGCGGGACCGGGTTGCCTGCGGGCGCGCGGTTCTGCTCGAACTGCGGCACGGTGATTTCAGCGGCGCAGCCGATGCCCGGCAGGCCGCTGGTGCGTCCTCGCGTGGGGCGCCAGATTGCCGGTGTCTGCCTGGCGCTGGCGCAGGCCAACGGCTGGGATGTAGCGGTGGTGCGCATTTTCACCGTGCTGGGACTCTTTTTTTCAGGCGGATTTGTGGGCGTGGCATATGTGGCCGGCTGGCTCGGGATTCCAGAAGAGCCACTGGAACTGCCGGGGGCGTATCCTCCTAGCATATGAACGATACGTACTTTTCGGACGGAGCGCGGCTGGGTTTTCGGGATAGCGGGGCGGGTTTGCCTGTGGTTTTTCTGCATCCCACGCCTCTCGATCGAGAGTATTGGCGGCCACTGACGGAAGACCTGGCAGGCGTTCGGGCCATCGTTCCCGATCTGCGCGGGCATGGCATCTCCGAGTTGGGACGGAAGCTGCCGGTGGGCGGCTTTTCGCGGGTTCCCGATGCTTCGGTGCTGACCATGGGGCAACTGGCCGCCGATGTCCTGGCTCTTCTCGATTATCTTGACGTGCCTGAAGCAATTTTTGCGGGCTGCTCGATTGGCGGCTATGTGCTGCTGGAGCTGTGGCGCAAGGCTCCCGAGCGCATGAGCGGTCTGGCGTTTGTCTGCTCCAAGCCGCAGCCGGACGCCGAGGCTAGCCTGGTGAGGCGTGCTGCCAATATAGCCGAGGTGCGAGCGGCGGGGACCGATGCGTTGTTCAACGGCATGGCCCAGAGCCTGGTTGGAGCGACGGCACGCGAGCGGCGGCCTGAGATTGTGGCCGAGTTGCGCGCCCGTATGACTTTGACGCCCGAGGCGGCAATAGCCGTGCAGGCGGGACTGGCTATGCGGCCCGACTCCGTGCCCACGGTGGCCACCATTGCAGCGCCGGTGCTGGCTATTGCCGGGGGTGAGGATTCCGGGGTGACGGCGGCCGAGATGGAAGCCTTCAGCGCCGCGCCGGGCGGATGCGAGTTTCACCTGCTGCCTGACGCCGGGCACCTGGCCGCCTATGAGCAGCCGCAAAAGGTGGCCGCCCTGCTGGCCGAGTGGCTGAGGCAACCGGAAGGCTGAGCATTCAATCCGAATCGGACAGAAGGCAGGCGGGCTGGTAGCGAGCGGTGGTCGCCATAAGCCTCTTAATGGCTTCGACAGACTGAATGCCGCCCCTGGCTCCGGCAAAGCTGCAATTCATGGCCGCCGCGGCGCAGGCGAAATCTAGCTGCCGATCCAAGGGCCAGCCCTGCAGCAATCCATAGATGAATCCGGCGTGGAAGATATCGCCGGCGCCGGTGGTATCGACCACGGGAACGCGGTAGGCGGCGCTCAAGTGAAACTGTCTTCCATCCCAGGCCAGCACGCCGTCGGTTCCCAGCGTTGCGGCTGCAAGCCGGCATCCATAGCGCAGCCGCATCCCGCGCAAGGCACGTTCCAGGTTGTTCTCGGCCATGAGACGGCAGGGGAAATCGCGGCTGGCGATGAGATAGTCGACGTTCTCGATGAGGTCTTCCACGCCGGGATATAACTCGTCCAGATCGGCAATGACGGGGATGCCGGCCTGGCGCGCCCAGCCTGCCGCCATGGTCGCAGCGGCGGTGTCGCGGCCATCCACGTGCAGGGTGCGCGCATTCACGATCCATGCGCGATCGAGCTCCTGGGGCTGAAGGGTCATGCTTTCATCGCGCCGGCAAAGAACCGTGCGCTCGCCGCCATCGTCCACCAGGATGAGGGATTGCGGGCTGACGCCGCCCGCGACGGAGATGAGCCGCGCATCGACGCCCGCGCGGGCAAAGGCATCGCGATGCAGCCGGGCCGCGTCGTCGTCGCCCAGCTTGCCCACATAGCGGGTACTCAGCCCCCAGGTCTGGCAGGCAACCACGGTGGTTGCCGCTTGCCCTCCCGGCAAAACGGTGGCGGCGGCATACTCCACCTTGGAACCGCGGGCAGGGTAGGTTGAGAGGGGAATGAGCGTGTCCGTGGCGTTGAGGCCAACGCCCACCAGGTCAACTTTCGAGGACTCCGTCATTTGGTCATTGTAACGGGAGTGGCTGTCGCGGGAGCAGGGCGGCTGCTGGGTTGGCGGTCGCCCCCGGAACTCGAAAAGTTGGAGATTTCTCCACCGGAAGGGCTGGATGAGTGCATGGCGATTGGGGAGCAATGGTGTGCGGCAGCGACACTGCGCCGGACCGGGGCTTCTTCCGTCTTGCTGGCATCGAATACTCTCCTGCGCCATGCCAAGCGACCCGCACCGTGCAGAAAAAGCACTCTCCTAAACGGGATCGGCCAGCTGGCGCGAAGGCCGCCGCCGTCACCATGAACTCCAGCACAGGGTTCGGAACCATACTCAAAAACGGGCTCCATGAAGAAGCACCAGTGAAATGGACGGCCTACCTGCCGCCAGCATGGACGCCTATAAAATAGCGGCTCCCTGCTGACCTCATGTTCCTTCCCAACCCCACTGGCAAATGCCGGTCTACTGCTCAAAAGCGAGATGTGGGCCACCCCAATCATTTATGGATGGTCAGAACTGGGGCACTCGGCTGCGCTTTGACTGTTTACCAGTTAATTCACTGCAAGGTTTTGAAAATATGGGAGGGGGGAGGGGGGGCACGCCGTCGTGAAAGTTTCCCCCCACGCCCCCAATCTCCTATTGTGCGCCGAAGGAGGTTAATTCTCTGCAACCAACTGTGGTGGGATAGACTCGGTAATCTGAATCTCGGCAGGAGTTGAGGCAGAGGGTCGAGCTATCCCAGGTTCCAGAAGCGGAAGCTGGGCCACCCGGCCATGCTCCACGTCCCATTGATCGAGTCGGTATAGCTGAGCAGATTGCCGGCGCCGTCGTAGCCGCCTGTTGGAACCGTGTAGCTATATACCGTGCCTTGAGCCAGCATTTGCGACTCGATGGTCAAGCTTAACACGGCATCGTTGATCTGCTGGGCGAACCGCTGTCTGTTACCCGGAAGGTAGCCTCCACCTGGCTGGAGGCCGACTACTGAATACTCCTGCCTTTCTCTGGACATACGGGCCACTCGCCCGACCTTGTCCGAAAACCCGCTCATCGCGATAAAGCCGCGATGAACGGGGCACAGTCCCGGATACTGTGATGAGTGGGCCACCTGCCGTGTCATCGACGGAAAGCGTACAACGAATCGCAACAGATGTCGAGAAAAGGCAAATCCGGACTGCCAAGGTCTGTGCTATCCCAGGTGCCCAAATGCGAGGCACCTGGGGCACCCATCTTCAGTGGTTGTGCTCACTTCTCCCGGCACCTGGGCCACCCGCGGCAACGCCAAGGTGATGTGCCATCTTATGTTCGGTATCGTCGCGCTGGCCGCCGATCAAATCCTGCGACTTATCACGTAGGCTGTCCGTCCCTATTCAATCAAAATCGGAGACAGATACCGGCCAGGCAAGGTCGCGGCGTGCCCGAAAAATGGAATCTTCGTGCCTGTCGCCTCCCCATGTCGCCTCAATAGCGCGGCTTTGCATCGCCAGGCAACGCCGCCGGATCAGAATTCCACTCCCGCCAGAATGGCCCTCGGCGCTTGGGAATTTTGCAAGAGGCTCCATGTGGTTTAATTTTCCGTTAAGCTGGTGAATTGGAAACCGGAAGGCCTGATTCGATGCGCTCAGTTTTGACATTTGTTGCCCTCGCCCTTGCCACTCTCACTCTTCAAGCACAAACCAGTGCGGCGCAGCCCGACCCGGTCCACCGCGACTGGCGGGCCTCGTGGGTCACTCATCCCACCGCGCCCTTGCGGGAGCCCGTGGTGCTCCACTTCCGCCATACTTTGACGCTGGCCGCCGTCCCCGCCAGCTACCCGGTGCGGGTTAGCGCCGACAACCGCTTCGTTCTCTTCGTCAACGGCCACCGCGTGGGCGACGGCCCGGCCCGCGGCGACCTGCCCCATTGGCGCTATGAGCGGTTCGACCTGGCGCCACTGCTGCAACCCGGCCAGAACCTGATCACCGCAACCGTGTGGAACTTCGGCGTCTACGCCCCCATTGCGCAGATGACCGACCGCACCGCCTTCCTGCTGGAAAGCGAGGCCACCGGGGCAGACTCCATCAGTACGCCCAAGGGCTGGCTGGTCGAAGTGGAGCCCGGTCATGGCCCGATTCCGCGCGTCGCCAACGGATTCTCGGAATACATGGCCTCGGGCACCGGCGAAGAGATCGACGCCGCGCGCTACGACTGGACGTGGAACGACCCCGGCGCAACCGGCCCGGCCTGGGTTCCGGCGGCCTCGCCCATCCGGGAAAGCATTTATTCCACGGTCAATAGAGTCCACTCCGCCGACACTACCGGCGACAATCCCTGGGGGCTGGTGCCCGATGCGCTGCCGCATATGGAATACAGGCCCGAAAGCGCGGGCCTGACGGTTCGCGCGGATTTCCCTGCCCTCAAAGCTTTCCCTACGGCCCCGGTCACCGTCCCCGCCGGCAGCCATGTTCACCTGATGCTTGACCGCAAGACGCTCACCACGGCTTACCCGCTGCTCACTGTTTCCGGCGGAAAGGGCGCGCACATTCGCCTCACCTACTCCGAGGCCCTCTATGACAAGAATCTGCACAAGGGAGACCGCGACGATGTGGGCGACCGCACCGCCCACGGCCTCACAGACAGCTTTCTGCCCGACGGCGGTCCGCACCGCTCGTTTGAGCCGCTCTGGTGGCGCACTTGGCGGTATCTCGATCTGGACATCCAGACCGGCGACGAGCCGCTGCAACTGGAGTCTCTGACCGCCTCGTTCACGGCCTACCCCTTTGAGGAGCGCGCCACCTTCAAGTCTCCCGACGCGCAGTTGGACGATATTTGGAAGATCAGTTGGCGCACCGCTCGGCTCGATGCCCACGAGACCTACATGGACACGCCCTACTATGAGCAGCTCCAATATGCGGGCGACACGCGCATCCAGGCGCTCATCTCGTATGCGGTGGCCGGAGACGACCGGCTGGCCAGGCAGGCTCTTCAGGCTTTCAACCTCTCGCGCATGCCTGAAGGAATTACCCGCAGCCGCTATCCCAGTTCGCTGCCGCAAACCATTCCCACCTTTTCCCTGCTGTGGATCGGCATGGTTCACGACTACTGGATGTACCGTCCCGACGCTGAACCGGCGCGCGCTTCGATCGAGGGAACCCGCACGGTGCTGGATTGGTTCGCCGCCCACGAACAGCCCGACGGCCTGCTGAACGAACTCCCCTGGTGGAGCTTTATCGATTGGGTCTCTTCGGGCACCATCCCCACCTATGACGCGCATGGCGAATCCTGCATGACTACGCTCGAATACCTGGGCGCCCTGAACGATGCCGCCGACCTCGAAAAAGCCCTTGGCGACCCGCTGCTGGCCACCCGCTATCAATCGCGCGCCGCCCATATCCGCTCTGGCCTCTTCGGCAAGTGCTGGAGCGTTTCGCGCGGCCTGATTGCCGACAATCCGGAGCTGAAGAACTTCAACCAGCAGGCCAATATCCTGGGCGTTCTTTACGACGTAGTCCCCAAAGACCGCCAGAAGGAAGTGCTGCGCCGGATGCTGGGAATCGATCCCGGCACCGCGCCGGATGGCGTTCTGAGCGCCTCCTACTACTTCCGCTATTACCTGGCCCGCGCGCTGGACCACGCCGGGCTTGCGGACGAATACCTGCGCTCGCTCGATCCCTGGCGCAAGCTGCTGCCGCTCCACTTCAGCACCTGGCCTGAGATTCCGGGCAACACGCGCTCCGACTCCCATGCATGGACCGCGCATCCCATCTACGATCTGCTTACCCTGGTGGCCGGCATCGAACCCGCCAGCCCCGGCTTTGCCAGCGTCCGCATCGCGCCTCACATGGGTGCGCTGCCCTCGCTCACGGCCACTTATCCGCATCCCCAGGGAGCTATTAAAGTGGATTATCGGCGGCAGGGCGCAGGGCTCGACGCAACCGTCACCCTGCCCGGCAAGCTCACCGGCAGCTTCGTCTTCAACGGCAAGACCTGGCCGCTAAAGCCGGGCCTGAACCACATCCAGGCTCGGTAGATTGGACGACTGGATTTTTGATGGCGAAAGGAGCGGCGGGGGAAAAGGGCGTGTGGGTGGGATGAGGGTTGTGGTTTCGCAGGTCTCGTTGCTGATAACGAACAAGCCCTTTCGTCATCACAGCATCCTGCATCCCAGGTCTCAGAATCGAGACCTGGGGCACCCGATCATTTGTGGATGGTCAGACCTGGGGCACCCGGCAAAAAGTCATTGAGGCGTAGTCATTTTCTGTATTCCAAAGCCGCAAAATCGATATAGAGAACGACAACCGATGTTTCACCATTGTAGAAAACGTGTTAAAACTCGAACATGGCCAAGGGAAAGCTAGCAGCGCCGGCAGGACACGTCAACCTAAGAATGCTCGCCGAGCATTTGGGACTTTCGCAGACCACCATCTCTCTGGTTCTGAATAATTCTCCATCGGCCAAGTCCATCCCCCAGGAGACCCGCAACCGGGTAACAGAGGCCGCAGAGCGGCTCAACTACCGGCCTAACTACTTTGCCCGCTCGCTGCGCCAAAGCCGGTCAATGAGCGTGGGCGTGCTGGCTCCTGACCTGAGCGAGGGCTACTTTACCCGCGTGATGAGCGGCGTGGTTCAGGAGTTGACCGAGGCGCACTACTTCTACTTCACCGCGTGCCACGACTGGAAACGCGAGCTGATCGAAAAATATCCGCGGATGCTGGTGGAGCGCGCCGTGGACGGCTTTCTGCTGCTGAACACCACGGCAGAGCATCTTGATGTGCCGGTTCCGGTAGTGGCCATTTCAGCTCACAGCGCGGCTGAAAACGTGACCAACATCGTGCTGGATCACCACCTGGCCGTGCAGCAGGCGCTGACGCACCTTTACCAACTCGGCCACCGCCGCATCGCCATCATGCGCGGCCCGCGCGCCATCCCCGACTCGGAGTTCCGCTGGAAGAGCATTCAACAGGTGGCCTGCGAGCTGAATCTCAAGCTGGACCCGGCACACGTGATTCGCATCGACTCTGCCGCATGGTCAATGAAGGCCGGATATCACCCGATGGCGCCCGAGATCGGCTACAAACCCATGCAGGCGCTGCTCAAGAAGACCCGCGACTTTACCGCCATCTTCTGCTTCAACGATATCGCCGCCATCGGCACGATTCGCGCCCTCAAAGATGCGGGGCTCAGCGTGCCGGGAGACGTCTCAGTGGTCGGCTTTGACGATATTCTGTCGGCTGCCTATTACACGCCGTCGCTGACCACCGTCCGCCAGCCGCTCGCCGAGATGGGCAAGCGCGGCGCACAGGTGCTGCTGGAGCGCATCGCCAATCGCGAAAAAGAGTACCCATCGGAGATCGTCATGGCCCCGGAACTGGTCATCCGCGAATCCACAGGCCCGGCGCCGGCAAAACGGTGATTCTTGACCGGTAGAAATTGGCGAGATCCTATCGCAGTTTGCGCACAGACTCGGCCTGCTTCTCGGGTCAACACTTACCCCTAGATGAAGGGCTCCATTCCATGATCTTCTGGACCGGGAGCCAAGTGTTATGGAGGCTGCGTGTAATCCCGGCGACAGTATTCCCGCTCGTCACCTCTTGTCCGTATTTCACCATAATGGAATCAAATTCTCTCAGAGGAGCTTCCGGGTGTAATGCGTGCATTGCCTGCGCGATTTGTCGGGCACTGGCAATAACGGCGCGGGCGACCTCCGGTTTTTGGTAGACCTTTCTGATAACAGCGTCTGCCGAGTTAACAGGCAGCGCGTTCTCAATCCAGCCAAGACGACACATTAGCCTCACCAGCCAGATGTCCGGCTTCACACAATTAAAGCCGATTCCCATCATCAAATGGAGCGCTGTCGTATACCCGACCAATTGGGCTAGACGTTTGTGCACCCTCCATAGGGCCGCGTCTCCTGGAACGTCGTAGCCGTCACCCAAGAACGACGCGAGCGGTAGGGCGTCAGGCTGGAAGACTTGAAATACGGCGGCGACCGAGAGAATCTTGTGGAGTTTCGGGGCAAGCCTGGAGTAGCTAATACCCGCGAACCGGCCTTCCTTATTGAGGAATTCCCGAACGGCTTTGCCGTGAGCCTTCTTGTCGGAATCGAAGTACCACTCCGGACCTGCTAATACTCGGAAGTCTTTGAAGAATGGCGTAAGTTGCTCGATCTCGCCGTGGACATACTCCGCCTTGAAGCCCGCGTAGCGGATCGTCTTCCAGACCCGCCCCCACAAATCATCCACGGACATGTCTGCGCGAAGGTGCGCATTCCTACAGACGTCATCCAATGCTTTGGTGAACTCTGCTTTATTCTTATCATGCTGTTTAGCATCGTAGGGCGAAGGTCGCGTCGCTTCTTCGAGCACTGCTGCACGGATGCGCTCAAAGACGATAGCCCTTTCGGCGGGGGATTGCATAGTGTTCTCCTTTGACTGCAAATCGCATGACGGGCAGTGCTGATGCGGCTGCACACTACTCAGCAACATCTAGGCAAGATGTTTCAGGAGACGAAAGCTTCATTACGACACGAGCGCCAGGTTGAATGGTAACGAGATCTCCGTCCCAAAACGCCTCGTTTGCCCCAGCACGGCCCCGAGCGTAAACATGGTATTTCTTCCCAGCCACGAGAGAGGCGGAAAAATTGCCATCCTCATCGGTTTGTGTTTTAACAATTTGGTATTGTTTTTTGTTGTCGTCGGCCCACCTCAACGTATTAAGCATTGAAGGGTAGAATGTAGCCAACTCGTGCCTGCTATAACTATTTTCAGTCCATTGAGGATTCTTCTTCCATTCACCAAGTTCAAGATTTAATGCTTTAAGGGTTCGCGCATAAATAACTTGAACAATATATCAATGCAGCATATGCTTTCCTTATGGGAACAGCGTTGGCCGTAGTGCGGAATAAATACCGGGCGTTGCGTGACATTCTGGATGAACGAGGGC
>Ga0224529_1000719_pt1 | contig 23397 bp, 19 predicted proteins | sample CBST50metaG_FD_179893 | JGI IMG/M metagenome (GOLD analysis project Ga0224529, IMG submission 179893) | Peat soil microbial communities from Stordalen Mire, Sweden - C.B.S.T50 | ecosystem: Environmental > Terrestrial > Soil > Wetlands > Peat | place: Sweden: Norrbotten County, Stordalen Mire... | reverse complement strand
CCCGATCCCAGCCCTCCAGCCGCACCGGTTTCCAAATCCCGCTGGTCACAAATCGCGGACCCCAGTCCCAGCCATATTCATACGCAGGCTTGCGCAGATAAGTCTTGGTCGCGGTCTTGGTCTTGGGTTGCCACGGATCGCTCGCCGCTGCCTCATCCGCTGCCTTCAGCGGAGAAGGGAAGACCACGCGCAGTTCATTCTTGCCCGAGCGCAGGGCGTTCTTCACCGACATTCTCCAGGTGCGGAAGCTGTTTCCTGTCTTTTCTACCAGCGCCCCATTCAAATAAACTTCGGTAGCGCCGTCCAGTCCGTCAAAAACCAGTTCCACATTGCTCCGCGACAGCAGCGCAGGCGTCGCTTCAAAGCTCAACCGATACTCCCAGCTCTCCTTTTCAATCCATTGCAACTTGGTTTCATTGTCGCGATAAAAAGGGTCGCCAATCTTCTTGTTGGTCAACAGATCCAGGTGCACATCGCCGGGAACTGTCGCTGGCAGCCAGCCGCTTTCCGCTGCTCCTACCTGCCGAAACTGCCAGCCGTGATCCAGCGTCAGCACCGTGTTCTGTGCGGACTGGGCCACTCCGCTTCCAAATACCGCTGCCAGCCCAAATATCGCTGAACACAACACATGACCGCTTATCGCTCTTCCCATTCCACCCTCTCCAAGTATCGTTTAAGATGATCGCCCGCGCGACCCGCAAACACGCTGCAAAATCCCCGCTGCAAAATCGGTGATAAGCATACCACCGGCAGCAATTGACCGGCCTCTGGAAGCGCAAAATCCCCTTGAATCAATCGATTATTCTCGTCGATACCCTCCCGTTCAGAGCCTGCCCTTGATCACTTCCCGATAAAGCGCTTCCCACGCGCAAGCCTTGGCGTCCATCGCAAAATATTCCTGTATTCGCTGCCGCGCAGCCCAACCCAACGCCTGCCTCTCCTCCGGTCTCTGATCCATCGTCGCCCGCATTGCTTTTGCCAGACCCTCCGGGCTCCCCGCCGCAACCACTGCGCCCGCCTCACCCACCAACTCGCGCACTCCGCCCACATCGGTTGCCACCACCGGCTTCTCCATCGCCATTGCCTCGCCCAGGGCCAGAGGCATCCCCTCCCAGGCCGAAGGCAGCACAAAACTGTCCGCGGCGTCCATCAGCGCCGGTAGATCCCGCCGCAGTCCCAGCCAGCGAACCCGGTCATTCAATCCCAGCTCCGCCGCCAGTCCCTGCATCCGTTCCACTTCGCCGCTCGCTCCTTCGCCTGCAATCCACAGTTCCACCGGCCTATCGTTCCTTTTCAACAATGAAAATGCTTGCAGCAAATTCGGATAATCCTTGGCCGGTGTAATTCGTCCGGCCGCCAGCCAAACAAAATTCTCCGCCACTCCCATTCCAGCTCGCAGATGCTCCCGCCGCATCGAATCGGGTAGCAATCCCTCCAAGTCAATTCCGTTCGTTACCACCTGACATTTCCTGGCCGGAACCGCCTTCAACTGCACCGCCCGCTCCGCCGCGGCCCGGCTCACCGCTGTCGTGCAATGGCTCAGCGGGTCGGTCAGGCGATAGGCTAGCATTCGCTGCCAGCCCCCTTCATAAACGTTGTGAATCGTTGTAATTAGCGGGGCTGGCGAGCCTAGCAGGCGCAGCGCCCGTGCCGTCAAATTGGCCGGAAAAGTGTGGCTGTGCAGCAGGTTGGGATCGAATGCGCGCAAGGCCCGTCGCCCCTTTATCAGACCCACCAACAGGCTCAACGGCTTCTTGCTTATCTCCAACCGCGCCACGTCCAGTTCTGTCGGCCACTCCTCGGCTTGGCGTGGCATCAGCACCACCAGCTTCACTGCATGTCCGCGTTCAGCCATGTGCTGGGCCAAAGCGACCACTTGGCGCTCCGCTCCGCCCATGCCCAGAGTAGTTAGTAGATAAGCTATTCGCATCCCCACCCCATCTTGCCTTACTTTTCGCTGGCAATGATCATATCGGCATCTGCTTCCTTGTCGAACGAAAATGACTGAAGAGCACACATTTATCCATAAAAGTGGAGAAAACCGTACATTCCTGCAGGTTCTCCCTGTTACGGATCGCAAATTTCTCCCCGGACCAAAATAAGTTTTAAAATTTCAAAAGATTCCTTGTGCGCAAAACGATGTTTAGGCTATACAATCTCCACGAGGAGACCCATGGCCGGAGATATTCAACTACAGTGCAGCGATTGCGGGCAGGACTTCACCTTTACCGCTGCTGATCAGGCGTTCTTTCAGGAACGTGGTTATTCGACCCCTAAACGTTGCAAGAATTGCCGTCAGGCAAAGAAGAACGATCAGGGGGGGTCCGGCTACCGTTCGGCTCCGGCACAGGGTACACCTGTGATTTGTTCGGGTTGCGGCCAGCCTACAACAGTGCCCTTTGAACCGCGTGGCGATCGTCCGGTTTTCTGCCGGGATTGCTACCAGGCGCGCAAGGGCAGCGGCGGTGGCGGCGGCGGCAGTTCCCGCGGTCGCGGTCGTTACTAGATAGCGAAGGGGCCGGTCGCGAAGGGTTCGATTGTTGATCGAACCCCTCGTTGGCGGCACTGTTTGCAGCAAAATCTTGGTCGGTCGTAGACTTTTCGGTCGCCAATTTGGCCACAACTACAGGCCATGCTGCATTTTATGCGTGTTTTGTCTCGCTTTTGTCCCGCGCATTTTTTGAGCAAGGTCAAAATGCCTGCACAGTTACAGCTTTCTTGTTGCTTGTGGTTCTTAACTTATGTTACGTAGCGTCTCGTAGTAGTAAAAGTTGGTCGTAAGCTGATCGAGAGGTATTGATGAGCTGTTTGCGGCAGAGGGCGCAAGGGTTTAGCTGGTTCTTGAGGCTTAGGCATTCCAGTTTAAAGGCGGCGCAAATCGCCAGAAAGACATGGTTGCTTTGCGTCCGCAAATTGCACGTCAAGTCACTGCACACCAGATACAATCTGCCCGTGCTTCCGTCCTTGTTTGTAAAGATCTGGCGCGGTACAAGGATCTGTTTCGCATAGCCTATGAGCCAGTCGCGCACGAGGGTTTGCTCTGCAAGACCCATTTCCTCTACGCGCACAAAACGCCTGTTGTTCCGGTCCTCTTCAGTCACTCCAATCAGTCGATTGTCCTTCAGCGCGGCGATGAATTCGAAGTTCTCGGTTGCGGAAAACCTACTATCCATTCGCACAAATCGAAATTTCAACTCGTTGCCGAAGCGGTAAGCAAGTGGCTTGATGAACAGTCCCCGGAAATCGCCAAACGAGCCAAACAAGTGGGTGCGGAGATTCATTGGGGCGATGAAACCGGACTGCGATCAGACGATGTTCGTGGCAGGGGCTATGCGCCGAAAGGAGAAACAGCCGTGTTGCGCGCCCGACCAGGGAAAGAAGGTGAGGATGGAGCCAGGAGCGCCGAGGTCGCTGCCAAAATAGAAATGGTAGGTTGTGGGGGCGTCGAAGTTTACTGTTCGCTTGGCCAGACGCTGACCAAGCACCTCGGTATAGAACTCCAAATTACTCTGCGGATCGGAAGCAATCGCAGTGACGTGAAGCAGACCGACTATCGGATTCATACAGACCTCTCTTGGGTTAAGCGAAATCACGAACAGTTTTGTTCGTCTGTCGTGCTTGCTGGAACAGGGCAAAGGGGATCGCGCGGAAAGCAAGTGTAGCTTTCAACCTATCGGGAGCCCGAATTTCGCGCATCCTTCTTTCGGGTAGCTGAGCGGGCGCACTTCCGCGTGAGATGGCGATACCCGAAAGAAGGAATAGAACCGGACCGTTTGAGTCATGCGGCCGGCTGTGGTGGCGATGGACAATCCATTCATCGATCAGCTTCGACAGAGTTGGCGTTTACACAGCCTGTATTGACGCCTCTGACTCTTCTATTGCGCAGCAAGTTGTTCCAGTTCCACGCGCCGAAAGTGCGCTAACCAATGAACTACCGCGCCGCAAGCAGCGCGGTATCCTGAAAAACTCAATTTGATGTTTCGCTGCAAGCGGCGGGGAATACGTCCCGAAGGGATTCAAAATCTCTCGCACTTACCAGCGGCTATGGAAATCTCGATTTGTCGCCGGTGGCTGGAAGGTCGATTGTCAGGTACAAATTCCAGCGCGGCTTCAACCAATCAATGCGGGCATTCTTTTCCTGATGAGATCAACGAAGCAACGTAACTTTGCCGGGTAGAAACGGGCATACGGATAAACAAAGAGGTAGAGAAGCCGCGCCCCACTCGGGAACCAGTTGGATCAATCGGCCTTGGGCCAAATCGTCTGCTACCACCCAGGTGGAAACAAGGCTTACCCCCAACCCGGCCAAAGTAGCAGCGCGAACAGCGTACAGGCTGTCGGTAAACAGCTTGGCCTGAATCGGAATGCAGCGCTTTTCGGCGCTCCGTTCGTGAATCAGGAAAGCCTCATCGCGATAGTATTGGCGCAAGGCGACCCAGGGAACTGTGTGCAATTCATCAATGGTTAAACCGCGGGTCTTTTCGCCGCACAATGTCGGGGATGCGACTACGATGCGCCGCACTTCGGCCAAATGCAGTGCGACGGTATTCGGATCGTCCGCAACACCGAGTTGTACGGCGCAATCCACTCCATCCGCGATAAAGTTCGGCCGGAGATCGTGAAGAATCCACTCGACGGTAACGTTCGGATACGTCCTCATAAACTCGGTCAGTGGAGCGATCATCTGCTCTTGACCGAAGGCGTGTGGAACCACCACGCGCAGGTGTCCGGTTGGCGTAGCCTTGGCGCCTCGAACCTCTTCTTCAAGAGATTTCCAGCCTTCCATCAGATCTTTAGCTCGGGCGAAAAAGCGTTCCCCGTCTTCGGTCAAATTCATCGTGTGAGTGGTGCGCAGCAATAATTTAACGCCCAGCCACTGCTCGAGGATCTGCAGACGGCGGCTCACGGTCGGCTGCGTTGTGCCAAGTCGTCTGGCGGCAGCGGACAAGTTCCCTGTATCGACAATCCTGAGAAAGGTTTCGACAAGTTCAATGCGGTCGGAACCCAGTTCGGCTGTCTTGCTCATGCACTCAGCGTATAACAAATCTACGCCGGAGCCTACTACGAATCAAAATGATTTGCATACAGAATGGAAACATCCGATGAAGGAGCAATTCAGAGATGACTGCCATTCAAAAAGAGAATGAACAACCCCAGAGCGTATCGCCTGTTTCGCTACCACGCCCGCTGCTTTTGCTGTTGGCTACCGGAGCGGGACTGGGGGTCGCCTCACTCTGCTCTTCGCAGCCGATATTGGGCCTGCTTGCCGCCGACTTTCATGCCAGCGACAGCAAGGCAAGTCTCGATGTCGAAGACGCGCGTCATCCACGCCGGATCGGCGTGGAGCGTCTCGGCCTACTCAAACTGAGTAGGCCGCAATGAACCGATAGGGGGATGCCTCTATCGACCGATTTCGGAATGATGGAAGAAGAGAAATTCAGCTTCAGCGGCAATCCTTGCACAGAACCTGCCCGGCTGAAAACCGATAGAAGGCTTGCATCTTCTTTGTAGACCGATCCGGCTTGCACCACTCCGCACTTATCCATCTTGCATTCACCATCCCGTCCGATGCCTTGATCGGCGGAATCAACAGGCGACGCGAATCTGTTCTCTTTCAAGCAGACTGGAGCTACACATGTGGATCGTCAAACTCGCGCTCAATCGTCCGTACACCTTTATCGTGATGGCGATTCTGATTGCCGTGATCAGTCCCATCATGATTCTTCGGACCCCAACCGACATCTTTCCGAATATCAATGTCCCAGCGATGTACTAACCGCCCTGCAGAACCAACATTTGGTGCTCCAGAACGGAACCGCCAAGATCGGCGAGTTTGAATACGACGTGGTGCTCAATGGAGATGAAAAGACCCTCGAAGGTCTGAGCAGCATCCCCGTGCGCACTATCGGCGATTCAATTATCTATCTGCGCGATGTCGCAACGATCGCCGATGCTTTTGCGCCACAAACCAATGTGGTTCGCCAGAATGGCGCGCGCGCCGCCCTGATTACTATCTATAAGACAGGCAGCGCATCGACGCTCGATGTGGTGAAAGGAATTCGAGGAATCTTGCCGCGCGTTGCGCAGACGCTGCCCCCAGAGTTACAGATTCGCGCGCTGGCCGATCAGTCAATCTTCGTGCGCAGCGCCGTCAGCGGCGTCATTCGCGAAGCTCTGATCGCGGCCGCCTGACAGCGGCCATGGTGCTCATCTTTCTGGGAAGCTGGCGCAGCACGCTGATCATTGCCGTTTCGATTCCGCTCTCCATTCTGACCTCCAATTGGTGGGAAGCTTCAGCAATCACGGCAAGGAAATCCCTCCCGCAAAGAGAGTCGCAGAAGACTTTGGTGCATGACTTCCCGGATAAGGAGTTAGGGAAGATCATCCTATACGGAATCGATGATGTGGGGCGCACCAGGGCTAAGTGAGTGTGCGGATTATTCATGCGCAGGCCCTCAGTGCTGATTCCAGTCGTTCGCTGCATAGAGCGTGCACCTCTGGAGATATGGAGATGGCGATAATTGTAGCTCCAGATATCAGAGGAGCATCAGACGTACCTGCTGCGGACTGGCGGCAAGACGCAGATCCACGTAGGTCCGTCGATTGGTCCTCGAAGCGCCGCAGCGTCCAAGAGGTAGAATATTCTGAGTACCCCGACCGGAGCTTGGACAAACTAGGTGCTCCTGTCGGGCGCATCAGTATCCGACTCTGACGCCTTGGATTCCCGCAAAAGCTTCTCAGTGCAGTGCATACCAAGAGTCTTTGCCAGTTCCATACCGGATGAAATGTTGCTTCTCGACCAGGCCACGGAAATGGTCCTTCAAAGTGTTGCGGCTGGCTCCGGAGGCACGAACCATGTTGGCCATCGTGATGAGTTCGTGCTGGCGGACGTAGTTGATGATCTGGAGATCCAACTCAAGCAGGGGGGAGATCACTACCTGCTCGCGCTCTGCCTTGGCCGCCAGCCGGCGCTCCTGCTGCTGCAAGGTCCGCAGAAAAATATCAGACGGTTGAGGTAAGAAGCTTCATGCTTCTGTACCTCTCTCCCAACCACTACAAGTCCTACTTTAGGGCATGTGCTCCCTCCATCTGCAGTTCAATTACATCGCCCGATCCCGTCCCGATGGAATGACCACCAAGCGGATCGCTTTCCAGCGCGCGCACGATGTGTGGTACCAGCATAAAAATAACCTCGTTGTCCACCTTTTCGTGATCCTGTGTGCTGAACAAATATTTTGCCGCCGGTATTTCGCCAAGTCCGGGCCATCCGCTTACAGCCCCGGTCACCTCTTTATCGACAAGTCCAGCAAGAATGCTCACTTCGCCCTCCCGCAGCCGAATTACCTGATCGACTTTCTGCTGTGCAATCTCCGGCTCTTCAACACTGTCGATTGTGACTGTGCCGCTCTGCGATGAAACCTCCAAGCTGATTTTGAGGGTTACGTCGCGATTATCGTGAATCGTGGGTGTCAGTTCCACATTCACGCCCACATCGATGTACTGAAATGAGGTTGTGCTTGATGCCGTCGTACCTGATGTGTATGTCCCCGTGGCGGTGGGAATGCGTGTGCCGATCTTGAGTACGGCCTTCTGTCCATCCAGCGCACGAATGCGCGGGTTCTGCAACATGCGTGTTGTTGAGTCGGACAGCAATAGATCTGCGGCTGCATTGCCCATCGAATACGAGTAGGATGAGGTGCTGCCGATGTTGTTCAGAGTGCTGCTGGAACTGGAACTGACGGTAAGAGATGTCGGCGGCGAAATCCCCAGTTTGCGTTCCTTGTCGCGCTTCACCTGGAGCACATAGACATCGACCAGCACCTCGGGGCGAGTTCTGTCCAGTGCATGAATCATGGTTTTTGCTAACAGAATTTCGTCCGCTGTTCCCTTCAGCACAATTGCGTTCTGACTGGGCACCGCATACATTTTGGCACCGGAAAGAATGTTGCGCAGAGCTGTCTGCACATCGTTCAAATCCGACTGCTGCGCAACGTTTGACAAATAGAATATTTGCATCGCCTCCACCTGCAGGCTCTTTCGTTTCGCAGGCGTGTTTGCAGCCACAAAGATCGTATTTCGAGTGACTGGCTTCCAGAAGCTGTTGGAGAGCTCGTCAAGGATGTGGAGCGCTTCAAGCACGGTCACGCCTTTCACATCCAGAGCAACACGCACCGCGTGGTAGTCCGGATCGATCAATACATTGATGCCTGCCACCCTGCCTAGCGTCTGATACAGAACCGTGCTTTGCTCAACCATCTGCATTGTCAGTAGTTCTTGGGGTTTCAACTCCAGATGTGGTGGCGCCGCGGGTCTTTCGTTGCCTCCTGCAGCGGTCACCGACGTCTTTGCCTCGCCATCCTTATCCTTGACGAGGTCTTGCGCCTTCTGTAAATCCTGTCGGGCAACGGCACTACCGGGATCTATGTCTAGTGCATGAAGAAACTCACGCAGCGCATCGGTTGTATTGCCTATCTCCAACTGATGTTCGCCTGCATGTACGTGCGCCTCGGCAGCGATGAAGCGCAACCTTTCCATCGCCTGTTGGTATTGAATTTCGTTTGGCTGTGTACGCGACGCTGCGGCATATGCCGCAAAAGCACCATCAAGATCTCCGCTTGCCTCTGCCTTCTCGCCTTGTTGATAGATACGCTTGGGCGATATTGCAAAAAGTGAAGCCGTTCCAGTGACAAGCAGCACGAGTGCAAGTATTACCAATTTTCGCAACAGCCTAAAACCCATGATTCAATCCTTTTCCTAAAAGCTAAACTCGCTGAATTTGTTCATTGCGACTATGTTTACGACGCGATTAATCCAACAGACGCAACCTGATGAGCGAATGCTCTAGTTTCCTTCATTCGTAACAAATCGTAATAATTCGTAATAATATTGCCGTGTGTGGAATGTGCATAAGCGAGGTGTTCAAAATGCGCGTCTATTCAATATGGACATGAATATATTGTGTGCATCTCGCCGCGCGACAGTTGTTGTTATGACTTTGCTGCTGGGTTGCACTGTAGCGCTGCGTGCACAACAGTCAAATGCCGCGCCGCAGATGCACGACGCAGCCTCTGCTCCAACACGGATCAGTCTCCACCTGAGCGGTGATACCGCATATGTGATGCGTACGAGCATGGAGCCATTTCATCTTCGCCTGAACTTTGTTGATCCCCTTGTTCCACCGTCGATCCGAATTGACATCGACGACGCGGATTTAGCCGATGTACAGCGTGCTCTTAGTTGGATGACGCACACGTTCTTTATCCCGGCGGGCGCCGGACAGATACTGGTTGCAAACGACAACTTAGCGAGTCGAGAAAAATATCGTTCTAGCGCTTACTACTCGCTGACCGGCTTGAATATAGAGGACCGCACAACTTTGCACGAACTTCTCACTCGGATTTTGGAGTTGAAAGGGACCACGGAGAGCGCTCCCGGCATGACGCTCCATGCCGATCAGGAAACCATTCACATGGCGGGCCAATTGATCGATCTATTGAAAAATCCTGTGCCGGATCTTCTATTCAAGATATGTGTCTATACGGTTGATCAATCACACGAATCTAATTTAGGCGCGCAGCCGCCGTCGACGACTCAGAGCTTTAGCCTATTGAGTGAAGCCCAGCAGTTGATCAGCGAAAATCAGTCAGTAGTCAATGAGTTAATCTCCGCCGGAACCGTTTCTTCCTCCGACACTCTCGAGATCGCCCTTCTACTGATTGCTGCCGGGTATACCACCAGCGATCTCAGCAATGGCTTTGTCTACTTCGGCGGCGGTATGACATATATGGGCATGTCGTTTGACTCGCCCGGCATTAACGTAAGTCTCACGGATTCGCGCCTTCATCGGATTGCAGAAAGCACGCTGCGCGTTGCTGATCGTCAGAGCGCCACTCTGCGCATCGGTCAGCGTTATCCCGTCAAGGTTGGCAGCATTATCAACTACAGTTACTCCGGCAACTCTTCCAGTTGGAAGGCTTCCACGACTCCGAGCGTTCAATATGAAGATCTCGGATTGACTTTGCAGTTGGAACCACACCTTATGGGCAATGGCAACCTCTACTTGAGTCTCGATTGGAAAAACCAATCGCTGGCGGGTAATTCTGTGAATGAGGTGCCGGTTCTCGACCGGCGCGAATTATCCGATGTCATGGTAGTTCCCTTGCATGCGACTGCTTTGCTTACCGGGCACGTTGGTCGGCAGTCTGTGGGTGACACTAGTGGACTTTCTTCCAATCGCGATGCAAGCCGCACTGACTCAGAGCTTCTAATCACCATCACGCCCGAGATCGCCCAAGCTTCGCCTGGAACCACCATGGCGATTCCTCGCGATGCGCGCGACTTGTCCATCCGCTTGAAATAAGTATCTCTCAGATCGCGAACTAGCAAGAAAATATGACAGGAGGAAGCAATTAAGCAGTCTTCGGCATCTTGAGTAGAATCTGTTGACCGTTTCTGGTTCCGGAAGTTGTCATCAGCGTCTGTGATTGAGGGCCATTTCCATCGCTTTGAAGGTGCAAACTCCGAAGGACCATCTGGTAATCACACGGATTTGGTTTCTGAACTCTTCGATTACGCCGATTGAAGTCTCACCTTTGGCACACAGCCAGTTTTACGGCAGTTCCTTATGTATGCGCAGCGCAGACAGCAGGTGAGCCTTAATAAATCTTTGCATTTCTCCATAAGCAATTCTGGGGTCAAGCTGTCATGCTGTTGTTGTATCTTTCAGCTTATGCACTTCGAAACGATAGGGAAGGGATTTGGTTCTTGAAGCAAGCAACCTCTTATCCGTAGCGTGTGCTGTTCAAATTTGATTGGGCTTCCTCAAGGTCCACAATTAAACCGTCAAGAGGTTAGATAACTCGGTTACTCGACACGGCGTTTTGTTCATTTAGCGTTCTGAGCCGCTTACGCCCCACTTTGAGGCGACCTGCTTATTGGTTGATTGCACGGAGGTATGCATGGAGCCATATTCATGGATGGGCAGTGTCGGAAGTCGGAAGAAAGAGGACGGCATTGGGCCAGTTGTTTGTCTGCGAGATGCGGAAAGCATAATTCAAGATTGCAAACCTCGGATCTTTCGTTTTCTGTTGGTATCACTCGGGGATGCTAAACTTGCCGGAACCCTGACGCAACGCTGTCTGGATACGGCGTTTGAACAAAAACTGTGCTGGGACAAGCCAAGCGCAAGGATTTGGCTGATGCGTATTGCTGTCGACTTGCAGATGCGCCAAATCAAGATGTGGAGACGGCGGTTTTGCTTTTGGTGGAAGTTAAGGGGAAGGACTGCAGTGCTTGCTTTCCTAAACGATTGGCTCCCCGACAACCAGCAGACGATGGGGGATCGTAGTCGGACGCGGGAGCGGGTTAAATGTGTTTGGAGTGGAGTGTTTGCATTGAGCAACGAACAACGGATAGTATTTTTGCTTTTCTTTACGGAAGGCATGGATCACCACGAAATCTCCCAAGTCACTGATCTACCTACATGCAAGATTAAAACTCTTCTCGTTCAGGCAGTTGGTGTAATTCGCAGCTCTGTAGCTAAAGGGAATGGGCGCGTTCACTAGAAACGAACTTCTTATACGTGTTTTTCCTCTCGTGCTTTTTGCGCATATCAGAGAGAGCCGGGAAGATGTCATCCAGTTCGCCGGAGTAACAATGCCGGCGACCTCCCGGGCGTGTCCTTACCCCAGATCTGGCGCGCCCGGGAAGTGTATCGCACAACAGAAAGTTCTTGTCGCTACGCCGTCCACTTCCAGACAGATATTCATGAAGGTCCGGATCGGTAGTCCGAGTTCCAGCGCGGCGTAGCGGAGGACAAGCACTCTCACTTTGAGGGTGGACGAACGTTCTTCTCTGCCCCTAAGCACACTGCTGACCCCAGATCAAGCGTGCCCAAGGCTCTGCCCATTCAGATACATGTGTTAGCCAACGGAGCTGGGAGAGCATGCGCCTACTGAGTCCAACTCATTCTCACTTTGCTGCGGATTCAGTTTGCTGAATCGCTTGCTCCAGTTCCTTCTCAAGGGTAATGCCAAGATCGCTGTCAATCTCTTTGGCCGTAGTTCCAAGAGAATTTGCGATATTGCTGACGCTTTGGCCTTGCGAATGCAAAAGTTTCGCTTGGGCTGCCACGGAGAGCTTAACAGTGTCGCTCTGCGAGCTGTCTGTGGCCGCTGTGCTTGACGTCTTCGGTTGGCCGGAAGTGTTCGCTGCCGGTATGCTATTGCTGCTCTGCGTCGTACCCAATAAACTGTTGGAATTGAAAAGCGAGATCGATGCCATAACAAATCCTCCATAGGCAGAAGTATTTCTGCCTTTCGCAGGTTTCTCCGGTCTGTTTAACCAGAAACAATTGTGCGCTTATAGGACATCATCGGTAAAAATCAGTTGGACGTGAGTGCTGGATCGCATTTTCCGACAAAAAAGTTTGCGCAAACTGACTGTAAAAATGTGGGTGTTGGTTCTGTGATGATACTAACGATCGCGGGCGATGCAATTCAGAGTGCGGAAGTGTTTGGTCGTTTCGATAGGCGACATTGGATTTCCGCGTCTATTGAACCTCAGGATGCAGCGGCAATATAATTGTCAGCAAGGCGCCAGGAGATGCGTTCGCTGCGGTAATGTCTCCACGGTGAACGCGCACGGCTCTTCGCGCAATGGCCAGGCCAAGGCCCAATCCACCACTACGCTCGTCCCGCGAAGCGTCCGCGCGGAAGAATGGATCGAAAATCCGCTCTCTCAACTTCTCAGGTATTCCCGGCCCATAGTCGCGAACGGTAATCCGTGCCCAGTGTTCCTCGCGTTCTAGTCTCACCTCAACTGTTGAGTCAGGCGGTGTATAGCGGATCGCGTTGCGCAAAACATTCTCGATTACTCGACGCAGTAGTTCGGCATTTCCCTGAAGGTTCGTCTCCTCTGGAGCATTTACATTGATCTTGCAACCAGCTGCCTGTGCTTCAACCTCGCAGTCCTCTGCCGTATCCAGCAAAAGATCGTTCAGGCAAAACGCCTCGATCTCGACTTCTCCGGGATCACCCTCGGCCCGAGCCATATCGATCAGCGTTCCTACCAGTTCCGAGAGCCGCTCGATCTCATGGCGCAGTCTTGTTGCTGCCGCATCCCGATCCGTCGTCCTGCGAACCATCTCCGCCTCGAAGGTCAACCGGGCCAGAGGAGAACGAAGTTCGTGCGATACATCCTGCAGCAATTGCCGCTCGGTCGTCAGCAGAGTATGAATTCGTTCGGCCATCGCGTTGAACGATCTGCCCAGATTGCCGATCTCGTCGTTTGAGCGCGGATTCGCGCGTACTGTCAATTCGCCGGTTCCGAAGCGGTCCACCACATTGGCAAGTTGCCGAACCGGGCGCGTGATGTACATCGTAACCAGCCAGTACAACACTACGACCGTCACCAGCAGCAGAATATAGAATGGGGCAAACAAGATGGTGGATGGCCCGACGAAGGTCGAAAGCCAGATATAGCCGCCATCGTCCGAGCGCAGTCCCATGGTCAGCTGATCGTGTTCTCCGCGGTACGGGCGATCTTTCCCAACGGAAACTCGGATCAGCTTGGAATGCTCCTCTCCGCTTTCAAGATCGTACCCGGAAGCATCGCAAATACTGTACTGCATGCCTCCAGACTGATTCAACTCCCGCATGTAGCGCGCCAGTCCTGCTTTGCCGTCCGAATGGTAGACAGCCAGCGCATAACGAAACAGTTGCTGATTTGCCTGAGTCAAGTTCTCGGTTGTGGACTTGCCGATCACGTTGGCTCCAATCAAGAGGAATACAGCCAGAGAGATCGCCAGCGCCGCAACCGACCAAATGGTGACTTTCAACGATATTGATCTCACTGCTCGTCTCCTGCCAGCAGATAGCCTACGCCGCGAATGGAGCGAATCGTGACTCCAGCGCCTTCGATCTTTCGTCGCATACGGCTGATGTGCACCTCAAGCGATCGCTCGAATGGCGTGGCCTGCCGCTGGTACAGAATGCCACATACCTGGTCGCGGGTGACCACCTTGCCTCGGGCGCGGGCCAGAAGATCGAGGATGTCGAACTCGGTCGACGTAATCTCGATCGGTTCTTCTCCAATCCAGGCGCAGCGCGATGCGGCGTTCAGCCGCAGCCGTCCGATGGAGAATGTCTCGCTTCTCGCGGTCCGCGAGTTCTGAGTCCTGCGTAGCACCGCCGCCATGCGCGCCGCCAACTCTTCGGGGCCGAATGGTTTGGCCAGATAATCGTCGGCGCCCGTATTCAGGCCTCGCACACAGTCTTCCTGCGCTCCGCGCGCCGTCAGCATAATCACGGGCACTGAAGAGCGTCGACGCAATTGCGTGAGCACTTCAAACCCGTCCAACCCGGGCAGCATGATGTCGAGAAGAATGAGATCAAATCTCTCGTCAAGTGCACGTGCCAAGCCAGTTGTACCATTATGGGCGGCCTGGACCGAATAGTCAGACCCAGAAAAGAATTCGTCAATCAGCTGGCACAGACGCACGTCATCATCAATGATCAGAATGTTGCACGCACTGTGGATCTCATTCTCCATGCTGCATCCTCTTTTATCACACTTCCGCGAGCGCTGATCGGCCAGCTTCGGAACCTTAATAATTCTTGAGGCTGTGCGGAGTGGTGGTAGGTGGCGTGTCTGTGTCTGTGTTTGCAAATCTTGAGGTTTAAGCAGAGCAATCTGTTGTTTAATCAGGTCAGGAATCCGATAAGTTAGGTTAGGAATCTGACTTTGAAAAGCAGGCCGAGGCTGCAATGAGCTAACCGCGCCCCAACAACCGTCGTACTTTGAGCGATTTAGGGGCATGGCACCAACAAAGACAACCTGGAACGTACCGTCTCGGTTTATCGTCAGATCAAGGGAGTAACGAACGTGATATCCATCCGAAAATGGTCTCAGATGTTCATGGCCGGCAGTCTTGCTTTGGCTTGTTTGTTTACCTCAGGTTGCAAATCAAAGCCAGCGGGGCCGCCTATGGGGCCTGTTCAGGTATCGGTGATCAAACTGCAGCCGCAGTCGCTGCAATTGACCACTGAGTTGCCGGGAAGGATAACGGCATATCTGACGGCGGAGATCCGGCCGCAAGTGAATGGCATCATCCTGAAGCGACTCTTCCAGGAAGGTGCGATGGTCCGTGCGGGCCAGGTGCTCTACAAGATAGACCCTGCACAGTATGAGGCATCCTTGGCGCAGGCCAAGGCAAATCTCGCTTCCGCCGAAGCGAATCTTCCCTCGCTGCGGGCCAAGGCGGATCGCTACCACGATCTGGCAGCGATCCACGCAGTCGGCCAACAGGATTACGACGATGCAGTTGCCGCGCTCAAGCAGGCCCAGGCAACGGTAGAATCCGACAAGGCGGCCGTCGAGAGCGCCCGCATCAATCTGGCCTACACGCCCATCACTTCGCCGATTACCGGGCGTATTGGCAAATCGAGTGTGACGGTAGGCGGTCTGGTCAGTTCTTACCAAACCACGGTTCTGGCCACGGTGCAGCAGCTTGAGCCGGTGTATGTGGATGTGGTGCAGGCCAATGCCGACCTGCTGCGGTTGCGCGCGCGCCTGGCGAACGGCCAGTTGAAATCTTCCGGAGCCCAGGGCAACAAAGTCAAACTTTACCTGGAGGATGGCTCGCTCTATCCGATCGCAGGCAAGCTGGAATTTCGCGACGTGACCGTGGATACGACCACCGGTTCGGTGATCGTGCGCATGACGTTTGCGAACCCGAAGCAGACTCTTCTGCCGGGCATGTACGTGCGCGCGGTTGTGGACGAAGGCATCCGGCCAGATGCGCTGCTGCTGCCGCAGCAGGCGGTGAGCCGCGATCCCAAGGGCTTGCCATTCATTTGGGTCATCGGGGCGGACGGCAAGGCGGAACGGCGCGTGATCGAGGTGGATCGCGCCATCGGCAACCAATGGCTGGTCAACAGCGGCGTATCGGCTTCCGAGCAGGTAGTGATGGAAGGCGGCGATCAGTTGAAGGCGGGCATGCAAGTGCAGGCCGCTCCCTACAAGGGTGACGCAACGGCGGTAGGAACAGCGACGGCGCCGCCAGCGTCGGCAGGGAAGTAGGCCAGCGATGTCTAAATTCTTTTTGGAACGTCCCGTCTTTGCGTGGGTCATCGCCATCGGCATCATGGTCATAGGCTGTCTGGCCATTTACAGCCTGCCCATTTCGCAGTATCCGCCCATCGCACCGCCATCGATCTCCATTACCGCGTCGTATGCGGGCGCTTCGGCGGAGACAGTAGAGAACACCGTCACCCAGATCATCGAGCAAAAGATGACAGGGTTCGACAACCTGCTGTACATGTCTTCGACCAGCGATTCGTCTGGACAAGCTCGTATCGAGCTGACCTTTCGGCCTGGAACGGACCCGGATCTGGCTTGGGCGCAGGTGCAGAATAAACTCCAATTGGCGACCGCCAGCTTGCCTACAACCGTGCAGACCTATGGCATCACGGTCAGCAAGTCGACGCGCAATTATCTGATTTTTGTCTCCCTCATTTCGGAAGATGGCAGCATGGACGGAGCCGATCTGCGCGATTACGCGCAGTCGAATCTGGAACAGGTGCTGGCGCGTGTGCAGGGGGTTGGCGAAGTAACCACGATGGGGAGCCAGTACGCGATGCGCATCTGGCTGAATCCCGACAAGCTGAACCAATACCAGTTGACCATCGGTGATGTGACAGCGGCGCTGAAGAGCTACAACGTGGAAGTGTCGGCTGGACAGCTAGGAGGAACGCCCGCCGTGTCGGGGCAGCGGCTGAACTCCGCCATCATCGTGCAGAACATGCTGAAAACGCCGGAGGAATTCGGCGCCATTCCCGTGCGCACGAGCACCAGTGGCTCCATTGTTCGCATCCGCGATATTGCGCGGACGGAGATGGGTACCGAATCGTACGACATGGACGCCTTCTACAACGGAAAACCAACCGCGGTGCTGGCGATTCGCCAGGTAACCGGCGCCAATGCGCTCGACACGGTCAACGGGATCCGCGCCAAGGTCAACGACATGAGCCGTTATTTTCCGCATGGCATGAAGGCGGTTTATCCGGTCGATACCACGCCATTCACGCGGGCGGCTATTCGAGAAGTGGTGAAGACGCTTATCGAGGCGATTGTCCTGGTCTTCCTGATTATGTGGCTGTTCATGGGCAACATCCGGGCCACATTAATTCCCACCATCGCTGTGCCCGTGGTGCTGCTGGGCACCTTCGCCGTGTTGAGCGCATTTGGCTATTCCATCAACATGCTCACCATGTTCGCCATGGTGCTGGCCATCGGCCTGCTTGTCGACGACGCCATCGTCGTGGTCGAGAATGTCGAGCGCGTGATGAGCGAAGAAGGCTTATCGCCGCGCGAGGCAACCGCCAAATCGATGGAGCAGATCACCAGTGCGCTGGTTGGCATTGCGCTGGTGCTATCGGCAGTCTTCGGGCCCATGGCATTCTTTTCCGGCTCCACGGGCATCATCTATCGGCAATTTTCCGTTACCATCATTGCCTCCATGCTGTTGTCGGTCACCGTGGCTTTGATCCTGACGCCCGTGTTGTGCGCTACGTTTCTGAAGCCAGTGGAAAAAGGTGCGCCCGTGCGCGCGGTGCGTTGGTCGCCGTTGCACATCTTCCTGAACTGGTTCAACCGCATCTTCGAGAAGATTCGCGATTTCTATCTGCGGGTCGTGCAACATTCACTCCAGAAAAAGCTGTTTTATGGGATTGGCTATGGATTGATCCTGTGCCTGGTCGTTTTCCTGTACCACCGAATGCCAACCGGCTTTCTACCAGAAGAGGACCAGGGGTCGGCGATTGCCTCGGTCACTCTGCCCGCCGGATCGACACAAGAGCAAACGCGCGCCGTCGTCGATCAGGTGGCGAAGTATATCCAAGACAACGAAGGCTCATGCGTTGAGGCCGCCATGTCGATCGTTGGCAGTGGCATGGGAGGACAGGCCCAGAACCAGGGCATGCTCTATATACGCATGAAGGATTGGGACCAACGCAAGGGTCCCGCGCTGTCGGCACAGGCTCTGACTAACCGCATCATGATGCGGTTCATGGGACTCAGGAATGCACGTGTTCTCGCATTTCCGCCGCCCGCTGTCATCGAACTGGGAACCGCGACGGGCTTTGACTCCGAGCTGGTGAACTTCGGCGGCATGAGTCACAGCGACCTGATGTCGGCGCGCGACCAACTGCTTGCCTTTGCCAGCAAGGATCCACGGCTGGTACGTGTACGGCATAACGGGCTGGACGATGTATCCCAGTTTCGCGTCGACGTGGATTGGGATAAGGCGGGTGCCCTGGGAGTTTCGATTTCCGACATCCACGATGCTATTTCGACAGCGTTCGGCGGGGCATATGTGAACAACTTCGTAAAGGGCGGACGCGCGAAGCGTGTATTTGCGCAATCCGATGCGCAATATCGTATGCTGCCGGAGGATCTTAACCGGATCTATGTAAAGAGCAGTTCCGGCGAGATGGTTCCTTTCTCCGCCTTTGCTTCAACCCGGTGGTCCTATGGATCGCCGCAGTTGGAGCGGTTCAACGGCTTCCCTTCACTCAACATCACGGGCGAGCCTGGGCCGGGACAAAGCTCGGGCCAGGCCATGCAAGCCATGGAAGACCTGGTCGGAAAGTTGCCCAAGGGGCTTCGCCTGGATTGGAACGCGCTCTCCTACCAGGAGCGCATGTCGACCAATCAGGGACCGATGCTCTATGCGTTTTCGATTCTCGTGATCTTTCTTTGCGTGGCCGCGCTCTATGAAAGCTGGACGATTCCTTTCGTGAACCTGCTGATGCTGCCGCTCGGAGTCTTTGGCGCTCTGCTGGCGACAACATTGCGTGACATGCCGAATAACGTCTACTTCCAAATCGGATTCCTGACCACGCTCGGTCTCTCCACCAAGAACGCAATCCTGATCATTCAGTTCATCAAGCAGCAACTAGCACTGGGAAAAGATCTGACCGAAGCCACTCTGGCCGCGGTTCGCATCCGCTTCCGTCCGGTCATCATGACCTCACTGGCCTTCTTCTTCGGCACCTTGCCATTGGCATTGGCCAGTGGCGCTGGAGCGGGTGCGATGAAAGCAATTGGCACAGCGGTAACCGGTGGCATGATTTCCGCCACATTCATTGACCTAATCTTCATTCCGCTGTTCTTTGTCGCGGTCACGGAGTGGTTCGCCAAGAAGAAGAAAGCTCCAGAGCTGCCTACCAGTAGTTCTGCCTCAGCAAGCACGCCGGAGGCGATATGACGAAGAAGATTCAAGCCGTACTCTGTACCTCAATCAGTATCGTCCTATGTCTCGCTGGATGTGCGCCGCACAAACAGAAATACCAACAGCCGCAGATGCCCACTGCGCCCGCTTGGCATTCCGGCTTGTCTCAGTCGCCACAACAGGTGCCCGCTCCGGGCGCTGTGACGGCCTCGGCTCCCGCGGCAACCGAGGTTAAGTGGCGGGACTACTATAGCGACGATAAGTTGCGCCAGGTGATTGACCTGGCGCTCAAGAACAATCGCGACCTGCGCATAGCCATTCTTAACGTTGAGAAGGCAATGGCGCAGTACCGGTTGCAACGGGCGAGTCAATTCCCGGAGTTGGATGCGACCGGCAGCGGAGACCTATCCCGTGTGCCGGGCACCATGAATCAGGCGGGCACGGGCAGCTACATCTCTGAAACAGACAGCTTCGGAGTGCAGGTATCCTCCTGGGAAATCGATCTCTTTGGCCGCTTGAAGAGCCTATCTCGTCAGCAAATGGAGCTGTATCTGGCGAGCGATCAAGGGCGCATCAGCACACAGATTTCTCTGATCGCCTCAGTCGCAAGCCAATACCTGACAGTAGGCAGCGATCAGGAAAACCTGCGTTTGGCCCAGGCGACGCTGGAGTCGCAGAAAGCCACCTACGACCTTAACCGGCAAAGTCGTGATCGCGGAGTCAATTCAGACCTCGATGTAAGTGAGGCGCTAAGCCAGGTGCAGGCAGCACAGGTTGACGTAGTGAAATATACGCGCCAACTCAACATCGATGAGAATGAACTGGAGGTGCTGGCAGGCGCTCCGGTGCTGGCTGAACTCCTGCCCAGCGGGCTCTTGAAGGATGAGGCGCTCAAAGACATCTCGGCAGGAGTGCCTTCGGAGGTTCTGCTGCGCCGGCCGGATATTATCGAGGCGGAACATAACCTGAAATCCTCCTATGCGAATCTGGCGGCAGCTAGAGCGGCGTATTTCCCGACCATCAAGTTGACGGCGGGCGCGGGCGTAACCAGCGGCTCGTTGGCGGACCTATTCAAAGGCGGGCCGGGCACCTGGGAATTCGCTCCTCAGATCAGTCTGCCAATCTTCGATGGCGGCACACGGAACGCTAACTACAAAACCGCGCGCGTTGAGCGTGATACTTACATCGCCAACTACGAGAAGGCTATCCAGACCGCCTTTCAGGAGGTCAGCGATGCGCTCAATGGCCGCGAACGTCTGCTGGAACAAGAAGAAGCACAGCGGGCCGAAGTGAAGACTCTGGCCGAGACCTATCGCCTCACCGACGCACGCTATAAAGCCGGCATCGATGGCTACCTGAATGTGCTGGTCGCACAACGGTCCCTCTACAGCGGACAGCAGTCGCTCATCAACACACGACTCTCGCGTCTAAGTAATTTGGTGACGCTCTATAAGGTGTTGGCGGGCGGCGCACAGTAAGTACACTGCGAAAGAAAAGGCATACAGCAGACAGACGTCATTCTTTGGATGATGCCGTAAGAGTCTGTACTTCGAAATCGTAAGGTTTCATTCTGCAAACCAACTGACTCAAAAAGTCTGGCGGACCTGTTCGCTTGAAACCAGGAGACATATGAAAATCAATTTCATTCTTGTTGCATTTCTCATTCTTAGCGCCTCCGCGGTGGCGCAACAGATAGCGGATTCATCCTCAACAAGGGTTTCTCTTGCCTCCACTCTGCCCGATGCACCTTCCTTTCAGGGTGCACAGAACACTGCTCTTCAAAACGACGAGGCCCAGGCCCCTCCAAACGCTTCGGGCACTCTGGGACCAATGGGCCCCGTACCTCCGCCGATGACGAATGCGCGGTTGACTCTGGACGATAAGTTCAGAATCTACACACACCAGACATTTGGGCCTCCCGCATTCGTCTTTCCTGCCATCGGCGCCGCCTTTCGCATGTCCAATCCGCCGAAGAACTACCCTCATGAGTGGACCGACGGAGGGGGCGCTTTTGGAAGGATTTACGGAAGTACCCTGGCGACACAGACATCCAAGCGGACTGGTCAGTTTCTTACTGAGGCAGTATTGCACGAAGATCCGCGCTACCTGCCAGCCCGACCAGGCTCCAATGTAGGCGGAAGAGTCTTCCATGCCATTTCCTACACCTTTGTCGACAAGACAGATTCAGGCGCGCGCACTCTAGCATTTTCCAACTTCGCGGGTGCTGCTTCCGGAGGTTTTGTCGGCATGGCCTATCTGCCAGATGGATTCAATGACCCCACACACGCGGGACAGCGCGCTCTTTCGGAATTCATGATGATGGGAATTGCAAATATAGCGGGGGAATTTGCGCCTCAACTGGCTCCAGTCGTTCGCAAGCTCCATATACCGAAGATAGTACCCGCTTGGTGGGCGCCGGAACATCCGCAACACCCCTAGTCAAAATGGAGCGGCCAGTTCTCCGCCGCTCCTCGCAAAGTAACGTGGCCGATGAAAGGTGTATACGCAAAGATAGGGCGCTCATCGATGTTCTACAAAACAATACGGTGTGCTGACTACAAGCATTGAGGCGTCCAACTTTCGTCCCTGTTTCAGAGGGGGCTATGGCTGTTCATTATGGCGAGCATGCTGTCACTGACTTAGTCGCCCCTGAAAAAGCCATTTTCAGGCAGGCAGCAAGGTCATCTCCGAGCCGATAACGTCCCATCGGGATACAAGTCGGCTCAGGATGGCGAAGATTCTGCGCATGACAAGGCCGGGAACAGCCCTCATCAGCTTCTGGAAGTTCATCGCCGCAGCCGACAGCACCGCGTTCACGGCGTTTCCGGCAACACCCTTCAGCAGATTGCGCTCCAACCGGTGTTCCGCTTTGAGATGTCCGATGCTGGGTTCCACTGCGGCGCGATGTTTCATCCTTCGCCACAGGGTTTTCGGTGTTCGACCTCGCTGGCGCTTGTCTACATGGATTGCTGTTTTGCCCTTGTAATCATGCCCACGATATCCCATGTCGACATGCACTTCCTTGACGGGTGTGCCGAGTAACTTCTCTACCTGTTTCATCTGCACTGCCAGTGTGTGTCCATCATAGGGATTGCCGGTAAAGCTCTTCGTGCCGACGAACCATCCACCCTGGCTGCTTACCGCAACACTGACCTTGTTCCCGTATTCGTATTTCTTGCCCGCCTTGCCCTTGGCGATGCACTCCACTTCGGGCTCATGAACACTGTAGATTTTCTTCTTGTCATGACGTTGCTGGGCATGGACCTTGTGCGCTGTTTCGAGTAACTTCTTCAACTCGCCTGCTGGCTGCTCTACTTGCCGTTCTATCTCACGCAACACGCGTCCCAACTGTGTTCGCAGCGTGCGGGTGCAGGCTTTGGCGCGTTTCATTTGCCGGGCATGCGCATAGCGACTGGACTGCATCAGCAACCTTCGACCAACATACTCATAGCTCTGCTTGATCTTTAACCCAGCAGCGCGAGCAGCCTTCACCAACCGTTCACGACAGCGATGATACGACCGCGCATCCGTTGGATAACGAATCGCCTTGGTCTGTACCGTGGTGTCCACGTTGAGGCGTTGTAACTGGGAGGGGCGAATCGCCTTCATCTTCATGCCCGCATCGATGGTGGCACGCAGCATCTGTTCCGCACCGGCTTCACCAAGCCGCTTGCGCCAGCGTGTCATGCTGGATGGATCAATTGGCATCTGGTGCTGGAAGCAGCGTTCACCACTGAAGTGCTGCCAGTAAGGATTTTCGACCCACGCGGCAACTACGTCCTCATCGCTCAGATCGGCCTGGTATTTCAGGTAGTGAAGCGCCACCATCAGACGCGTCGAAATGCCCGGAGCGCCGTGAGTCGGATGATAACTGTCTCCAAGTGTGGCCTCGAATGAGGACCAGTCGATGTACTGACCGAGACGAACCAGTGGGTGGCTCATGTCGATCAACTGCTCAAGGTCGATCTGAAACATCTCGCGTTGGGGCGGCTTCGATTCTCGCTTGGGGCGCATCGGTTTTTCCCAGTATCTGCTGTGATTTCAATGCCTTCTGAGAATATTCTACGCGCCAAATGCGCCCTATGTCATTGATTCTTTGAGAGATTAACTGCATTTTCAGAGACGACTAATTAGGCTTGCTAAAAAACCTTTCCATGGCCAAATTC
>Ga0224529_1000710_pt1 | contig 23549 bp, 22 predicted proteins | sample CBST50metaG_FD_179893 | JGI IMG/M metagenome (GOLD analysis project Ga0224529, IMG submission 179893) | Peat soil microbial communities from Stordalen Mire, Sweden - C.B.S.T50 | ecosystem: Environmental > Terrestrial > Soil > Wetlands > Peat | place: Sweden: Norrbotten County, Stordalen Mire... | reverse complement strand
GTATTCGCAGGCGCCGCACTTGCCTTTGAGCTGGCCCAAGTCGCTGCGCGACTTGGGCCAGCTCAAAGGCAAGTGCGGCGCCTGCGAATACAAGGAGATTTGCGGCGGCTCCCGCGCCCGCGCCTACGCCGTCACCGGCGACCCGCTGGCCTCCGAGCCCTGCTGCATCTACCAGCCCCGGCACTGGAAGCCGTAGAACATTTTGGGAAGGCGCGTTGGCTTCGAGGGCAACCTGCATCAAAGATTCGGCACAGATGGGACACTAAAAGTCCCGTCTGTGGTAAACTGCTTCCGTGAGCAAGAGAAGGCGCCCGGACAGGACTGTGTCGGTGGAGGTGAATCGCCTCAAGGGGAAGCGCAAGGGCGCAATCCTCAAAGAGGAAGTATGGTTTGAGAACGGGCAGGTCATTGCGTACAACCTGGCTTACGTCAATCTGAAACGATGCCGGGTGGATCATGGCCGGGTTCTGGGATATGACAACAGCCACGGCTTTCATCACCAGCATTTCATGGGCAAAGCAGCGGCCATCGAGTACACGTCTTACTCTGACGTGCTTGACCGTTTTATCCGGGAAGTGCATGAACTTTGGAGAATCGAAGATGAAGAAGACTAAAGTTGTCCTCAAGACAGGCAGCACGGAAGAATTCTTCGACCGGCTCCGGGAACGCGCGAAGAAGCTGGACCGTGGCGAGAGATTGCCCGCGGGGATCACCATCAACTTTGAGGACCCGATGGAGATGCTGAAGGTCCTTACCTCGGAAAGAGTGCGCTTGCTGCGCCGGGTAAAAGAGGAATCGCAGCAAATCTCCACTCTGGCCACGGGATTGAAGCGCGATGTGCGCGCAGTCAGCCGGGATGTGTCCTTGCTGGAGAAAGCCGGATTGCTGCGCACCAGTTATCAAGCCAACCCTGGCCACGGGCGTCTAAAAGTTGTCGAGCCTGTCGCGCAGGAATATAAGCTGGTGGCCTGTTTGTAGATTGCGCCAGTTCCGTTTCTGTTTTATCGGGCAATCTGTCAATCAAGCCGCAAAAAAACAGCGCCGCTCCCGGCTTGGGAGTGGCGCTGTTTTGTCAATTGACGAACCCCCGCTTACTCGGTCTTGGCGGCAGACTTGCGCGTGGCGGGCTTGCGGGGAGTGACGAAGCGCTCACCCTCCTGGCTTTCGCCGATGACCTGCAAGCGCAGGAAGTTGGTTGAGCCAGAGCGCGTGCGCGTGCCAGCGACGATAGCGATCACGTCGTTTGTCCGGACAAAACCGCCCTCTGAAAGCAGCTTCTCAGCCGAATCGACCAACGCCTCGGTGGTGTTGACCTTGGGAGAGCGGATGGGGGTCGTGCCCCACAACATGGCGGCGCGATTGATGGTGACCTCGACCGGGCTGAGGGCGAAGATAGGCGCTGACGGATGATACTTCGAGAGCTGCCGCGCGGTCATTCCCGACTCGGTAAACAGCGCAATGCCGCTCAAGTCCAGGTCGTCGGCGGCGTGGGCCGTGGCTTCGCAGACGGTTTCGGCGACGGAAAGACGCGTTGTGCGTTCCCGCTCCTGATAGAGCCTCTGCTCGTTGATGTGGCGTTCGGCATCGACCACGATGCGCGCCATCATCGAGACGGCCTCGACCGGATACTTGCCCACGGCCGATTCGCCGCTGAGCATGACGGCGTCCGTGCCGTCGTAAACCGCGTTAGCCACGTCGGAAACCTCGGCGCGCGTAGGCCGCGGATTTTCGATCATCGACTCCAGCATCTGCGTGGCGGTGATGACCGGCTTGCGGGCCTCAGTGGCACGGCGGATGATGTGCTTCTGAATCGCCGGAACCTCTTCCGGCGGCACCTCGACGCCCAGATCGCCACGAGCCACCATGATGCCGTCGGCGGCTTCCAGAATCGCATCCAGGTGCTCGATGGCCTGGGGCTTTTCCAGCTTGGCGATGATCCAGGTTTCGCTGCCGTATGCCGCGACCCGGTTGCGCACCAGGCGGACGTCCTCGGCGGTACGCACAAAGGAAACGGCAATCGCGTCCACGCCGGCCTTGAGCGCAAACTCCAGATCGTCCGTGTCCTTTTCCGTCAGCGAGGGCACCAGCACCGGAATGCCCGGCAGGTTAATGCCCTTGTGCTCGCCCAGCAGGCCGCCGTTGACGATTTCGCTGACCACGTCGCCGCCGGTCACTTCCCGGACGCGCAGTTCGATCAGGCCGTCGGAGAGCAGAATGCGCGAGCCCTCCTCGACGTTTTCCGCCAGTGTCTTGAAGGTGGTGCCCACCAGCGACGCCGTGCCCGGAACCTCGCGCGGCGTGATGGTCAGCAGCTCGCCGGCCTGCAACAGGACCGGCTTGTGGCCTTCCAGCTCCGCGGTGCGGATTTTGGGTCCCTGCAAGTCGCCCAGGATGCACAGCGGCTTGTTTTCCTCGCGGCTAATCTTGCGAATCAGTTGAATCAGTTCCTGCTTTTCCTCGTGGGTGCCGTGGGAAAAGTTCAGGCGGACCACATCCACGCCTGCGCGTACCAGATTGCGGACAACCGGCTCGGTGTTAGATGCTGGGCCAAGGGTGGCGACAATTTTTGCACGGCGTTGCGTAGCGGAATCGGTCAAGCTCAATGGTATAAACGACATAGAGATACACTCCAGGGAAGACTTTGATGGGCCGGAAGGCCGGATAGGCGTGCAATCGGCTTCATTCTACTCGGGGAATGCTAAAGCAGCACGCTGTAATTTATTATGAGCACAACAGGGCACGACGGTCAGTGCATATCATCACAGACTTGGGTCATACGAATCGTGTTGCGCGGAAGCCTCATGGCGCCGTTCCCGAAACAGGATCGCGTTCAGCTCCGCCCCCATCAGCGCGCAGAAGGCACTGATGTAAATCCAGACCAGCGTGGCGATGCCCGCCCCAAAGGATCCGTAGAACATCGTATAGTTTGCAATCCGCGTCACATAGAAGCCAAAGACCAGGGTCGCCGCAAACCAGCCGAGAGCCGACGCAATGGCCCCCGGAGCCACCTTGGCCCAGTCCTCCGTGCGCCGCGTGCCGTAGTGATAGAGCGCGCCAAGAACGCTCACGCTGGTAAGCAGCGCAATGGCCCAGCGCACCACGCGCCAGAAGACCAGCACCACGAGGCGCAGCTCATGACGCGAGTTGATGACCATCCACTGCTCGATCTGGCGCCCGAAGATGATCAGCAAAGCAGCCAGCGCCAGCGGAATCAGGGCAATGAAGATCAGCAGCACAGCCCTGATCCTTCGCGCCCAGAAGCCCCATTCCAGGCGCGGCAACCGATAGGCCCGGCGAAAGCCCTCCATCAGCGACAGCATCATGCCGAGCGCGGCAAAGGCGCTCAGGCCGCTGCCGGACAGCACCAGTTGCGCGGAGAGCGTGCGGTGCGTCTCAAGCGAATATTGCAGCAGATCCATCGAATCGGCGGGCAGAAATTGTTCAAGGACACCGCGGAATTCGCCCACCAGCGTGGTTCCTTCCGGCCCCTGGGCCAGCAGCGTGGCCATCACCATCATCGCGGGAAACAGCATCAGCATTCCAGAGTATGCGACAGCCTTCGACGTGTTCACCACGTCGTCGTCTAGCGCGTGCCAGACAGCCTCCCGCAACCGGACCAGAAATCGCGCCATGCGCCTCCCTCAAGCAAGAGTAGAGCATACCGTGGGTTCCCGGCGAGAGACATTTCTCCACAGGCCGTAAATCTTCGGCCTCGCTGGCCATCATCGATAATTCCCGTATGCGCCTTTTCATCGGAATTCCCCTGGCGGCGGCGGTGGCCCACCAGCTTTCGGCGATCACCGCGCGGCTGCAATCCTACGGCGGCGGCCTCCGCTGGCCGCCGCCCGAATCCTGGCACATTACGCTGCAATTCCTCGGCAACGCCGGCCAGGAGCAATGCCAATGCGTGGCCGAACGCCTGCGCGAGCTGCATCTGCCGCCGGTTCCGGTGCGGCTGGGGCCGATGGGCTTCTTTGACCGCGCCGGGGTCTTCCTGGCCACGGTCGAGCCTTCGCCCGGCCTGCTGCTGCTTCAGCAGCGCGTCATCGCGACAACCGCGCCTTGCGACTTTGCGCCCGAAGCCCGCCCCTACCAGCCGCACATCACACTGGCGCGCAGCGGCCGGGGCCAGCGCGAGGCCATTTTGGCGCTTAAGGCCAAAATCGGCCCTCCACCACGCTTCACAAGCTTTGTTGCCGGGGAGTTTCTCCTCTATGAGAGCATTCTCTCGCCCGCCGGCTCCCGCTACGAAGTCCGCGCGCGCTTTCCGCTGGATGGACGCTGACAAATCCTGCATCCGAAGCGGCGGCCGCACACTCCTATCGAGTGAGGTGACGGTCTATGGCGGAGCTGGTCATGGCGGTTTCTGCGGGCAAGCAGGGCGCAACGCTGCGCCGAGGATGGGCGTGGCGTGCGGCGGTGGCGCTGCTGGCCGCCATGGGCCTGACGGCGGCAGCAAGGGCTGACGGCCAGCAGAGGATGCCGGAGCTCTCCGGGGCAACTTCCTGGCTGAATTCGCCGCCGTTAGATCGCGATCAGCTCCGGGGCAAGGTTGTGCTCGTCGATTTCTGGACCTACTCCTGCATCAACTGCCTGCGCTCGCTGCCTTATCTGCGCGCCTGGGACGCGCGCTACAAAGCGAGCGGCCTGGTGATTATCGGCGTGCACACGCCGGAGTTCGACTTTGAAAAAGATCCGGCCAACATTCAGAAAGCCCTGCGAAAATTCGGGATCACTTATCCGGTGGCGGTTGACAGCAATTACCGGATTTGGAATGCCTTCCACAATCAATACTGGCCCGCGCACTATTTCATCGACGCCACGGGACAGCTTCGCCACCAGCACTTTGGCGAAGGCGATTACCAGGAATCGGAAGCGTGGATTCAGAAGCTGCTGAAGGAGCGCAACGGCGCGCGGCAGGCGGCCTTGGGGCCGCTTCCGCTCAGCGCCAGCGGCCCCGAGGCCGCCGCCGATAGCGCCGCAGTGGAATCGCCGGAAACCTATATCGGCTATCTGCGGGCGGAGCGCTTTGCCTCGCCGGGCGGCTTGCGGCGCGACCAGGCACAGGCCTACCTTACGCCGCAACTGCGGGAGCGCAATCAGTGGGGCTTATCCGGGCGATGGACGGTCCAGGGCGAAGCGGCGCGGCTCGACGCGGCGCACGGCAGCATCCTTTTCCGCTTTCACGCACGGGATCTGCATCTGGTCCTGGGGCCAGGCGCTGGTCCTGTTCGCTTCCGCATTCGCATCAACGGACAAGCTCCCGGCGCGGATCATGGGGCCGATTGCGACCAGCAGGGCTTTGGAATCGTTATTGAAGACCGGCTCTACCAGCTAGTCCGGCAGCGCGGAACGGTTGAAGACCGCACCTTTGAGATTGAATTCCTCGATCCCGGCGTTCAGGCATTCGCCTTCACCTTTGGCTGAGCCGCCGGGGCAGCCATCGCTTGCGCAAAAGCTGCCCCCTTCAAAAAAAACGCGCCGGCGCACACGCTTACCAAGCAGCCGTTTCCGCGTCTATCCAATGCGGACAAATTTTGATCCCGGAGCTGCTCAGATGGCGACGGATGCGGCAATTTACCCTACCTCTCCGGTTCAACTGCCGGCGGTCGTGGCCTGGGCGGCAGCCAGGAAGGTACAATCCTCGCAAGGCATGGCTGCTACCAGGGAAATCAACGAGCGGAAGAGCGCCGCGGACCGGATTCAGGCGCGCGCACCGGAGATGGAGCTGATCCGCGAGGCGCAGGCCGGCTCGCGCACGGCCTTCGACACGCTGGTGCGCACCTACGATCAGCAGATTCTGCGGCTGGCGCTGCACCTGACCGGCTCCGAGCACGACGCCGAGGATATCTGCCAGGAGGCTTTTTTGAAGGCCTACCGGCATCTTGGGAATTTTCGCTTCGAGTGCTCGTTTTACACCTGGATCTACCGCATTGTGACCAATCTCTGCCTGGACCAGTTGCGGCGGCGCAAGACGCGGCGCGAGGATCGCTCGGTGGTCGTCAACCGCTCCGGCGAAGAGATGGACCTACTGTCCACACTTTCCGACGAGAGGTCGTTTTTCAATCCCGGCAAGGAACTGGAGCGCAAGCTGCTGGGCGAACAGATCAAGGCCGCGCTGACCAAACTGACGCCGCGCGAGCGGATGGTTTTTGAACTGAAGCACTACCAGGGACTCCGCCTGCGCATTATCGGAGAGATGCTGAACACCACGGAAGAGACCGCCAAGAACACGCTCTTCCGGGCAACCAAGAAGTTGCGGGCGCAGTTGGCGGGGTTGCGTTAGGAGCCGGTGGCAATCCCTCAAAGGGATGCGGATTTTCCCGGGCACATTGAATTTTTTGAGGCTGGAAGGACGTAGCTATGAATTGCAAAGAGATACGCGAGCGGATGATCGAGGCGGAGGACGCAGGGACCGACGAAGAGGCGCGGGAGCTGGAGCGGCACCTGGCCGGCTGCTTCGAGTGCCGGCAGTGGCAGCAGCAACTGCGAGCGCTAACGGAGGCTAATCCGGTGGTAGAGCCGGACGCCAATCTGGTGGCGCGCTCGCGGCAGAGATTGGACGCGGCGCTGGACGCCCTGCCGCCGCTGCGCTGGTATGACCGGCTCGGCCAGCAATTGAGCCGCAGTTGGGCTGGCCTGGAAGCGGTTCCCGTGGCGGCTGGCCTGCTGCTGGCGCTGGGGACTGGAGCGGGCTGGCTGGGCAGCTCCGCTCTGGCATGGCATCACGCGCCGCTGCCAGCCGCGCAGACGGTCACGCCTTCAGCCCTGGCCGCAAAATTGGAACCCAAGCCGGTTTCCGCCGCGGAGCTTTCGACGCCGCCGCAGATTGCCAGCATCGATAGCATTGTCCACCAGCCCAATAGCCCCCGCGTCGTCGTGCGCTATAACCAGATGGTTCCTCGGCAAGTCGAGGGATCGCTGGACGATCCAGCGATCCGGCAATTGCTGATGCAGGCCTCGCAAAACTCGGCTTCGGCCGGGGTGCGCGGCGATTCGGTTGGCCTGATGGCGGCCGAGTGCCGCGGCGGACACCGTTGCCCGCCGGCGGGCCTCCGTGATGCTCTGCTGGCGGCCTTGCGCCATGACCGTAGCGCGGGCGTGCGCGCCAAGGCGCTCCAGGGGTTGGAGCCTTACGTGGCCGAGGATATGCGCGTGCGCGATGCCGTGCTGCAGGCGCTGATGAACGACAGCGACCCGCAGATTCGCAACCAGGCCATCAACATTCTGGAGCCGGTCGAGGCCGACACCAGTGTGCGACAGGTTCTCCATTCGGTTGCCGATACCGACCGGAATCCCTATATTCGCACTGTTTCCCGGCAGGTTCTAAGCCAGGAGCCTGAAATTCAGTAGCTGGCTCTCACTTTTCGCCGTTCGCACCGTCAGAAATGTGCGGCGGATTGTATGAATGCTGGGTGCCCCATCCTTTGTGCGTTCTTTGCACAAAGGGTGGGAAACCACGAACCTTCTCTCTTCCTGTTCGCACTTAAACCGGGGACGCTCTCAAACAGTAGTCTTCCCTGCGGGAGAATCAAGATGAAGCGCTTTTTGATGCCGGATAAACCGCTTGGCCTGCTGCTGCTCGGCATCGCGCTGATGACGCCGTCCGGAGCCTCCGTGCAGGCGCAAGCAGCGATTCCGTTGCTCGATCCGCATTCCGTCTCCCAGGGCTACCTGGGCGTGGAGTTGGCCGACGTGGACCAGCAGAAGGCGCAGGCGCTCCGGCTCAAGCAGGTCCGCGGCGCTCTGATCACGCTGATTGACCACGACGCGCCGGCCGGAAAAATCGGGCTGAAGATCAACGACGTCATCGTGCAGTTGAACGGCCAGGCGGTCGAGGGCGCCGAGCAGTTGCGGCGCAGCCTGCGTGAAATTCCAGCCGGCCGCAAGATCACTCTCGAAATCAGCCGTGACGGCTCGCTCCAGAAGTTGACCGCGCAACTGGCCGACCGTCGCGCGATGGAGCAGGATGTCTGGAACCGGATCGGCGCGGGCGGCGAGGGCGGCGAGACTTTTCAGCCTTCGCCGGGGATGGGGATTCTCTCCGGCGGGGGCAACGCGCCGCTCTCCGGCGGCTTCCATATACCTTTTTTCAGCGGCAGCCTGAAGGTGGGCGCGCTGGTTGAGCCGTTGACCGCGCAGATGGCCGAGGCACTGGGCGTGCCCGGCGGGCTGATGGTCCGCCATGTCGCGCGCAGAAGTGAGGCCGACGCCGCCGGCATGAAGGCCTGTGACGTGATTCTCCGCGCCGGTTCCGAGCCTGTCGCCACACTGGCCGGCTGGCAACGCGCCCTCCACGCCAACCAGGGCAAGCCAGTGACAGTGACCGTACTGCGCGACCGCAAGCCGCAGACGCTGACCCTGCAGGTCGACTCCAAGCGCCGCTAGGTCTCTGACCACAAGCTGTCAGAGACCAGAAAGGACAAAATCCTGTCCAAGGTCAGGCTACGGGCGGCGCAGAGATTTCACTTGGCCGCAGCGCCGGTTGAGAGAACTGAATGCTCTCTGGCCCCACGGCTCCGCCGGTCATAATCATGCTCATCGCCTGCTCCATGCTCAGATCCGTCTCCGTCACCCGGCTGAGGGGCAAAATCTGCAAAAAGGCCGAGGTCGGATTGATGGCGTTCGGCAACAGCACCGCGGCCAGCAACTCGCCGGTAGCCGCGTCGGTCATGATGCGCGTCAGAAAGCCGATCGACTTCTGACCGGCAACGGGAAAGTCCACCAGCACCACGCGCTGGCTGGATTCCTTTTTGGCCATCATCGTATCCAGCAGTTGGCGGACCGAGGTATAAACCTTGGCGACAAAGGGCAGCCGCTCCAACACGGCCTCAAAGAGGCTGAAGGCCTGACGGCCGACGACCAGACTGGTGACCAGGCCCACCACGAAGAGCAGCAAGAGGGTCAGCACAATGGCCAGAACCGGCTGTAGCCATGGCTGAGTGAGCCAGTTGTGCGGAAAGAAGCCCGCCAACAGCTCGATCACCGGCAAGCCAGCCTGGGCCAGGGCGTTCAAAAGGAACTTGAAGATCAAATAGGTAACAAACAGCGGCCCAATGGTGATAATGCCAGCCAGGATGTTGCGTTGCAGACTGCGCAGCAGAGGGGAAAGAACGGATTTCACGCGCATCTCCTGTCGATGAGAATACCCGAAGCGGGCCGCTTGTGCGTGGAAACAGAAAACGCCACTCCAGGCTACTGCCAGATGCGGCCTGCAAAATCTTCCTTCGTTGCAGCATTCTTGCTGCCTAAATCCAATTATCTGCACAATAAAGAGCGTTTTTTGAGCTTATCAATCAGATTATTCCCGTCATGAACATCATTATCAAAAATTTGTAATCTTTTTACCTCGAACGCACGTCGCCGGTTGCCAGTTGCGTTTTCAGAGCGATAGTATTCCTTTAGTAACACAGGCTCTTGCCGAAGTAACACGGCTTCCGCTTTAGTAACATTTTTTTCTGGGCTTACTTTTTAGCGCTTTTTCTTCTAGGCCTGTTTATCTTTCCGGCTTGCTGCCGGTTATGCAGTTGTTCCTGAATTTACAGAGATTTACCAGCGAGTGGCGCTTGTCCGACGCACGCAGACGGAGTATCTCGTTATGGCATGGTACGCATACTGCATCAGTGAAAAACAGGCTTTTCCAGAATTGGCGCGTCATCGCAAGCCCATTCCAGTGGAATCGCTCCACGGAGTCCGGGACAATCAGGTCTTTGCTTACCCCGCCAGCGAGCTTGCCGTCATTGTGAGTGAACACGATACCGAGCAAACTCTCGATCAAAAATCCGGCAAGGAACACGCGCGGGTGGTGGCCGGCTGCTTTGAGCACTCCACGGTTCTTCCCTTCCGGTTTGGAACCATCTTCAATGACGACGAAAGCCTGCGAAGGTCCATCCGCGCCAACCAGCGGCAGTTTCTCGGCACCATCAACAAGCTGCGCGGCAAAACCGAGATGCACCTGAAGATCTTTGTCGACGACTGCTGCGGCCAGGAAATCGAGAAGCGGCAGGCTGTCAACGGACTGGACCAGCAGTATTTTGCCAGCCTGCGCCAGAGCGCCGGCCGCCAGCGTGAACGCCAGACCCGCGCCCGCGCCGTCAGCTTTCAGATGCACCGTCTCTTTTTGCCTCTAAACGAGGATGTAAACTGCCGGCTGAGCGAAGGCGGAAAGATGGTGCTGGTCATCACGCACCTGATTGACCGCAAAGACGTGGAACGCTACGTGAACAAATTTTCAACCACCTCTGCTTTCATGAAGCAGTGCCAAATGCAGTTGTCCGGTCCCTGGCCGCCCTACCACTTTGTCCTCCAGCTCACGCGCGGCGCGCATTCTCATCCGCTTCCGCAGGCGGCTGCGCTTCCGTTGGCGGCGCAGGCCGTTATGCCGGCTGAGATGCCTTCCGTGCTGGTCTGAAATCGCGGGTTGCGTGCGATCCCACCCTATTGATCCGGCAACTAAATACTGTCAGGGGGCCCCATCCATTTCCGCGCTTTTAGCGGAAATGGGTGGGATACCGGCAAAATTCCGGCCTACACAATTTCCTGAAATGCGCTGAATGAGCGCAATGGGCTGTTACCAACAACTGTGATTTGAGTCGTGGCATTCCGGAAAACTCTCGGATATTCACAGCCCATCGGAATATGATGATCCGATGGCAAAGTTTCATCCTCTACTTGATGGCATCAATGGTATCGGTGAGGGCTCACGTTCGCTTCCCGACCGGCATCAACTGTTTGAGAAAATCTATGAACGGATTCGCATAAATTGGGTTTCGAATCGAACCGGGGAAAGATGGCCATCACAATCGAATTGGGTTCTACGCACGGCACCTGAGTTCACCCAGCATCCTACGCTATACCGGGAAAAGCAGTTACAGAAGAATATAGCCATTCTTCTTGAAGATAAGGGATGGGGTAACGACGTACCCACGGCTTCCGGGCTGGTGAATGATCGTGGTCGCCAGATGAATATTGATCTCGCCCGCCGGATTCCTGGCGGTTTTGAGTTCATTGAACTAAAGCTTGAATCCAATACGCCATACGAGGCGGCCCTTCAGATTCTACGGTACGGCGCAATCTATATGTTGTATCGGCTTGAGCCGGAACTAGCCAGGCGGTTCAAGGGAAATCAGATGATGAATGCCAAAAACATCGTCTTGGAAGTTCTGGCGCCTGAGCGCTATTACTCGCCAGGAGATGTTGATTTGCAAGCCCTGGAAGCGCAACTAGACCGACAAGTTGCGAAGTTTGCCGAGGAACATGTCAGCGGGCTTTCCATATCATTCCGCTTCATGGCTTTTCAAGCTGATTTTGTTTTCAGACCGGGTATGAATCCTGATCTTATTTGCGAGGCAGTTCGGAATCGCAGATCACCGTTTTACCATCCCGAAGAGACCGCAATCAAAATCAATGCATGACCGGACTCGTCGTTCAGGGGTGGAAGCGCTCAAGAATTGCATTCCGGTGAGAGACGAGTCGCAGATCCCGATCAGGCCAGCTTTCCAGCCATTCCCTATAGCTTATCGCTCCAAACTGTACTTCAGCTCCATTGGCCGCATCGGAGAAGCGGGCAATCTCAGCGCGGTGTTTCCGTTTGCTCTCCTCATCAATTAGCGTTCCTGCGCGCTCTTTCGGTTCGGCGAAGAGGTAAACCAAGTACGGCTTCTTCGCTTTTCGGTGCGCTTCGGTCACCAAACCAAAAGCGTGCTTTACCAGTTGCGCGGCATCCATGAACTGAAAGTGCTCGGACCTTGAGCGGAGTTTGTCTCTAAGAGTTTCGTACGGGACCATTTGATCGTGCCAGACAGGGCGATCATATGCATTCGAAAAAGTTGCTTCTTTTCGATCTCGAAAGGGCTCGAACCTCTTCGATTCCACACCAATGATGGCCGTAGGAGTCTCAACCCAGGCGTCCAGCCACGGATGCTTACCGCCTGACCATGGAAATCGGGCACAGTGCTCAACCTCAACCAGGATTGCAGGCCAATTCAAAAACTGTAGCATGGGAAAAGGCGGTAGAAGCTCTGGTTGCTCCATGAACCAGCCGAAAGTGTTGACAGCGAGCGCCGCGGAACTCTCAGGGCTTGACAACTTTCCGCTACTCACCTCATTGCCCCCAGCTGCATTAAGCCCTTCGAGGACAAGACTGGACGGTACCCCAGGTAAGAACTCATAGTCAGCTTGGATCATTGTTTGAGAATAAGCTGATTGGCCGGTCAATTCAATGCTTACTAATGCACAATTGTCATGCCGGTTACCCTTGCTTGTCGCAGCCCCATGCGGAAAGGGCGGTAGATCATGAACCTCATTCCTCAGATTCCCGAGAGAGGGAGGGTCCGATCTCAATGAGCGCATCATCGCCAAGCCACTCATTGAGGCCTGATCTGTAATGGTTAGTTTCTCAGTTTCGGGAGTTGTATCGACGGCGTGCCAGGCGGCTCGGAGGAAATCTGCTTGCCCTGGCGCTTATCCGTCCGTGGAAAGAGTCGAGTTTTGCAAGGGCGCGGCTTTAGGCCTGTCCTGAGCTTGCCGAAGGGGGCCGTAAGCGCTGCAAATCAAAGGGGGCATACAGGCTGCGGGAAAACTCGACGCGGAGGGAGGCGGGGATTTCAATTCCCGCATAAAGCCAGCAGAATCCACGGGGCTTTAGCCCCGGAAGAGCTTTTTCCACAGCCTGTTCAGCCGATATTGTCGCTAGCGGCAAGAGGATCGAGCTTTTGCTTCTTCACTGTTCACTGTCAGTTGTTTCCAGCGGTGATCGTCTCCAAACCATGCCCGTGCGGACCCAGCTCGCGCTGCCGCAGCAGGAAAGCGAAGAGCATTCCCAGCAGCCCCAACGTGGAGAAGATCCACATTCCCAAGTGGTACCCGGCGGGATTGGCCGCGCTGGCGTGGCCATGGTCGTTGGCCCAGCCGATCAAAAGGTTGAAGCCGAACAAGCCGATGTTCTGAATCACCGTCATCAGCCCGTAGGCCGTGCCCAGCTTATTCTGCGGCACAATGTAGGCCACCGAGGGCCAGATCACCGCTGGAATCAACGAGAAGGCGATGCCCATCATCGCCATCGGCAGATAGAGCGACTGCTGTGTGTGGGTATAGGCCATGATCAGGTAAACGGGAATCAGCAGAACCGAACCGACCATCATCAGCAAGGCTCGTTTGCCTAGTTTATCCGCCACAATTCCCAGCAGCGGCGTGCCGAACATGGTGCACATCGTAAGGCCGCCGACCAGCATTCCGCCCACTTCGAGCGGCGCGCCGTGTACGTCCAGGAAAAATTTATAGGCGAAGGTCTCGAAGGGAAAAATTGCTGAATAGAAGACCACGCAGAGCGCGACGATGTACCAGAAGGAGACGCCGAAGTTGAGCAGATCGCTGAAGACCACCTTGTCTGTTTCTCCGGCATGGCCCAGCTCGAAGTGCTTTTCCGCGTAGACCTCCATGCCCCAATAAATCACCGCGCCGATGACGCAAAAAGTTGCGAAAGCGACGGAGATCATCAGCGGCGTGCGCCAGCTGGTGTAGGCGAAACTGGCCCACGAGGGCGACCTCTGCGCCAGCAGCGTCCCGCCGCGGGCAATCATCAGATTGATGCCGAAGGCGAAGCTTAACTCCTTGCCGCGGAACCACTTGGCGATGGCCGTGGTGACGGCGACAATCAGCGACTCGGCGCCGACGCCGAAGATCAGCCGTCCAGCGGCCATCATCGCCAGATGGCCGGAAAGCGCGGTGACAATCGCTCCGATCAGGCAGGTGGTTCCAAAAAGGAAAATCGCCTTGCGCGCGCCGATGCGGTCCACCAGGTAGCCGCCGATCAGCACCATAAATATATTCGGAAAGCTGTAGATAGCCTGTAGCAGCCCTATATTGGAATCCGAAAAGCCGAGCTGTTTGCTGAGCAGATCGGCAACCGGCTCGATGCAATCGTAAACGTAGTAGTTGCCGAACATGGCCAGGCTGACAAAAACCAGCACGACCCAGCGGAAGAAGGTCGATGGCGGACGGCGGAGCGGGTCAGGCATGAGCGCGATTATCCTCGTGGCGCGGCTGCGCCGGTGATGCTGAAATGAAATGCCACAACCCATGAAGATAGCAGATCAGACCTGCGCGGATCGTTCGACGAGCGCTTTCCGCACCGCTTCAACCACCGATGGCCAGTCGCCGAGCCGAGGCTGCCGGAAGAGGCGCATTTGCGGATACCACGGGCTGTCGGCGCGCTCCTGCAGCCAGCGCCAGTTGGGCGCAAGCGGCAAGAGCAGCCAGACCGGCTTGGCCAGCGCTCCGGCCATGTGCGCCACCGAGGTATCGACGGTGATGACCAGGTCCAGATGCGCAATCTGCGCCGCGGTGTCGGCCATGTCGCTGGTGACTGGCGCAAGATCCGTAATCTCCGCGGGCGTTTGGGCCAGTTGCGCGGCCGCCGCACCCATTTGCAGAGAGAAAAAATGGATACCCTCAAGGTCCAGCAGTGGTTCCAACTGCCGGAGCGCCATCGAGCGGAAGAGATTCTTGCCGTAATCCGGATTGCCGCTCCAGACAAGCCCCACCCGCAGGCCCTTGGCCGGCCAACGAAGCGCGGCCGCCGACTGCATCGCCTCAGCAGGAACCGAAAGGTACGGCACGTCAGCCGGAATACTTTCGAGCGTCGTGCCAAAGACCAGCGGCAGGCTCATCAGCGGGCAATGGCAGTCGAAGGGCGGCAGCGGATCGCCGGAAGTGACCAGCTCGGCCACGCCGGGCAGTTGCGCGGCCAAACGCAGCAGCCGGGCCGGGACTTCCAGCACCACGCTGCCGCCGGCGGCCTGCACTTGCGGCAGATAGCGCAGAAACTGGAGCGTATCGCCCAATCCCTGCTCGGCGTGCAGCAGAATGCACTTGCCCGCCAGCGGCTCACCCTGCCAGCGGGGCTGCGTCAAACTGCGCTGCTTGAGTGCCTGCCAGCGGCTTTCATAGTTCCGCCAGCCGGATGCAAAGTCCCCTTGCAGCAGTTGCAGCATGGACCGGTTCAACTGCGCTTGCACGTAATCGGGGTCAAGTGTCAGCGCGTGCTCGTAGAGTGCCATGGCTTCATTGATCCGGCCCTGGATGGCGAAGACAACGGCTAGGTTGTTGTAGCCTTTGGCGAAGCCTGGTTCGAGCTCGAGCGCCCGCTGATGACACTGGATGGCTTCGTCCAGCCGACCCTGAGCCTGCAAAACATTGCCCAGATTGCTGTGATATTCGGCCTTTTCCGGCGCAAGATCCCGCGCGCGGCCGTAGTGCTCGCGGGCTTCCTCCAGTCGGCCGGTGGCTTCCAGCACAAAACCCAGGCAATTGTGCGCTTCGGCGTTGTCGCGCCTGAGCGTCAGCGACCGTTCAAAAAACGGAGCGGCCTTTGCAAGTTCATTCTTCGCCAGCAAGGCGTTGCCCAGCTTGCAGTAGACCTCGGAGGAATCCGGATTGGATGCGACTGCGTCCGCCTCGGCGCTTTCCGGCCCAAGCGCGAGCGCCCGCTGGTAACTCGGAATCGCCTCCTCCAACTTGCCCAGATCGCAAAGCGCGTTGGCCAGGTTGTAGTGAGCCTCCAGGTAGTCCGGCTTGAGCCGGAGCGCGTGCTGGTAGCAGTCCACCGCCTCCTGCGCTCGGCCCAGGGCGCGCAGGGCGGCTCCCAGATTGGAATAGTAAGCGGCGATGCCGCTCTTGATCACGATTGCCTGGCGAATCAGGCTGACGGCGCTCTCATAGTCTTTTTTTTGCAGTGCAATCACGCCCAGCAGATGCAGGCTGTCGGCATGGTGGCCGTCGATTGCCAGAATATGCCGGTAAAGCCCCTCCGCCTCATCCAGGCGGCCGGCCTGATGGGCTGCGAAAGCCAATTTGAGCAGCTCCGGGATCGCTTTTGGCGCTCGTTCGTCCACCGGCTTTGCTGGAATTTGGCGGCTCATCGCGGCAATCCTCGCTGATTGCATTCTGTCTTCGGTTATACCAAAGGTGCGTCGGACAGCGCGGCGAAGGCCTCCGGTGGCTTTTCAGGTTGCGGGAAAAGGCCAGGCTTTGATTCGAACGCCCGAAATACATTCCTCAGGGCCTAAAGGCCGATTGTTTTTGCAGCACTTACGGCACGGCTAAAGCCGTGCCCTTTCAAACATTGGTTTTTCCACGGCCTGTTTTTCCACAAGCGGGAACGAATGAAGCACAGGGGCGTTCCCTGGGTGGCTGCGCTACGCTTGATAAGGAATGGCCAAGTGCGCGATTTGCGATGATGTGGGGCTGGTGCGGGTGCTGAACGCCGAAGGACTCTGGGTTTCGCGCGCCTGCGAGTGCCAGCAGATGGAGCGCGAGGAGCGCCGTATCGCCGCGGCTCACATCCCCGAGCGCTACCGCCATTGCTCGCTGGACTCCTATGTGACGCACTTTCCCGGCGTCGATCCCTCGCAGCGCGCCGCGCTGATGACCGCGCGCTCATTCGCACGGGAATATATGTCCAACCCCGGCAAGGGGTTGCTGCTCACCGGACAGATCGGCGTGGGCAAAACCCACCTGGCCGTGGGCGTGCTGCAGCGCCTGGTGCTGGAGTACGGCGTCAAGGGCCTTTTCTGCGACTATCGCGAGCTGCTCAAGCGCATTCAGAACAGCTACAATCCGCAGGTGCAAACCACGGAGCTCGAACTGCTGAAGCCGGTTTTCGCCGCCGAGGTGCTGGTGCTGGACGATCTGGGCGCGCAGAAACCCAACGAGTGGGTCTGGGACACGGTCGCGCTCATTCTCAACACCCGTTACAACGACAAACAGACCACCATCATCACCACCAACTACCCCGATATGCCAGCCGGCGGCGGCGCCAAAACCGAGGCTGAGCGCGCCGCACGGGAGCCTACGCTGGGCGACCGCATCGGCGACCGTATGCGCTCCCGGCTGGCCGAAATGTGCATGCGCATCGACATCAGCGGCGAAGACTACCGGCAGAAGCAGAAACGCGCCCGTCCGTCAAAAAAAGACGTTTGAGGCACTTGTCCCTGAGGATGCGCGGGCTGCTGGCGCGGCCCTCCCAGGATACATTTCAATTTACCAAGAGCCGCGAATCAGCACTTATGCCAAGCAATCATCGACCAGGATCATCTTTCTTTAACCCTCTGCCGATTCAGGTTCGGATAAAGATGCGCACTTTTTTGCCATTTGGTAACGAAAATGTTACTATTTGAGCGCGATCGAGCTGCGGACATACACGGATACGCGTGGTCGCGACCATTTTTCAGGATGGCGCGAGAAGCTCGATAAAAGCGTTCGAGTGCGTATCGATCAAGCGATTATCCGGCTCGGAGATGGAAACACGTCCGGGGTGAAACCAGAAAGTTCTGGGGTCTCCGCGTTGCGCCTCGACTTTGGGCCAGGCTACCGGGTTTATTTCGGCCATGACGGGGATACGCTCGTCATCCTTTTGGCCGGAGGAACCAAGCGCCGTCAGCAGAAAGACATCTTGCTGGCGCGCCAACTATGGGCCGAGTACAAGAAACAAAAGAAGGGGGTAAAGCCATGCCGCTGAGCCGCGATTTCCGAGAAACCGTAATGGAAGAGCTGCGCGATCCGGCTTACCGCCGGGCATTCCTGCGCGAGGCGATCAACGCGCTGTTGCGCGACGATCTGGAGACGGCCAAACCGTCCTTGCGCGCCTACATCAACGGCACAATGGGGTTTACGCGTGCCGGGGAGGATCTGGGAAGATCGCCCAAGAGCCTCATGCGAATGCTAGGTCCAGACGGAAACCCGCAGGCCAAGAACCTGCTCCACCTCATCGCGTACCTTCAAAAGGCCGAAGGCGCAACCTGGCAGATGGTGGAAACGATGGCGGCGTGATATTTGGAAGCCTGGATTCCGTCAGCGAACAGACGCTGGACGACCGTTTGCGCGCCCGCCCGTCCATCTAAAAAGGACGTTCAAAGCCTTCAGGGGATGCACTCTGAGTCGGCACTGTCCTCAAAAATAAGGTTTCAGCGCCCGTTTTTCCCGTCCAAATCCAAAAATTTGCTTGTTATTTAGCGTCGGTTACGGCATTATTTCCCTGACGGAAGAAATTCCGCCCAGCCTACGGGCTGAAATCCACCAAATACAAGGAGTAATTCAATGGACATGATGAAAATGGACATGAATTCGATGAATCGATGTATGGACGATTGCGGAATGTGCATGTCAATGTGCATGGAAACGATGATGAAGTGCGGCAAGATGGAAGCCATGACGCCAGAGATGGCCTGCATGCTTCAGGATTGCGCCGCCATGTGCCAGATGACGATGGGCTGCATGATGCGCGGCTCGGCAATGTGCGCGAAGATGTGCATGATGTGCGCCGAAATGTGCATAATGTGCTGCAATATGTGCATGAAGATGGGCAAGGACGAGATGATGATGCGTTGCGCGGAAATGTGCAAGCGTTGCGCCGAGTCCTGCAACATGATGAACAAAATGTGCATGGCCGCCTAAGCGTCCGACATTGCATTGTTCCACAATCGGTATGGATTGATCCGCTGTACAAGGCGGAGCGGGGAGTGGCCCGCTCCGGCTGTGACAGCAGAGATAGCTTTTACAAGGAAACAACCTTTGCAAAAGGCTCAGCTGCTGACGGATGGGCAGTCAAGCTGTGCTTTTTGTTGCGATAGCTGCTTGGCTGACCGCCATTCACAACCTCAAAGACCTGCGCGACACGGCTCTGGCAAGTGGGGCACACCTGACCGATTTTCGTCGTGACCAGACCGCGCATGCAGATTCCGCAGAACATTTCTTCGCTGTTTTGCGAGCTCCAACTAATTCGTGTGGCGTTATTGCTCGGATTGCGAAGCACAGCGTAGGAACGGTCTGCCATCTTGTCTCCCTTTTCCTGCCCATAAGCAGGATTTCTCAGCAAAAAAATAAAACGGCCCGCGATGGTGGGATCGCGGGCCGTGATAGAAACTGATTGAATGAATTGACGTTACATCGTCAGACTTTCGCAGCTTCCACGCCCACGCGCATAACAACACATAGCCATGGTGAACATGGGCATCTGCGCCGTGGTGAGGAAGCTCTGCATAACGGAATAATACCACTGACGAAAGACCGCTGCGCAACGAATCTCAAAATTCCCGGAAAAAGGAATAATTGCGTCGCGGATGGTGCCAAAATGGGCCTCTACCGACACTCCGGGGCTGGAATCAGCGCCCTGGAGCGTCGATAGAGGCGCTACGCGGTAATCGCGTTGGCCACTGACTGCAAGCCCCGCGCCTCGATTTCGAACTCGCGGATCTTGTACTTCTGAATCTTGCCCGAAAGGGTGATGGGAAATTCGGTGACAAAGCGGACGAAGGCGGGAATCTTGTAGTAGGCGATCTGGCCCTGGCAGAAGTCGCGGATTTCCTCTTCCGTGGCCTCGGCGCCCGTCGCCAGCCGCACCCAAGCCACCGGAACCTCGCCCAGCCGCTCGTGCGGAATGCCCACCACCTGCACTTCGTCGATCTTGGGGTGGGTGTAAAGGAACTCCTCGACCTCGCGGGGATAGATATTCTCGCCGCCGCGGATGATCACGTCCCTGGAGCGGCCGGTCAGGTGGATGCAACCATCCGGGCGCATCACGCCCAGGTCGCCCGAGTGCAGCCAGCCGTCGGCCTGAATCACCTGCGCGGTGCCTTCCGGATCGCCGTCGTAGCCCTTCATCAGCGTGAAGCCATGCACGCAGATTTCGCCCTGCTGGCCGATGGGCATGATTTCGTTCGTTTCGAGCGAGGTGATCTTGATCTCCGTCTGCGGCATGGCGCGGCCCACGGTGTTGACGCGCACCTCAATCGAGTCGCCGGCGTCGCTCATCGTGCAAACCGGCGAGGTCTCCGTCTGGCCATAGGCGATGACCAGCTCGCCGATGTGCATCTCATTCATCACGCGCTTCATCAGCTCGATCGGGCAGGGCGCGCCGCTCATCATGCCGGTGCGCAGGCTGGTCAGATCGAAGCTGGCAAAGTCGGGCAGTGCGAACTCCGCCACATACATGGCCGGAACGCCGTAAACCGATGTTCCCCGCTCCTCCTGGATGGCTTGCAGCGTGGTCCGCGCCTCGAAGGTCCAGTTAGGCAGGATCAGCGCCGCGCCGGAGTTGACGGCGCTCATGGTGCCGATCACGCAGCCGTAGCAGTGAAAGAAGGGCATCGGCATCACGATCTTGTCGATTTCGCTGTAGTGGAAGCCCTGCGCCAGGAATTGCCCGTCGTTCACGATGTTGTGATGCGAGAGCATCACGCCCTTGGGCAATCCAGTGGTGCCGCTGGTGTATTGGATGTTGGCCACGTCGTCCACATCCACGTGGTCGGGCAGACGGCCCTCGGCGTCGAGCAGCGCTGGCCACTCGGGCGAGTCAAAGTAGATGACGTGCTTCAGGTCGCAATCGAGGCCGTTGCGCGCACGGCTCAGAATATCCTCGTAGTCGGCGTGCTTGTCCTTGTGCCACAGGAAGAGCGCCTTCATGTGCGAGCGGGTCAGCGTGTAGCGCAGCTCGAAGGAGCGGTAGGACGGATTCACATTCACCAGCGCCGCGCCCGCCCGGGCGCACCCCATGTGCATCATCAGCCACTCGATGCAGTTCCTAGACCACAGGCCCACGCGGTCGCCCTTGCGAACGCCCAGCGACCAGAGCCCGCGCGCCACGCTGTCGGCCGCCTCGCTCAACTCCGCCCAGGTCATGCGCTTCGACTGGTGGCGGGAGGCCACGGCCAGGTTGTCGGGATAGCGGCTGGCGGTGCGATGCAGCAGATCACCGACGGTCAGTTCAAGCAGCGGGCGGTCCGCGCCGCGTGAGTAGCTCAGATTGTGCAGGTCAATTTCAGGCATATTTCAGGACTCGGAAACAGCAAGAACAAATCGCAGTTTACACCAGCGCCCCTTGGCGAAAGGCGCAATTGGCCGGCGGTTTGCCCTGGCTGGCACGGCGTATTTTTACGTGAGGCCTGTTGCAACGCCAGAAGCAGGCCGCCGGGCGTAGAATAGCCCCGTCTCCGGAATGCCCTCTGCGGCTGCCGTGAAAACGCTTCCGCCAACGGGATTTCCGGAGTTTCAATCGCATTTTGGGGGGAATGATGAAGTCTTTTGCGTGCGCACTTGCCCTGATGCCCTTTGCCCTGCCGGCGCTGCTGGCGGGCCCGTTCACCCTTACCACTCACGCTCAAACAGGAGGCAACCCCGCGATGGAGATTGGTAGCGAAAAGGTGGTCACTCTCAGCCGCACAGCCGTCAGCAAGACCCGACCGGAGTTCACCAGCATCACCCTGGCGCCCGGACGCGGCATGGAAATCATCCAGATCACCGCCAACTTTCCCGGCAAGGGCGATGTAAACGTTCTCGCCTCGCCGGATTTGGCCGGCGCGAAAAAGATGCTCGACGTGGACGACGATGCGTTTGGCAATCTGGGCTACCGGCTGGGCGCAGCCTTCCTGGCGCCCTATCCCAACCGCATTCGCGGCCCGCTTTCGGCTGATGGTAAGACCATTACCACCGCGTGGGAGGGCCACACACTCACCCTGCCGGCCAACAACATCGGCAGCCTGCCCACAGCCGAGCGCCACGCGATGCACGGGCTGATTCTGAAGGCCAAGGTCACTGACGTGAAAGTCAGCAAGATTCCCGGCGGCGAGCAGGTGGTCGGCGTGCTTCACGCTGGCGACTTCGGTGGCTACTGGCTCTCAAAGACCGACTTGGTCATCACGCTCACGCTTTCGGCCGAGGCCGTCGATGCCTCGATTGTGGCGCGCAACGTGGGTGGCGAGGCCGAGCCGATCGCTCTTGCCTGGCACCCCTACTTCAACCTGCCCTCCGGCGAACGCGCCCAGGTCCGGATTCGCATTCCAGGCGCAACCTCAGCCGTGATCGACAACTACGACAACGTCTTTCCTACGGGCAAGCTGGTGCCGGTCGCGGGAACCCGCTATGACCTGAACGCCCCCGGCGGCGTGGCCCTGGGAACCAATTATTTCGATGACAACTGGAGCCATTTGCAGTGGAAGGATGGCGTCGTCGCCGTCGAAATTATCGATCCGGCCGCGCATTACGGCGTGAAGATCGAAGGCCTCTCGCCGGAGATTTCGTCCATCCAGATGTACGCGCCGCCCGAGAAGAGCTTTGCCGCCATCGAGGACCAGTACAATCTGGCCGATCCCTTCGGCAAGGAATGGGGCGCGACCGGCACCGGCATGGTTACGCTCAAGCCCGGCCAGAGCACCAAGTGGCACGTCCGGCTGAAGGTCTTTGTGCCGTAAACGCCCGTTCGGGCGATGGGTCTCGATGATGATTTGCAAAATGAGAATGCGGCTGCTGGCGGCGGGTGTGCTGCTGGGCGGGTTTGCGGCAAGCGGTTTGGCGGGTCAAGCCGCCAAACCGGCGGCCGCCGTCCTCGACCCGCATCCGGTCATTGCGCTGACCTTTGATGATCTGCCCGCTGCCGGCGCGCTGCCTCAAGGCGATACCCGCGTGCGCATCGTGACGGCCCTCGCCGCTGAACTCAAGGCCAATCACCTGGAGGGCACTTACGGCATGGTGAACGGCGTCGGGATGCAGAACAATCCAGACGCGCAGCAGGCGCTGCACATCTGGCTCGATGCGGGGATGAACATCGGCAGCCACACTTGGTCGCACATCTCGCTGGCTGCGAACACCGCCGAGGCCTTCGAGCAGAACATCGAGCAGAACGAACCCGTGCTAGCCGAGTACGCCCAGGTGCGCGACTGGCGCTGGCTTCGCTACCCGTACCTCTCGGAGGGCGATACGCTCGAAAAGCGCCGCGCCGTCCAAGGCTATCTGCGCCAACACGGCTACCGCGTGGCGCAAGTGACGCTGAGTTTTCAGGATTACGCCTGGAACGACGCCTACGTGCGTTGCTCCGCCAAGCAGGATCAGGCCGCCATCGAGTGGCTCCGGCAGAGCTACCTGGACAGCGCCGCAGAATACATTCGCCTGGGACGCGAACAGCAGCGCATCGCCTTGGGGCACGAAATTCCCGACGTGATGCTGCTGCACGGCATGGCCTTCACCACGCGAATGCTGCCTGAACTGATTGAACTGTTGCAAAAGCAGGGCTTCCGTTTTGCCGCGCTGGCGGAGGTCGAGCAGAACCCGGCCTACGCCGGAGAGCCGGACGCGGCGCTCAACGGCACGCTGCTGGACGAGTATCTGGACGCGCGCCATCTGCCCTATCCGCCGTTCAAGCCAGCGCCCTTCGACAAACTGCAAAGCCTGTGCCAGTGAGCCGCGTTTTACCTTTGGTGCAAAGTGGCTTTGAAAGGGTACGACTGAACAAACAGGCTGTAAAAAATATTCGCGGCCTTGAAAGGGCGCGGCTTCAGCCGTGCCGCAGGGGGCGCACAATTAACGCGGGCTTTACAGGTTGCGTTAATTGTGAAGACTGTTTCAAGGAGACGCGTTGTGTCAGGGCACGACTTTAGAGCGTTTTCTTAAATAGTGTAGACTTGTTTTGGCGAGACTCTGCGGCGAACACAGACATGGGGAAAGCCCTTGGAGATGATCTGCGCCGTAAGCTGCTTTTCGCCTACGATCAAGGCGAGGGA
>Ga0224529_1000709_pt1 | contig 23573 bp, 8 predicted proteins | sample CBST50metaG_FD_179893 | JGI IMG/M metagenome (GOLD analysis project Ga0224529, IMG submission 179893) | Peat soil microbial communities from Stordalen Mire, Sweden - C.B.S.T50 | ecosystem: Environmental > Terrestrial > Soil > Wetlands > Peat | place: Sweden: Norrbotten County, Stordalen Mire... | reverse complement strand
TCTTTTGTCTATTCGTCCAAAAGATGGAGGCTAAGTTGGACCCGATAACAGACATCTTCAGAACGATGCACGTAACCGCTTTCGGTCAGCACAGGCTCGAAGCCACAGCCCCGTGGGGCGTAAAACAGGAAAAGCAGACCGAAGAAGAAGTCACGCCTTCGGACAAAGAAATGTCACCCACAGATTTGGCGCATTTCGCCATGCTTTCGCGCGGCAACTGCTGGCTGAGTGTGGAAGGCATTCCAGAGCCGATTCCCCTCACCGGTGGTGATTGCTTTTTGCTGGCTCGGGGGACTTCGATTGTTTTGCGCGACAGCCTGCGAACACGTCCGAGGTGGAATTTCCGAGAGATCGGAGCCAAGGCCAACAACAACGTCGCTCATTATGGAGGTGGTGGCGCACCGACGACAATCGTCTGTGGGTCCTTCAGTTTCGATCGCGCCAGCCTGAAGCCGATCACGCAGTTATTGCCGAGCTTCATTCTGATTAAGGCCGAGCAGGCACGCACGCTTGCTCTTCACAACACGATTCAGGCGCTGGCATTAGAAATGGCAGAACAGGCGCCGGGATCTGAAGTAGTCGCAACTCGGCTGGCCGAGGTCCTGTTTATCCAGGTACTGCGGGCGCATATCGCATCGGGACCGGAACGTAACAAAGGATGGCTTCGTGCGGTTTTCGATCCTCAAATGGGCACTGCTCTGAGTGCCATTCACGACAGTGTAAATACACCCTGGACGGTCGAATCCCTGGCCGAAGCGGCGGGCATGTCTCGCTCCGCATTCGCCGCGCGTTTTAAAGCGCTACTCGGACAAACGCCGCTGGAATATGTTACCGAGTGGCGGATGCAGAAGGCGATTCAGTTACTACAGCAGCGTGGCAAAAAGCTCATAGACGTCGCCCGGTCGGTCGGTTACGAGTCCGACGCTGCGTTCAGTAAGGCCTTCAAGCGAGTTGTCGGGGCCAACCCTGGTGAATACCTCAAACGTGGTTTTGAAGGCCACGGTAATGCCGAAATAGCAGAAGATTTTTGAAGCGGAGGATTCTGACTTTGGCGGCGGGGCCTGGGCGCCATGGAAGTGTGTCCTTCCACGGAACCCCGGTCCCGCTTTTGGGAACGGGAGACCACGGCCCCAAAACCGACAGAAGCAGACCACGATCAGTCCCGGTACACCCCCATTGCGACCGCGACAAATACCCGACGTCCAGTCGTCGAATTCCAGTCGCCATGGCGACTTTCGAGGACTGATCCTAGATGGGATGCCTAACGAATAGAGCTAGGGAATCTCTGACAAGTTCTAAATCCACAGCCAACTTGGGTAAAGCAGAAGGTGGATGGAGAACGCGATGCGTCAGATGACATTGGCAAGCCAGGCGAGTTTTGAGAAGTACGCGCGGAAGAGCCGTCGTGAAGAGTTTTTGAGCGTGATGGATGTGGTGGTTCCGTAGCGCAGTTGGAAGCGCTGATCGAGCCGTACTACCCGAAGGCCGGCAACGGCCGTCAGCCGGTTGGCTTGTCGATTATGCTGCGCGTCTACTTTTTGCAGCAGTGGTTTAATCTCTCCGATCCGGGCGCCGAGGATGCGCTGTATGAGTCGCCCGTGCTGCGGCGTTTTGCGGGCGTTGACTTGTGCCGCGCCGCCGCCGACGACGAGACCACGATTCTGCGTTTTCGCCACCTGCTGGAAGAGCATGAGTTATGCGGCAAGATACTGGACACGGTGAATTATTACCTTGCCAGCAAAGGTCTGCGCATCGCCACCGGCGCCATCGTCGATGCGACGATCATTGCGGCTCCGTCTTCGACCAAGAACCGCACCAAGGCCAGAGTTCGCTCGAAGGTGGAGTGGTGCTTTCGCATCCTGAAGCGCGTCTTCGGATTTACCAAGGTGCGCTATCGTGGCTTGAAGAAGAATCACGAGTGGCTTCTGGTGGCCTTCGCGCTGGTCAACATATATCAGCACCGCAAGCGGCTGGTCCCGCTGGGGGCGTAGTGTCTCTGGAGACCGGAAATCGGCCTTCAGAGACAGGAAACAGCCGCATAAAGCCCGCGCCAAAAAGCAACGGAACCCGCAATTTCGGCTGTAACTGCGTCTGAACCTCTTGCATCGCAATCACGCTGCAAAATCGTGGGCTGTGCAGAGGCTCCTTAGAACTGCTGCTGGCTTTGCTCCGTCCCTGACAATTCATATTGGTTTAACAGTTGCGGAGTTGTTAAGGATGTATATTTCTCATTGTCATCCCTCTAAGGCAGTAACCTCCATCATTTCCTCGCAGCCTCTGCGACAGAATTCCGTAAAAATATTTTCATGAGGTGGTTGGGAAATCGCCTCCTTCTCCGTGTTACTAAGGGGAGTCTTTTTCGGCCAGAAAGAAATCGGCAGCGTCCGCATACCGGATGTCCTGCTGTATACGAAGGAAGCGTCTGCTGAAAGGGAAACTTTCCGTGAAGTCATTCATTGAGATTTTCAGAAATTACTGGTGATCTGACGGCCAGGTGTTCCACGTGTGTTCGTGGATTTCACAAAAGCCGTTCTTTCAGAGTAGCTTCTGGTTTGATTCGAACCAAGTCATGTGAATGTTTCACAGATTTATCCACAGGAAGAAGCCGTTGTAACAATACTTTTGTCTTTGCGGAGTAGGATTCGTGCCATTGTCGAGAACCCACAACCACTCTCAGATGCCGGGGCCACCGGTTGAAAGCAGTGCCGAGATGCAGGTTAAGAGATCGGTAGTTCCAGTCGAGAGGATCGTGAGCGTGGTTTGGTTGCGCTCTTGTGGGAACGAGGTGGCGGCCGTGACTAGGAGCAAACATTCTGCGCAAGAAATGGATGAGAAGTGGGATGGAATAGGTTCCATCGACGAGGCCGGTCCGAGGCCGATTCTCGTGAAAAAAGAGGGCAGCGCCGGATGGCGTCAGCAGACCTTGCACCTCTACGATGCATTGAACCCGAAGCTGAGGCAGTTTCTGCGACGGCTCGGACTTAACGCAGATGAGATGGACGATGTCATTCAGGAAACATTTCTTCGGCTTACCGCGCACCTCAGAAAAGTGGATGACAAGGAGAACCTGCGTCCATGGGTCTACATGGTTGCGCGCAATCTTGCTATGGATCTTCATAGAGCGAATCGGCTCGGACATGAAGAAGTTGACCTGAAATTTGATCCTGCAGAGGAACCGGTTGATCCCAACGCGAATCCGGAGCGAGCTTTTTTGCAGAAAGAGCAGTTCCGGCGTTTGAAGGCTGCGATGTCACAACTGACTGCACAGCAGTACAACAGCATCCTGCTGCGAAGTCAGGGGCTGCGCTACCGGGAGATCAGCGAAGTGCTGGGGACAAGCGAGCAGCGTGCTATTCATCTGGTGAAGCGTGGATTGCAAAGATTGATGGGAGGTTCGTAGATTCCTTGATCCGTGAATTGCACAAATTATTTCAGAGACATCTCTCCGATGATGATCTCACCCTTCTAGTCACTGGCGACTTAGAAAATCGCAGGCAGGCACGGGCTGATCAGCATCTGGCAGTTTGCGGCGTATGCCGCGCGCGGCGTGACCACTTCGGAGCTTTGTTTTCGCAGGTAACCGCATACCACGCTCATCGAGCGAAGGCGTTCAAGCAGAACAATCGCGCGCAGCGCGCTCGGCTAGTGGTGCTGCTAAACCAGATGCCGGACGATGCGCCGAGTGAGGAAATGGCGCAATTTGAGCAGGTAAAGGACCGTGTTGGCGCATTGCTCCCTATGAATCCAATACTCGTTACGGGATTGTTTCTCGCGTTCGCGTCTGTAACCTGCATCTTTGTATGGATGCAGCAAACGAGGCACGAGATTACTTCAAATGCACTTCTTGTGCGCGCGGAAGCCTGGGATCCGGTTGGTCTCCACGATAGGACTTCCGGGGTGATTCGCCAGACCGTGAAAATCACGGCGAAGAAGCGGACCCTGAGACGTACGATCTATCGCGATGCCCGGGGAAAGCGAAAGCCGAAAGGACAGAACCCTGCACAGGACGAAGATCTGCTGAAGCAGAGACTCGCAGAGGCAGATATTTCCTGGGATGCACCACTTTCCGCGACCAGTTATCAGAAGTGGCACGACGCACAGCGGGTGCGCGAGGATCAGGTTCAGCGCACTGGCAATGATTTACTGGTGCTTACCACCACTGCCCCCAGCGGGGACATAGCGGCTCAATCGCTGACGGTGCGTGACACGGACTTCCATCCTGTTCTACGCACAATATTCTACCGTGACAGTGAGTCGGTGGAGATCGCTGAACTGGATTATTCGGTCCTTCCCTGGAACTCGACCACTAGCAGTCTGTTTCAACCAGAACAAGAAGTGAGCGCGATGGGCGTGTCAAGACCGCAGTCGAGGTTTGTTCCGCTTCCCCTACCTGTTCTCAGCGAAAAACAGTTGAACGACGTGGAACTCAGTGTGAGGCTGACGCTGAACCGTCTTAATGCTGACGCTGGGGAGCAAATCGAAGTGGATCGCGAGCCTCGTGGTGTCGATGTTCGCGGAATCACGGATACCGAAGAACGGAAGCAGAAACTCGAAGCTGAATTGCATATGCTTCCGCATGTGACAGCTTCCATATCGAGCATTGAGGAGTTGAAAGCGAGGCCGTCGCAAGCGGGCCAGTTGTCAAGTGTGAATGTAATTGAGATGCAGACGCAGACGACTCCGCTCGAAACTTACTATCTCGCGCGCGGACGCGGAATCGCTCCACTTGGCGGATTGGCGCAGCGGTTATTCAACAGCGCCGATGCAATCGGTTTCGAGTGCCGTGCGATCGACGATCTTCAGCACAGGTTCGCTCATGATGAAAGCATCTCGACGATTGGTTCGGCGGCGCTTACTGATCTTCTGTTCACGCACAAGCACAAGCTGTTGGCAGCACTGGAGGACGAGAAGCAGTTGCTTGGCAACGCTCAGGTCGTAACTCCCATTTCAAAACCAATTGCATTGGCAAACGGCACGAATTTGGCGCTGATGTCTCTGGCGGAAAGAAATCTTGCGCTTACCAGGGAACTGGCGCTGGGCAAAGGCGGAAGCGGCCGACCTGCGGAAACGATCGCCTCGGAACTTGCTGCGTCACTGAACAAGCTAAACATCAAGGCGCACGAAGTGCAAGTTGTTCAACAGAACTCCACAAAGCTGGACAAAGGGAAGTAATGGGTTTTCAGAAGACCATGTCGCTTAATTCGCAACACTCTTTGTGTGCTCGGTTGACGAGCAATGACGGTCGATGCCGGTTCTCGGTGTCGTGGCTTCTTGCGCTCCTCTCGATTTCATTTTCGTCCATGGCGATTCTGTCTGGATGCGGCAGTAGCACCGTGACAAAGGCGGGAGTTATCTCCGTTACCTATCCAAGCGGAGTGACACTGGGACAATTGCCGGTATTGAGCACCGCTGCTGTCGCCATGATGCCGGTAAATGATATAGCCAATTTAGGCGTGGATTGGACCTTGACGTGTGGCGGCAACGCTCAAATCGGTTATACGACCACGGGATGCGGCACCCTGGTTCCATCTCACACGGCCGACGGATCTGCCGCGACTTATACGGCTCCCGGTGCAATTCCTGCGAATGTCACAGTTACCCTCACCGCGAGGGTTACCAGCGATCCGTCGCAGCAGTCCAGCGTCACGATCACTATCGTGAACCCGTTGATTGCGGTTGCGTTGTCTAAGGTTCCCACGTCGCTCGCGGTAGGTGGAACGACGAATGTGAGCGCGGTGATCACAAATGACGTGAATACGCTCGGGGCTAACTGGACCGCGAGTTGCGGTTCCAGTGACTGCGGTTCGTTTAGTACACCCCAGACGCTCAGTGGTGTGGGAACGACGTATACAGCTCCCAAGACCGTTCCTCAAGGCGGGACGGTCACGCTGACAGTTACCTGGGCTGGGGATTCGACGAATCCTCCATCGGCGAGCACGACGATCTCGATTCTGCCGATCACCGTGACTGAATCCCCTGCCGCGTTCTATATCACTACGTCGGGAACGGCAACTCTTACGGCAGTGGTTGCCAATGACGTGCAGAATCTGGGCGTGACGTGGAGTTGCGGATCATCCCCTGGTTGCGGCAGCTTCAGCCCTACGAAGACGGCCAGCGGCGGCGCAACGACATACACCGCTCCGTCCACTGTTCCCTCGGGCGGCACGGTGACAATTACAGCGACATCCGCGAATGATAGAGTGACCCACGCGACCGCAGTAGCAACGATCAGCGCCTCCCAGGTCATCACCGCAAAGATTATGACGCCGTCTTTATCTCTTGCGGAAGGCAAGTCGGCGACGCTTACTGCGACGGTGACCGGGGATTCGAGCAATGCGGGCGTGGATTGGACGGCAACCTGTGGCAGCAGTAGTACAGGAGCGTGCGGGACTTTTAATCCCACTCACACCGCGAGCGCCGGCAGCAGTATCTACACTGCTCCGTCTACACTTCCTACAAATAATCCGGTGACAATTATTGCCACCTCAGACGCCTACAACCTAAATCCCTCTCTCTTGGCGAACCAAGGCACGGCATCGGTGACGATTACAGCGCCTATATCCATCGCGTTTACGGAGGAGCCGCCCAGCAGCGTGACCACGACAGGCACAGTGTCTATAAGCGCCTCGGTCGCCAACGATACCAGCCCCGGTGGTGTTACCTGGTCGGTGCAGTGCAGCAGTACCACGGCGGGCGTCTGCGGGTACGTGCAGCCTCACCAAACTGCCGATGGCGCAACAGCAACCTATGTAGCGCCGCCTGTGAATCCAGGTGTGACGGTCGAGATTCTAGCCTCGTCTACTGCGGCCTCTGCGACGTCGGTTCTATCGACGCCGATAACGATTGTAGCGTCAACAGCGCATTCGATCTCATTCGTGCCATTTGCGCCATCGCAACTCCTGTTGGGAACAACGGTGACGCTCAATGCGGCGGTCACCAATGACTCGAGTAACGCAGGTGTGGACTGGTCGGTTTGCGGAAGCGGGTGCGGTTTCTTCACTATCCAGTCTGCGCAGGCGGCGATCCCGGCGGTTCCGCCTAGCGCGGGAGATCCTGGCAGTCCCTACGTCCCTGCGGTTCCCGCGGTAACGGCGACGAGCGCGCAAGGATGGCCGAATGGCCTTCCCATCACCTACACCGCTCCCACTGTCGCGCCGGAAGATGGGTCCATGGTCATCACCGCCTCGGCCACTGCCGACCGGCTGGATAATGTAAATCCATCGGCAACAGCGGTTTCGACGATTACGTTTGTATCGGACACGACGGGGCCCGAGTTGCATGGGGTTGTTCAGTCTGGAACACAACCAATCGTTGGGGCATCGGTTTATCTCTACGCGGCGGGCACAAGCGGTTATGCCTCTGCATCCACGCCTATCTATAATCCCGCGAAAGCTGCATTTGCCACGTCGGATTCTTCGGGTAGCTTCACGATACCTGCCGGATACGCCTGCCCCGCGCATACGAGCCAGGTCTACCTTGTCGCTCTCGGCGGGCAAGTTGGCGCAAACGGCGCCAATCCGAATCTGGGCCTCATGACTGCCCTGGGACCATGCGGCAACCTCAGCTCCACGCCTGTCGTGATCAATGAAATCACGACCGTGGCTTCGGCGGCGGCGCTGGCGACATTCTCCGCTGACAATGTTCAAACGGGTGAGCTGAGCTACCTCTATATCGGGTCCGGCAGCGCGAACTCGACCGTGGGATTGGCGAATGCCTTTGCTTCGGTCAATAACCTCGTGGATATCACCACAGGTAAGCCAAAGTTCTTCACGATCGCAGGAAATGCGGTGGTCCCTTATGCAGAAATCAACACGCTGGCGGACGCGCTCGATGCCTGCGCGGTAACCACGGGAGGGGCGGCGGGTGATAGCACTGTATGTGGCAATCTGTTCATTTATACCAACCCATTTTCATCGGAAACAACCTATGCGCCGACGGACACGCTACAGGCAGTCTTCGATTTTGTTAAACCGCCTTCTCCAACCGTCAACAGCCAAGTTGCGCCTGTTTCTGTGTACGGACTTGCCAGCTTATCCTCCCCCTACCAGCCCATACTGAGCAGCGCGCCACACGAATGGTCGATTGCGCTCGATTACAAGTCGGGCGGAGGGGTTGGTGGAGCGGGAACTACCGCGTCGGGTTCCTCAGCTCTGGCGGTCGATGCTTCAGGAAACATTTGGATCGCCAATACTAGCATCAACAGTGTGACCGAGTGGAGCGGCCTTGGGGCTGCTTACTCGCCCAGTACCTCTGGATCGACTCCAGGCGGTTTTACCACGGGAGGAATCTATGAACCTACCGCCGTTGCGATCGACCCCAATGGTTATATCTGGATCGTCAATGGGAACGGCACGCTGACCAAGCTTTACAGTGCCGGAACCGCGTACTCCGGCAGCCCATACACGGGAGGCGGGTTGTTGTCCACCGGAGTCGGCATTGCCATCGATGGCTCGGGCAATGTCTGGGTGACGAGCAGCGGCTCTCCGGGGTCTGTCGCCAAGTTCAATGATCGCGGGATCGCACAATCCTCGTCGGCTGGATACACCAGCGCGATTGAGGATCCGTCTGTGATCGCCATCGATGGGTCGGACAATGTCTGGGTCTATAACCAGAAAGCAAACGTCGGCGCCAAAGAATACGACTACGTCAAATTGAACAATACCAACGGTTCGCTCGCAATCGGAGTTACAGGGACCTATCAATATAATCCACCGCAATTGGCGATCAACAAATCGGGCAATGTCTGGGGCGTTGGTGCTGCAGGATTGGAGATACTCGAAATCCCGTCCGGTTATAACGGAACTAGCACCAGTTCAGCACCTGCTGAGTATCCGAACAGTTCTTCGGATACGCCGATTGGCGGGGCCCAGGGCATGGCCTTTGATGGTTCGAATCGGTTGTGGGTGGCCAACGCGGGAGACAGCGGAAACCAAATATCTGCCAATCTGAGCTTGCTGGATACAATCATGTCTCCAATTACGGTCTCCATCTATTACACGGATGCAGATTTTTCGAATGGCGCATCTTCCGTAGCTGTCGACGCCTCTGGAAACATCTGGGTGCTGCTTGGTAACAACACAGTGAAAGAGTACGTAGGCGTTGCAACACCTGTGGTAACCCCTCTCTCCCTGGGCGTGAAAGAAAACAAGCTGGGAGCAAAGCCTTAATGCACGGAAAGTAACGACGACCAGAAAAATCGAATGACAGGATTTGAGAAGACCATGAGAATCAGAGCCGAATTCGAAACATCGAAATTGTGCAGGATCGCGTTCACACCGCGAAGCTGGAAGGTTTCCTACTTACGGTTTCATTCAGACGCGAACCATAGGTTCGTCGGCATATTTGTGTTCTGCTTTTCTGTAGCGGTGTCTGTTGGCCTTTCCGGATGCGGCGGGACTTCAGTGAAGCCGCACGTCGGCTCCATCACGGTGACCGACGCCAACGGTGTAGCTCAGTCCGCAATCAAGTCGCTCACGGTTGGAAGTGGAACCTATCTTGATGTCACGCTTACCAACGACAAAAGTCTGTTGGGCGCCGATTGGACAGTGAGCTGCGGAAGTGCGTTGGCTCCTGGAACTCCACTGCCTCCGGGCCAAGCCATCGATACCTCCTGCGGTTATTTCACTCCTATCCACACCGCAAGCGCTCCCGTGCCTTCCTACGCCGAAAATGCGGACGGCATTGTGACCTATTACACCGCTCCGGCGTCACCGCCCAAGGCAGGAACGGTCACTTTATATGCAAGTTCTTCCGCCGAGCATTCGCAATTATCGGCTCTTTCGCTGGTGATCGCCGGCGAACCCATTTCCGTTGCCATCGTGGCTTCTACAGCGCCACCCTTCACCCTTCCGGTCAGCGGAACGATGTCACTCACCGGCACGCTAAGCAACGATTACACGGTGGGTGGAGGAAGCATCAGTTGGTCCCTGTCGTGCCAATCGAGCGACTGTGGCTCTCTGAGCACGACAAAGACCGCGAGCGGAACAGCGATAACCTATACAGCTCCGGCTACCGTGCCGATCGAAAACACTGTCACAGTTACCGCAACGTCTGTTACGGATCCGACCGAATCGACCAGCATCATCATCACGATTACTTAACGCTGGAGCCTGGAGGCAATGACGTGTACGCATCGACAGCCGAACAAGTTTTCATGAGCACTGCCAAGAAGAAAGGCCGAACGAGGAAAGTAAATCGCCCGGCCGAAATACAAATCCAAGGAGAGATCAGATAACCATGGACAGAAAAACGTTTGTCGTCCTTTTGGTGGCTCTTAGCCTCGTGGGTGCTCAGGCGCAGAACTCGGCGAGTCAGACTCAGGCGAAACACACTCGTGTCAAACCGAAGACCGAAGAGCAGGTGCTCATCGAACAGTTAAGTGAAAAGTTCCAAACGCTTGACCGGGTGAGCGACAAGGTTGACGGCCTCGAACAGGAGGTACAGGATCTGAAGCGCCATTTGCAGGAGGCCAACCAGACGGCCGAGGCCGCCAAGGCGGACGCCGCCAATGCTCGGAAGGCGTTGGACAGCGCACAGCAGGCCGTGGGGCAAAACGACAAGCAGGTTGCAACCCTGCAGAGTGCTGTATCCGAGTTGAAGGCTACCTCAGCTACGATCTCGGAGACCCAACAGAAAACGCAAAAGGCCATTGAGCATCCCGATTCCTTGCACTTCAAGGGAATCGAGTTGAAGCCTGGCGGCTTCGTTGCGGCTGAGACGGTCGATCGCCAGCGCGGCGTCAGCGCTGATGTGAATACGCCCTTTTCGAGTATCCCATTTGCGGGCACGACGGCTGGCGTTCTCTCCGAGTTCAACGCCAGCGGCAGGCAGTCGAGGGTATCGCTGCTCGCTGAAGGTAAATTGTCGAAATCCACTGTACGCGGCTACTATGAAGCCGATTTTCTCTCCGCCGGCACGACCTCGAACGACAACCAGTCGAACAGCTACACGCTGCGTATGCGGCAGGCGTGGGCGCAGGCCGCATTAAACAGCGGCTGGACCCTGACGGGTGGCCAGATGTGGTCGCTCGCCACTGAATACCGGCACGCTCTTGAGAGCAACACGGAAGCTACTCTTCTCACCATCGATGCTCAGTACAACGTCGGCTTTACCTGGGCGCGGCAATACGGTTTCCGGGTAACCAAGAATCTTGGCTCCAAACTTTGGATTGGAGGCGCGGTCGAAGAGGCGCAGACGCTCAATATCGGCGGACACAATCTGCCAACAATCGCATATCAGCAAGCGGGCAACGGCGGCGGGCTCTATAACTCCACCGCGAACTACAGCTTTAACTATGCGCCCGATCTGGTCGCCAAGATCGCCTACGAGCCCGGCTTTGGGCACTTCGAACTGTTTGGCATCGGACGCTTCTTCCGTGATCGCGTCTTCCCCAATGGGCAATTGGGGAGCGGCGCCTCGGCCCTTGGCGCATTCACCTCGAAGGCCGCCGGTGGCGGTATGGGCGTCAATGCGCGCGTTCCTCTCTTCGCAAAGCGGCTGGACCTTGGAGCGCACATTCTTGTGGGCGATGGCATCGGACGTTACAGCACGGCCTCGCTTCCCGATGCAACTGCTCATCCCGATGGATCGCTCGAACTGCTCATGGGAGGTTCGGCACTGGGCAGCCTCGGATGGCACGCAACGCATCGCCTGGATCTCTATGGCTACTATGGCGGCGAATACGCAAAGCGTGCATTTTACTGGAATGGCCTTTATGTAAGTACGCAGGGATCCACGTATGGTGAACCGATTCTGGTGGGTTACGGAGCCACGAACAACGTCGTAAGCGGTTGCTACACCGAGACGCTGCCGACCAGCGGATTGGCCAATGGACCCAGCTCGACAACATGCCAAGCTGACAATCGCAACATTCAAGAGGGAACTTTTGGTTACTGGTTCCGCTTCTACAAAGGCCCTCACGGGATATTCCAGCAAGGGATTCAGTACTCCTACGCGGAACGGCACACTTGGCAAGGAATCGGCGAAAACGGCCTTGGCTTTTCGCCCAAGGCGATCGACAACATGTGGTTCACCTCGTTCCGCTATTACCTGCCCCAATAAGACGCATCGCGTAAGCGTTCCAGAAAGAGACATGGGAGTAAAACGAATGCTTAGACTTTTAGCTCGACTGCTCATCACGGCGCTGGGATTGGCAGCGCTTGGCGGCACGGTCGGCTTTGCACAGAGCGGCCAGATATCAGGGCGCGTCACGGACCAGCAGGGCGCGGTCATTCCGGGTGCTGCGGTTCAGATCGTCAACCAGGATAGAAATCTTAAGCGGGATACGAAGACCGATAGCCAAGGAGCCTACTCCGCGCCCTATCTTCCAGCAGGCAAGTATGCGCTGAGGGTTCAGAAGGAAGGCTTCAGCAGTGGGGACAGGGGCGTACAACTGGCGGTGGGTCAGGCGCTCGTTCTCGATATTCAGATGACCGTTGCGTCGGCCCAAAGTGAGGTGACGGTCCAAGCCGAGACGACCAGTCAGATAGAACTTAGTACTGCTTCTCTTGCCACCACAGTGTCGAATGACGAGGTTGTCGCCTATGGATTGAATGGCCGTAATTTCTCCCAGTTGATCACCATGGCGCCCGGCGTAAGCAATCAGACAGGGCAGGACGAGGCAAAGGTCGGTGTTGCCGGAAGCGCCAAGTTCAGCGTGAACGGCGGCCGCGTCGAATACAACACTTTCGAGGTCGATGGCAGCGACGTGCTTAACACGAGCATCAACAGCAGCCGCGGCCAGGGTGAGCCGCTGATGGTCTACCCGAGCATCGACGCGATCCAGGAGATGAAGGTTCTGACCGGAAACTACAGCGCCCTTTACGGAAAAAGCGCTTCGGGCAGCGTGCTGGTCAGTACCAAGTCGGGCGGACCTCAGTTCCATGGAAATATCTACGGCTTCATTCGCAACGAGATGTTCAACGCCAGAAATTACTTTGATGCGCCGGGCCGCACTCCTCTCTACAGAAGGCAGGATTACGGCGGGACGATTGGTGGTCCGCTGTACATTCCTGGAAAATACAACACGAAGAAGGACAAGACCTTCTTCTTCTTCTCGGAAGAGTTGCGTCTGGAAAAGACGCCGGTGGACTATAACCAGGCGGTGCCGACTTCGGCCGAGCGCGGCGAGGATACTCAGAATCTCGGTTGGGGCAACTTTACCGGAGTAGGCGACTTTTCCGACGTGTGCCCAGCGGTCGCGCACGGCGGCAGCGCAGGCGCGTTAAATGTTACGAGTTACCCCGATTGCCCCCGTGTTCCCGAACCGAATAATGTGGGGGCCTATACGGCCGGCAGTGAAGTTTCAGTGGGATACATCAGCAAGGCAATCCTCAATAGCAATATTATTCCGGAACCAAATTCCGTTGCCGGTTGCAATACTACCAACCCGACTGCTCTCCCACGCTGCTATGTCGCAGCAGTCTCACCGCCGACGTACTGGCGCGAGGAACTTTTCCGGATCGATCACGTTCTGACGCCCACCGAACAGGTGGCCTTTCGCTACATCCACGATGCCTGGGACACGACTACACTCGCGCCACAGTGGGGAGTTGTCCAGAATAGCTTTCCTACGGTAGAGAATCGGCTCTTTGGGCCAGGACTCAACCTCGTAGCAAGTCTAGCTTCGACATTGCCGCATACTGTGTTGAACCGCCTCGCTCTCAGTTATGCCGTCCAGCACATTACGTTGACTCCGCAACCCGGTCCTGGTGTAACTTCGCTGGAGCGTCCTACGGTTCTGGACAATCCATCCAAGGCTCTTGGTCCTGGCAGCTCTGTGAATGGCACTACTTGCGGTTTGAAGACAGGGCCGACCTCAAGGAGTCTGACCGGGCAGCAAGTTACCGAATGTCCGATGGGCTATATCTTCAACAATGGCTACAACGAGAATCGAATGCCTGGACTTGTGTTTCAAGGGACAAACGGAGCCTACGGCGGTCATGGATTCGCCGTGGACACGGGTTACGCCCCGTGGAACCAGGCCAACCCAACGTACTCCATTCGGGACGATCTCAGTAAGGCCTGGGGAAGGCATATCATTCAAGCTGGTGTCGAGGCAACTTATGTTCAGCAGAACGAACTCAGCGCGGTTACCGGAGCCAATTCCGGCGACCTGCAAGGCCTGTTGACGTTCAGCAACCAACAGTCCAGGTACAGTTCGGGGAACGCCTTCGCCGATTTTCTGGCGGGACCAAGCGTCGGGTCACTGGTGGCGTACAACTCAGCTACCAATGCATTTAACGGGGAGGGGGTCAACACCGCAATCAAGAGTTATACCCAGGACAGCGCGCAGAAGAAATACTATAACCGCTACAAGTCCGCCGATATTTATCTGCAGGACGACTTTCGTGTCAACAGCCGCCTAACTCTGAATATTGGTTTGCGCGTGAGCTTATTCGGAACCTGGTACAACGCGGAAGGAACCGCCTACAATTGGAGGCCCGAGGTATACGACAAATCGCTGGGGGAATCCATCTATGTCGACCCCAACAATGGGTATCTCGTCAACCAGTCGAAGGGAACCCCCGTTTCTCTCATCAATCGAACCGGGCCATACAGCCTCAGCAACCTCGATCAGCACATCACCAACGGCTTGTTTGAGTGCGGTAGAAATGGCGTGCCCAAGAGCTGCATGTCGAGCAGCGTCTTTCATCCGGGCCCACGGATTGGTTTCTCGTGGGATCCCTTCGGGGATGGCAAGACCGCCATCCGCGGCGGGTATGGCCTCTTCTGGGAGCATGGAACCGGCTACGAGGCCAATGTCGGTTCCCTGATTGGAAGCGCCCCACTGGTCCTGAGCGAAACTGAGTCCGCTCCATCAAGCTATAACTCGATAGGATACTCATGCCAGGAAGGGTCAACCCAGTGCGGCAGCGCCGCCGCCAGCGTCGGCAATCCGACCTTCCCGCTGAATGTGACTTCCATCCCAACGAAAGCTACTTACCCCTACACCCAGCAATGGAGCGTCAGTGTGCAACGTGAGATTCAGAAGAGCCTGATCGCGCAGCTCGCCTACGTCGGCACCAGGGGAACACATCTGACCGCGGTCCGGGACTTGAATCAACTTGAGCCGCTGGCCTCCGGCCTGAACCCTTTCACTGCCGGCCAACCGATCACCTCTGCCGTGTGCCAGAGTGGGGTGAGCGACAACTATTTCTTCCCATCTGTCGGCACAAATGCTTCAGGAACCACAGTCACCGGTCCGGGAATCGGACCCACTTCGCCAGGATGGAAAAATATGGTTGTGGCGTGTACCGGCAATCCTGGATTTTCCAAGACTACCGGGAATAGTACTGTACTTTTAGGAACAAGCGCTGACACGCTCAGGCGTTATCCCGGATTCAGCAACATTATCTCCATCGAGAATATCGCCAATTCCAGTTATCATGCGCTGCAAGGTACGCTGCGCGAGGTAACAGGGCCGCTGACGATCGGCGTTGCCTATACGTACAGCCATTCCACTGACGATTCGTCTGACCGCTCCAGCGCCAACTTCACAAACTCACTCGACATTCGGAGCAATCGTGGAAGCTCGGATTTCGATCAGCGGCACATGCTCAATGTCAACTACATCTACGCGCTTCCCCTGATCCGGTGGCTGGATGGTTTTGCCGATCTGCTGGGTGGAGACGAGCCTGGAGATGGTTCGCCCTCCGGTAAAGGTCCAGGTTCGGGGCACGCCGTTCGCAATCTTCTTCTCGACAATTGGCAACTCTCCGGCATCACCGCATACCAGACGGGAACGCCTTTCAGCGTGATCAATGGCGGCTCCGGGAACGGAACCGGCACTTCGGATAACGGCGGCGTCGGAGATGGACTTGGCGTGGGTTCCTATGCCGACGTGATCGGAAACCCGCATGGAGCCAAACCTTATGTTTCGAGTGCCTCGAACGGTTCTACCATCGGACCTCTCCTCGGCAATCCCGGAGCCTTTGTTGCCCCGCGGGGTCTCACCTTCGGCAATGCCGGCCGGAACTTCATGCGCAACCCGTCCCGCATTAACTTCAATGTCTCCCTGCTGAAGCACTTCAAAGCGTTTCACGAGAAGAGCGACATCGAGTTTCGTGCCGAAGCCTTCAACGTATTCAACCACACACAGTTCCGCATCTACGATCCCAGCCATCCGGGCAACACGGGCAACAACGTGATCAATTGCTACGGAGACATCACCACGCAGTATTCGGCTGGAGCGTCGGGCTGTCTTGCCGGCAATTCCTTCTTGCATCCTGTCGACGCGCACGACCCGCGCATTTTCCAGTTTGCGTTGAAGCTGGGCTTTTAGAGGAGAAAGCGATGACGTTTCGGAAGCAGAATTCGTGGTTATCGGGCAAGCAGACCCCTCTGTCGTGGCTCGCGCTGACGTCGTTTGCCGTGGCGCTGTCTGTGATTCTGAGCGCCTGCAGCGGTTCGGCCCATATCCCAGCAGCGACCGCAAGTGGGCCTCAACTGTATATGACGCCCCAGATCGAAGGTGGCCAGTCCAACGCTTCCGTGCTCGGGACCTTCTCCATTGACGACGCGGCGCTTACCTTTGCGCAACAGACGTATTCCTTAAGCGGTGCGCAATCGGGCGCGCAGGTCAACTACTCCGGCGATCTCGCTTCCCCTAGACTTGCACGCGGCTTGGAGGAATTGGAGCTTACCTACTGCGGGGCGACCAGCCCATGCACCACTCCCAGCGGCTGGGCTGTGGAGTTGGCAGACCAGAGTGGAGGACTGGCGCAGTTGGTAGGGCGGTCGTTTGTGCCGCTGGTTCCCGCGGTCACGTGCCCGTCGATGAGCAGTGCTGAGACATTTCTGTTTGTGACTTTGCCGTCCCAATTGATTACCTCCGGCACGGGTGAGGATGTTTGGAACCCCCAAATCGAGACGGCCTATGGCAGCGTGGACATCAGCGCCAGCGGCGACGCAGTTACCTTGGCCAATATCAAACAGTACATCCTGCCCTCCGCCGGCGGAGGAACACCTGCAAATGCGCCCATCTCCAGCGTGGCGGGAGCCTGTTCGCAGACCGTTTATGGCAACACGGTCTCCATTCCTCCTTCGCCCACGATTACAATCCCGGGCGGGGGCAGCAAGACAACAAGCCCGCAAGCCATGATGGGAATCGGGCCGTCGGGACTGCTGGTCGAGGATAACGGCGATCTTTCCGCAATCGCGCCGTATTACGAAAACGTACTCGGAGCTGGCACCGGCGCCATCGGATTGCCGAAACCATCGAGCGCTGCCGATACAGGTTCTCTGGTGGGCGCACAGTATCTAGGCTTCTTCTATGGCAGCGGATCGTCCTCTTCAGTGGCGTCGTTTGGATTTCCCAGCCTGCCCACAACCTGTCCCACGCCGAGCACCACTCTAACAAATCCAATTTACGGGGGAGATTTTACCGATAACGATCCCGGCGCCACCACCGTGCAGAATGCCGGCGGGTATGGCAACTGCGACTTTATCATCGATCTGGGTTTGCAGAGTTCCACAACCAATGGCTTGTACACAGGAGCCAAAGTCTGGGTTGGAGCCGGCACTGCAACCAATAAGACAACGAATCCCTATTCCTTCGATGCGGTTGCGATTGCCGGCAAACTCAATGGCAAATACGCCATCTTCCTCATCGGCGAGGACACAGCAGGCTCTCCCAACCAGGCGTGGGGAATCTACCTTTTGCAATCGAACTGAAGCGCGCTTGGCGCGCCCGAGTGGACGCCGAGCTTGAAGAAACGGATTTGTTCACCCGAAGTGCTGGCTTGAAGATATGCGCAACTACAACATCATGAAAGGATGCGGAACCATGAACTCATCTGTCTTGGTAAAGAACGGAGGCTTTGTGGCCCAAAGCCTGCGGGAATTGCGGAGAAACCGCCTTGGTGTGGTAGCCGCGCTGTTTACGATACTTCTCTTTATTGCAGGCTGCGGTGGCAGTACGAAAACCGCGACGCCGACTCCTACCTTCACTCCAGCCGCAGGCACCTATGCTGGAACACAGCATGTGACGGTCTCCGATATAAATCAGAGCGCGGTGCTCTACTGTACAAACGATGGCAGTACGCCGACGACATCTTCGCCCCAGTGCGCCAATCCCATCACAGTCTCTCAGAGCCAGACGTTCAACGCCATAGCCGTCGTGCCGGGCTTGAATGCCAGCTCCGTGGCGACCGGCGCCTACACCATTACTGCTTCGGCTTCGGCTCCCACTGTATCCGGTATCGGCCCGGCAAGCGGTTCAACAGCAGGTGGAACTTCCGTCACCGTCATCGGAACCAACTTCACTAGCGCTGCCTCTGTGGACTTCGGTACGACCGCGGCGACCAGCGTTACGGTGAACTCCGCCACCAGTATTACAGCGGTCTCTCCCGCAGGCACCGGCTCTGTGCATGTGACTGTAGTTACGCCGTCGGGAAGAAGCGCAACCAGCACCGCAGACCTATTTACCTATAGCGCTACCGTATCTGCTCCGGCAATCACCAGCATTTCTCCCAACTCTGTGCCGACAGGCGACGCGGGCTTCATTTTGACGGTCTACGGTACGAATTTTACTCCAGGCGCGACGGTGCTATGGGATAGTACTGCGGACACCGCAAGTTCTGCTTCCACAGCGGTCCCGATCAGAAACATCGCTATCCGCAATGCATACGCAGTTTCGCGCGAGGATACGCAATCGAGCGGCACTGCATTGACGACAACCTTCGTGAGCTCGACGGAACTGCAAGCCGCTGTTCCGGCGAGCCTGGTTGCAACCGCTGGATCGATCACCGTATCTGTGAAAGATTCCGATGGCTCCTCCTCCGGAAGCACCCCGACTGGCTCGACATTCGCCGTTGGCGCGCCGACCATAGCCAGCCTCTTCCCTGCGTCTGTGGTCTCCGGCAGCGCGGGTTTCGCGCTCACGGTGAATGGCACAAACTTCGCTTCAGGAGCGACCGTGCTCTGGGGAAGCACTCCACTAACCACAACATTAGCGAACTCGACGCAACTGATGGCGGCAGTTCCCGCAAGCCTGATCGCGACTGCGGGTTCCGCAACTGTAACCGTGACTGACTCCGCCGGCGCCTCATCAGGAGCGACGTTCACCATCACTAGTTCGGCTCCGGTGATTACCGCTCTGAGTACGGCCTCGGGGCCGGTGGGAACCTCGGTTACCATCTCTGGATCGAACTTCGGCTCATCGCAGGGCTCTAGCACGGCGACTTTTGGGGGCGTTGCGGCGACCATCATCAGTTGGAATCCTGGGGCGATCGTTGCGACGGTTCCCACCGGCGCAATCACGGGCAATGTGGTGGTCACGGTTGGTGGGGTGCCCAGCAATGGCCAACCCTTCACTGTCAACAGCTCCACGCCTACCATCACCACGCTTTCGCCGACCACGGCCACAGCGGGCGGAGCAGCCTTTACGCTGACGGTGACCGGCACGAATTTTGTCTCCGGCGCGACGCTCAACTGGAACGGCACGGCGCTGACCACCACGTATGTAAGCACAACGCAGCTCACGGCTGCCGTCCCTGCCAGCGACATCGCCAGCGTAGGTACGGCTAACGTCACCGTGACGAACTCAGGTGGCACTTCGGCTACGGCATCCTTTACCATCAGCGCGGGTATGCCAACCGTCACCACCGTTTCGCCTGCTTCGGCTACAGCAGGCGGAGCAGCCTTTACGCTTACGGTCACCGGCACAAATTTCGTTTCCGGCGCGACGGTCAACTGGAACGGCACGGCGCTGATGACAACGTATGTAAGCACAACGCAGCTTACGGCAGCCGTCCCTGCCAGCGACATCGCAACTGCCGGCACAGCCAGCGTAACTGTGACGGATTCCGGCGGCACGTCCTCCGTGGCTTCCTTCAACATCAGCGTGGGTGCGCCTACCGTCACCGCCGTTTCGCCTGCTTCGGCTACAGCAGGCGGAGCAGCCTTCACACTTACGGTCATCGGCACAAATTTCGTTTCCGGCGCGACGGTCAACTGGAACGGCACGGCGCTGACCACAACGTATGTAAGCACAACGCAGCTCACGGCTGCCGTCCCTGCCAGCGACATCGCAACTGCCGGCACAGCCAGCGTAACTGTGACGGATTCCGGCGACACTTCGGCTGCGGCATCCTTTACCATCAGCGTGGGTACGCCTACCGTCACCGCCGTTTCGCCTGCTTCGGCTACAGCAGGCGGAGCAGCCTTCACACTTACGGTCACCGGCACAAATTTCGTTTCCGGCGCGACGGTCAACTGGAACGGCACGGCGCTGATGACAACGTATGTAAGCACAACGCAGCTTACGGCAGCCGTCCCTGCCAGCGACATCGCAACTGCCGGCACAGCCAGCGTAACTGTGACGGATTCCGGCGGCACGTCTTCCGTGGCTTCCTTCAACATCAGCGTGGGTGCGCCAACCGTCACCGCTATTTCGCCAGCCTCGGCCGCCTCTGGCGGGGCAGCCTTCACACTCACGGTTACCGGCACGAACTTTGTTTCGAGCTCCATGGTCAACTGGAACGGCACGGCGCTGATCACCACCTACGTCAGTGCCACGCAGCTCACTGCAGCCGTTCCGGCCAGTGATATCGCAGCTGCCGGCACAGCCAGCGTCATCGTTTCCGACACGGGTGGCACATCGTCTGGCGAAACCTTCACCATCAACCTCGGCTTGCCTACCATCGCCAGTTTCACGCCCACCTCAGTCTCGGCAGGCGGCGCTGCGTTTACACTTACGGTCACCGGTACAAACTTTGTCTCCGGCGCGACGGTGAACTGGAACGGTACGGTGCTGACGACAACCTATGTTAGCTCTACGCAGCTCGCGGCGGCAGTTTCTGCCAGCGACATCGCCAGCACCGGCACGGCTAACGTAACCGTGACCAGTTCGGCAGGCGCCTCGTCCGCGGCGGTCTTCACCATCAGTTTGCCCGGCACGCCGACGATTGCTACGCTCTCGCCCTCCACGATGACAGCAGGCGGAGCGGCCTTCACGCTTACGGTCACCGGCACAAATTTCGTTTCCGGCGCCACGGTGAACTGGAACGGCACGGCGCTGACGACAACGTATGTCAGCCCTACGCAGCTCACGGCGGCGGTCCCGGCCAGCGACATCGCCAGCGCCGGCACGGCTAACATAACTGTGACGGATTCCGGCGGCACTTCGTCTGCGGCATCCTTCACCGTCAGCGTGGGCACGCCCACCGTCACTACGCTCTCGCCCTCCACGGCGACAGCGGGTGGTGCGGCCTTCACGCTCACGGTGACTGGCACAAACTTCGTCTCCAGTTCCGTGGTCAACTGGAACGGCACGGCGCTGACGACAACGTATGTCAGCTCTACGCAGCTCACGGCCGCAGTTCCTGCTAGCGACATCGCCGACGGCGGAACTATCAATGTAGCTGTGACCGACGCAGGCGGCACTTCGTCTGCGGCATCCTTCACAGTCAGCGTGGGCACGCCCACCGTCACTACGCTCTCGCCCTCCACGGCGACAGCGGGTGGTGCGGCCTTCACGCTCACGGTGACTGGCACAAACTTCGTCTCCAGTTCCGTGGTGAACTGGAACGGCACGGCGCTGACGACAACGTATGTCAGCTCTACGCAGCTCACGGCGGCAGTTCCTGCTAGCGACATCGCCGGCGGCGGCACTATCAATGTAACTGTGACCGACGCCGGCGGCACTTCGTCTGCGGCATCCTTCACCGTCAGCGTGGGTATGCCTACCGTCACTATGCTCTCGCCAAGCTCGGCCACGGCGGCCGGAGCAGCCTTCACGCTCACAGTCACCGGCACGAACTTCGTTTCGAGTTCTGTAGTGAACTGGAACGGCACGGCGCTGACCACCACGTATGTCAGCTCTACGCAGCTCACGGCGGCAGTTCCTGCCAGCGATATCGCGTCAGCCGGTACGGCCAGCGTAGCCGTGACGGATATTGGTGGCACGTCTTCCACGATGGCATTCACCATCAACGCCGCAGTGCCGACGGTCGCAGGTGTTTCGCCGACTTCCGCTGCGGCGGGCGGCGTAGCCTTCACGCTCACAGTCACCGGCGCAAACTTCGTCTCCGGCGCAACAGTGGAGTGGGGCAGCGCGGCGCTGACGACAACCTACGTCAGTTCGACAGAACTCACCGCTTCGGTTTCGGCCGGCGATATTGCAACGGCTGGTACGGTGAACATCACCGTGACGGATGCCGGAGGCACATCGACTTCGGTGGTGCCGTTTACCATCGCCCCGCCTTTGCCCTCGATTATCAGCCTCTCGCCATTCATAGCAGAGCCCGGCGGGTCGGACTTCACCTTGACGATCAACGGCACGAACTTCGATTCGTCCGCGGTCGTTAATTGGGGAAGCACCAAGACGCTGACGCCAACCCAAACCAACATCACCTCAACCCAGATCACGGTCACCGTTCCCGCCGCTCAGATTGTGACAGCGGGTACGGTCGACGTGACGGTAACGGAGGACGATGGCACATCGAATTCCGAAACCTTCACGATAGCCACCTTCATCAGTGGAAAGGTGCTCAGCGGTCCCGCTACTGCAAGCCCCATCGTGCCCATCAGCGCGTCGGTACAGCTCTATGCGGCGGGCACAACCGGCTACGGAAGCGCTCCGACGCCCATTGGCAGTTCGGTTTTGAGCGATTCCACCACCGGAGCTTTTCCGGCAATCATCTTTGACTGCTCGACGCTTACCACGCCGGGTGGTGACCAATTCTACCTGGTGGCGACAGGCACATCGAATACAGATGCAGTTCTGATGACGGCGCTCGGTTCTTGCGCCAATATCGCTACCTCGTTCCCCAGCGGCGTCACCATTAACGAAGCCACAACCGTCGCCTCGGCCTTCGCGCTGGCGGAATTTGCCAGCGTCGATTCGACGACCAAAGGAATCGACATTGGCGCGCCAACCGGTGGTTCATCCTGCAATGCGAATGCCGGATGGAAGAGCACTGGCGACTCCACCTGCAACTATATCGGTCTAAAGAACGCCTTTGCGACGGTGCGTAACCTCGTGGACATTCCCAGCGGCCAGGTGCTGGCCGTAACTCCGGCCTACTGCACCACCACCCCCTGCACCACGGCTGCCGCGACCACCCCCTACTACGCCACCAGCATCGTGCCGCAAGGGAGCATCAACGCCATGGCCAATGCGCTGGCCGCCTGCGTGGGCACACAAAGTTCGTGCGGTACCCTCTTTACGGCCACCACCATCACCACCGCCTCCCAGATCGTGAACGTCGCCAGCGGAACGATCATTGATCCCGCCAACACGCTGCAGGCGGCGCTCAACATCGCGCATTGCCCTGGAGACGTGTCTGTCACCACCTGCGGCGTGGATGTGCAGAGCAGATCCGGAATCTACAGCCTGGTTGCGGCTACGCCTCCCTACACGCCCACGCTGAATCTTACAACTTCCGGCTATACGACTGATCTCTCGCTGGCGCTTATCTACCAGGGCGGGGGACTGGGGGGACCGCCGGGCGTAGTCGGCACGCCGGAAGCCACCGGCTTGGCTATCGATGCCAATGGCAACGTCTGGGTGCCCACGCTAAGCTCGACCGGCGGCTCGCTGGTCGTACTCAACAACCAGGGCGCGCCATCAC
>Ga0224529_1000705_pt1 | contig 23615 bp, 19 predicted proteins | sample CBST50metaG_FD_179893 | JGI IMG/M metagenome (GOLD analysis project Ga0224529, IMG submission 179893) | Peat soil microbial communities from Stordalen Mire, Sweden - C.B.S.T50 | ecosystem: Environmental > Terrestrial > Soil > Wetlands > Peat | place: Sweden: Norrbotten County, Stordalen Mire... | reverse complement strand
GGCCTACCCCCCCCCACCCGTATTTTGGGGGCAAAATCCTTGTTTTCTTTAGTTTACGGGTATGGTATCGCTGCAAAATCGTCAAAACAAAGAAGTTATCCGCAAAATCCTCCAAGTAAATGAGTTATGCGAAGTTTTGGTCCCATCCGACAGATTTCGGCTGGAAGAAGGCGCAAAGACTCCTGGGATCATTGTGCGACGAATTACGGAAATCATCTGCAAGCGCTTGCGGCCACCTGCGGTGGGGCAGTCGCTCGCTTTTCGCTCGCATGGACATTCGTGGTGCCACCCTTCGCAAAGTACGCGAAGGATGGGGCACTCAGCTCTTCGCGGATGGGGTTCGTGGTCTCCCACATCTGCCACACAGAACGCGGCAGATATGGGCACCCGGCAGAGAAGCGCGGGCGAGGACGCCCGCGCTACAGCCGGCCAGGAGGCCGGCGCTACATTCCCATCTTTATGCTGTCAGAGACCTGGCAGGCTTGGCCGCGTTATACTGGCCCGGCAGGGATATTGGAGGATTGTCTTTGATGATGTTGAAAACGTTTGCTTGCGGCTTGGCTCTTTCTGCCGCCGTTCTTAGCTCTGCTTTTGCCCAGGCGCAAGCGCCGGCAGCCATCCTCACCATTCATGCGGATCAGCCGGTTTCCAAAGTCAGCCCGACACTCTACGGCCTGATGACCGAGGAGATCAACTACTCCTACGACGGTGGCCTTTACGGCGAAATGGTCCGTAATCGCACCTTCGGCGTCGATTGGACCGGAATTCTCAACTGGCTGGTGGTCGAAAATGGCAGCGCGCGGGCCACGATGAAGACCGATGAGAAGACCGGCCCGAGCGATGCGTTGAAAAACAGCCTGCGGATCGACGTGAAACAGGCCGACGAGCGCAACCGGGCTGGCGTGCTGAACGAGGGCTATTGGGGAATGGCGCTGCGGCCCGGCACCACCTACAAAGGCTCGTTCTACGCCAAGGCCGGCTCCGCCGATCTGGGCGCCGTGACCGTGAGCCTGGTCAACAACGCAAGCGGCAGGGCCGTGGCCACGGCGATGGTTCCACCGATTTCGACGGCCTGGAAACAGTACGAATTCACGTTGAAGACCGGCGCAATTGCGGCCTCGGCGGACAATCATCTCGCCATTACAGTCGGTCACGCGGGAACGCTCTGGCTGAACCTGGTGTCGCTGTTTCCGCCCACCTATCACGACCGCGCCAACGGCAACCGCGTGGATCTGATGGAGAAACTGGCGGCGATGCACCCGGCCTTTCTGCGCTTTCCCGGTGGCAACTACCTGGAAGGCAACCACATTGCCGAGCGGTACGAGTGGAAGAAGACGATCGGGCCGCTGGTGGACCGGCCAACTCATCCCAGCCCATGGGGCTATCAGTCTACAGACGGGATGGGGCTGCTGGAGTTTCTGGAGTGGTGCGAGGATCTGAAGATGCAGCCGGTGCTGGCGGTCTACGCCGGTTACTCGCTGTCCCAGGAACACGTGAATCCCGGCCGCGATCTTGAACCTTACGTGCAGGATGCGCTCGATGAGCTGGAGTACGTGACCGGAAGCGCAGACACCAAATGGGGAGCAGTTCGCGCGCGCGACGGACATCCGCAGCCGTTCAATCTCACATACGTCGAAATTGGCAACGAGGATGGCTTCGATCAGTCAGGGAGTTATGACGGACGCTATGCGCAGTTTTACAAGGCGATCAAGGCCCGGTATCCGGTATTGCAACTGATCGCCACCGCACAGGTGAAGAGCATCCGGCCGGATGTCATTGACGACCACTACTATGTGCGCGCCACCAAGTTTTACGAGGACGCGGCGCACTACGACAAGACCGACCGCAAAGGGCCGAAGATTTTTGTGGGCGAGTGGGCCACCAAGGAGGGCACGCCCACGCCAAACTTTGACGCGGCGCTGGGCGATGCGGCGTGGATGACCGGCCTCGAACGCAATAGCGACATCGTGGTGATGGCGGCCTACGCGCCGCTGCTGGTCAACGTGAATCCCGGCGGAATGCAGTGGGCGCCCAACCTGATCGGCTACGATGCCCAGCGCAGCTACGGCTCACCGAGCTACTACGCGCAGGCGCTTTTCGCTTCTCACCTGGGAGACCAGACACTTGGCTCCAAAGTGGAGGGCGCGGGAGACCGCTTCTTCTACTCCATCACGCGGGATTCGACCAAAAAACGGCTCTATCTGAAGCTGGTGAACGCCGCTTCCACGCCGCAGCCGGTGGAGATTGAGATTGGCGGCGCAAAGCTGGCCGCGACGGGCACGCTGATCAGCCTGAGCGCGCACAGCACGCAAGCCACCAACACGATCGATCAGCCGCAAGCGATTGTACCCGTGAAAACCGCGCTGGCGGTGAGCCGCCAGCTGCGCCACACCATGCCGGGCTACTCGATTCAGTTGATTCAGGTGGACGAGCAGTAGCGCGGCTCATCCGCGCCGCCTGACAAGCGGCGCTACGCCCGTGCTCCGCGCAGCGAATCGACGATGGCCTTGGCCGAGCGCAACACGCGCGAAATCTGTTGCACGGGTTTGCCGACGGAATAGGACACAAAGCTGCCGGCGCGATCAACGGTGTCCAGAAATTCGGTAGTCATGCCATCCACCCGCTTGCTTTGCCGTTGCACCCGCTCGATCAGTTCCTGGGCCTCGGCTTGCAGCTCCGCCGTTTGCGCGCGCAGCGTGCCGGTAATCTGCGCTACGTTGTTGGTGGCCAACTCGACCTTGGGCCCCACGCGGGTAAAGAATGCCTGCGTGCTGCCGAGGAAGGCTTGGGCCTCGGCAAGGAAAGTTTGCATATTGGCAAGGTTTCCCTGGGTGTTGGCCACCAGATCCCGCGTGTCGTAGATGACAGGCATGACTGAAGAGCGCAGTTGTTCCAGCTCTTGCCGTAGATTGCCGAGCGCTTTACGCACGGCGAGGGAAATTACCAGCAGGATGATCGTCTGCAGCAGCACAGCCAGCCCGGTTACCGCGGCAAAGGCGAGCAGAATGGTTTCATTGTCCAGTTTTGGAATAGGCATAGGATCGTTCTCACTCAGCCGGTTTAAGGGCTTAAGTTCTGTTCACTTGCACACTCACGGTGGCGAGCCGGAGCTTTATTTGTGGAGTCTGCTCTTCAACGGCAAGCTGCCGCTCAAACGCAGACTCCGGCCAAATGATCGAAGCCGCCAGGGATGGACCGGAATCCAGCCCTGAAGAAAGCTCCGGCCTACAGTTTGGAAGGCTCACTGGGAACGGGAGGCGTTTTATAGGCCTCGCGTCCGGCTTCAACGGCGGCGCTGACCCGGCCCGTCTGTTCGGAAACCAGGTTCTTGCCGCGCTCGACGAATTCTTCCCACTGCGCCCGGCCGCGGTCCACGTACTCGCCCGCCTGCTCCTTGCCCTTTTCCACCAGGGTGCCGACCTGCTCGGCGGCCTGATGAGTGCGGTTGCGCAGGTACTCGGTGCCTTCCTTGGCGCCGTTGACCAAAGTTTCCCGCGTTTCACGTCCGCTCTTGGGAGCGTAAAGAATCCCCGCCAGCGCGCCAACACCCAAACCAGCCACAAACCAGGCCAAGCCGTTAACCTTGTTCTCTTCTGCCATGATGAAAACTCTCCTTTTGCTCAACGCGAAGATTGCCTGAGCGTATCAAATTCTTCGTTGCGCCGCAAACCTGAAAACTGGATGCGATCCCCCGATGAAGGATCACCACAAACTTCCGCGCGGTGGTAAATCTCCGCAGCGGCCCTCGAACCTATGAGGTTGGATGCACATAAAGTATACGAAGTTGCAACGAAAATGGGGAGAATAAAGTTACTTTTCTTTTTGCGCCGGTTGCGCCAGATCAGCGGCGGAAGCCTCATGAAGCCCGATTTGGGACAACGGGGAGGAAAAAAGCATGGAGCGGCGCGCGGCAGGTAATAGGCTTGGGCCAGCGCAGCCAAGCCATGCGTCCCGGGCCATGCGTCCCGGCGGATAAAGCCTGGCAGTTCAGAGAAAAATGGCGCTTCATCTCCAGCCCGTGGCGAATATAATATCCTGAATATCTGGAGGAGATTCATGAATCACAAGCTGCTTATAGTCAGTCTATTGACGGTCGCGCTGCTTCCGCTGGCCGGCGTTCAAGCGCAGAAATCAGAATCAGCGGGGAGCATCCACATCGTGGGCAAGATAGTCATGGCCGGCGGCCAGTTGCCCTGGGACCCGGTTCCCATAGTGATTCGCTGCGATGGCCAAACGCGCGCCTACTCCTTCGCCGACAGAAATGGCCAGTTCAATCTTGAACCCAGCCCCCGGGAAAGCGCGGCGGCAGAGAGTTCGCACGCCCCCAGGCGCGTGAATCCCGCGGAGTTTGACGGCTGCAAGGTGAGCGCGGTTCTGGCAGGTTTTCAGTCAACCACGGCGACCATCAAGAGCGGCTCCAACCCTGATATTGGCGCCATCACGCTGAGCCGGGATGCGCAGGCGGCCGGCTCCGTGGTGAGCGCGACCCTGGCCACGGCGCCGCCCGAGGCGCTGAAGGAACTGGACAAGGCGCAGGCCGACGAAAGCAACAAAAGCCTGGGCAGCGCGAAAAAGCATTTGCAGAAGGCGATAAGCCTTGATCCGCAACTGGCCGAGGCGTGGTATCACCTGGGCAAGCTGCAGGAGAAGGACAAGCCGCAGGAGGCGTTGGAGGCGTTCAAGAAGGCCGCGGCCGCCGATCCAAAGTACATTCCGCCGTATGAGCGCATTGCCGCTCTCGAGGCGGTGCAGCAGAAGTGGCAGGATGTGGCCGACGCGGCCAATCACGCGCTGCAACTGTACCCGGCTGGAACGCCGCAGATCTGGTACTTCAGCGCGGTCGGCAACTACAACATCGACGCCAGTGGTCCGGCCGAAACCAGCGCGCTGAATGCGCTCGCCATGGATCCGAACCACTTGGTCGCGCCCAAGGCCGAAGATCAGTTGGCGGTGATCCTGGCCCGGCGCGGAGCATACGCGGAGGCGCTCGAACATCTGCGCCACTGTCTGACCTATATTCATTCCGGCGCCGATGCCGATCTGATCAAGTTGCAGATCGCCCAACTGGAGAAGGTTCTGCCCAGCAACGGGAAATAGCACGGAAATTGCAGGAAAAAGGCCCTGAATTTCTGGCGGCAACGTAAGCGCCGGGATTCAGGGTCTTTTTGCGTTGCGGGGGGCGGCGGACCATTGCCGGTCGTTTACCTATTCACCTTTGATCCTGGCGTTTGTCCGGTTCTGGCGTCCAAAGTAGTCTAATAACTCAGGAGACGATTGCCGAAGATGCTGAAGTCTTGCCGTATTTCACTGGCCGTTCTGGCCGTTTTTGCCCTGGCGCTTCCCGTGGGCCGCGCTCAGCAGGCGGCGCCGGATGCGCCGAAAGAAGATTACGTCCGCGCCCATTACACCAAGTACGAATTTCGCATTCCGATGCGCGACGGCAAGCGGCTGTTTACCGCGGTCTATGCGCCCAAGGAACTGGCTGGCGGCCCGTATCCGTTTCTGATGGAGCGCACGCCCTATAGCGTCGAGCCCTACGGCGAGGACCAGTATCCGCGCCATCTGGGACCTTCCGAGGAGTTCGAGAAGAGCGGCTACATCTTTGTCTATCAGGATGTGCGCGGGCGCTGGATGAGCGAGGGCGACTATGTGGAGATGCATCCGCACATCGACGTGAAAAAGTCGCCGCAGCAGGTGGACGACGCCTCCGACACCTATGACACCATCGAATTCCTGCTCAAGCACGTGCCCGGCAACAACGGCAAGGTGGGCATCTATGGCATCTCCTATCCGGGCTTTTACACCTCGGCTTCGATCATCGATTCGCATCCGGCGCTGGTTGCCGCCAGTCCGCAGGCGCCGATGACCGACCTGTTTCTGGGCGACGACGGCTACCACGGCGGCGCATTCATGCTGAGCGCCAACTTCGGCTTCTATGCTCCGTTCTTCTATCCGCAGAACAAGCCGCAGACGCCCAGGCCCGTGGTTCCCTTCGACTTCGGTACGCCGGACAGCTACCAGTTCTATCTTCAGGCGGGGAACATCGCCAACCTGGACAAGCTCTACCTGAAAGGCTCGAACTGGCTCTTCAATGACCAGGCCAAACACGACACCTACGATGATTACTGGCAGGCGCGGGATCTTTCGCGGCACATGAAGAATGTGCATTGCGCAGTGCTGGTGGTGGGCGGCTGGTTTGACGCCGAGGACCTGAGCGGCCCCTACAAAATCTTTGCGGCCATCAGCAAATTCAACCCCCAGACGCCCACGACGCTGGTCGAAGGCCCCTGGGTGCATGGCGGCTGGGCGCGTGGCGAGGGCAGTCACTTGGGCGATGTGCAGTTCAATGCCAAGACCAGTGACTACTTCCGCGCGAACGTGCAGTTCCCGTTTTTCGAGCATTATCTGAAGGGCAAGGGCGCGGCGCAACCCAAGGCCGTGGTCTTTGAAACCGGCGCGAATGTGTGGCGCAACTTTGACGCCTGGCCGCCCAAGGCCGCCCAGCCCCGGACGCTCTACTTCCACGCCGGCGGCAAGCTCAGCTTTGACCCGCCAGCGGAGCCGAGCGGCGTGGACGAGTACCTGAGCGACCCCAGCCATCCGGTGCCCTTCGTCGGCTACACCACCGACACCGTGCCGCAGCGCTACATGGTGGACGACCAGCGTTTTGCCAGCACCCGGCCGGACGTACTGACCTATCAGACCGAGCCGCTGGAAGAGGACGTGACCATTGCCGGGCCGATCTCGCCCCGGCTGCGGGTCGCCAGTTCGGGAACCGACTCGGACTTCGACGTGAAGCTGATCGACGTCTATCCGGAGAACTATCCCGACCCGGCGCCGGCGCCGCGCGCCAACAAGCGCATTCTGGACGCGCCGCCGCTGCACATGGGCGGCTACCAGCAACTGCTGCGCGGTGAACCCTTCCGGGCAAAATTCCGTTCGAGCTGGGAGAAGCCGGAGCCGCTGAAGCCGGGCCAGCAAACCGCAATCGATTTCACCATGCCCGATCTCTTCCATACCTTCCGCCGCGGCCACCGCATCATGGTCCAGGTGCAGAGTTCCTGGTTCCCGCTGACCGATCGCAACCCGCAAACCTTTACGGACATTCCCAGCGCACGGCCAGAGCAGTTTCAGAAGGCTACTGAGCGGGTCTTCCGCCAGAAGGATGCGGCCAGCGGCGTCGAGCTGCTGGTGCTGCCGAAGGATTAGTTTTCATCTGTTTCTTACCTAGGAGGATCAATTATGTTTGCTCGTAAAATTCGTTCCGCTATACTGTTCCCGGCCGCGTTGCTGCTGGCCGCCGGGCCCGCGATTCACGCCGAAGAAGGTATGTGGACCTTCGACAACCCTCCGGCGAAGCAGTTGGCGGCCAAGTATGGATTTACCGCAACGCAGGCCTGGCTGGATCATCTGCGGCTGGCCAGCGTGCGGCTGAATGACGGCGGATCGGGCTCGTTTGTCAGCCCCAACGGCCTCCTGTTGACCAATCATCACGTGGCGCGCGGCCAGTTGCAGAAGAACTCGACGGCCGGGCACGACTATCTGCGCGACGGCTTTTACGCGGCCACGCCAGACGCGGAGATGAAGTCCGCCGATCTGGAAGTGAACGTGCTCACCGGCATGGAAAACGTGACGGCGCGGGTGCAGGGCGCGGCCAAAGGCATCGCCGATGAAGCCAAGGCGCTGAAGGCGCGCGAGGCCGAGATTGCCTCCATCGAAAAGGAGAGCAAGCAGAAGACCGGCCTGCGCTCCGACGTGGTTTCGCTCTACCAGGGCGGCCAGTATTGGCTCTACCAGTACAAGGCCTACACCGATGTGCGGCTGGTTTTTGCGCCGGAGCAGCAGGCGGCCTTCTTTGGCGGCGATCCGGATAACTTTACCTATCCGCGCTACGACCTGGACATGGCGCTGTTTCGCGTCTACGAAAATGGCAAGCCGCTGCACACGGAGAACTACCTGAAGTGGAGCGCCAAGGGCGCCGCGCCGGGCGAGCTGACCTTCATCTCCGGCCATCCCGGCTCAACGGAGCGCCAGGACACGGTGGCGGAGTTGCTGATGGAGCGCGATGTGCGGGGGCCGGCGTTGACCGAGTACCTCGAACGCCGCATCGCAGCCGCGCAGGCTTTTGCCGCGCAGGGACCGGAGCAGGCGCGTCTGGTTGGCAGCGAGATTTTCTACTTGCAAAACAGCCTGAAGGTCTACCAGGGACGCGCCGTGGCGCTGGCCGACCCGGCCATTCTGGCCAAGAAGCAGGCCGAGGAGAACGACTTCCGGCAGAAGGTGAACACCAATCCCGAGTGGAAGAAAGATTATGGTCAGGCTTGGGATCAGATTGCCGGAGCGGTCGAGAAGATGAAGCCGGAGATCAAGGGCAGAGTCTTCCGCCGCACGGACAGCGAGTTATTCAGTTTGGCGCTGGAAATTGTGCAGTACGCGACCGAGGTCAAGAAGCCCGATGGCGAGCGGTTGCCGCAATTCCATGAAGCGGGGCTGGAATCGCTGCGCTACCAACTGCTATCGCCCGCGCCGATTTATCCCGCGACGGAGAAGATGTATATGTCCGCCGCGCTCAAGCTGGCCCAGGAAAAGCTCGGCGCGAAGGACGCTTTTGTACAGGCCATCGTGCAGGGCGGCGATGTGGACAAGGCCGTGAATGCGCTGGTGGACGGCAGCAAGCTGGCCGATCCGGCGGTGCGCAAGGCGCTGCTGGAGGGCGGAGAGGCCGCCGTCGCGGCTTCCACCGATCCGATGATTGTGGCCGCGCGGCGCGTGGACCCCATTGCGCGCGAATCCAACCGCCGCATCCGCGACACCATTGTCAGCGTGCTGACTCCGGCTGGCGAAAAACTGGGCAAGGCGCGCTTTCTGGCCTATGGAACGGACGCCTATCCCGACGCCACGTTCACGCTGCGGCTGAGTTACGGCACGGTCGCGGGCTATCCCTATAACGGCACCGTCGCGCCGCCGTTCACTACTTTCTACGGCCTCTATGACCGCGCGGCCAGCTTCAGTAACCAGCCGCCCTTTAACCTGACGGACAAGGAAGCGGCCGGGCGCGACAAGCTGAATCTGACCACGCCGCTGGACTTCGTCACCACGGGCGACATTATCGGCGGCAACTCCGGCTCGCCGGTCGTGAATCGCGCGGGCGAGCTGGTGGGCCTGATCTTCGACGGCAATATCGAGTCGCTGGCCGGGGATTTTGAATACGACGGAAGCAAGAACCGCGCTGTCGCGGTGCATTCGGCGGGCATGATCGAGGGGGTGCGCAAGTTTTACGGCGCGGATGCGCTGGCCGATGAGTTGCAAGGCAAGCAGTAACTCAAACGAGAGCGGAACCGGCGCGATTACGCTGGTTCCGCTCTTATTCCCGCCGCGGGATGAAGCAGCGTAGCGTCCTGTTGCTCGGGCCGAGTTGCATGGTCTGAAGCAATGCGCGCGAGACTCAAATTGGCACGCGAAAAAATTGTTGCCTGTTTTTCCACCACTGTGCTGTTTTTCTCTTGACACTTGTGATCGTTGAATCTATATATTCTTCAACTGCAGTAGCATTTGCAGGATCGCTACAAAAACTGTCAAGAGGGAGAATAGGCAAATGGCAACCAAGAAAGCAGCAGCCAAGAAGGAACCCGCGAAGAAGGCAGCCAAGAAGGTCGCGAAGAAGAAGTAGCGGTTCATCCAACCAAAGGCAACCCTGCGGGGGAAACGCTCTCAAGCGTTTCCCCCGCGGTGTTTTGGGAAAGGATTAAACTGAGAGGCGCAAGAGAAAGCCGGAGGAGAAAGCCATGACACGCCGCCGCTGGATAGCCGACAACTGGGACGAAGCCACGGCCACGATGGCGGGCGCGCAGGCCGAACACCTGACCCGCGTTTTGCGCGCGCAGGTGGGGCAGGAAGCCGACGTGGTGGCGGGCGGCCGCGTCTTTCGCGCGCAGGTGGCCGCGGCCAGCCCGCGTGAAGTGCGTTTCAACCTGATCGCCGAACTCGATGCCGAGCCGGCGTTGCCGCTCACGCTGGTCATGGCCGTTTATAAATTCGATCACATGGAATGGGCCATCGAAAAAGCCACCGAACTGGGCGTGGCGGCCATTGCGCCGGTGATTGCGCGGCGGACGGAAAAGCATCTGGCGGCGGCGGCGGTGGCGCGCGTGGAGCGCTGGCGGCGCATCGCGCATGAAGCGGCGCAGCAGTCGCGGCGCTCCGACGTGCCGCTGATTTCCGATCCAGCGCCGTTGCCACTGCGCGTAAGCGCGGCGTCCGAGGCGGTGCGCATTGTGCTGGCTGAGCAGGAGCGGACCACCACGCTGCGCCATGCGCTGGACGAGGCCATCGCCGCGGCCGAAACCAATATGCCAACGCTGGAGATTGCCATCGGTCCCGAGGGCGGATGGGCGCCGGAGGAAGAGGCTCTCTTCGACGCCAACGGCTGGCGCGCCACCTCGCTCGGTCCGCGCATTCTGCGCGCCGAGACGGCGGCCATCTCCGCCATGGCGGTGGTCTCTTCTTACCTGGAGTAATGCCACGCGCCCTGCTTGACAGGCGCGCCGTGTCCTGGCAATCCCGTATAATTGCCGCGGCTTCAAAATGAAGCGGCGGAGGAATTCTATGGACCCGACAATCTATCTGGTTTTGCTGGGAGCGCTGGCTCTCATCGCAATTTTTGTGATTCTGGGCAGTTTCTTTACCGTGAACACCGCGGAAGTGGCTGTGGTGACGCGCTTCAGCCGGTTCCTTAGCATCGCCCAGCCGGGCTTGAACTGGAAGGTTCCGTTTTTCGATACCGTGGCGGGCAACGTGAGCCTGCGCGTGAATCAGATTTCGCTGACCATGGAGACCAAGACCAGGGACAACGTCTTCGTCACCATTCCGATTTCGGTGCAGAATCGCGTGCGCCCGGAGAAGGTCTACGACGCTTTCTACAAGTTGTCCGACCCGACGGCGCAGATCAAGAGTTATGTGGAGCAGGTGATTCTGGGCCACGTGCCGGGAATGACGCTGGATGAGGTTTTTGCCTCGCAGTCATCTATCGCCGCGGCGGTGAAGCAGGAACTTGACGCCGACATGGCGACCTTCGGCTTCGAGATTGTGAATGTGCTGGTGACCGACATTGTGCCCGACGCCAAGGTGAAGTCGGCGATGAACGACATCAACGCCGCGCAGCGCGAACAGGTGGCCGCCAACGCACGGGGCGAGGCGGAAAAGATTCTGGTGGTGAAGAAGGCCGAGGCTGAGGCGGAAAGCAAGGCGCTGCAGGGCCAGGGCATCGCCAATCAGCGCAAGGCCATCATCGAAGGCTTGCAGACTTCGGTCGAGCAGTTCCAGAAGACGGTGGAAGGCGCGTCGGCCAAGGAAGTGATGCAGTTGGTGCTGGTGACGCAGTATTTTGACACGCTGAAGTCGATTGGCGAAAACGACAAGACCAACACGCTCTTCCTGGCGCACACGCCCGGCGCGGTGAAGGATGTCTCGGAACAGATTCTGCAATCGATGCTGGTGGCGGAAAAGGCGAATCAGTAATTGTGGGCTGCGCGAGAATCGATCCCAGGTCCGAAAATCCGGACCTGGGGCACCCTATACGTTATTGCACCCGCTGCTATATTACTTCGCCGCGTGCTGGGCGCCGAATTCGCGCAGCTTGTTGACCAGAGCGATCGTTTTGCCGGAGTCGATGGCTTCGGCGCCGAGCCGGACGCCTTCCTTCAGATTGCCAGTGAGGTCCGCGGCCACCAGCGCCGCCGCCGCGTTCAGCAGCACAATGTCGCGCCGCGCGCCGGCTGCGCCGTTCAAAACGTCCAGGAGCATCGCCGCATTGGTCTTCACATCGCCGCCGATGAACTGGTCCAGCGTGGTGCGCGGCAGCCCGGCCATCTCTGGCGTGACGCGGGCAGCCTTCAGCGTGGATGCGCCGGTCGCCGACTCCTCAACGCGCGCTACCACCGACTCGCCGGTCGTGGTCAGCTCGTCGATGCCGTCGGCACCATGCACCACAAAAGCTCGCTTGGCCCCCAGCGCCGCCAGCGTGCGGCCCACCAGCAGCACGCGGCTGGGCGCCAGCACGCCGATCACCTGAATGCGCGCCCCGGCCGGGTTGGTCAGCGGTCCGCAAAGATTGAAAATCGTTCGGAAGCCCAGCGCGCGCCGCAGCGGCCCCACGGACTTCAACGCCGTGTGGTAGAGCGGCGCGAAAAGGAACATGAAGCCGGTTTCGCGCAGGCACTCGACGGCCAGCTCTGGCCCGAGCGCAATGGGCACGCCCAGGGCCTCCAGCACGTCGGCCGTGCCGCAGAGCGATGTGACCGCGCGGTTGCCGTGCTTGGCCACCTTGGCCCCGGCCGCCGCGGCCACCAGCGCCGCGCCGCTGGAGATGTTGAAGGTCTGCGGCCCACCGCCGCCGGTGCCGACAACATCCACCAACTGGTCGCGCTCGGCGGGCGTGAGCGGCAGGGGCGTCACCCGTTCGCGCATCACCTGCACAAAGCCGGCCAGCTCCGGCGCCTGTTCGCCGCGCGTGGCCATCACGGTCAACAGAGCCGCCGTTTCCACCTCCGGCACCGTGCCGGTAAGAATCTCTTCAAGAGCACCTGCCGCCTGCTCCCGCGTCATCGCCGCGCCATCTTCGGCCAGCGGCTTCAGAAGTGCTTTCAATGTGGCCATGGTTTCTATGATAACCACCTGCGGTGGGGCCGCTGACCGCGCTTTTCACGCCCGCATGAGTTTTCACCAATCATGGCGGTCCCGGCGATGGCGGATTTCTTGCTGGAAGAAACCACGATGAAAGAGTTGTGGACTGCTCAAGTGCATCTGTTGACGCCGCCCTCAAAGTCCGGCGATACGAAGTGCTGCGCCAACGTGGTGGCATGGGCGGAAAGCGCGGAGGATTTTTATGCGGTCATTTCGGCCATCTTTGCCCGCCGCAACTGGTCGGTTTTGAGTATGCGGCATTGCCAGCAAATCGCTCGCTGCGCGGCCGTGATCCAGGAACACGCCAAACAAATAAAACGGGCAAAAATGGAGCCAGATAGCTGCATCTTCGGGACGCTTCATTATTACCCCTCGAAGCCGGCATAACGGAGAAATCCATGGAGACCGCCTCACCCAGCATCGCGTTTCACGGCTATGTATTTGCTCGCACCGGCTATGGCACGGCGGCGCGCTCTTATGTGCATGCCTTTCACGAGGCGGCGATTGATATGTCGGTGGTCAGCATGGATAGCTACGATCCGCATCCCGTGCTGGATTCGCTGGTAACTTCCTATTTGAAACGCGATAACAATCCTGAGTTATCAATATGCCACTGCGAGCCGCCCAGCTTCCAGCGACTGCAAAATGTCATCCCCAGGCTGATCGTGATCACCACCTGGGAAACCGACAGCCTGACGCCGAGTTATGCGGATGCGCTGAATAAGGCCGTCGAAGTATGGGTGCCGTCGCGCTTCAATCTCGACGCTTTCCGCCGGCAGCTCAAAGTGCCTATATTTCAGCTTCCCCATCCCGTGCGCGTCTTGTATCCATCCTCGCCCGATAACTCCGAGGTGGAAAAGCATCTGGGACTGAATGCAGACAGCTTTGTCTTTTTCACGGTGGGAACCTGGCAGGAGCGCAAGAATATTCCGGCTGTGATTGAGGCCTTTCTGCGCGCGTTTCCCGATGAGCCCGACGCCCGGCTGATTATCAAAACATCCTTCGTCTTCACCGATAAACGCTTTGTCTTCAAGCAAGTGATCGAAGCCATCCAGCGCGCCGCGCCCGCGCATATCTCAGAGGCCATGAAGCGCATCATGGTCTGCATGGGGAATTGGCCAGAGGAATATATGCTGAAGCTGGCGCAGAGGGCAAACTGCTATGTGTCGCTCTCCCGCGGCGAAGGCTGGTGCTATCCATTGTTTGACGCGGCCTGCAACGGCATTCCCGTCGTGGCCACGGCTTATTCCGGGCCGATGGATTATCTGGACCCGCGCTATCACCGCCTGGTGCGCTATGAGCTGACGCCCGCCATCCAAAAGGAGCAAAAGGCGAATTTTGCCTTTACTCCCGATATGTCCTGGGCCGAGCCGGATGTGCCGCACGCGGCCGCGCTGATGCGCGAGGTCTACGACCACCGGCAGTTAGCCCAGCAGCAGGCAAAAGAGGGCGCGATTCTGCTCCGGCAAAAATACTCTCCACTTGCCGTCGGGCGCATGGCTCGCCAGCGGTTTACGGAGTTAGCGGAAAGCTGCTGCCTGGTGGCATGACTGCATGAATTGGTCATTTGCCATGAACAAGCGCGGGCGAGGACGCCCGCGCTACAGCCGGCCGGGAGGCCGGCGCTACATTCATACAACGACCATTGCATCTTCGGAAATCTTCATTACTTAACATCCAAGCCTTCGTAATACTCGACGTAGAAGCCAGCGGATAGAATCTGCCGCGCGTATTCTTACCACACGCGGCAAGGCTTGGGATTGACCATCGGCGCCGTCTTTTTGCAACTGAAGCTCTTGGCAAACTCCGGCAAATCGGTCAGCACGGTATTGGCGCGATATTCGTCCGGCGCGTGCGGATCGCCCTGCGCCTGGCTGCGCAACTGCTCCGGCCGCGTCTGTGTGCACCAACTCTGCGCATACGCGATCCAGAAGCGCTGTTCGGCGGTGTAACCATCCGAGGCCGTTTTCAGGTCCAGGTGCGCGGCCTCAACCTTTTCCAGCCAAGCCAGCCAGGCCAGCCGCAAGCCGCCCAGATCGGCCAGGTTTTCGCCCAGCGTCAGCTTGCCGTTCAGATGGACGCCCGGCACCGCCTCGATTGCATCGTACTGCTTGACCGTGCACTCGGCGCGCTCGTTGAACTGCTGCTCGTCCGCGCTGCTCCACCAGTCTTTCAGGTTGCCGTCCTTGTCGAATTGCCGTCCCTGGTCGTCGAAGCCGTGCGTCAGTTCGTGGCCGATGGTCGCGCCCATGTCGCCGTAGTTGGCCGCGTCGTCCTCCTTGCCGCTGAAAAACGGCGGCTGCAAGATGCCGGCGGGAAAGTTCACATTGTTCATCTGCGGATCGTAGTAGGCGTTCACCGTCGGCGGCGTCATCTGCCACTCGCCCTTGTCCACTGGCTTGCCGATCTTGGCCAGGTCGCGCGCCTGATCGAACTGGTGGGCGCGCTGCTCATTGCCCAGTGCGTCGCCGCGCACGATCTCCAGCTTCGCGTAGTCGCGCCACTTTTCCGGGTAGCCGATCTTGTTCATCACCGCGTGCAGCTTTTCCTTGGCCTTCAGCTTGGTGGCCGCGCTCATCCAGTCGAGCCCGTCGATGTCCTTTTCCATCGCCTGCTCGATGGCCAGCGTCATCTCCAGGGTCTTCTGCTTTTCCTCGGGCGGAAAATAGCGCGCCACGTAGACCTGGCCGAGCGCCTCGCCCAGTTCGTTGTCCACGCGGCTGGTGCAGCGTTTCCAGCGATCCTGCTGCTGCTCGGCGCCGTTCAGCGTGTGCGCGTAGAAACTCCAATGCTCGTGGTCAAAGCTCTCCGGCAGGCTGGTTCCGGCGTAGGCGTGCAGCAGGTGCCAGCGCAGATAAGTTCTGATTTGGTTGACCGGCGTATCGGCCAGCAGCGCATTGAACTCGGAAAAGAATTTCGGCTCTGAATCGTTTGCCTTGCCGGCAGCGGGCGCGTGGGCCGCGGCCAGATAATCGGCCAGCGCGAAGTGCGTCAGTTGCTTGGAGAAGCCCGCCACATCGGTGGGATGATTCAGGTTCTGCGGGTCGCGCTGCTCGGTGATGGTAAGCGTGGCCTTGGCCAGCCGCGTTTCCAGCGCCAGCACGGTCTCCGCATCCTTGGCGGCCTGCGCCTCCGGCTCGCCGGCCAGCGCGAAGATGCGGCGCACGTGGGCCACATACTGCTGCCGAATTTCGACAGACTTGGGATCGGTGCGCGTGTAGTAGTCGCGCTCCGGCAGGCCCAGCCCGCCCGAGCCATAGGAGCTGATCACCGCGCTCGAATCGGCAAAATCCTGCGCCGAACTCAACCCGAAGAAGGCGTTCACGCCGATGGCGTGAAGATGCGCCAAGAGGGCCGGCAGCTCCGCCGCTGTTTTCAACGCGGCAATGCGGTCCAGCTCCGGCTGCAAAGGCTTCAGGCCCAGCGCGTTGACCGCAGTCGTATCCATGCAGCTCGCGTACTCGTCGCCGATCTTCTGCTCGTTTGCGGAGCGCGTGGCGGCGGGCGCGGCCGCCTCTTCCAGAATCTGCCGCAGGTGGCTCCGGTTCAGCTCGAATAGCTCCGAAAAGCGTCCATACGAGGCCTGATCGGCGGGCAGCGGATTGCGCTTGAGCCAGCCATTGCAACTGAAGCGGTAGAAGTTCTGGCAGGGATCGACGGTCTTGTCGATCAGCGACGCATCAAAAACTCGCAGGTCGGGCGCGGCCGGAGGAGCGGCTGGCGCGGCGGTCTGGCCCAGCGCGGGAAGAGTCATCAGAATGGCGGCCAGAACAATCAAACGGCGATAGGAAGAGGCGAAATTCAACATGAAAAAACTTTATCAGATTCGCCGCCGCGCGCGGCCGCCCGCCGCATCTCCCCGGCAATACAATAGATACGCAATCAAAAATCTCCAAAAGGAGCACACATCCGTGGCGCAACGCACCTTCAGCATCATCAAGCCGGACGCGGTCCGCAAGGGCTACACCGGAGCCATTCTGGCCGAAATCGCCAGTGCCGGCTTTCAGATCGCAGCCATCAAAAAGCAGTCCATCTCGAAGGAAGAGGCGCGGGGCTTCTATGCCGTCCACACGGGCAAGCCGTTCTTCGACAGCCTTTGCGAGTTCATGAGTTCGGGGCCGCTGGTTTTGCTGGTTTTGGAGAAGGAGAACGCCATTGCCGATTGGCGCAGGCTGATGGGCGCGACCAATCCGGCCAATGCCGCGGAGGGAACCCTGCGCAGGAAGTTCGCCGGCTCGATTCAGGAGAACGCCGTCCACGGCTCCGACGCGGAAGAAACCGCCGCCTTCGAGATCGGCTACTGGTTCGCTGGCTACGAGTTGATTTAGATGTGCAGATTCCAATGACCGTAGGAGCCACCGCTTTTTCTCCGTTGCTTTGACGGATTCTGAGAATTGCCGATAAGATAGGCAGCGCTTCAGAATCACAAGCGGCTGCACGGATCGGAGAAGAGCAAATGCGAGCCCAGGTTGACGAGCAATGTGTGATTCAGGCGAGTTCACAGTTCTGGGAGCAGATGCTCGCCATGACGCTGGTTCCTCTGCCAGCGCCGGCAGAGTTTTCCGCCACAGCCGGGCACCTGCTGGGCAGCGTCAGTCTCGGCGGCGTCTGGAAGGGGCGCATCGAGGTGCGCATGGCCGAGGGCTTGGCCTATCAGGCGACGTCGGCCATGATGATGCAGCCACTCGATACCGTCGTCCAGGCTGATGCGCTGGACGCCACCAAGGAGATCGCCAACATCATTGCTGGCGTCATCAAGTCATCCTTGCCCCGGCCCTGCACCATGACCGTGCCCGAGTCCGCCGTCGAGACCGAGGGCTTTCATACAGAGGTGCAAACCGAGGACACGCTGGAGGTTGCCTTCCATCACGACAGCGGCGACCTGATGGTGCGTGTCTTGGAGCAGGAGTGCGAGTGAGGCAGGGAACAGGACTTCAGGCTGCTCTCCTCTGTTTGAATCCGCCAGCGCACCGGGCGTACAATCTGTCTTACCTGGAGGTAAGACGTTATGGGGCAGACGGCGACGATGAGTTCAAAGGGACAATTGGTGATACCTGCAAAATTGAGGGCCAAATACAACCTGAAACCGCGGGCAAAAGTGGTTTTCGGCGAGCAAAATGGCAAATTGACCGTGGAATCGACTTCATTGGCTGAAGTTCTAGCGCTTCGAGGATGTCTTAGCCACGTGAAAGAGGATGTTGAGGGGTGGTGGATGGAGGAGAAGCGCAAGGAGCGGCTGCGCGAAGATGCGAAGATTGAGGCTGCGCGGTGAAAGAATATGTGCTGGACGCGAATGCGCTGGTGAGGTTATTTCGCAATCTGGACGGTGCGGCCAAAATCCAGGAGTTGCTCATCCAAGCGGATAAGAAGCAAGTGTTGCTTTGCATCTCTGCCGTCAACTTGGCGGAAGTGCTTTATGTCTTCGCCAGATACTCCACGCTCGAAGATGCGCGCAGCGCCCTCCGAAAAATCCAGAGTCAGGTGGAATTCGTACCAGCCGATCCGGAGCAAGCCTTGGCCGCTGCCGAACTCAAGGCCCGTTACAAGCTGGGTTTGGCCGACTGCTTTGCCGCCGAACTGGCGATACGTACAGGAGCCACACTGGTGACTGCCGATCCGGAGTTCGCCAAGCTCGGCAAGCAGTTGAAAGTTCTGGTCCTTCCTCGGCATTCCGGGAATTGAGAGCAGGGAATAGGGAACAGGGAACAAACGCCAAGTAAGTCAAGCACGCAGCTTGACGGCGAAAATCCCCTAACCCCTAATCCCTGTTCTTCCCTACTTGGCCAGCAGCCGCACCACGTGGTTGACAATAATCAGGTCTTCGGCCGGCGGAATCACCCGCACCGTGACCGGCGAGTTGGCGGCGGAGACGACCGCTGCACCACGGACATTGTTGCGCTCGGGATCGAGAATGATGCCCAGAGCGCCCAGCCCCGCGCAGATTTCGGCGCGTGTGAAGATGTCGTTTTCGCCGATGCCGCCGGTGAAGACCAGCATATCCAGTCCGCCCAGCTCAGCCACGTAGCTGCCGATCCAGCGCGCGATGGTCCAGGTGAACTTGTCCACGGCGAGCCGCGCCTTGGCGTTGCCTTCTTTGATGGCGTTGCGCAGGTCGCGCATGTCGTTCGACAGATTGCTGACGCCTAGCAGGCCCGCCTTCTTGCTGACCACCACTTCCAGCCGGTCGGCGGCCTCTTCGGCCGTTTTGGCCGTTTCTGTAATTTTGCGCAGGATGAACAGCAGTACGCCCGGATCGATGTCGCCGGTGCGCGTGCCGCTGATGATGCCGCCGGTGGGCGTCAGGCCCATCGAGGTGTCCAGGCACTCGCCGTTGCGGATGGCGGAGATTGAGGCGCCGTTGCCCAGGTGGGCGACAATCAGCTTCTCGGGCACATTGGGCTGGAGCTGGTAAACAATCGACTCATAAGAAACGCCGTGCGCCCCGTAGCGCCGCACGCCCATGTCAACGTACTCCTCTGGGATGGGCATGTGCTTGGCCACCTCGGGCATGGTGCGGTGGAAATAGGTGTCGAGAATGACGAAGTTTGGAATGCCGGGAAAAAGGCGCAACGCCTCCCGCATGATGTAAACGGCGATGGGCGTATGCAGCGGCGCAAAGGCCGTGTAGTTTTCCATCTCGTCGATCAGAGCGGGCGTGATGCGCTGGTTTTCCAGCACCGTCGGCCCGCCGGAAACCATGCGATGGCCAATGGCGGCTGGGGCAGGGAAGCTGCCCGAGTGCAGCGCATCGGCCACCAGCTTGAAGGCCACGGCGCGCGTCGGCAGGGCGCGCGTCTCATCGATCAGCTTCCTTCCAGAAGCATCCTTGATCCAGAATGAGCCCTGGTCGGTGCCGATGCCATCGACCGCGCCCTCATGGAGCTTGGTTCTCTGGCCGTCGCCGGCCTGGTAGACGGAAAACTTGATGGAGGAGGAACCACTATTCAAAACCAATACAGGCAAAGAAGACATTTAGGCAAACCTCATAGGGTGGGGCTGAACCGAGTCAGCGGGTTGGAAAAAAGTTAGCGGAGTTAGCGGGATTAGCGTTGTTCGTAGGTTTCCCACCCATTGTGCAAAGAACGCACAATGGATGGGAAACCCAGCACCTAAGGTTTGTGGATTCCCAGGTCCGAAAATCCGGACCTGGGGCACCCAGATTTGTTGGCCAGCTTAGCACTGCGACCAGCGCCAGTTCTTGATTTCGGGCAGGTCGTCACCGTTCTCCGCAACATACAGCTTATGCCGCTGGATGGCCTCGGAGTACCACTGTTCGGCCTCGTCCACTTTTGCGGCCAGCCGCGGCACGCGCTTGATGGCGTCCAGCGTCAGTTGGAAGCGGTCGATGTTGTTGAGCACGCACATATCGAAGGGCGTGGTCGTCGTGCCCTCTTCCTTGTAGCCGCGCACGTGCAGAGAATCGTGGTTATGCCGACGGTAGGTGAGCCGGTGAATCACCGCCGGATAACCATGGAAGGCAAAGACCGTTGGCGTTTGCGGCGGGAAGATCAGGTCGTAGTTCTCGTCGTCCAGGCCGTGCGGATGCTCGCTGGGCGGTTGCAGCGCCATCAGATCCACCACGTTGACCACGCGGATCTTCAGGTCGGGAACCAGTTTGCGCAGCAGGCAAACCGCCGCCAGCGCCTCCATTGTCGGCACGTCGCCCGAGCAGGCCATCACCACGTCCGGATGGCCCTCGTCGTTCGAGGCCCACTCCCACACGCCCAGCCCGACGTGACAGTGTGTCACGGCTTCGTCGATGGTGAGCCACTGCGGCGCCGGCTGCTTGCCGGCCACGATCAGGTTGATGTAGTTTTTGCTGCGCAGGCAGTGATCGCCAGTCACCAGCAGCGTGTTCGCGTCCGGCGGAAGATAGATCCGCACCACCTCGGCCTTCTTGTTCAGCAGATGGTCGATAAAACCGGGATCCTGGTGCGAGAAGCCGTTGTGGTCCTGCCGCCAAACCAGCGAGCTGAGCAGGTAGTTGAGCGAGGCGATGGGTTTGCGCCATGGAATCTCACGCGTTACCTTCAGCCACTTGGCGTGCTGATTCGCCATCGAGTCAATGATGTGAATGAAGGCCTCATAACAGTTGAAGAAGCCGTGCCGTCCGGTCAGCAGGTAACCCTCCAGCCAGCCTTGACACATGTGCTCGCTCAGCACTTCCATCACGCGGCCCGTCTGCGACAGGTTTTCATCGACCGGCAGCGTGCTCGCCATCCATTCCTTGCCGACGCCGGTGATTGTGTCGCCGAGGCGGTTGCTGGCCGTCTCGTCCGGCCCGAAGACGCGGAAGTTCTTCTCCTCCTTGTTGGCCTCCATCACGCCATGAAGAAATTGCCCCAGCGAACGCGTCGATTCCGCGTCCTTCTGCCCGCGGCCCTCGATTTCCACTGCATAATCGTGGAAGTCGGGCAGCTTCAGCGGTTTCAGCAGCAGGCCGCCGTTGGCATGGGCGTTCATGCCCATGCGCCGCCGTCCCTTGGGCGCAAGCTCTGCCAGTTCCGGCAGGAACGCGCCCTTTTCGTCGAAGAGTTCCTCGGGCTTGTAGCTGCGCATCCACTCTTCCAGCAGGCGCATGTGCTCGGGCTTTTCGCGCAGCTCCGAGAACGGCACCTGATGTGCCCGCCAAGTGCCTTCCACCGGCTTGCCATCAACGAATTTCGGCCCGGTCCAGCCCTTGGGCGTGCGCATAATCAGCATTGGCCACGCCGGCCGCTCGATTGTGCCCTTGGTCGCGCGGGCGTGTTCCTGAATCTCCGCGATGCGGTCGAATATCTTGTCAAAGACCTCCGCGGCCTGCTGGTGCATGGTCAGCGGATCGTCGCCCTCCAGCGTGTACGGCTCATAGCCGTAGCCGCGCATCAGGCTGTCCAGTTCGGCGGGAGGAATCCGCGCCAGAATCGTCGGATTGGCGATCTTGTAGCCGTTCAAGTGCAGAATCGGCAGCACAGCTCCGTCGGTCGCGGGATTGAGGAACTTATTCGAGTGCCAACTGGTCGCCAGCGGGCCGGTTTCCGCCTCGCCGTCGCCCACCACGCAGGCCACGATCAAGTCGGGATTGTCAAAGGCCGCGCCGTAGGCATGAACCAGTGAGTAGCCCAGTTCGCCGCCCTCGTGGATCGAGCCGGGCGTCTCCGGCGCCACGTGGCTGGGAATCCCATAAGGCCAACTGAACTGCCGGAAGAGCCGCTTGATGCCGTCCCGGTTCTGCTCGATGTGGGGATAAATCTCGGTGTAGGAGCCTTCCAGGTAGGTGTTGGCCACCAGCCCCGGCCCGCCGTGGCCGGGACCGATGATGTACATCATGTTCAGATCCCGTTCGCGGATGATGCGGTTCCAATGCAGGTAAAGAAAATTCAGCCCCGGCGTGGTGCCCCAATGGCCTAGCAGGCGCGGCTTCACGTCGTCCAGCGTCAGAGGACGCTCCAGCAGAGGGTTGTCTTTCAGGTAAATTTGTCCAACAGAGAGGTAGTTCGCTGCACGCCAATAGGCGTTCATCCTGGCCAATAATTCGGGGCTCAGGGGACCTTGGCTCGTTGTTTCGCTCATCATGCACCTCAAAAGGAAGAAAACTTCCGCTGCTAGCTTAAAGCCTAGCAGTATTGGATGACGCTTTCCTGTGAATCGAATCACAAGTTTATGAAATTGAAGTTCGCATTGTGGAATTGGCTGGGAGGGCAGGTCCATCCTGGGTTAAGCCCGCATCCCGCGCACAGTCTAGTCTAGGAGGAGGAGTTCCGAGATGCCTTCATTTGTGCTTTTGCTCCTGATGAGGACGGGGCTGTTTGCGGAAGGACGTTTTCTGGGTAAGGTGGTGGACGAGTGGGCGGTCGACGCCCAGGAGTTCGTCCGCACCAAGCTGCCGCACCTGATCATGGTGGCGATTATTGGCTTTGTTCTCAGCCGTTTGCTGCACCTGATCACGGCGCGGATGATCCACGTTGCCGAGCAGCACGCGCCGGAGGCCAGCCGCATTGCGCAGGTGAGAACCCTGGCGAGCGTGATTCGCACCACCGGCCTGGCGGTCATCGGCGCCATCGTCAGCCTGCAATTTCTGGCCGCCGTCGGGGTTAATCTTGCTCCGCTGCTGGCTTCGGCCGGGGTGGCTGGGGTGGCCGTCGGGCTGGCGGCGCAGAATATCGTGCGCGACGTGCTGAACGGCATGATGATTCTGGTCGAGGACCAGTTCAACGTGGGCGACACGGTGCGCGTGGCCGGCGTCTCCGGAACGGTGGAGGCGATGAGCCTGCGGCGGACCACGGTCCGCGATCTGGACGGAACCATCTACGTCATTCCCAACTCGCAGATCACCACCGTGGCTAACCAGAGCGTGGGCTACTCGCTGGCCACGGTCAACGTGAGCGTGGACTTCTCCGCCAACCCGGACGAGGTGGTGGCGCTGCTGAAGGGCATCGCGCTGGAGGTCCGCAACAGCGCGGAGTTCCGCGAGGTTTTTCTGGCCGACCCGCAGATTCTGGGCGTGGACGCGATCAAAGGCTCGGAGCTGATTTTCCCGGTGCTCTTCAAGACGCTGGCCACACAGCAATACGCCCCGGTGCGGGAGTTCCGCCGCCGTGTCCGGCTGGCTCTCGAAGAGCATCACCTGCTGCCCGGCGATCCCTTCCGCGTCTTCCATTCGTTCACGGAGAAGTCCGAAAGCCGGCCTCAATTACCGGCCGCGGAGGCCGCGCCAAAACCAGACCCCACCACGCTCAAGCCGCAGGAGAGCAATCCCTTCGGCGGCGCGTAAGAACAGGGGGCAGAGATCAGAGGTCAGGGATCAGGACTCTGACCTCTTGAAGTAGCTGGGTGCCTGTAGAAGGTCAAGAGGTTGTTCCATTTTCGGAGCGGCTGATGGGCGGCTTGTAGTTGAGGCTACCATGAGGCCGTTGGTAATTGTAGAAGTTAGTCCAAGGCTTGAGGTAAGCGTC
>Ga0224529_1000704_pt1 | contig 23625 bp, 21 predicted proteins | sample CBST50metaG_FD_179893 | JGI IMG/M metagenome (GOLD analysis project Ga0224529, IMG submission 179893) | Peat soil microbial communities from Stordalen Mire, Sweden - C.B.S.T50 | ecosystem: Environmental > Terrestrial > Soil > Wetlands > Peat | place: Sweden: Norrbotten County, Stordalen Mire... | reverse complement strand
ATCTAATTGGTGGACGCGGTAGGAATCGAACCTACAACCTGTCGGTTAAGAGCTAGGATTTTGCTCATTTCAGCATTGCTCTCCTCTGCTCTATATTGCTTATTTCCAATGGCTTGAGATGAATCTATGCTACAAACAAAGTGTGGGGACTACCCATAATTACCCGCTTTTTTGAAGCAGTCTACCCACAAAAGTCCCCACAGTGTTTTCAGCTATTCGCTCCATCTCAGGCGCATCAATGATCAGTTCCAAGTGCGCCTTCTTCACTTCCAAGAATCAGGCTTCGGGAATAATCAGACCGATGACACCAAGAACCACTCCTCCCTGACACTGCGGCGTTTCCGAAGAGTTCTCCAGTCCGACTCGCTTTTCTCGTCCACATTCGTACTCTCATACACAGAATGCGGGCAAATAGGCCACAACGCAACCGCCGAGTCTAAGTTTTCCTTTTCCTACGTGACCCCGCAAAGGTTTCAGCAAAGGACTCGTCGGGCGAAGTCGCTGGCCAGCCAACCATGACCAAAAACACATCGAGGACAAAGAGCGCAATGGCAATGTCGTTAAAGAGCGTAGCTTGACGATAATTCGGCAACAGTTGATTGGCTGCCCAAAAAAGAAAGGCAACAGCCAGCATGATCGCCTTTATGAGTTCCATGCGCGCGGGCCGACGCGCACACTGATAAACGATGTACGCGAGCGCAATCATGGCCAGTGGAAATGAAGCAAGAGTTTCATGCGCTCTGGCAGGAAACAGCTGCGGAAAAGCATCCCAGATGAGTAGCACTCCCACGCTGCCGAGGATAACTTCGCCAAGAAGTACATGGAAGGCTCTGCGGGTCTGATTTAGACGACTGTACATGGTTTAGTATTGACCACGTTATAAAAGGAAACCATGAGGGTTCCTCAAAATAATCCACATTCTTTCAATAATTCGCGCAATCTATGGGTCTGCGATCGGCCTCTCAAGATTCTTGCGGAAGTTCATTAAATCGGTATCCGACGTATGCATCTGTCAATAAATACTGCGGATTCTTTGGATCATCTTCGATCTTCTTACGAAGTTGGCGGATAAATGTGCGAAGGTACTCCAGTTCGTTTCCGTACTCCGGTCCCCACACGGATTTGAGTAAGCGTGCGTGCGGAATCGGCTCTCCAGCGTGCATCATCAAGTAATGCAGAACCTCGAATTCCTTGGGCGTCAGATGAATTCCGCGCCCACTCTTCAGCACCCGATATTTCACTGGGTCCAATTCGAGTTGGCCGTGGCGAATCGGTGAGTCGCGGTTGTTATCCTGAGCATTTCTTCTGCGTACCGCAGATCGCAATCTCGCCGTAAGTTCCCGCACCTGAAATGGCTTTGTGATGTAATCGTCGGCGCCGGCATCCAGAGCGAGCACTTTGTCATCCTCGCTATCCAATACTGTCAGCATCAGAATCGGCAAGCGCGTCACAGCGCGCCGTATGCAGCGGCAGGCTTCAACTCCGCCCATTCCCGGCATATCCACGTCCAACAATACGGCATCGAACCAGGTCACGCGAGCCAGCGACAGCGCTTCCTCTCCACGAGCCGCTTCCACAACCGCAAAACCCATGCCAGTCAATGTCACACGCAATGCGCGCCGCGTGGAACTATCGTCGTCAACCACGAGGATGGTGCCCTGCCCAGCATTCGACTGCTCCGTATTCAATGCATCCTCCTTGCTTCCATGGGAAGGGACAAATAGAATGTCGTTCCTTCCTGATTATCGCTGACGACCCACACATGCCCATGATGAGCTTCAGCCGCTTTCTTTACCACAGAGAGTCCAATGCCCGTGCCGGCAACTGCATCCTTAAACTCAGATGACCGGTAAAAGCGCTCGAATATCCTTTCCCTGTCTTCAATTTTAATCACCGATCCGAAATTACGGACGGAAAACATAACCTCGTTATGGCCCGCTCGCGCGTCAATCTCAATTGGCGTCCCGACCGTCGAATACTTTCGCGCGTTGTCGATGTACTGCGTCAGAATCATAGCAAGCAATTCGCGATCCGCCCACACCGTCAAAGAAGAATCCTCCACCACGACACGAATACTGTTCCTTCCCGCGTCTGCCGCATGGGCTGCCAATACCTCATGCACCAAATCAACCACCTTTACGTCGGCTGTTTGAAGGCCTGTCTGCTTCGCCTCCAGCTTAGCCGCTTTCAGAAGCTGTGTACATAACTTGTTCAGTCGCACTGCTTCCCCGTCGATCAGCGTCACCAGATCCCGCTGCGGCTCCGTCAATCCTCCCAGTTCAAGCAAGCCGGAGCTGGCAGTCTGAACCGCGGTCAGTGGCGTCTTGAACTCATGCGCGAGCGCATCCATCACCGTAGCACGCAACTGTTCGCCCTTTTTTGCAATCTCAGTTCTCTCTTCCTTGTCGAACCACTGGTGCCTGTCAATCGCAATTGCGGCGAGGGATGCCAATGCGTCGACCACCAGAGGATTCAGCTTCCCCCTCACCACCAATGCCCCCACAGACCCGGGCCCGGCTCGCAGGATGCGCTGCCAGGTCTGCGTGCTCGCGTCATCCTGTGAAGCATCCAGCAAGTAGCATTCCTTGGCCAGATCCTCTTCGCCCGCCTCCCAATCGCCCGTCCTGTCCTGGCGGCTCAGGTTCACGTCGAACAAGGCCACCGCTTTTGCGTTGAACAACCGATGAATCAAAACAGCAAGCTGCGGTCCCTGCGGCTGGCGCAAATCCAGTAGAAGAGAACTGCGGCTCAACTCATACAACTGCTCCATCCCCGCGCGATTGATGGCCGCTTCTCTGGCAACCCGCATTTCCCGGCTGTGCATTCTGCTGATGGTAAGCGCCGTCAACTCAAACGTCACAAGCGCCACAATCACCGCTGGGGTCTCGACCACAAAACTGAAGAGAGGCGGCTCAAAGTAATAGTCGAGCAGAAGCACTGCCAAAACTGAAGTAAATGTCGCCTGCCAAAAGCCGAATCGCGAAGCCACGGCCACGACAATCAACAAATAGAGGAAACTGATCGTCACTAGGTTGATCTGAAGCACAAATCCGCCGTAGGTCAGCAGACCGAGAACGGCGCTGGCTGCCACGCATTGTGCCAGAGTCCGAAGTTTTCGCTGCAATTGCGTCGATTCCAAGAAGATTGGATTTTCCATCTGACTTGCACCTTGCACAACTGGATTTCCAGGCAAGCTTCCCATAGCTTAGCTGGATTGACGTGAAGAACATATAAGGAATTCGCTATGTAGGATGCAAATAAAAGCAGGGAGCGGATCGTTCAACCCGGCTCCCTGCCCTCAATCGTAATCCGAGGATATTTCCTCTGCAAAGTATTGATGCGCAATGCGCTATTCCGCGTTTACTGGTGCATTCGGCGCCGCCAGTTGGCTGTACTTTGCCTGGAGCGTTTCTGCTTTGGAGGCCTTGTATAGGTAGTACTCGTAAAGATTGCGTGCCGAGTCTACTGGTCTTGGGTATTTGCCAAAGGCGACCGCGACGTTCTTGCTCCTCCGCTCCCACTCCTTCTTTTCCTCTGCGGCCTGGCGAAGATAGTCCGCCTTCTGCGCGCCGTAGTAACCGGCGAGAACCGCGTATTGCGCGGGTGTCTGTGCGTTCCGCTTCAGTTCCTTCACCTGCGCCTTGGTGTAATGGGCGCCAGTTTCCGCGGAAGAGGCCGCGCCCTGTGCGCTAGCAGCACCCGCGAAAGCGAGGGCCAGAATGCATGTTGCGAATAGGTTGCGATTCATGTGATTGATACCTCCCATGCTTTGATACTAGGCAGATAACATGAGGGGCGCATGAAGAGAATGGTAGGAATAAAATTGTTTTTTAGAGCTGTATTTTTGCTCTGCAATGCGCGATCAGAATGATGCCGAGTAGTAAGTATCCCGCAACGCCCGCGCGTCCCTCACCAAGCCAAGGAACCTTTTAGCCAGCTCATGGATGCGATCTACCTGACGGAAGTGCAAAGCCTCCTTGGGAAACAATTCTCCCCCCAGGCCAATAGCGGTTGCCCCGGCCTGAATAAAGTCGAAGGCTGTCAACTGATTTACTCCGCCTGTGGCAATCAATGGGATTTGCGGAAGCGGAACCTTGAGGGCTCGCACGTATTTCACGCCTCCGATATGACCCGTGGGAAAAATCTTGACAAGGTCCGCACCGGCCTTCCACGCAGCAATGATTTCCGTGGGAGTCAAGGCTCCCGGAAGCACCACAACATTCACCGTGTTTGCATAGGCAACCACCTCTGGAACAAATCCAGGGCTGGTCAGAAATCTTGCGCCGGCTTCGACGCACGCCCGCGCCGCTTCCTCATCGAGTACGGTGCCCGCGCCAACCGCCATATCCGGATAACGCTTCGCAAGGTCGTCAATTACATCCAGCGCGCCGGGGGTGGTCATAGTGATCTCAACAACCGGAATCCCTGACGAATAGACAGTCTCTGCGGCAAATCGCGCCATTTCCCGCGTATTCACACGTACCGAAGGCAGAATGCCAGCCTCCTCGATTCGAGAGCGAACTTCATGTCTCTTCATTGATTCGACCTTTCCGCAGCAGAGATCGGATATGCCAGGAAACTGGCGCTGCCCATCCAAGCCATGTGCATCATTGGAACACCTCGTGCCCGACAGCAAGATTCACTTGGCCGGCAGCCGTCATATACGCGCCGATCAACTGCAGATAGGCGAGTTGAACCACGCGGTAGTCGCTCTGCGCATTGAGAAAGTCCATCAGCGACGCGCCTCCATGCTCATAAGAGAAAGTTACCGTGTCGCGCACATAGACTGACTGGTCGAGATATTGCTTCTTGTACGGCTTAATCAATGCGATATTGCTGCGCACCAGTTCGTAAGCATTGTCCACATCGCTGAAGACCTGCGCCTTGGCCGCTTCGGCAGCTTGCTGGCTTCGGTCGATGTCAATCAGCGTGCGCTTCTTCTCGCCCTGGTTCTTGTCGAAGATTCGCAGCGGGATGCTGACGCTGAGACCGACAGTTTGGCTGCCATTCGGGTTATTGGTCGAGGCGTTATTCGTGTACCACGCGCCAAATGTCGGATCCGTGGAACCATTGGAGACAGCGAGTTTGTGGTTGGTTTGCGATTGCTCGATGGTTTGGATCGCTGCCCGAAGGTCCGGCCTGTTATCCAGCGCAATCTGATGGTAATCGCCAAGCGGTTGCAATTCCGGGCCTAGCTCGAAGGTTCCGGTTACGTCAAACTGGTCGACTGGCGTGCGGTCATCGAGCAAGAGCAGAAGTTGAATCTTCTGCTGGCGCAGATTGACGATCGCGGTCTCGATTTCAGACTCGTATTGCACTCTTTGAAGCTCGATCCGCGCCAGATCGATCTTGGCCAGGTCACCGGCATTGTAGCGGGCCTGGCTTATTTCGATGATCTTGTCGTAGTACTCCAGGTCGGCCTTGGCTAACGCCAGCACTGCCTTGGCTTGAAGAGTCTGCACAAAGGCCGAGCGCAGGCCAAAGACCAGATTACGTTCCAAGTCAATGTGCTGGGACTGAGTGATCTCCGTGCCTTCCTTGGCGCTTTGAAGTCGCAGTTCACGCTTGCGCTCGCGCTCGTGCAGGTAACTAAAATTGGGCTGTTCGGTTGTGCCCTTGAAGGGGGTCCAGACTCCATTTTTTGGCGCGATCTGTGTGCCATCCACCGATAAAGTGAATTGAGGATTGGGGCGAAGAAAGGCCGTGATCTCTTCGGCCTTCATCTCCTCCACATTGGCCGCATCCGCTTTCAAAAGCGGATTGACAGCCTCGAACTTCGTTTTCACCTGGTCCCATGTGAGCGCCTGCTGCGCGCTCGCGAAACTGGCAAGGAAAGCTATGCCCAGAACAAAACAGCCGACGGTTTGCGTGAAAACAGATACTAATTTAGACGGCTTCATTTGTCACCTCCGGTTTAGGGAGCACGTCCCCTTCTCTTGCGATCCAGACATACAATGTGGGCAAAAGGAAGATACTCAACAGAAGATCCGAAAGCAGTCCTCCCACAATGACGATGGCGAAAGGGCGCTGTGAGTCGGAGCCGATGGCGTGCGACATCGCAGCGGGTAGCAGTCCCAGGGTGGCCACCAGCATCGTCATCATGATAGGACGAAGCCGCAGGACGGCGCCTTCGATTGCAGCGCCTTCCGGAGTGTAACCTCGAGCTCGAAGCTGATTGATATATTCAAGCATGATGACACCCGTTTGAACCGAAACTCCAAATAGCGCCAGAAAGCCAACTCCAGACGACACGCTGAAATACGTTCCGGTTACAAGCAAGGCTAGCAAGCCTCCAACGCGAGCCATGGCTACGTTGGCGAGAATCAGCAGCGCCCATTTGAAGGAACGAAACATGCTGTAGAGAATGATGAAGATCAAAAAGATCGTTAGGGGCACGATCATAAGAAGCCTTTTTTCGGCTCGCGTTTCGCTATCGTATTCTCCCGACCATTCAAGGTGATAGCCGCGAGGCAGTTGCACATTCTTGGCGATCTTGTCGATAGCTTCCTTGACCGTGGTGCCCAGATCGCGCTCACGAACCTCAAAGCGGATGGCCACATAGCGGGAACCGTCTTCACGGTAAATGTCGTAGGCGTCATCGCGAACCTGGACTTTGGTCAACTGAGCCAGCGAGACGCGCTCTCCCGAGGGAGAGAGCAGTCGAATATTCTGGATAGCCTCCTTGGTATCGCGATACGATTTCTGATAGCGTGCGACCACGTTGTAGACGGCCTCTCCCTGCAAGACCTGGCTGACAGGGTTACCGCCGACGGCAGTCTGAATGGCGTCCTGAATATCGGCCACATTGATGCCGAAGCGCGCCGCCGCCTGGCGATCAACGGTGAGATCGATATTGGGCTGGCCTGTATCGCGTTGAATTCCCAAATCCTTGATCCCGTCAATTTTGGCCATGACTTCTTTGATCTGTTCGCCCTTATCCTCCAGAACGTCCAACTCCGGTCCGTATAACTTGGCGCACAGTCCACCTTTCGTGCCGGTCATCGTTTCATCCACGTTGTCCTCAATGGGCTGGGAGAAATTCCAGAATGCCCCTGGGTGCTTCTCCAGTTCGCGATCCATCGCGGCGATCAACTCCTCTTTATTCTTATGAAAGACGGGTCGCCATTGATCCTTTGGCTTCAAGTCAACGAAATATTCCGTATTGCCGAATCCTCCCGTGTCGGTTCCATCGTCGGGCGCACCGGATTGCGAGACGACCTTGGTGACTTCGGGGAACGAGGCGAGGATATAGCGGGATTGCTGGGCGAAGCGCGTGCCTTCCGTCTCGCCTACGCTATTCGCCATCGCGCCACGCGCCCAAATGGCGCCTTCATCGAGATGCGGCAAAAACTCAGATCCGATGGTTCCGCTAAACGTCAAGAAAAGAGCGATGGCCATCGAAGCCAGGCCAAAGCCAATGGTGATCCAGCGATTCTCAATAGCCCACTTAACCCCGTTCCGGTAATGGTCCTTCAGGAACTCCATCACCGGGTTGCGCCATTCCTTGACACCATGGGGAAACAGGAAGGCAGCAAGCACAGGCACAATGAAAATGGAGAATACGATGGCGCCAAGTAGTGCGAAGGCAACAGTCCACGCCATGGGCCGGAACAAACGGCCTTCGACTCGTTGCAGCGTGAAGATCGGCATGTAGGCAGTGATGATAATAGCTATAGCGTAGAAAACCGGCCGCTGGACCTCGTGACAAGCGTCACGAATTGTTGCTATCGGCGACTTTCCGGTCATGGTAATGCGGCCCGAGGCCACCGATGAGCCGTTCTTGCCGCGAAGCGACATATGCCGCATGATGTTCTCCATCATGACGACGGCGCCATCCACAACCATTCCGAAGTCGAGCGCGCCAAGTGAAATCAGGTTTGCGGGAATATGGCTCAGATCGAGGAAGATCGATGCGAAGAGTAACGAAAATGGAATAGTAAGCGCAACGATGAAGGCTCCACGAACATTACCAAGGAACAGGAAGAGAATAATCGTTACCAGGATCATTCCCTCGCCGAGGTTGTGCAGCACCGTGTGTAGCGTGTAATGAAGCAGATCGCTGCGGTCCAGCATTGGAATGACTTTCACACCCTCGGGCAGGATGTGATTGTTGAGCTCATCCACCTTCTGGTGAATTCCTTCAAGCGTGGGGCCTTCTTCGGCCCCCTTGCGCATCAGCACGCCGCCCTGAATGACGTCGGGCTCGTCGACAATGACGCCGTCCGGACGATGATCGGCTCTGGCCATGTGGCCTAGCCGAATCTTAGGGCCCCACTCGACCACCGCGATGTCCTTTACGCGAACGGGAACCCCATGCGCAGTCGTCAGCACGGTGTTCTCGATATCCTGCACATTGTGGTAAAGCCCGAGTGCGCGGACGTTCAGTTGCTGCAAGCCCTCTTCGACGAAGCTGCCGCCGGCGTTCACGTTGTTGCTGGCCAACTGGCTCTCCACCTGGCTGATGCTCAAGCCGTAGGAGATGAGCTTATTGGGGTCGATGCGCACCTGATATTCGCGCGCCGTGCCGCCGAAGTCGCTCACGTCCACAACATTCCCAACTTTCCTGAATTCCTTGTACAGAGTCCAGTCTTCAATGCTCCTCAAATTCATCAGGTCATACGCCGGATTGTTGCTCCGTATCGTGTACCAGTAGATCTGGCCCGTCATGCTCCAATCCGTGCCGATTTGAGGCACCACGCCCGCCGGCACATTGACTTGCGTGAGTCTTTCGAGCACCTTCGAGCGGTTCCAATCGTTGACCGATTGGTCGTCGAAGATCAGCGTAACCAGAGATAGACCAAAAATCGATTCCGACCGCACCGTTGTGAGATGCGGAATCCCAAACACTTGAATTTCAACGGGAACCGAAACTTGCTGTTCCATTTCTTCAGCCGAGTGTCCGGGCCACTGACTGATGATGTTCACGTAATTATCGGCGATGTCCGGATAGGCCTCGACAGGCATATTGTGAAACGATACCGCCCCCCAGATGAGCAGTAGGACGCCAATCGCCAGCACCACATACCGATTATTAAGAGCAAAATCTACAAGATTGCGGATCATGGCTTCTTCCTCAGGTCCAGGAGTTGAACATCATTCATTGTCGATTGCATTTTGGAGATTGATCGCGTTGGTCACGATCTGCTGGCCAGGCTGCAACCCGGAAAGAATCTCCTGCATATTATTCGGCAACTGTTCGCCACTGGCGACCTGAATTCGCTTGAACTTCCCTTGCGCAGGGACATAGACCCAATCGCGGTCGTGCAGATGCACAATCGCCGAGGCCGGGATAGACGTGTAGTTCCGCTTCTCCTTGCCGAACAAAGTGGCCGTGGCGAACATTCCCGGCCGCATCATCTCGCCCGGATTGGCCACTTCAATGCGGACCTTCGCGGTGCGGATATTCGGATCAAGAATCGAGCCGATGTTACTGATCGTGCCTTTGAGAACTTTATCTGGATAGGCGTTAAGCTTGATCTCGGTGGGTTCCCCGACGCGCACGCTGGCCATGTCGCTTTCGAAGACATCACAGACAATCCACACCGTGGTCAGGTCCGAAATTGTGAATGGGTTCGGCGTAGAGTAAGCCTGAACCGCCGCCCCGTTCGTAACTTCCTGATCGGTGATCACGCCGGAAACCGGGGCGAATATATCGACAATTCCCTTCGGGTTTTCGGGGTCGCTGCCCAGCAGGTGAAGATGCTCACTGGCGGTTTCGAGGGTGGTTTTGGCGTCGTCCTCGGTGTCTTGCGCCACCTCCAGGTCTCCCTGCGCGATGGCCCCGTGCTCGTACAGCACCTTGGCGCGATCCAATTGCTTGCGCGCAAGCAGCTCATCGGAGATGGCCTTGTGGTAGGCGTCGAAGCCTCCCGAAATGTCGTCGCTGCGCACACGCAGCAGGAGCTGGCCCTTCTTGACTGCATCACCGAGGCGAGCGCGGATGTCCACAATGCGGCCGGAGGCAAGCGAAATTACCGGAACCGTTCGCGCGATGTCCGGAAATACAGTGCCGGTCACGAACAATTGCGACGGGGCCTGGTATTCGGTCGATGTTGCGATCGGATACAACTCCGGATGGTCGACTGCGAAAAAGGAGACGTCCACTCCGGAAACCACCTTGGCGGGCGGCGGCGCTTCCGCTGCCGCGTCCACCTTATCGTTCTTGCAGCCACCGATGGCCAGTGTTGCGGCCATTCCCAATAACAACAGGCCTGATCCCAAAGCTTTGCTTTTCATACGAGCCTCTGTGACCTTTGTGTTTCTCGGTCTTTCCGGCGCGAGACCAACCTTCACAGCAATCATGCTGTGAGGTGGTGTAGCGCTCTGAGTGAGATCATTTTTTTGGAGCAGCACCGGGTTACGGAAACCCCGGTGCTGCTCAATCCGTTAGCGGGTCAAGTCATACAACGCGTCCGGCCCGTCTGACAACCCGGCTAGAACCTGACCTTGATCGCAAGAGTCGTGTTGACTTGACTAACCCGCAAATCGGGCCACCAGATTGCAGTCGCGTCCGGTGTCGTCCCCGTCCCGTTCCCCGCGTTAAAGCAGGCTTGTTCGGCAGAGGCCAATCCTGTTGTCCCATAACCGAAGCCGGAGGCAGCGCCGCTGGCGCAGGCATACTGCGCGGGAGCGCCATTGTTTCCGCCGGGGGGCGTGATGCCTCCGCGACCGGTCCAGTAAGGAATGTCGGAGTGACGATAGCCTTCTTCCAGTGTGAAGGTGATGAACTGGCTCGGCATATAGTCGAAGGTGATGGTTCCGTCGTGCATATGCGAGCGATCACCAGCGTTTTCGGTAAAATACGGAGTGCCGCTAGTCGCTGTAGCGCCATTGATAGGTGGCAGCAGAGTAAGGTAGCGGCCGGGATTGTTCATGAACCCGCCACCGATAGTTACCGCGTAGAGATCTTTCTTGAACCACATACGGTCGTAAACCATCCAACCCATGAAGGCCTGCTTGGGCCTGCCGCCTTTGGAGTTATGGCAGTTGACGCCGCCGTTGTAGCTATCGGTTGTGCCCGTCTCCGGAGAATTGCCCTTGGGATTCAACGCGCCGTCTGATGTTCCGAAGGAGGCCGGTCCACCGCCGTATTCGCAACCAAGATCGCCAGTGAATGTGAATGCCGCCTTATCAAAGAACGCCTTGGGCTTGTCATAGTACTTGACCTGTATGCTGTCGTCTGTGTGGATGCGCGAGCGTCCGGGGAAGCCAACCGCATCTTCTCCAAGACCGTAGTTGTTAAAGACTAAATCCAGGTAGGGCTTGGGACGCCAGAGAATCTGTCCGCCCAGGCCGGGCTTGCCGTTGGCGCGCGCATAAGACTGCCAACCGTTGATGATCCACGGCTCAATCTTCAGATTCTTGGTTGGAAAGTACTGGATGCGCAGGCCGTTGAAGAACCAGGGCGTGTTCGAGGAGACGAACGAAGGCTGGTAGGTCCAATTGTCGAAGTTGTAGTAGCTAAATAGGCCGATGTAGGAGACGAAGATGCCGGCATCGACGTTCAGGCCATGGGCAACATCAAAGTGATATCCGCCCCATCCCTCGGAGATGTACTTGTAGGCTCCGGCCAGATCCCATTGGCCGCGGCTGGGGCTGGCGTCGTTGCGCGGGGTCGTCGTGGCGAACAAGCCGTTCATGGTAAGTACGCGCCCGCGCACGTTGTCGATGCGGATGTCGCCGCCGAAGCTGACCTGCTCCAACTGCCACTCGTCGGAGCGAAAACTCTCTGTCGCGCCGCCCATGGTGTCGTCGTGGGGATGGTTGTAGTCGAGAATGTAGTTCGCGTCGGCCCGGAACTCTGGCGTGAAGTACTTGGTGGCCATCGGGCTGTCGACGTTATGCCCGTTGCTGTTCAGCCAGGTCCAGTCGCCGGGAAATGGCGCTTCTTTAGTCGTTCTCTCGGCGCTGATCTCTGGGGGAGCGGGAGCCGCCGCTGGAACTGGTGGAACCGCGACCGGAGCAGCCGGTGTCACCGAAGTGCTGGAAGCACCGCTTGCCTTCAGTTCGGATTCAAGTTGAGCGATCCGCGCCTTCATCTCCACGAGTTCTTTGATAACCGCATCGTTGTTGGGCGGCGTCGCGCTTGCGCTCGGCGTTGCTGCGTTTTCGGAGGCTGTAGTTGTGCTTTGGGCTTGACACGCAAGCTGCATAACAAGACCGCAGATTGCGACCCCCAACGTTATGGCGGTTTTGAAGTTCGTCTTCATGGTATCTGACCTCCTCGACGTCTTGCGTCGCTGGGCTGAATTGCGTTGGCCTTCGCTGAAGTATGGTTAGCCTGTCGCTTCCACCTACCTCACCCCAATTGTTATGCAAAGCGACATAAAGGAGTCGCAAAGATTATGCAGTGTTTTTGAAAAGGTTAAATTGCTTGGCGTCTTATGACGAGCGCTTCTTGTAAACACTTGCACCGCTCCATCCTCAAGCGGGAGTGGCTTACATAGACATTAAAGCTAAGTGTATAAAGAGACCGTATGTGTTTTTCAGAAAGTTATGAGTAACACATGATACTTACATGATGAAGTCATGAAGATTCACTATTTAAGTTAATTCATTGCGATATTTCCAGATTTTAGCCAATTAAAAATGGCGGACTATAAACTTGCCTGGCGGCTCGTTGTCTTTATCTTATCTTTATCTTTTTGTCTCTAGTATGGAGGCAAGTCGCTGATGCTGCCTGATCGACCAAGGCGTGAAAACTGACTCGGCGACGCGCAAAACAACTTTCACCAGCCAACCGATAATGCCAGCCAAACGGCCCAAGGAATCAAAACAAACAGATCGGAGAATCGAATGCGGCAAGCAAAATATGCATGGACTCTATTGGCGCTGACGGCCATCTCCGTTCAGGCGCAGGATGCAAAATCACTGAGTCTTCCGCTCCACCAGATTCCTGATAAGGATGGCGTGTACTACGCCGGACCCGAGGTTACAACGCCCCGGTTGCTGAGCACCGTATATGTGCCATACCCTGAAGGCGTGCCCGCGAAAGAAATTCAAGGCATGACCGTGCTGGCCATGGTGATTGACGCCAACGGCACCCCGGCACACATTCAAGTACTGCACACTCACGGCGAAGCGTTCGATCAAGCCGCTATTGCGGCTGTGAAACAATCGAAGTTCGAGTCAGGCAAGTTGGGAGATAAATCTGTGCCTGTCTGGATCGACGTGCGGGTAGTCTTCCGCGCCAACCACAGCCAGACTGTCCCCGAAGTTCTGATCACCGAGAGAGACCTGCCCGTGCCGGATGCATCGAAAGCAGAAGACAAGCATCACAACCCTTTGTCGTACACACCACCCTTCCCGATCCACACGGTAGACGCGGATTTCGCTGACCCGTTTACGAATCATCCCTATGTGCAGGCGGCCATCGTTTCGGTGATGGTGGGAGCAGATGGATTGCCGAAGGATGTCCGCGTTAAGCGCGGCCTCGGGTTCGGATTGGACAAAAAGGCCGAAGCCGCCGTATGGCATTACAGGTTTTTTCCAGCCACACAAAAGGGCAAGCCGATTGAAACGCGCCAAGATGTCGTGGTCAGTTTCGCGAAGTTCTGATTCTTGTTGTGCAGTTCACCCGTCCACCCGTGCAGCAGTCGTCTTCCCTGCCCTTATGCCTCTTTCATGGGTTCGCTGCTCCAATCATGCATAGCAATTCACTTCAACCCGTGACGTGGCAAAAAGTTACTTTCACTCCAAGAGGCACCGAAAATGATTGCGAAGTCAAACCTGCACAAAAGTCTTTGCACTTGCGCCCTCTTCTTACTACTCGGGGGTACCATTTCCGCACAGACCACGCCTGCGAAGAATCAACAGCCCGCGCCAGACGCAGGAACCTCAACGGATTTCTTCCTGATGCCCGGATCGGACTTCGACCGGCCAGGACTCGTTCCCAGGGCAAATCTGAACACCGGCATTGGACACACCTTCGGATTTCTTAAGAAGGACCCCATTGGCGACGAACTGACCTTCGCTTATACCTACGAAAATGCTGGCTCCCACGGCTTCTTCCACACCAACTTCGGATCGCATACCGAAGCGCTCGGCATCATGAAGAACTTTGGGCTTCCAAGAACCAAGGTTGTTACTGGTTACACCTGGATTCAGGCTGGTCTCACAAGCTTTACAGGATATGCCCACGTCGAGAACCGGTTCTACGACGGCGAGTCACTCGGCACCGCCATCCACTTCAACGATCACAACTCCATCTGGATTCAGGAAAGCTATAACAAGATTCCGACCGTCCCCTGGTACACCACAACTGGCATTGGGTATACCTGGAGTTGGTGACAATGGACAAGCGGCCTAGGTTCCACTTGAACATCTGTGTGCCTTGGGGGACCGGTGCATCGAGAGGTTTCTTCGTCTGTGACTGCGCCGACGCGTTCAAGGGCGCAATGTTCGCCGCCTATCCCGGCAACCTGTTGTTCTCCAAGATCGACGCACGACACTGCGCGATAGGGTTGACACTCAGACGATAAAGAATGTCGTTGTCGCCAGCGAGTACCCGGTGTAACCGATCTTTCTCACTATAGTCGGAAGTAATTGGTTTGACAATCAGGCTCTCAGCAGTAACCACACGTTTGTCGTATCACTGCTATCTGCATAAACGCAAGATTTCTTGGATTCAAGTGTCACTTTACTTGCTGACTACTGAGTAATGACGGTGAGAGTGTCGCATTAGTTGCGAGGCCAGTCAGAGTTATAAGCGCGAAGTAGGCGCACATAACCAGTGTATACCGCATCGGCAGCCAAAGCTGCATCCTTGTTGTAGTGAGCCTTATGGTGCTTGAGTAATGCTAGAACAGGCATTCGATCAGCGAGGCATTGATGGCGTTTATCCTGGCGTAGCTTTTTAAGGTCGCAAACGCAGAACGGATATAGACGTAACACCAACAAACAAAAAGGTCAGACGCTTTACAACTGAATAGGTACTGGGAATTTCGCCTTCGCGCAGCCGTTTTTCCCAACGATTCCAAAGGGTTATATCTGATCCGGACCTACGCGAGTGCGTTGACCTCATTCTCCAGCATATTCAAGGACCGAAGCACGTCAGCAAATTCAGGCGGCTTCCGGTAGAACATATCGCGCATGGCGCGGTAGTCCCGCTCCAGCGCCGGCAGTTGGCTCTCTGGCGGACTCAACCGGAATGAACCAGGCCGAGCCAAATCGTAGTGCGCCCAGGAGGCGTAGTAGAACCGCTCTTTGAACTCGACTACGGAATCGAGCAGGGCGCGATCAGAAAGTGCCGCCGCCTTGACCGGGCTTTCCGCCAGTTTGTACAGGTCGTAGTAGTGGCGCGAATATCGGGCTGGAATTGTTCCCGGCCGATGGGCCTCTTGATGAAGGATGGTGGCCTTCTCCCAGAAAGTGCGCTCGGCGTCGATGGCAACAACCGCGCAGTCCGATTCGGTAAACGCCTTCGGAAAGGAGGTGGCCGCATAGGGTTGAATCGTCCGAGCATGGGATGGAACCCAGGACGCAAGCGGTCCAGCCTAACCTCGGGGCGGATGTATGAGGCAGTGAATGCCGCTGGGTACCGCACGTTCACCGTGTGCGGATCGTTTTCATCGATGCTGGCAGCGATGCCGGGAACCAGCGCGAAAAGCCGGTTCAGTTGACCAAGCAGCGTGCCGCGAATGTACTCTGCAGCCTTGGCATTCATCTCCAGGTTGTAGCGGCTCCGTTTCGTCTTCGACTGAATGGTCTGGTAAGGATCGTTGCCTTCCGCGTGGCCGTACCCAAGCAGTCGCCAGTCGAGTATCAGGTCAATGTCCTCGGAAAAACGGTCAATCAAACCGAAAACCTTGGAGAGACTCGTGCCGCCTTTGAAGACCATCTGGCCCTTCAGCGCCGATTCCGCAAAGAGGCGCTTGAGAATCCAGCAGACCCAGAAATCCTTTTCGACAATGGCGGGATTCATGCCGAGCCGGCTTGCCGACTCGCTGAACAAATCCCGCCTGTCTATGGCCGCTCCGGTGGCGATCTTATCCATGTTGATCCTCTTCGGCGATTTGCTGAATTGCGCTGTAGACCCAGCCTGTCGCCGTTTTCGTGTCGGCCAGTACCTTGGCGCGCAGCGATTCCGGCAGCCACGCTCGAATCTTCGAGATGATCTCCGGAGTAATCCGCTCCTGGCCAAGCGACTTGAGCGCCTGGACGATCAGGCCGCTCTCCTTCAGCTTAACTCCAGATTCCTTCAAGGCCGTATGCTCGAAGACCAGCGCCGTATTGCCAATTTCGTAAGCCCGATTCGGCCCATCCGACAGATAGACGGCGCGCGCCGGCACTTGAGTGGAAAGCCCAAGAAAGTTCAGTGCCGTTGCGCCGCTTGCTTGGATGCGCCAACGGAACTTTCGCGCCAATGCCCGCGCAACCTGGTCAATATCGGGGCTAAGGTGCTGATCGAGGAGTTTGCTGAAGCGCGGGTAGTCGTAGACGCCGCGAATGACCCGGCGAATCTCGCCCCGCTTTTCCAGCCGGTGCAACGCGGAATCAACAGTGGGGCGGCCTCCGAGGTCCAGGAAGTCGCGTGGCGAGAACGCCCACCCTCCGCCTGTTCCTCGGATTCGATAGATGATCGTATTTTCAATTGTTTGGCTCATATCGTATCGCCACTTTCTGCAAGAAAAAATACCATATATATCTTGCATATGCAAGAGAATTCAAAAGGGCGTCCAATGGCTCAAATGCAAATCCAGCGTTTTCTGTAGCGCGATTTCTGCGGACATCCGCTCGCGCCCGACGAGCCGGGCGTTATGAAAACACAGGCCGTTCTTGCCACCGACACTGGGATTGCTGTGATGGCCGCCGCCTGGAACTGGATGATTCACATTCAAGCGAACAAGGCATCCATTAAGCTCCGCTTTTGCCTCGTTTTCCCAGGAGCCTACGGGACATACCAGCCGGAAACAAGACCATTGCTGGCAGGACGCACAATGCACAGCTTATGCTTGCCATCCTGGCTCCGCTGCACGGTCCAGCCATCGCGGTCACATCGAATCAAAGACCTCAAATCCCCGTCCTGATCCAGCTTGTAAGCAGCTTGCCCTTCATTTGACGCAGCCCAGGTAGACACCGCCTTTACATCGAGCGAACGGGCATATCCATTTGTATTCCCGATGGCGTATCCCAAATAGATTGCTCCACCAATCAACAGCATTCCCACGACCGCTGCGCCGCCGAGCCACTGAAGCCAGGATTTACGAGCCGTGACTTGCGCTACAGTTTGAGCGGCCCGCGCAATCTCTCTTTGCGCAGACGTTACGACAGCTTGGCTCACAGTTTGTTCGATCCGCGCCTTTGTTGCCGCAAGATCAATTTCAGCCAGCCTGCGAGCACTGTCTATCGAAGATGCGTACCTTGCGAGTGATTGAGAAATCAGTTTGTCGATTTGTTCCGGCATCTGTTTCGCCAGATCAAGATGATGACCTAGCAAAAACGCGATGGCCCATATCGCATCATTATCACGGATGCCGAGTTCTTTGCCGATGCGATTGAAACTGTTCGTTTCTTCAGGACTCGGAGCACGGCCATAGATTGAGAGAAAGGCTGTATCGAGATTCATGCAACAACCCCATCGAAGACGGATGCACACTCCTTTACCCAGCGGTGTACCTCGGCGCGATTTCCGATGGGCGCGACCTCAATGATTCTTTCAATCGTCAGACGCTCGCTGTGCAGCAGATCAGAGATGCGGTCTGCCACCTCTGGGAAATTGAAAGTCTTACCCTTTGCTTCTACCGTTGCTCTGATCTTTGAACTGTTGTATAGCTCAAATTTGCGTTCCGGCCCGTGATAAAGATTGCGAAGTACATAGGTCGTGTGACCGCCAACTGTATCCAGATAGTCCTTCAAGAGTTGGAGACTATCCCGCTGTGAATTGATTACCCAAAGCGTTACCAACTCGCGTCCCAGTTCTTGCATGGACTCCGTGAGAAGTGTTCCGTAGAGTTTTACGCCCGCTCCACTGCGAGCCGGTGTGTTGATGACCACGGTCTCGTCGGGCTGCACGGCCAGACGATTCACAAGGTCCATCCATCCATCCTTTTCGTCCAGGTTGATGTAGACGGTTTCGACTGTCTTTGAATACGCCTTGCCGACATCAGGATTTGCAGTATCCGCGTCAATCAGCAAAAGTTTCTCGTCGCGTTTCGAGAGGTAATGAATCAGAGACATCGAGACGATGCTCTTGCCGACGCCCCCCTTTGAACCGCTGACCATGTACACAGGCTTTCCCATACTTCCTCCTCATATTTCCTTGTCGTCTTCAATTACCGTGAATGTTCCCTTTTTCGTTGCAACTGTGTTTACCGGGGCAGCACTGGTTTTTACAGGCACCGCCGGAGCAGGCTGCGCAGGCGGCTTCTCTTGGGCTTTCAGTTGAATACCACCGCGCACCTTGCTTGTTCTTCTTCCGGGTTTCAGATATTGCCGCGCGGTCGAGATAGTCATGCCGAGGCCAACACCCTTGAGATCATCAAGCACCGTTTCGAGAGTGTGTCCGGCAGCGAGTGCTTCCTTGGCCTTTGCGCGCAACTTTGCAAATGCTTCTCTGCGCGAATATCTTTTCTCCGCAGGCAGAGGAGGCATTGCAATTCGTTTCTCCAATGCAGCGATGGCAGCTTGGAGCATTGCCTCAGTGATTACTTCTCTTTGTGTCATCAAGTTCCTCCAGAGACTCTACTGCAACGAGGACTATATGCAAAATAGCACGAGAGAAGTCTAAAACCAAAATGTCAAAAGCCTTTGTTTATAGGATGATGAGCAGTTATTCCAACGAGCGAGTAATGGATCATAATAGTGCGTAACAAAAATATTTCTGCGAAGATTACCGCGTACGATGCGGCCTTGCATGAAAGTAGTTTCTCGGATATGTTGTGAGTGTAACGCGCTATGTGTTGGAAGAGCGGTACAGGATGCGGGTTATCCGTACACATGGCTTCGCCCTGTGTCGTCTAACCCGTCGCCTGCGATGCTCCGCGCTACGCTTGTCTCATCGAGGCTCATCCTGAAAGTAACCGCGCACGCTACGCGTAGAGAAAACACCATGCCGTTCACTTCACGAAACAATGATCGCGCCTCTGCACGCTTTGAAATGCGGTTAACGGCGGCAGAACGTGCGCAGCTCCGCGAAGAAGCCGATCTTGCCGGATTGAGTACAAGCGAGTTGGTTCGCAAGCGCACATTTGGCAAGACGATTCACGCCGCGACTGACCTGATGATGATTCGCGAGCTTCGCCGCTTGGGCGGCCTTCAAAAATATGCGATGAACAAGTTCGCCCAGCACGTCGAAGTGGTAGACGAGTGCATCGCGACAATCTGCGCAATACACGCAGCTATCGAACGAGTCGCTAACCATGATCGTTAAGTACATCGCCAATCCGAAAGCGCAATCAAGCAAGGCTTCGCGCATTGGTAGCCTGCTCGACTACATCGAGGCCGACGGCCACGCGGGCGCACAGAAGGCGGAGTATATCGGCGCAAACGGAAATTTCTATTCGGACTCGCAGCAGGGGCAGCGCGCCGAAATGGTCGCTCTCGCAATCGAAGCAACTCGCAGCAAAGACCCCGTCGATCATTGGCTGTTGAGCTGGAAGGAAGGCGAGCAGCCGACACAGGCGCAATGCAATGAAGCCGTCGAAATTCTGAAACGGAATCTCGGAATGAGCAGCGTCTATCTTGCTGTTTTTGCGTTGCACCGCAACACTGAAAACTATCATCTTCATGTCGTACTCAATCGCGTTCATCCCGATACGTTGCGCGTAGAAGACAAGGGATGGTGCATCGACAAAGCGCACAAGGCCATTGCAGAGATTATCCATGCGCAGGGTTGGGAGGCAGAAAAGAATGCCCGCTATGTCGCCGACCGCAACGGTGAAGTCATACGAGCCGGAAGTATGCACGAGCCTCAGCCTCGCTCGAAAGCGCGGGACCATGAGAATGCAACCGGAGAAAAATCCTGCGAACGAATCGCGCAGGAAAAAGCCGCACCAATTTTGCTCAATGCGAAGTCATGGGCTCAGGTGCATGAAGGGCTGGCCCAGGTTGATATGCGCTATGAGCGGAAAGGCGGCGGCGCAATGCTTTGGGTGGGAGACCAGCCGCTCAAGGCCTCTTGCATCGGTCGTGAATTCAGCAGGATTCGGATGGAAGAGCGGCTGGGCGAATTTGAGCCTGATAGCCGCGGCAATTCAATGCAGCTCCAGCCGCGCACAGCAGAGCCTCTTCGCCCGGATATGCCAGCGAGCTGGGCTGAGTATCGCAAGACACTCGTAGCGAAACGTAAACAAAAGGACGCTGCCCAGGTCCAGCAGCGCATGGATCATCGTGCAGCGCGTGAGATGCAATCTGCGGAGTTCCGCAAAGAGCGGTCCGCGCTTTACCAGGGTGCCAAGTGGTCCGGCGACGCCTTGAATGTCGCCAGGAGCCTCTTGGCCGCCGACCAAGCCATGCGCAAAGCCGAGTTGATGGAACGGCAAAAACGTGAGCGTGATAGTCTCCGCATGAGGTTCGGCCGGCGGAAGACCTTTGAGCAGTTTCTTGTCGAGCAGGGAGAGCCTCAACTCGCGGATCAATGGAGGTATCGGGACACGGAAACGCTCGATGCGGCAATTCTTGGAGACGGAGACGAAACACCACGCAAGCGCGACATCCGTGACTTCACCGCGCAGGTACGTCAGTCTGCGCAATCGCAGTTGGCGGAAATTCACTATTCATCCCGCTCTGATACAAGCCGCGTCAGCTTTACGGATCGTGGCAAGCGCATTGATGTCTGGCAAACACAGGACGAGGCCGCAGTACTGGCCGCGTTTCAGTTGGGCGCGCAGAAGTGGGGAACGGTGACCATCACCGGCCCTGATGAGTTCAAGCAACTTTGCGCGCAGCTTGCAGCACAACATGGATTCAAGATCAGCAATCCAGAGTTGCGACGGGAGATCGTTCGCGGTCATAGCGAGAGCCAGCCAGTTCCGGTAATTCCCGCAGGAATGCCGTCGCCGAGCAGGTCCTATCAGTTGCATAAAGCCGATATCCTCAACCGTATCGAGGTGAGGAATCCATCGCAGCTTGATTGGATGATTGCGGTAAGAATGCGCGTAACCGGCCACGATCAACATGCAGTAACGCAAGCCCTGAAGGAAAGCGCCAGCCAGGGGCGCGAGACAGAGAACCGCAATTGGACCAACTACGCGGAGCGCACCGCTGAGGCTGTCTTCGGCCCGCGCGGCGACCGGGAATGCGCCAAGAGCGCACAGCGCGCCGAAGCATGGGCGCGAGTCGAAGGCCGCAACACTACCCCCGACCGCGAGGTGCAGCCCAGCCAGCGCCGCGCAGTTTCAGAGCGTCGCCGGGGAGACTTTGAGATTGGCTGAGGCTAACCTGGCACTGCCGCCCGTTATCCCCCCAGCGCCCAACCCCGTTCATTACACCGTCACCGAGTGGTATTCCAGTTCCAGACCTTACGGGTCTCCGGCCCTCCCGCCTGCAATGCAGAAACGAAATCCAGGGGAGATCATTTCAATTTCATATTTATTACATATATGGCCGTAGTTCTATGGTATTCTCTGTATACGCCGCTGTTGAGAGTGGAGATGCGGAACAGGCATGGAAAAGGGTGGCGTAAATGCAAATGTTCGCCGCAGAGCAGTAGAGGGGCTTTGCTCGTATCTGGCTCAAAAAAATAACCGTGCAGTGCATTCTGGAGAAAAGTTGGTTGGCGGACGCGGTTGAAGCAGGGTTGGCGAAGGCTGGTTTGAGTAGTCCTGCAAAAGCTGAACCGGATGGATGGTAGGAGAGCAAAGGAAAATGAGGGTTCAATCAATATGAGCACACAATTCCTGACCGAAGTCGAAGTGGCGCACCGAACGCACATCAGCCTTGCTACTCTGCGCCGGTGGCGGCTGGAGAACCGTGGGCCGATATTCCGCAAATTCGGTTCCCTTGTCCGTTATGCCGAAGAGGAACTGACCCGGTGGGAGCAGGCGCAGCCAAGCGGCGGCGAGAATATCGCCGAACGATTCATGCCCCAGTCCGCGAGAAGCATCGAGTCGGTCGGAAGATCGCGTTGAGGAAAATGCGCAGATCGCCCCAGAGGCCTTAACTACGTCAACGGGATTCCGAAGGATTGCGCTATGAATCGAAACACACTCGATTTTACGATGCGCTCAGAGTATACTTTAAGCAGGAGAACTCCTATGCCCCCAGCGGTCAAATCGAAAAAATCGGTCGCGCTCCCGGCCAAAGTTCCAACGGCCCGTAAATCGAAGTTTCAGGCCGACCTTGCGCCTTCTGAAGACAGCATGGTACGGATACTCAAGACGGAGCTACAAATGACGAGCAATACGGACTTTCTCACGGATGCTCTCGCCCTGCTCCGTTGGGCCGTCTCGGAGCGGAAGCGCGGCCATCACATCATCAGTGAGAGTTCGACAGGGGAACGCAAAATCCTGCTCTTTCCTCGTCTGGAGCGGGTTGCCCCGGAGGTGACCCTGCCGCACGTCGATATTCACTGGACAGACAAGGAACTTGAAAGTCTCGCAGAGCTTGCCTCTGGTCAGCCTGCCGATCCCACCGACGCCCTCATTCGGGCCATGAGGCAATAGCGTGGCAGTAACGATCCGTCGTCTTGAAGAATCCGATGGAGTAGAAGGTTTTGATTGCGGAGACGAGCCGCTCAACAATTATTTGAAGCACCACGCGTGGACGAATCAGCAGAAGGTCTCTATCGGCGTGACGTATGCCGCAGTAGACGAATCCGCGCCCCGCACAGTGCTGGGCTACTTCACGTTGGCCACATCCAGTGTGCCCCGCGACCGCTTTCCCCAGAAGTATGTGCGCGGCCTACCACCCTACGACCTGCCGTTGATCTTGCTGGCGCGCCTGGCGGTGGACAAGCGATTCAGCGGCAAGGGGCTGGGCCACGCCATGATAGCGGAGGCGCTCAAGATCACGTTGCGCGTGGCCGACGAAGTTGGTTGCCGGTGCATCATCACCGACGCTTATCCCGACAAGGCTGGATGGTACGCGCGTTACGGCTTCCTTCCACTGGAAGGCACAGCCGCAACCAGCCCGCAAAAAATGTTTCTCGATGTGCGCACGATCCGGCGCGCATTGTCGTCTGAATCTTCCTCTGCGGAAAGAAAATAGGAGCCGTTCGCATGAGTCTCTTCCGGCGTGGTGATGTTTGGTGGTACGAATTCTGGTTCGCCGGACGGCGCATCCGCGAATCCTCAAAGTCTCCCTCGAAAACCGTTGCCAAAGGGGCCGAGCAGAAGCGCAAACGCGAGTTGGAGGCAGGCTTCAACAACTTCACCGACCAGCGCCACGAGCGCATCCGCACGTTCAGCGACATGGCAGACGAGTATTTCGATGCCTACAAATTGCGCCTGCCTCAGTCAGCACGCTTTGCCGACTATGCAATCGATCATTTGAAGCAACTTCTTGGCAGTAAGATGCTTGTCGATTTCAACGAGGCTATCGTCATTCAATACCAGAATGCGCGTCTCAGTGAAGGCTCTGCTCCGAAGAGCATCAACGAGGAAGTCGGTTTTCTGCTTCGCATCCTGGGCGATCCGGGCGACTTGCTCCGTATCCGGCTCCGCAAAAGAAAGATGCTCAAGCTGAAGG
>Ga0224529_1000703_pt1 | contig 23625 bp, 19 predicted proteins | sample CBST50metaG_FD_179893 | JGI IMG/M metagenome (GOLD analysis project Ga0224529, IMG submission 179893) | Peat soil microbial communities from Stordalen Mire, Sweden - C.B.S.T50 | ecosystem: Environmental > Terrestrial > Soil > Wetlands > Peat | place: Sweden: Norrbotten County, Stordalen Mire... | reverse complement strand
TTCTTCACTGCACAATGCTGCATCGTGAGTGCGTTTGTCCAATAACTTTTTGGAAGTTGGCTGTAACCATTTGGAATGGAGAGGGTGGCAGAGGGCAACACAGGCACGGCATATGAAAAGTTTTACAGAAACTTCAAATCGGCGATACGCCGTCCAGCGAGCCAAAATTCGTACCACCAGATTTCACCGGACCGGAAGAGACTCAGGGAAATCGCCCTTGCTCTCCGGGAAAATCTCTTCTCGTTGCGGAGTAATTGCGCCTGTAAAAATTACCTTGTCGTGTAATATTTTCCTACCAAATGCGTTTAAGCAGGATGGCTCCACGTTCCGATTGAGGTGCGACTTGTTGGCCGTGATTGTTTCAGCCGGAAGGCTGCGCCCGCCCGCCATGCGGTCAAATTCCTGGGATCGCTGGAAGATTTTCTGTGCAGTGTTTCGAAGACGCTATGTTGATGGCGCTATGCATGATGCGATGGTTCCCTGGGCTGCTCATTGCAAAGCACGGATGCTTCCTTTTGCCAACCCTACGCTTAAATCGCGCAGTTTGTTCAATAACTTTTGGAAGTTGGCTGCAATCATTCGGAATAGACGCCCGTGCTTTGGCAATCAAAATGCAATAAAAGTAGAAGGGAAGAGACGGAAGATAGAGGAGCAAAGTTAGTAAGCGCGATTTTTCTCTTCGAAGGTCGTGTTTAGTCGTTTGGATTGGAGTCGCAACAAAAGACTTGCCTTGAAGAAGAAACGGTATGCAAGGAGGTCTATGAGTGTGTTATCCCATCTGAAGATACGCGACCTCGAACTTGTGGTCGCGCTGCATGAGGAAGGCAGCGTTACCCAAGCCGCCAAGCGCATCGGCATCAGCGAACCGGCGTTTAGCAAGCGCATACAACTGATCGAACGGCAACTCAAAGCGCAACTCTTCGAAAGAGGCCACGATGGCGCGAAGACTACGAACTCCGGCTTTGCCTTCATAGGTTACGCCGCAGAGATCATCCACACGTATCATCGCGCCATTCATGAAGCCCAGGAGGCCATGCATGGCGAATACTCCAAGCTGTGCATCGGTGTCTCGGCATTTATGCCGCCGGAGCTGATCGAGTTTTTGCGCTCTATTGAACTTCCGCTTTACCGTGATCTCGCCATTGAAATTGATACAGCATATTCTGCCGAGTTGCTGACGCAGCTTCGGCGGGGACACATCGATCTCGCTCTCGTAACCTCTCCACCGGAAATCTCTGCCATCACTACGCTTCGCCTTGTAACCAATTCATTCCGGATCGTCTTTCGTGAAGGGCACCCGCTTACAGCGAAACAGTCCACAACACTTGCTGAAGTCGCGGAATATCCCTGGGTCTTCTTCAATCGAAATATCCATCCGTACCTGCATGATCAGGTCCTTGAACGTGTGGCAGCCGAGCACAAACAGGCAAAGATTGCTCACCACTTCAGTTATGCAGACCAGGCCACAGCCTTGTTGACGGATAATGCGCTGGTAGCCTGGATGAGTCCGCCGGAAGCGCAACGTGCCGCATGTCGTGGTCTTTGCAATCTCCCCTTGCTTGACGAGCATCTGCACCTGGAAACCCATCTGGCCACACACGCTGATAACAAATCGCCGCTGGTCAGCGAATATGTGCGGCGCTTCGTAAAACGAATGGAGCAGGATCGTCCACCAGAGCAGTTGTCGTTGCCCATTGCATAAGATCTTCGGAGCGTTGCTCGATGTGCGGCTATTCGGGAAACAATGAAAGCTGAGCACTGGCAGGTTTTCTTTTGGCTGGGCGTGCGTTATCGAAAACGGTTCGACCGTCCAGCGATGCCGAGATGCTGCGTTCATGCTCGATGGCGGCGCTGAAATCAGCCAAGGGTTCCCTCGTTTCCTCGACGACGCGGATAAGCTGGTCCAGGCGGCGGAAGCCCTCGACCTTCTCCATCTGCCCAAGGCGCGCTGCATCCAGAGAGCGCCGCAACACGCCAAGCGACTCATCGTAGGTCTTGAGCGGAACCGGAAACGGATGGCCGTCCTTGCCGCCATGCGCAAAGGAAAACCGTGCCGGATCGGAAAAGCGGCTGGGCGTGCCATGCACCACCTCGGCAATCAGCGCCAGCGATTGCAAGGTGCGTGGTCCCAGGCCTTCGACCAGAAGCAACGATGCGAAATCTCGCAGCTCCTTCTCGTGCGCCACGGCAAGCACAGCCCCGAGCCGTTTCAGATCTATGTCGGCGGATTGAACATCGTGGCGCGATGGCATGGTCAGTCTGCGTGCCTCTTGCAAAGAAGAGATCACCGGCTCGCCGGCAATCGTGAGCAGCGCCTGTTGCGCGCTGGCGGCGCGGGCATCCACCAGATTGAGAATCGTTCCCTGCGGGTGACCGAGAATCGCCGTATGCGGATCGGAGACGAAGTCGCGCACGCTGGTCGAATGCCAGTGATAGCGCCGGGCCAGATGGTTGACCGGGTTCATCCCCTGTTGCACGACGGACCACTCGCCGGATTTGTGGATCACGAAGGAATGCAGGTAGAGCTGGAAGCCGTCGGCAATCGCGTTGTTGTCCACGCGCGCGGTAAGCCGGCTGGTGCGGGCCAGTTCATCACCATTCAGGCCGGTTCGGCTGGAGAACTCGCGCAGTTCATCGGGCGTTCGCTGCGAGTGCCGGCCGCGTCCGCCGCAGATGGCAAAGCCCAACTCGTCAAAGCGCGGATTGAGCCCGCGCTTGAGCGCTCCCATGACGGAGGTGGTGATGCCGGAAGAGTGCCAATCCATCCCCATCACGCAACCCAAAGCCTGAAACCAGAACGGATCGCTCAGGCGGGTGAGGAGCTCGGATGGCCCATACGACAAGACAATCTGTTCGACGATGGCGGTTCCAAGCAGCGTCATGCGCTCGGCTAGCCACGGCGGAACATGCCCGCCATGGAGAGGAAGATCGGCTGTGCCTGAGCGCTTCATATCTTCATTCTCTCCGAAAAAACGATGTCGATGGCCTAAAAAATGCTTCGCCGAGCGCATTGGCTATTTCGCGTAAAGCGAGAAGCCGTGCCCATGAGAGTCTCTCACCTTCACCAGCGATGCTTGAAAATCCGTAGGATGTATAGTGCCGTCCCAGCCTTTCGTTCCGCACAATACGGCATCAGTCGCGACCAAGTCGATGCCGTTGGCAGATTGAATCGCAGTATTATTGTTTAGCTATGAGAATGAGTACTTACGCGACTTTTGAGTCTATGCACGGGCGAAAGAGCACCATCGAAGAACTCATTGCTCTTCTCCGGCCGTTCTCTCGTGAGTCCGTCCTCTATTTGTGCTTTGTGATAGGCGCACTCCTGAAAATGTGGAATCCGGATGAGTCACCCGATTCGGATTACACTCTGCTCGTTCGATCAACATTTGAATGGCTGAGAGCGGACTGGTACTGTTTCAGCGCAAAAAGCAACGATCCGGAATATGTCTTTCACCGGAGACAGCTCCTCTTTATAGCCAAGTTAGCCGTCCAGCACTGTCCGACCATTGGGTTTGATGTGCTTAGATGTGCGCCCGGAATCTTCGGGACAATTTGCCTCATGGCAAACGACCACTTCCACTTTGGTTTAACTGCAGGAAACAATCTCAAGCTTGGCGTCTTGGATCGGGATCGAATAGCGAGAGTATTGGCAGAGTTTGTTGTCGTCCAAGAGTATGGGGGAATCTACGCGGTCCATAACACAGCGCGATTTCACAGGATGTATCGCCTGCACGTCCCAGCCCTGAATCTTCACCCTCAATACGTTGACATTGCTTCCAAGTTCCGAGACATAACGCAAATTGAACTCAGTGACTATCAAGCGATTGCCTTTGGTTTGTTCGCACGTTGCGCAAATGTTGACCGGGCGGCTCTCCAAGCGAATGCATGGGTTGCACTGGTTAGACCCGAGAATTTTTTTACCACTGCATTAAGTCCTGAATTGATTCAGAAGTTCCTGGCAGAAGTGAGCATGACCCCGGACGAAGCGAGACGCGCAATCACCCAACGTGACACGGGCGCTAATGACTTCACAGCATTCCGAAATAGGCCGATGATACTTGAGCCCAACGGGATGTTGGCCGTTGACATTGCATTTCTGCTGGACAAGCAGGCTTCCGGGCCTTTCTGGAGAGTGAATTTTGAGAACAGAGAGACCGGAGACCGTTTACGGAATTTTTGGGGTGCTGTGTTCGAGTCTTACGTCAATGAACAGTTTTTGGCTACACCAGAAACAGCCGGAAGAATTACCGTATTGAATCCTACCGATCCGCAAAACGACTCAAAGGAAATATGCGATCTGCTTCTGTTTCAGGACGGGAAGCTGGTCATTGCCGAGTTCAAGTCTTGTATGTTCAGCGCGGAGGCCAAGTATAGCGGAGACCATGAGGTGTTGGTGAAAGCCATCGAGCGAAATCTCGTGAGAGACCAAGGAAAACAAAAAAAGAAAGGAGTCGAGCAGCTGGCCGATGCAGTTGAATTTCTTTTCGATTCAAAGCAGTCACTAAGGACAATAGATCAAATTGATTTGACCCAGGTTCGGGTGGTTTACCCACTAATAGTTACACTGGACCAAATCGGTCAAGTGGTTTTGATGAGCACCCTCTTGAATACATATTTCGATCAAATGATAGACCGAACCAACATTGAAAAGATCGAAATCAGACCTGTCTTCTGCATCGACGTTGAAAGCCTTGAAGACGTTCTTCCATTCGCAGACGTCTATCCGCTGCATCGATTCCTGCAGAATTGGCTAGACAACGATCCGAAACTGCAATCGACACTGATTCACCATTTTCCAACAACGCTGCCACACAGGCCGAACCAAATTCTGGCAGAGGAACAGAGCTTGATGGGTGACGCCACAGGTCGGCGCTTGTTTCCCGCCGAATTTAGATAGGTTAGGCATGTTGTCGCGGGACCCGGTCCCCATGCCGCTGGCGCTGAAAAGCAATTCGATATTGTCAACTGTCACCAGTGCGCTCAGTGAGTGCGGTGCGCACGGTTACGGTCCAGATTTGGTCCGATAAAAAATCGAGCGTATTCGAACTGTATACGTCCTCAAGAGCTAATATTGCCGCTTAATGTACCCTTTAAAGATGTTTCTGTTGCAAATTCACAGACCGAAGATGTACGTTCTCAGAAGCACGTAGTATTTTATACTGTGCTCTTGAGGGAACATGGCAGCACGAAACCAATTGCTGGAAGCTCAACCGTATCCGGTGGAACAGGCCCTCAAGCGGCTTGGACAGAACCTCCGGACCGCACGGTTGCGTCGTAATCTGACGATTCAGGAGGTCGCCGAGAAGATCGGCACCGGGCCGCGCGCCGTCAGGGATGCGGAAAACGGGAAGGCCTCGACCGGCATTGCCGTTTCAACCGCCCTGTTGTGGCTCTATGATCTGCTTCAGCCCTTCGAGGACGTTGCCGACCCGCTCAAGGACGAGCAGGGCCTTGTCCTGGCGAGGATGAAGGAACGCGTGCGTGCGCGCAAGAGCGGAGGGCTCGACAATGACTTCTAATTCAGCGGAGTGCTTTGTCTACATCACGCTGCCTGGAAATGTGGCCGCCGTTACTGCTGGCAAGTTTGTACTGGAAGAGACTCGCCAGGGCGATCCGCTCGGGCGGTTTGTCTACGGCAAGTCCTACCTGGATAATCCGCGCGCCGTTCCCATCGATCCAATCGAACTCAAGCTGAGTGGAAGCACCTACGAGACGGTGCGGCTAGACGGCGTCTTCGGCGCTTTGCGCGACGCTGGGCCGGACTTCTGGGGGCGGCGCATCATTGAGAAGCACGCCGGCAAAGCGAAGCTGAGCGAACTCGAATACCTGCTGGAGTCGCCGGATGATCGAGCCGGTGCGCTCGGCTTCGGTCTGAACAAGGTTCCTCCTGCGCCTCTGCGCAAATTCAACAAGACGCTTGATCTTGAAAAGTTGCAGGAGATGGCTGAGGCGCTTGTTCGCGATGAATTCCCAAATGATCCAGTAGCCCCGCAGGTTCAGGACCTATTGCTGCTTGGAACCTCAATGGGCGGAGCCCGTCCCAAGGCTGTTGTGCAGGATCGCGATGGACTCTGGCTGGCAAAGTTCAATCGCCCGGATGATCGTTGGAACAATACGCGCGTTGAACACGCCATGCTGCAACTGGCTCGGCAGTGCGGAATTAGCGTTGCCGAGAGCCGAATCGAGACGGTGGGCGGAAAAGATGTTCTGCTGGTTAAGCGCTTCGACCGTGAAAAGACGGCCAAGGGCTATACCCGTGCGCGCATGATCAGCGGCCTCACCGTACTGCGCAGCGACGAATCGGCAGCAACAAGAACCCGCTGGTCGTATGTGATCCTGGCTGAAGAACTGCGGCGCATTGTCGCAGAGCCGAAGAAAGATGCGCGAGAACTCTTTCGCCGGATGTGCTTCAACGCCCTCATCTCCAACAACGATGACCATCCGCGCAATCACTGTTTCATTGCCAAGGATGAGGCATGGAAGCTTTCTCCCGCTTACGATCTGACGCCCGCGCCCGTGGTGAGCCTGGATCGCCGCGATTTGGCGATGGAGTGCGGCGACCTGGGCCGCTTCGCAAATGCACGGAACATTCTTTCGCAGCACGCGCGCTTTCTGCTTGAGAAGGACGAAGCGGAGAAGATTATTAGTGATATGCAGGATCAGATGAAGAACTGGTACGACACGGTTCGTGCCTGCGGCGTTTCAGAGAACGACGCTGAAACTATTCGCGGCGCGTTTCTCTATCCCGGCTTTAGGTTGTGAAATCGATAGCCATTGAAGATACCGTTCTCAAAATCTGACGCGCGCCGCACAACGGTGCGCTCATGCCCGTCGGGATGGGCCAAAAATGGCCTCCCGCTGAGGCGGGAGCGCAAATGAGGGCGGGAAGACGGGCAGGAGAGACTGAAAAATGGCGGAGCCTGTGTGGTAGGCTCCGCCGGTGGTTAGATGGGATTAAGCCGCTCTGGTTTCCTTAACTAACTTTGCCGGTGGCTTCGGCATGACCTTCTTCGTGGCCTTCGATTTTTCTTTCGCGGCAAACTCCTGTTTGACCTTGGACGTGATTGCGGCCACGTCCACCTTGTAGTAGTCGGCGGCTTCGCGCAGGGCTTTGCCGGAGTCGTTCGGCGAATGCGCCGTTTGCAGAATGGCCACTTCAACCAAAAGGCGTCCAAGTGTGCCTTCGTCGGACTTGCGAAGAAAGGACGCAAGCAACTTGGCCGGTGCGTCGGCGGCGCTGGTTGGCTTGCCAATGCCGTGTTGGCGCAAAATGATGGCAAGACGGCGCTCGTCCAAAACGGCGGCGAAACGCTCGACCACAAACAACAGGTCGCGTTTCATCAGGCGGACGGGAACCGCTTCGCCTATGGCCTTCAATACGCGCAATCCCGTAGTCTGCGCCATCGCCTCCTCGCGGCGGCGCTTCTCCTGTTCGGCCTTGATGACTGCATCGGCAGTTGTCCGCTGCTTGCGGGCGTGATGAATGGGGCAATCGGGATTTGAGCAGATGTGCCTCAACTCGCCTTTCTCGCTGCCCTCGGTAACGATGGCCTCGGTGGTGAACTTGCAGGTTTTGTACTCTGGCCAATCGCGCTGCTTCGGATTCGTCGGTTTCTCGCTACGAATCTCAACATACTTGTTGCGCGGCACAGCGGCGCTGCCATCCTTCGCTGGGCCGTAGGCGGTGCTGATTTGTACCAGCTTTGGTTTCGCAGCGATTGTCTGGCGGACGTGCGCATCGACCTTTGCCGTGTAGCATTTTGGATCGGAGCACGAATCGTGTTGCGCCGCTAGGCCCTCGAACAAAAGAACATTGTGGCCGGTGCGCTTCGGGCAATCGACACACGCGCCGGCCTCGGGCACAAGCGCGGCGTCTTTTTTCGAGAACGGCGCGGCGGCAAGCTCCAACAGAATGTTGTGCTCAATCCACTGTTGCAGGTTGCGCACGGGAAGCAAGATGCGCTTTGACTTGCTGCCGCTGGTGTACTGCTCCTGATAGCAAGCGTTGAGGGCTTCTTCCTGCTGTGCGGGCTGCAACTTTGCCAGTAAAAGCGCATGGCCCAAACCAATCTCGTCTTGCGTGAATGCTTCCACGACGGCGGGCACAAGCTCGACCAATTTCAATCGAGCGAGGATAAACGCAGGGGCCTTGCCAACTTTGGCGGCAATCTGTTCGACGCTGTACTTCGGCTCGTCAAGCGCCAAGAGCCGGGCGTAGCCGCTTGCTTCTTCCATCGGATGCACGTCACGCCTTTGCAAGTTCTCTACGATGCTGGTTTCGAGCGCCTGGGCATCGGTTAGTTCGATAATGCGAACAGGCGCGGTTTCAAGTCCGGCCAGTTGCGCCGCGCGGTAGCGCCGCGCTCCGGCCACGATCTCGAAGTGCTGGCCCACGGGCCGCACGACAAGCGGCGCAAGGATGCCATGCGCTTTAATTGACTCCGCCAGTTCGTTCAGAGCGGCATCGTCAAAATTGCGCCGTGGATTGTTGGGTGACTCGGTAAGCGAGTCGAGCGGCAAGTTGCGATATTCGGATTGAACTTCAGTCGTCATTGCAAATTCTCCTTTGAGGTTGTCGAGCGTGAAAGCGTGGGCGGGCCGCGAAGCCCGCCCGAAGTCTGGCGAGTTAGCGGATGCACATGAAGGCTTCAAAGAAACCTTGTGCGCGGAGATTCTTGTCCCACAAACGGGCGAAGCTCTCGTGTTCGTGGAAAAGATCGGAATAGAAAATGTAGTTTTTGGCGTCTCGGGTACGGGAATACTGCTCCACGCCCGCGTAGTCGTTGCGGAAGTAAAACGGAGTCATCATCCATCCCATGCCAAGCGGATTGGTCAACTCGAAACACATCTCCGGGTCGCGCATCAGGTCGCCGTTCTGTTCGCCATAATGCGCAACGGAGAGCGCTGGAGCATTGAGCGGGCCGGGTTCCGGCGTGGCCTCGATGACAATCGCCATATAAGGCGGGTTTTCGATCTTGAGATAGAGCGTGGGCCGGTAACCTCCGACCCGCTCAAGGATGCGAAGAATGGTTCGCATTACGCCACCTCCGCAACGGCCTCATTCTCCTGGACTGTTTCGTCCGTGAGAATGGCGTCCAGAATTACTGCGGAAGTACGCTGGATGACTTCAAGGCTTTCGGCCAGCAATGCCGCGTTACCTGCATACATTTGTATGTAATCGCTTGAAGCGGTTCCCATCTCCAAGCCCACCGCCTGGCCTACGATGAAGGCCACGGCCTCGGCCTCTGTTTCGCGCACGGTTTGGGTGGTCATGGTGCGCCGCTCTGCCTTGTGCAAAAGTTCATGAGCCGTTTCATGGACCAAACTGACCAGCGCCTCCGCATCGGACTGTCCGGGCAGCAAGACAATCTTTCCGCCGTAGCTGACGCCAAGAGCGGGCGCGATGTTCTCGTTGAATTCCAGCTTGATATTTTGCGCGGCAAGAAAAGCAATCATCCGGTCGCGGTGTGCGCCGACTTCGCCGGTAATGTTTTGCTCAAATTCTGGAAGGTCTTCGCCGGTTGTTTGTGAAATGTCAAAAACATAAACGGCGCGGAAACCAATCAGCATGGGTGCGGGCTTTGCGTCCTGATTCGCGTTCAGCTCCGGCTCTGCCGCGTCTCTCCTGCGCCGGTAGCCGATCATCGGCGCGAGAATCTGAATGCCCTTCTCGCCCTTCTTCACGAAACGGCCAAGCTCGTTCCATGCGCGAAGACCCGCGACTCTGGTCGCCGTCGGGCGCTGTCTGGCGATTTGTAAAATATTGCCAAACGAGTACGCATGAAACCGGGCCATTGCGGCCAGATACGCGGTCAATGTTTCGCTCTTGCCTGCCTCAAGCTGCTGGATGAGAAAATCCACGGCTTGCTTGATAAGTTGCTGCGTGGGGTTGTCCTTTTGGCTAGTGCGCTGCTGATAGGGCGAATCGCTGCGAGTGCGTAGCGACGCATTTTTGCTGTGCGGCGCGGTGTGGCTTCTGCCGCTGTTGCCGTTGCTGTTGTGGTTGCTATTGAAATTCATGTTTTTGTTCTCCTTTTCCGCCGAAACCGGCTGAGCGTCTTTCTCACCCACGGCTGGGAAGCGCGAAGACGGTTGGCGGAAAAGAAACAAACGCAGCGCACGACGGTGGGAGTCCGGAGGAAAGGCGCAGCCAGTGACAAACGCGCACTATCGTTTGGCGCGCAGCTGCGCTCCGAACGGACGGAGAAGGCCCGTACAGCGCACGTTCGCTGTGCGCTGGGCCGTCCACCCGAGGGCGCGTAGTGGGATGTATTTGAGAACCTGCAAACGAATTCAGCGGCCCCGCCAGGGACGTCTATTCCATGCTCAGATTAGGAAATCTGCTGAAGACTTGCTCGATTGGCAGAGGTGCCCAAAACTGATTATTGGTAACGAATCGCCTGAAATCCCCTGCCGGGTAGATAATCTCTATGCGGAGTCTTTTCAGCTTGTTACCGTCCTAAGAACCGACGGAAGTGCTCTGGTATGAGCGACTTTCCCTGTCGGTGTTGTCGTGGACTTCTGCCGTAAACGGCATTGGAAGTGTGAAAACCGCATTCATTTAAGAAACGGACAGGGAAAATCAAACCGTGGCTCTCAAGAAATCCGAACTTTATTCATCTTTGTGGTCAAGCTGCGATGAACTGCGCGGCGGCATGGACGCCAGCCAGTACAAGGACTACATCCTGGTCCTGCTCTTCATCAAGTACGTCAGCGACAAGTACGCGGGCCAGCCCTACGCGCCTATCACCATCCCACGGGGTGCCAGTTTCAAGGACATGGTGGCGCTCAAGGGCAAGAGCGACATCGGCGACCAGATCATGAAGAAGATCATTGGTCCGTTGTCTAAAGAGAACAAACTGTCCGAAATGCCAGACTTCAACAACGCCGACAAGCTGGGCACCGGCAAGGAGATGGTGGACCGGCTCACCAACCTCATTGCCATCTTTGAGAATCCTGCACTGGATTTTTCCAAAAATCGCGCCGACGGCGATGACATCCTGGGTGATGCCTACGAATACCTGATGCGTCACTTCGCCACCGAAAGCGGCAAGAGCAAGGGCCAGTTCTATACGCCCGCCGAAGTCAGCCGCATCATGGCCAAGATCATCGGCATCCATGATGCCACTACGACTTCAAAGACCACGGTCTACGATCCGACCTGCGGTTCTGGATCGCTCCTGCTCAAAGTTGGCTACGAAGCCAAAACCCCTGTAACGCTGTACGGCCAGGAGAACGACTCGGCGACGAGTTCGCTGGCCTATATGAACATGATCCTGCACAACAACCCCACGGCGCTTATTGAGCAGGGCAACACACTCACCAATCCCAAGTTCAAGAATGGCGATAACCTCAAGACCTTCGACTTTGTGGTCGCCAATCCGCCATTCTCTGACAAGCGCTGGAGCACCGGCCTGGACCCGCTTCATGATCCCTACGACCGCTTCAGCGGCTTCGGCGTACCGCCTGCGAAGCAGGGCGACTACGCCTACCTGCTGCATATTGTCCGGTCGATGCGCAGCATAGGCAAGGGTGCCTGCATTCTGCCTCATGGAGTGCTCTTCCGGGGCAATGCTGAGGCCGAGATTCGCAAGGCTCTGGTTCGCAGAGGATATATCAAGGGGATCATCGGCTTGCCTGCCAACCTTTTTTACGGCACCGGTATTCCCGCCTGCATCGTAGTCCTCGATAAAGAGAACGCCCATGCCAGCAAAGGCATCTTCATGATCGATGCCAGCCAGGGCTTCATGAAGGACGGCCCCAAGAACCGCCTGCGCGAGCAGGACATCCACAAAATCGTGGACGTGTTCACGCGGCGTCTGGAAGTTTCACGCTTCTCGCGCATGGTCAGCGTCGATGAAATCGAGAAGAACGACTTCAATCTCAATCTGCCGCGCTACATCGATAGCCAGACGCCCGAGGATTTGCAGGATATAGAGGGTCATCTCAAGGGCGGCATCCCGGTCGCGGATGTCGAAGCCCTGAAGCTGTATTGGACCGTCTGCCCCAAGTTGCGCAAAGCGCTCTTCAAGCCCAATCGTCCCGGCTACGTCGATCTGGCGGTTCAGAAGAAGGACATCAAGCCAACCATCTATGAGCATCCGGAGTTCACCGCCTTCATTGCTGGCATGAACGATCACTTCGCCGCATGGCGTGAAAGCACCACCGTCACGCTCAAGGCACTCAAGACCGGTTGCCATCCCAAGCAGTTGATTGCCACGCTGGCCGAGAGGCTGCTGGAGCACTACGACGGCAAGCCGCTCATAGACGCGTACGACGTTTACCAGCACCTGATGAACTACTGGGCCGAGACCATGCAGGACGATTGCTACCAGATTGCCGCCGATGGTTGGAAGGCCGAGACCTCGCGCATTATCGAAACAAAGAAGAACAAGGACGGCAAGGTCATCAAGCAGATCGACAAGGGCTGGAGCTGCGACCTGGTTCCCAAGGCACTACTGATCGCCCGCTACTATGCAAAGGAGCAGACTGAGATCGACAAGCTCTCTGCCGACCTGGAGAGCGTCACCGCCAAGCTCGCCGAGTTGGAAGAGGAGCAGCTTGGCGATGAAGACGCTTTTTCTGAAGCGCGTGCCGACGCGGAAGATGGCAAGGTTGGCAAGGTGACTCGGGCCACGGTGGTGGCAAGGCTCAAGCAGATCAAAGGCGACAAGGAAGCCAAGGACGAGGCGGTCGTCCTCAATGAGTGGATCGCGCTCAGCAGCGAAGAAAGCGATCTGAAATGGAAAATCAAGAGTGATGAGGGAACACTCGATGCAAGGCTATACTTCCATTACCCAAAACTCACTGCAGCCGAGGTGAAGACGCTGGTGGTGGACGATAAATGGATGGCTACGCTCGATGCCGCCATTCATGGCGAGATGGACCGCGTCAGTCAGCAGCTCACCCAGCGGGTCAAGGAATTGGCCGAGCGCTATGAAACTCCGCTGCCGCAAATGACCAACTGCGTGGCTGAGTTGGAAGCCAAGGTGAACCAGCATCTGGAGAGGATGGGGTTCACATGGGCTTGAAATCTTATTACAAGAAGACTGAGGTGGGGGTGATCCCGGAGGACTGGGAAGTGATGTCGATAGGTCAAATCGCAAGGATCAAAACTGGACCATTCGGCACGCTTTTGAAAGCATCGGAATACTCCTCCGAAGGCGTCCCTGTCGTCTCTGTTGGGGAAATTCGTCATGGCTATCTCCGAATCAGTGACAATACTCCTCGCGTATCCGAGGTGGTGACTAAGCGGCTTCCACAATATGTGCTAAAGGCGGGGGATATAGTATTTGGCCGTAAAGGTGGCGTTGATCGTTCCGCCCATATTCGCAAAGAAGAGGACGGATGGTTCCTCGGCTCCGACGGCATAGCTATCCGCGCCGATGTGATACATCAACCCGAGTTCCTCGCTTTTCAATTTCAGACCACAGCCGTTAAAAATTGGCTATTGCAGAATTCGATTGGAACAACGATGCCCTCCCTAAACCAGGGTGTGTTAAGTCGAGTTCAAATACCGATTCCTTCGACAATTCATGAACAAGAAGCCATTGCCGAGGCGTTGAGCGATGCGGATGCCCTGATCGAATCACTGGAGCAACTCCTTGCCAAGAAGCGCAACCTCAAACAAGGTGCGATGCAAAAGCTACTTTCAGGAGAGATTCGGCTTGCGGGATTTAGACAGAGCAAGCCATCATGGAAGCAAACTACGTTTGGCAGGATGCCTGGAGATTGGATGCCAACGCGTCTCGAACGCGTTTCGGCATTCATTACAAAAGGATCAACTCCGACAACTTACGGTTTTGGTTGGCAGAGTGATGGAGTCCTCTTCCTTAGAAGTGAGTGTGTGTCGGAATGCGGCCTAGACCTTTCGCAGTCGATGTTTATCGGCGAGGATGCGCATCGGTTATTGCGGCGTAGTGAGGTCTCATCTGGAGATCTCTTGATGACGATTACGGGAAATGTTGGCCGTGTCGTCCTTCTCGGAGATGATTGCACGCAAGCAAATATCAATCAGCACATTGCAAGAATCAGAATCGTGAATGAACAGGTTGCTCCTTTGTTTGTTTTTCACTTTCTTTCACAGCCTATTGTCAGGAGACATTACAACCTCATCACGACTGGACAGGCATACCCTCAGCTCAGTCTGAAACAGGTAAGAGAAACTGAAATTCCACTCCCTAGCTTGAGGGAGCAACAGGCCATCGCTGCCGTTCTCTCTGACATGGACGCCGACATCGCTATGCTTGATGGAAAGCTTACGAAAACCCGCCAGTTGAAGACGGGCATGATGCAGGAACTTCTCACAGGAAGGATTCGTCTCATATGAAAAGCTACTACCGCGTCATGCTGGGTAAAGCGAGTGTCTTCGCAGCAGCGTGTTTTGAAGGCGGGTTTATCGGCACTGACTTTGGTATCAAAGAAGACCTTAGCCAGAAGCTTCCTGAGCAGTGGCGGGAATTCAACAAACAGTTCATCCCGGTCTATCTTGCCAGCCATCCAGACAAAACCAAGATCGGTGCTGGACTGGCTTGTGGAGCGCTCTGGACGGTATCGAAGGGAATCAAGAAGGGCGACATTGTTCTTTGTCCCGATGGGGCCGGTTCCTACCGTGTGGGCGAAATCGTTGGCGACTATTACTATGCCGCAGGGACAAACCTGCCTCATCGGCGCAAGGTGAACTGGCTCGATGCCGTTATCGCCAAGGTTGCGATGAGCGAAGCATTACAACACTCAGCTGGTTCCATTGGCACGGTGAGTGAAGTCAGTGGCTACAGTGCGGAATTGGAATTGCTACTTGGCAAGGCGCATACTCCCGTCAAGATTATCTCCAATGACCCGGAAGTAGAAGATCCATACGCGTTCGCGATGGAAAACCACCTGGAAGAGTTTCTTGTAAAGAACTGGAACCAGACCGCTCTTAGCAATGACTTCATAATCTACGAGGAAGAAGGAGAGCCGGTCGGCCAGCAATACCCCACGGACGCCGGACCAATCGACATTCTGGCTATCAGCAAAGACAAGAAGCGGCTGCTCGTGATTGAACTGAAGCGTGGACGTGCGAGCGATGTAGTGGTGGGTCAGACACTGCGCTATATCGGATTCGTACAGGAAGAGATTGCCACAGAGGGCCAGAAGGTCGAGGGCGCGATCATCGCGCTGGAGAACGATCAGAAGATTCGCTGGGCATTGGTTACGGTTCCGTTCATCTCTTTTTATCGGTATGAAATCAACTTCAAGCTCGTGAAGGGTTGATATGAACGACATTGGCAAGTCGGAGTATGTGACGCAAGAGCGTGTGATCAAGCTGTTTGTGGACGAGTTGGGCTACCGCTATCTGGGCGACTGGACCGACCGCGACGGCAACAGCAATGTCGAGGACGGAATACTGTCTGGATGGTTGGCAGAGCGTGAGTATACGCCGGAGCAGATTAGCTCGGCTCTCTACAAGCTGCGCACTGAAGCCGACAACTACAGCCGCAATCTCTATGCCAACAACGAGGCCGTCTACAAACTGTTGCGCTATGGCGTGCAGGTGAAGACCGATCCAGCCAAACCTACAGAGACGGTAAAGCTGATCGACTGGGAGCAGCCGGAGAAGAACGACTTTGCCATCGCCGAAGAGGTGACGTTCCACGGCAATCACGAGCGACGGCCCGATCTGGTTCTCTATGTGAACGGCATTGCCATCGGCGTAATCGAATTGAAGAACAGCCGCGTCAGCATTGGCGACGGCATACGCCAGAGCCTCTCCAACCAACAGCCGGAGTTCAATGCCTGGTTCTTCTCGACCGTGCAGTTCGTCTTTGCCGGGAACGACTCCGAGGGGCTGCGCTACGGCACCATCCTCACAGAAGAGAAGTACTTTCTGCGCTGGAAGGAAGACGAGGAAGATAACAGCCGCTTCAAGCTGGATAAATACCTTCTCAAAATGTGCCGCAAGGACCGGCTGATTGAACTGATGCACGACTTTGTGCTCTTCGATAGCGGCAAGAAGAAGCTGCCCCGCGTTCATCAATATTTCGGCATCAAGGAAGCACAGAAGCATGTGATCCAGAAGAAGGGCGGAATCATCTGGCACACGCAAGGCAGCGGCAAGAGCATTGTCATGGTGCTCCTGGCCAAATGGATTCTAGAGAATAATCCGAACGCCCGCGTGGCCCTCATCACCGACCGCGATGAACTGGACAAGCAAATTGAGCGAGTCTTTACCGAGATGGGTGAGCCGATCAAACGGACCACGAGCGGCCTCGACCTGATGCAGCAGCTTGGTCAGGCTACGCCACGCTTACTGTGCAGCCTTGTCCACAAGTTTGGTCGCAAAGGTGTGAATGATTTTGATGCCTACATCAAAGATCTGGAGGCCAAGCCCAGCCAGACCGTCGGCGAGGTCTTCGTTTTTGTGGATGAATGCCACCGTACGCAGAGCGGCAAACTGCATCGGGTGATGAAGGCGATGATGCCGAATGCAGTGTTCATCGGCTTTACCGGCACGCCGCTGCTAAAGAAAGACAAGATGACCAGTCAGGAAGTCTTCGGCGGCTACATCCATACGTATAAATTCAGCGAGGCGGTGGCGGACGAAGTCGTACTTGATCTGATTTACGAGGCGCGGGACATCGACCAGCGGCTTGGTTCTGTCGGGAAGATCGATGCTTGGTTTGAGGCCAAGACCAGGGGCTTGAACGATTGGCAGAAAGAAGAGCTGAAGAAGCAGTGGGGAACGATGCAGGTTGTGCTCAGTTCGCGGTCTCGCATGGACCGGGTGGTGAGTGATATTGTCTTCGACTTCAGCGTGAAACCACGTCTATCCAGTGATCGCGGCAATGCTCTTCTGGTTGCATCGAGCATTTACGAGGCTTGCAAGTACTACACGCTCTTCCAGAAGACGCCGCTGAAGGGAAAGTGTGCGGTAGTCACCTCGTACAACCCGATGACCAAAGATGTGACGCTCGAGGAAACCGGAGCCAACACAGAGACCGACAAACAATTCATCTACAACACCTATACGGAATTGTTGCAGAACGTCGCAGCCACTCCCGGCACCAATAAGACTGAGAGCTACGAAGAACAAGCCAAGACGTTGTTCACCAAGGAACCAGCGAACATGAAGTTGTTGGTCGTGGTGGATAAGCTACTCACCGGCTTCGACGTGCCACCATGCACTTATCTTTACATCGACAAGACTATGCAGGATCACGGCCTATTTCAGGCCATCTGCCGCACCAATCGGCTGGACGGTGAGGACAAAGACTTCGGATACATCGTGGACTACAAAGACCTGTTCAAAAAGGTCGAGAAAGCCATTGCGGTGTACACGTCGGAATTGGATCACAGTGCAGGCGGAGCTGACCCGGAAGTGCTGATGCAGGATCGTTTGACGAAGGGCAAGGAGCGGCTCGATAACGCGACTGAGGCGCTTGCCCTACTGTGCGAGCCGGTGGAACCGCCAAAGGGTGAGTTGGAGCACATCCACTATTTCTGCGGGAATACTGAAATCCCTAATGACCTTCAGGAACGAGAGCCGCAGCGGGTTGCTTTCTATAAGGGATGTGTTGCGCTGGTCCGCGCCTACGCCAATATTGCCGACGAACTGGATCGCGCCGGGTACAGCGCTAGCGACATCGACCGCATCAAAAAACAAATCGACTATTACCTGAATATTCGGGAAATCATCCGCAAGGCCAGCGGAGAGACGCTTGACCTCAAGCCGTATGAGGCCGATATGCGGCATCTGATCGATACCTATATTGAAGCCGACGAGCCAAGGAAAATTTCCTTCTTCGATAATATGGGATTGCTGGAGTTGATTGTAAAGACCGGCATTGCCAATGCCATCTCCACGCAACTCGGCGGCTTGAAGGGAGACAGAAATGCGATCTCCGAGGTTATTGAGAACAATGTCCGCCGGAAGATTATCAAAGAGAATCTGAACGATCCCGCTTTTTACGAAAAGATGTCGGCGTTGCTCGACGAGATTATTGCAGACCGCAAAGCCAAGGCCGTTGAGTACGAGGAGTATCTGAAGCGCATTGCCGCTCTGGCGGCAAAAGTTGAGGCTGGCGTCGCTGAGGAAATGCCAGAGGAGTTGAATACTCCGGGCAAGCGTGCTTTGTGGAACAACCTCAGCCAGAATGAAGATCTGGCCTTGAAAATTGATGAATGTGTGAAGCATGTGCGGCCTGATGGATGGCGCGGAGTTCAAGCTCGTGAACAAGTCATCAAGGCCGCAATCTATGGTGTTGTACAAGATGCCGACGAAGTTGAGCGCATATTTCTCATCGTAAAGGCCCAGGGGGAATACTAATGGCAGAGCGGCTGGATCTCGGCGAGATTGCTGTGGATGTGACGTTCAAGAACATCAAGAACGTCCACCTTAGCGTCTACCCGCCAGCCGGACGAGTGCGCATCTCCGCACCGATGCGGATGAGCCTGGATACAGTCCGTGTTTTCGCAATTTCGAAACTGGTCTGGATAAAGCAACAGCAGAGAAAGATTAGAGAGCAGGAGCGTGAGACTCCTCGTGAATATTTGAATCTGGAAAGCCATTACCTCTGGGGAAGGCGTTATCTGCTGAGTGTGATTGAAGGAAACCTGCATCCGACGATTGAAGTTCAGCACAGCAAGCTATTGCTGCACGTTCCACTGAAGACGACTGAAGAGAAGAAGCAGGAAGTTGTTGCCCAGTGGTATCGCAACCAGTTGAAGGCTGCTGTTCCCGCTGTAATCGCGCGATGGTCGCCTGTTTTGGAAGTTACAGTGAATGGCTTCTATGTGCAGCATATGAAGACCAGATGGGGGAGCTGTAATCACTGCGCAGGGACGATTCGTCTCAATACTGAATTGGCAAAGAAGCCGAAAGGGTGTCTTGAATACGTCGTGGTGCATGAGATGGCGCACTTACTCGAACCAACGCACAATGCCCGTTTTATTGCTTTGATGGAGCGCTTCATGCCAAACTGGCGTATACGGCGGGATCATCTCAATCAGTTGCCAGTTCGCCACGAAGAGTGGGGATACTAACGTCGCCTTGTTTCTACTTGATCCTCGGCCAATCATCGTTGAGGAAGTCGCATTCTTTTCGCCAAGCGTAGCTGCTCATGAATTCTCGCAAGTGCACTTTGTGCGACGAATGCCGGAATCTTGGCATGAAGCGCTCTGAGTTGTTCCAAATGGCAATTCCGCAAGTGTTTCCCGCTGCCGCACGGACAATCCCAATGCCCCTTTGGAATGTCTCTGCTCAAGCATTCAAGATAACGCACGATGGCATCGCGGTCGGATATTCCCATCATCTCTCTGTATGCTTCAAAAAGTCCGTCAATGCCGTGTGATCGCTCGCCGAAAGGCCAGGGTTGCCCCGCTTCTGCGAGAATCTGCCCGAGAAAAAAGTTCCGCACGGGGCCATCCAAAAAGGCGATCATTGAACCGTGTTCTGGCCGCGCGAGCCATTCCTCAGGGACAATCGGGCACGCCTCGCCGGTGCTCTGGTTCACATGTCGATCTCCATGCCATGGGATTCGGCCTCCGACTTCCTTGAGAACGGGAGTTGATTCCGGAAAGTCGGAGGGGAGTTTGATTTCAATCTGAAAGCGGTCGAGAATTTCCGTACCGTCCATGACGGGAAGGTTGCCGCGTATAACGACAGCACCGTGTTCCGCCATGACGCGCAGGTCCGGATACGTTGCCGGAATCTCCACCATCATCGCGTGCAGGATTGCCGGATTTTTCTCGTACCAGGATTTCTTCATCCGCGCGGGCACCATGGCCTGTTTGATGTGCTCACCGATGCCGCCGCGCGCTGCGCCCTTTCCGTGACTGAGAACGACTTCTCGACCGTAACAGCGCCAAAAATTGACTCCCAGTTCGACCACTTGATCGTGTTGAGCGCATCCTGCGCGGCTGCCCTGAGTCCCGGCCATGCGGCATCCATTACTGCATTCAGATCGTTGCCGTTCGGGTTCGCGGGATCTTCGACGTGGATCGCTTCTTCGTGGTCGGCAATTTCGGTCCAAACGTGGAGCATTTGTTCGGAAATCGGCTTATCCTTCTTGCCACTAAGAAGGTCGATAAGGAGTAATTCGAAAACAAATTGCTTGATGCCAAGCCCCCTCCGGGCCTTCCAGAGCTTGAAGAGCCTGACCGCATCGATGACGCCGCTCGACTTCATATGCGCGATATGTACGTCGAGATTTGTCTTCATGCGGCACTTCTCTGCCGATTTTTGATAGATGAAGCAGTCCGATTTGGTGTCGTCGGTAAAGCGACCGGGGACCACGTCGATATGGAAATCGCGCATGTAGTCTTCGGAGGAAATGCCCTTGAGGCGGAGCGCGGAGGTCTTTTCCTCGACGTAGTACTTTTTCCTGAGGCTATCGCGGACGTTTTCGTAAATCTCGGCAAGTGTCTTTCCTGCCGCGTCGCAGTCAGAGGGAAAATAGCAGACAATATCGAGATCGTAGTATTCCTTGATAAGCGTTCCCTTTGCCTTCGATCCAGCGTAGCGGATGATTGGCTTCGACGCGAAACTTGCGGAGAGAAGCTCTTCCACGTCGGCGCGATGGGTTTGCAGTTCTTTGAGTTCCTTGCTGTCGTCGCCGAGTATCTGGTCTGACAGCACCTGTTCCAAGTACTTATTCGTGTCCATGTGCATTCACCTTGAGTTGAAATGTGAAACCGCCCTTTTGTTTGTCGAAGTCGTACACGAGAAGGCCCGGATGGACCTTCGGCAAGAGTTCGCGTCCGCAGAGAACCGCCACGGGCGCGGGCACCGCCGGAAAGAAATGAAGCTCTTTCACGATGCCTTGGCTGTCGAGGATGGATCCAAGAAGTATCTGATAGCTCGTGCGGAAAGCTTCGAGGTCCGCGCGGGTACGCAAAAACGCAGGATGGGGGACCATATCTTTCAAGGTGAATTCATACACCGTGAATTGCTGATCGATGTTCGAGGGAAGGTCCTGTACTCGGATTTTGCCGGAGAGCGACATCACGAGTGCTGCTTTTGATGGGTTGGTTCCCTGTTGCACGATGCTGAAGGCGTAGGAAACGGGAACTCCATCCGGCTTCCACGTCCAGTTTTCCGTGTCGCGGTGCCGCTGATAAAGATCGGTCGTGATTTTGTTGCTGAGCCGGGTACCGAGGTCCACGAGAAGGGGAATCGGGGCGAGTGCGAAGACCGACAAGTGCTTCACGGTCTGGGTTTCGCCGCCCGCATCGTAGAGTTGGATGAGGCCGCGCCGGATCGTCTCCCGTGCCGTTTCAAGAGATGCCGCGTCAACGATGGGAATGGAGGTGAGATCGATGAGTTTTCCCGGCCTCGAAACAGGGTAATGAGGTGCAAGCGCCTCGATCACCTGATCGAAGGGGATATAGGCTCCCTGCTCGCCGATGTTCGCGGTGACCATGAGGACCGAAGTCCGGTTCTCGGGCCGGAGCGAGGTCATGTGATAGATGTACCGCTCATGGCTTGTCTTGTATTTTCTGAGCGTTGCCACGGGATACAGCTCCGGATGGTCGTCGATGGTTTTATGGCATCCAGGGCAAAGAAGCATGAGGTTGTCGGCTTGATGGATGTCGTCAGGGCGCGTTTCGCTCCGCCCTCGAGGGCCGTCCTCCTGGAAGGCGACAATGTGCGCAATCTCGGCAAAATTGCCCGCCGTAAGGGTGACGTGATGTTCGAGCAGGTATTTGTTGCATCCGTCGAATTCGCAGCGCCCCCCAGCCGATACGAAGAGGAGAAGGCGGACAAACTGAGGCACGCTTCGGGTTTTCTTTATCGGCGACGCTGCAACTTGAGGAGTTTTGGATTTTAGATTTGACCGTGGTTTCATATGTTTGCCCTTAGTCCCCGCCTTTCTGAAAAGCTAACAGCTTATGTCAGCTTTCATTGCTTACAGTCTAGGCAAAAAAAATTATAGTGTCAATTGCTGCTCCGCCGAGGGCGGATAGAGGGCTTCGAGACGGATGCGCGCAACGATGGGGTTCACGTCGAATGTGTCTGCAATCATACGGATAGAAGATTCTCGGCTACCAGACGGGAGGACCGGTATACCGAGGAGTCCCCGCATTTCCAACGATCCTTCGAGCGCTTTTTCCACAAGGGACCGGGGAAGAAGAAGCGCGCCCATCGCCTGATTCGCCTGGAATTCCCACCACCGGTATGGCGGTTTTTTGCCCGAGTCTCCACCTGTCTGGGCGTCATCCCTGCACATGATCTTGGGGGCGTCCGTGGCGAGTTCACCTGCAAAAAGAGAATCGGGACAATCACCAAGGGCGAACAGGTGCGCGTGGAGCAGGCCGTGACCGCCTTCGTGGGCGAGCGTGGTTCTCAGCCTTCGCTCGGCCGCAGTCGTGCCCTCTTCGTCGAGCGCCTGCGAAACAATAATCTCCTCGACCCCGTTCGTACCGAAACGCGTGAATCCAAGAATGCCCAACGGCAGCGCGTCGTACGTGGGCTGCACCTTGAATCGTTTCTCGATGAATCGGTCGATGCGCACCGGAGAAGGCGATACGGGAAACAGTTCGACGCTTGTGAGTGCTTCCACGCAGATCGATTCGATTTCGTCGAGCTTGTAGAAGGGCTGTTTGGCGAAGGGGCCGGATTTCGCGCGATACGTTCTCATGCTTTCTTGTCCCTATGCTTGTTGAGGAATTCGAGAAGATCCTTGGAGCTTATCCCTTCGTCCACCACGCGGCGGAGCGCAAATCCCATTGCGGGATCATTTGCAGAAATGCGTTTCAGCTCTTGAACCGGGGGCCGTGCGTCATATTTCTGCAAGTCTTCCGAAGTCGAATCAAGGCATTCCGCAAGCCGCCGCAAAATCTCATCCGAAGGGTGGCGGCGTCCGAGTTCCACATCAGATAAAAAGGCAGCTGATACCTTCAACTGCCGCGCGAGTTCGCGGACGGAAATGTCCTTTGCTTCCCGAAGATTCCTGATCTGTTCACCAAATGTTTTCATGTGTCCGTCATTGTCAGCTTACATTGTTTGATGCGGATGTCAACCGATCCGTTTCACGATTCTTTGATCTACAATTTACCCATTTATTCATTATGTTCAATGCTTCATAACGCGTACAGGGAGCAGCGGCTAAGACGCCTCCATTCTATCGCTATATCTCCATCACAAATTCATATCGATAAAAAGCGTTGCCTCGTAGCTGGCGAGGAAGATGGAGACGGCTGAAGCGGGAGTTCATCAGGACGCGCTTGGCGGTGAAGCTCTGGGATCTGTGGCTGGTCACGGGATACCCGTGGCCGAAGTGGTGGTGCTCCGGGGCGACAACAAGATGCGGAAACGGCTCTGAACAAACATTGTGAGGCGTTATTTGCTATTTCCTGCCGACAAACGCCGTTGCTCCAGTTCCCGGCGAGAGCGGTCGAGTTCCTCTGCGATGACTTTTTCTTCCGGCAAAACGGTTTGGTACTCGGCGGCAAGAATCTTGTTGGGGAGATTGTCGAGTGCGTAGTGTGCCTCGGCGGCTCCCTTCTCGGTGCATAGAATCAGACCGACAGGCGGGTTCTCGCCGGGTTTCATCCAGTTCTCGCGGGCGTAGTTGAGGTACATGTGCATCTGTGCGGCATCTGCATAGCTGAATCGACCAGCCTTCAAATCCGCAATGACAAGGC
>Ga0224529_1000702_pt1 | contig 23640 bp, 21 predicted proteins | sample CBST50metaG_FD_179893 | JGI IMG/M metagenome (GOLD analysis project Ga0224529, IMG submission 179893) | Peat soil microbial communities from Stordalen Mire, Sweden - C.B.S.T50 | ecosystem: Environmental > Terrestrial > Soil > Wetlands > Peat | place: Sweden: Norrbotten County, Stordalen Mire... | reverse complement strand
GAGGAGGGGTGGGGGTGATGCGGAATCGGGGAGCGCGGATTGCGGCCATGCCAGAGGCGGGGTTGAGGAGGTTGTCCATTCCTTCCATTGTGCGCCGAGGCGATGTAATTGTTTGCAACTACCTGCGGTGGGGTTGACTGCTCTTCGGGCCTGCGTGCGATCCCACCCTTTTCGCACAAAATGCGGAAAGGATGGGGCCCCCGGCACCCAGCCAGGCCTGACAGCATGGCCCCCGGCACCCAGCCAGGCCTGACAGCATAATTCTGTTGCTTTGGGAAGCAGAGAAGCGCGGGTTGGGAAAGCGGCGCTATCTTCTGTGAAAAAATGGGTTGACCAGGCGGCGCGCGGCCCCCAGAATGGAAGCAGTGCCATTCTTCGTGCCGGGAGCTTCTCTTTTCGCTTGGGCAGGCGCTGAAATTCCGAAGATCGAGGTCATTATGCCCGCTTATCTGCTGCTGCTGGTTGCCGTGTTCAGCCGTTTTCTGCCCCATGCGGGCCTGTGGAACTTTACCGCTGTGGGCGGCGCGCTGCTTTACTTTGGCGCGCGGCGGCCGTGGCGGGAGATGCTGGCTCCGCTGGCGGCGCTGATGGCCACCGACTGCCTGCTCACCGTCTGCGTCTACCACTTCAGCTTCCATTTGCTGGACTACGCGCTGACCTGGGCGTGGTACCTGATGGCCATGGCGCTGGGGCAGATACTGCTGCATTCGCGGACAAGCTTTGCGCGCGTGACGGCGGGCACGCTGCTGGGGCCGACCTCGTTTTTCGTGCTTTCGGACTTCGCAGTCTGGGCCGGCGGCTGGGGCTATCCGAGCACGCTGGGCGGACTGGGCGCCTGCTATCTGGCGGGCTTGCCGTTCTATCGCAACGATCTGATTTCGACGGCGCTGGTGGCTGGGCTGGCCTTCGGGCTTCCGGTGCTGGCGCGGCGCTCAAGCGCGGTGTCCGCGCGGCCAGCAATGGCGCAGAAGTAACTTTTCCCGCGCCGTTCACTCCGGCATGACCGCTTCTTTTGGCTCATCCTGAGTCGGAAGAGAGTGGCAGAGTGTGCTCATCCGCCGCTGAGCTACAATAATAGATGGAATAAGGACCAATCTTTCTTGCGCATTGAGCGCAAAACCAGCAAGGAGCTTCAAATTCTATGGCGATTCCTGCCACTCATCTGCGTCCCGGCATGATTATCAAGTTCAACGACCAACTGCATCTGGTCTTCAAGGTAGAGCACCGCACGCCGGGCAATTTGCGCGCCTTCCTCCAGGCCAAGCTGCGCAACCTCAAGACCGGGGCCATGTTCGAACACCGCTTCCGTTCGGCTGACTCCATCGACAAGGTGGTCGTGGACGAGGTTTCGATGGAGTTTCTCTACAACGACGGCGACGACTTCTACTTCATGAATCCGGTGGACTTTGAGCAGACCGTCGTCAAGCGTGACACGCTGGGCGACGCGGTCGATTACCTGACGCCGAACCTGCAAATCAAGATCAGCTACTACGACGGCAATGCCGTGGGCATCGATCTGCCAGCCTCGGTCGAGCTGACCGTGCTCGAAACCGAACCGGGCCTGAAAGCGGCCACCGCCTCCAGCGTCAGCAAGCCCGCCAAGACCGAAACCGGCTTGGTCGTGCAGGTTCCCGCCTTCATCAATGAAGGCGAAAAAATCCGCGTCGACACCAGCGACGGCAGCTACCAAAGCCGCGCGTAAACGCGGTTATTGCACGAGCAACATAGTTTTAGTCCATGAAAAACCACCGCTGGTTGGCGGTGGTTTTCTGTTTTGGCTGTAACAAATTTACCCAACCGGGAGGCTAGAGCGGTTCTCCAATTCATGTGCCCCAGCAAGTCTCGTAAAAGGTGGCTTTTTCTTAAGAAAAAAGCCACTCAGCATCGCGCTTCCAGGGTATAGCTATTGGAGAACCGCTCTACTGGTCCGCCTCGGGCAATTGGACCGACCGGGCCTCCAGCACCGCCTCGATGTGTCTGAGCACTTCCAGTACCGGCTCGGGAACCGGTGCGTCTACCTGCACCAGGGCCAGCGCCTTCACAGGCTTGTTGCCCGAGCGCTCGCGGCCGAGGGCGAAGTTGGCGATGTTGACGCCGTGCTCGCCCAGAATCGAGCCGATCTTGCCGATCACGCCCGGAACGTCCAGGTTGCGGCAGACCAGCAGGTTGCCTTCGAGAGGCGTTTCGATGTCGATGTTGTCGAAGCTCAGCAGCCGCGGTTGCTCGCCGCGAATGACCGTGGCGCTGGCCCGGCTGGAGCCTTCGTGCGTGTGCAGCTCGATGGTCAGCACACTGGCCGAGCCGCCACCCTGGTTTTCCTGCTTTTCCTCGTGCAGGCGGACGCCGCGCTCGGCGGCCACTGTCGCCGCATTGATGCGGTTCACATTCTCCGAGCCCTGAAGCAGCCCGTTGATGGCTGCGTTACGCACCAGGTCGGTCTTGGCCTCGGCCAGCTTGCCGCCATAGATCAGGTGGATGGTCTCGATGCTGCTCTGGCCCGCCTGCGACAGGAACGATCCCAGCCGCTCGGCCAATTCGATGTATGGCGCCAGCACCACGTACTCTTCGTGGCTCAGCGAGGGCATATTCACGGCATTCTGCACCACGCCCAGCTTCAGATAGTCGCGCACCTGCCGCGCAATCTGCACGCCCACGGCCTCTTGCGCCTCGGCCGTCGAGCCGGCGATGTGCGGCGTCAGAATCACGTTGTCCAGCGCTGCGTAAGGCGAATCCTGGGGCGGCTCGGAGGCGTACACGTCCAGCGCCGCGCCGGCTACCTGGCCGCTCTTGAGCGCCTCGACCAGCGCCACGTCGTCAATCAACTGGCCGCGCGCGCAGTTGATCAGGCGCACGCCCTTCTTCATCGCCGCCAGCGTTTTGGCGTTGATGACGCCGGTTGTCTGCGGCGTCAGGCCGACATGCAGCGTGATGTAGTCCGAGCTGGCAAACAGCTCTTCCTGCGTCACCAGCTTGATGCCGTTCTCGCGGGCCACGGCGGCGGAAACAAACGGGTCGCTGCCGACAACCTCCATCGACAGGCCCCTGGCGCGCTTGGCCACTTCCAGGCCGATACGCCCCAGTCCCAGAATGCCCAGCGTTTTGTCGCGTAGTTCCGTGCCTTGCAGAGTCTTCTTTTCCCACTTGCCGGCGTGCATCGACGCATTGGCCGCGGGAATCTTGCGCGCCATGGTCAGCATCTGCGCAATGGCCAGTTCGGCCACGGCCACGGAATTTGCGCCCGGCGTATTCATCACCACAATGCCCCGCCGCGTGGCTGCCGCCGAGTCAATATTGTCCACGCCGACGCCCGCCCGGCCAATCACGCGCAGCTTTGGCGCATGGCTCATCAGCGCATCATCGACCTTCACCGCGCTGCGCACCACCAGCGCATCGGCGTTGCCCAGGGCCGCCGGCAATCCGTCCGGCAACTGGTCGTGGGTCAGAACGTCCCATCCCGGTTCGGCCGCGAACACGGCGAGCGTTGCCGGAGAAACCTTTTCCGCCAAAACAATCTTCATCGCGTCTCCCTTGTCCTTGCGTGCAGCTTCATACTCGTCAAAGCGGATGCCGTGCTGTTGGCACAGAATCTCGAACATCCGCGCAACCGCCGCGTGCGGCTTGCCCTCGCCCCGTTCATATTTGGCCAGCGAGTTGGGATGAACCCCCAGCCGCTTGGCCATCTCGTATTGATAGAGGCCGAGCTGCTTGCGTGCAATCAGCAGCTTCTCCCCAAAACTCAGTTCAGCCATGAATTTCAGCTCTCAGATGACAGTGAATAGTGGTCAGTGGACAGTGGTCAGTGAAACTCCAGGAACTGTTCACTGCTCACTGAACACTGCTAGGCCGGGTGCCCCATCCATGACGCGTTTTTTGCGTCATGGGTGGGGCACCACGATCCACTGCTACGCCTTCGTTGCGTCCGCGTAAACTTGCTGCGCCGCCGCCACGGCCGAGCCGTAAACCACCGGCAGACCCAGCGTATCCTTGGCGATGTGTTCGATCGCGCCCAGGAAGGCCACCGTGTCCAGGTAGTCGAAGAAGCCCAGATGCGCCACGCGGAAGATTTTGCCCTTCATCGTGCCCTGTCCGTTGGCGACCGTCAGGCTGAAGCGCGTTTTCAGCGCCTTGACCACGTCGCTCGAATCCAGTCCTTCCGGCACAGCCACCGCAGTGGCCGACGAGGCGGGCGAGGTGGGCGCAAAGAGCGTGAAGCCCAACGCCACCAGCCCGGCGCGGGTCGCCTTGGCGTTCGTCTGCGCGTTGTGGATCAGCGCAATGCGGCCCTTTTCCAAGTCACCGCCGGCTTGCGCGGCAATGTAGTCCAGCGCCGCGCCGAGGCCCGCCACCAGCGAGACCGCCGGCGTATACGAGGTTTCGCCCTTGGCCTGGCTCTTGCGCTCCTTGCGCAGGTCAAAGTAGTAGCGCGGATTCTTGGACGTATCCATCGCCTTCCACGCCTTTTCGCTCACGCTCAGGTAGGCCATTCCAGGCGACATCATCAGCGCCTTCTGCGAGCCGCCGATCAGAATGTCGATGCCCCAGCCGTCCACGTCGAAGGTCGTCGTGCCCAGGCCGGTAATGCCGTCCACAACCAGCAGCGTCGCCGTGCCCTTCAGCAGCTCGGCCACCGCTTTCACGTCGTGGTTGACGGCCGTGGAAGTCTCCGAGGCCTGCATATAGACGGCCTTGTGATCCGGCCGCAGAGCCTTCTTCACCTCGGCCAGATCAAAGGTCTGCCCGTAGGGCGCCGACACCACATCCACCTGGCAGCCGAAGGTCTTGGCCAGGTCCACCCAGCGCTCGCCGAATTTGCCGGCCGAAAGCACTAGCACCCGATCTCCCGGCGAAGTCAGATTGGAAACCGAAGCCTCCATCGCTCCCGTGCCCGAACTGGTCAGCAGCAGCACATCGTTCTGCGTGCCGATGAAGGTCTTCAACTGCCCCGCGACCTTCAGGAACAATGCGCGAAACTCCGGCGTGCGGTGATGAATGTCCGCCGCCGCCATGGCAAACTGGGCCGCCGGCAACAGCGGCGTCGGCCCGGGTGTAAACAAACGCGTCTTGCTAATCATCGTTTTCTCCTCATTTTCTGTCGGGGCCTGAATTTCGAGCCTGAAGCCGAAAGTTGACTGGGTTCAGCATCCCGGCGGCGGTTCCCCCAATCACATAATACACACAAATGTGGATTTTATGAGTTTTGTGAATTTCTTTTTGGCGTAAATTATTCGGGAATCGGAAGATTGATCCGCCTCGCAAAAAATACCGATCACTCCGGAAATGCCCTTGATGGTATATCACCTGTAGGGTATATTTGAAAGATGGTTTGGGAAGTTGAAGTCAGCGATGAGTTCATTAACTGGTATGACTCTCTGAACGAGCAAGAGGGGGTGAGCGTGGACTCCGCCATCGATATGCTGGAAGCCTACGGTCCCGCTCTAGGACGGCCTTACGCGGACACGCTGAACGGATCTTCTTATCCAAATCTGAAGGAATTGCGGGTTCAGCACTCCGGGCGGCCTTTCCGCATCCTTTTTGCCTTCGATCCGCGCCGGAACGCTTATCTGATCCTGGGCGGTGATAAGACAGGAGACAAGATTTGGTACGCCGACGCCATCCGTCGCGCGGAATCAATTTATGCTCAGCATCTCAAAGAGATCGGAGAGTGAAATCATGGCCACAAAATGGAGAGATATTCGTAGAGCACATCCGCCCGAGGTGGAAGCAGAGATTCAGCGGCGCATCAAAGAGGCCGCGGGAGTGATGACCCTTTATCAGCTTCGGGAGGCGCGGAAGCTGACGCAGGTCAATCTCGCAAAGGTTCTGGAAGTGAATCAGGGCGCTGTGTCAAGGATGGAGAAGCGCACGGATATGTACCTTTCGACACTGCGGAGCTACATTCAAGCAATGGGCGGGCAACTCCAGGTCAAGGCCATCTTCCCCGAGGGTGAGGTCGAAATTGAGCAGTTTGAGAAGCTGCCAGAGTCCCGGCAGGATTCCGCAGCCACAACGCAGCCATAACGGTGCACCGAGCCGCGCGAACAGGCTAAGCGGCGCAGAGGATGAAAACCACGAACTATCATAAGATCATCACGTTAGAAAGGAATTTATGACCGAAGCAGGCGCACTTGAAGTTCTTGTCACGCAACAGATGATCCTCGCCATGAAGGCCCACGACGCCGAGCGCACCGGCACGCTGCGCCTGATCAAGAGTACGCTGAAGAGCATCGCCATCGAGAAGCGCGACATCCTGACCCCGGTCGAGGAGCAGAAGGCTTTGGCCAGCATGGTCAAGCAGCGCCGCGACTCAATCGAGCTTTACAACCAGGGCAACCGTCCGGAGCTGGCCGCCAAGGAAGCCGCCGAGATTGTCGTCATTGAGGAGTTTCAGCCCAAGGCGCTGGACGAAGCCAGCCTCCAGGCGCTGGTGGCCGAGGCCGTTGCAGAAGTTGCCGCCGCCACCGGCCAGGCCCTCACGCCCAAACAGATGGGGCCGGTCATCAAGGCTGTCCAGGCCAAGCTCCAGGCCAAAAGCCTCCGCGCCGAGGGCCGCGCCATCAGCGAACTGGTGAAAAAGGCGCTGGCGGGCTAAAGGCCGCGCCCGTGTGAATTCCTAATCCCCGGTCTCAGAATCGAGACCGGGGGCATCCGCAGTATCTGTTCCCTATTCCCTATCTTTAGTACACTTCCGGCGGCCCATCGGGCGGGGTCAGGTGCTTCAGCAGGCCGAGTTCGCCGGCCAGCCGCTCCAACTGGGCGCGGGTGGCGGCCGTTGGAGGAACCAGCGGCAGGCGAACCTGGTCGGTGCAAAGCCCCATTAGCGCCAGAATCGTCTTTACCGGCGCGGGATTCGACTCCCAGAAATTGGCCGAGAAGAGGCGGCTCCAGCGGCGTTCCAGCTCGCGGGCCTCGGCCCAATTGTTGTTCAGCGCGGCGTGAATCATGCGGCTGACCTCGGCCGGAGCCTCGTTTGAGGCCACGCTGATCAGCCCCTGCGCGCCCACGCCGATGGAGGCCAGCGCCAGGTTGTCGTCGCCGCTGAAAATCTTGAAGCCGTGGGGCAGCAGGTGGACCAACTGCGCGATCTGCGGCAGCTTGCCGCTGGCTTCCTTCACGGCTTGAATGTTGGGGGCGGCCTCGGCCAGGCGCAGAACAGTCTCCGGGTCAAGGTTCACCGCGGTCCGGCCCGGCACGTTGTAGACCACGACGGGCAGCGGGTCCACGGCTTTGGCCAGCGCCAGAAAGTGCTGGAACTGGCCCTCCTGGGAGGGCTTGTTGTAGTAGGGATTGGCGGAGAGCACGGCGTCCACGCCGTGAATCAGCTTGAGGCGGCTGGCCCGGCGCAGAAGCTCCTTGGTCGAATTGTGGGTGCATCCGGCCCAGACCGGCACGCGCCCGGCGGCGGCCTCGACCACGGTGCTAATCGTCAGCAGCCACTCGTCCTCGTCCAGAGTAGCCGCCTCGCCGGTCGATCCGCAGACCACCAGAAAGTCGATTCCCGACTCGATCTGCCAGTTGACCAGCGCCTTCAGCGCCGCTTCATCGACCGCTCCATCCGCCCGAAAGGGCGTCACGATAGCTGTGCCGCAACCCGTAGTTTCCATAACAAGAGAATATACCGCGGCGGCAGCCAGCGAAACCGGATTATTGCGGCGAAATGTTCGCACGTTGACGCAGAAACAAGGGTATATCCCGCGCGCCCTGAGTTAGGCGGCAATCTCGACTCGTTTACCTGAAGCACGATCAACAATCATATATGCGCCTATCCGCAAGAAAAGAATAGCGCTCATATCCAGCGCCGAAACCACAACCGCGCGGAAGTCCCGCTCTCAGTTCCGGCGCTTGAAACCGAATCTCTCCGCATAAAGTGAGATCAGCAGCCGCGCATAATCCCAGCCCACTTTGAAGTTGGCCTTGCTGGCGCCCTGCGCGCGCAGGCCAAAATTGAGCGGAACCTCTTTGACCGAGTGGATGCGGGCGCGCACCAGTATCTCCAGTAGCAGTTTGAAGCCCGCGGGCTGAAATTGCAAGCCGTCGATGCACTCGCGGCGCACCAGAAAGAAGCCCGTCATCGGGTCTTTGGCGCGCATCCCCTGCCGTTGAATGGGCCAAGTGGCCCAGACGGCGGCCGAGGAAAGAAACTTGCGGACCGGATTCCACTTGCCCAACTGGCCACCCTCAACGTAGCGGCTGCCGATCACCAGATCATTGCCGTCGAGAATCGCGGCCAGCAGTGCGGGCAGCAGCTCCGGCGGATGTTGCAGGTCGGCGTCCATCACGCCCAGAATCGACGCGTCGGTGTGATGCCAGCCGTAGAGAACGGCGCCTGACAAGCCGCGCTCGCCCTTGCGCACCAGCAGGCGCACGCGCGAATCCTCGCTATGGAGGCCGGAGACAATCTCCTCGGTGCCGTCGCGGCTGTCGTCATCGACAACCAGAATCTCGTAGGCGATTCCCACCGGATCGAGTATCGCACGCACGTGACCGAGCAGGCCGGGAAGATTTTCCGCCTCGCGCAGCGTGGGAATAATCAGCGCCAACTTTTCCGCCGCGCGCGTTTCCGTGCCGGCTTGCGGCTGGGAAGGCCTTTCCGCCCCCTCTTCCGGCGTGTAGGATGAGCCAATCGTTGTTTTGGACATACTGCGATAAAGTATACGGCGTTGAATGGAGATCAGGCATGATTTTTCGATCAACAGAGCTGCTTGCAAATTGCCTTCCGTGTAAAATTATTCGCATTCTTTCAGTGGATCAAGCGCAAAATTCATACCCCCTGGAAGTTGTAGGGGGGGGGAAGAGAGCCTTTTGGTCGATGCAGGCGGGAGCGCACTCTCCACTTATTCCATTGTGCGCTGCTGATTGGAAATGATTGGCAAACCCATAAGGAATTTTGCAAGAGGCTAAACAATCTGCTTCGCTTGCTTTTTGCGCCGCATTTCTCTCAGAATGTATGATGATTCCAGTTTATTTGATCCTAGAAAAGGGGTAGTTTTGTCTTCGGTTTTCCGCCGTTCCTTCAGCAAAGTATCTGTCGTGACGTGGATGGTGCTGGTTGCACTGGCCATTCGTCTGGCGGTCGTCCCTTTTGTCTATGACGAGTGGATGGAGCCTTACTTCGTTTCTCATTGGGAGCAGGGCAATGTCTCGCGGGCGCTGCTGGCCGGCCACGGCTTCGGCAGTCCTTTCCTCTCCAATCAGCCTTCGGCGATCATGCCTCCGGTTTATCCGCTGATCGTGGCCGCAATCTTCAAAGTCTTCGGGATTCACACCACGGCGTCGATTCTGGCCGCGCTCAGCCTCAACTGCCTGTTCTCAGCGCTGGCCACGATTCCGGTCTTCCTGATGGCGCGGCGCAGCTTCGGGAATCGCGTGGCCCTGTGGGCGGGCTGGGCGTGGGCTTTTTCTCCCTACGGCATTTACTTTTCGGCGGAGTGGGCCTGGTCCACGCATCTGTTGCTCTTGTGCCTCTGCTGGATGCTCTACCTGGCGCAGGACTTGGAGCGTTCGCCAAAATTGGCGCTTTGGGCCGGCTTTGGCCTACTGGCGGGCTTTGCGGGGCTTACCGAGCCTTCAATTCTGATTCTCGTTCCCTTCCTGCTGGCCTTGGCGGCCTGGCGGCTGGCCAGCGTCGGCAAACGCTGGTTCCTGCCGGGTCTGGTGGCCTCGCTCACGCTGGCCGCCGCTCTTTCGCCCTGGATGATCCGCAATGCCGTGGTCTTCCACCGCTTTATTCCCATGCGCGACAGCATGGGCCTGGAGCTGTGGCTGGGCAACAACGGCTACTCGCGCCACTGGATCAACGCCGACCATCATCCCAACCACGACCCCAAGGAACTGGCTGCCTACAATGCGGGTGAGCTGCCCTACATGGCGCATAAGGCGCAGCAGGCGCGCGATTATATTCACGCCCATCCCAGTTGGTATGCCTGGATGTGCGCGCGCCGCGCCCTCTATCTCTGGACCGGCTACTGGAGCTTTGACCGCAGCTATCTGGCCGAGGAGCCGCTGGATCCACCCAACGTAGCGGTTGCCAGCACGCTTACGCTGCTAGGACTCCTGGGAATCATTCTGGCCTGGAAACAGCATCGCTTCGAGGCGATCCGCTATGGCGGTGTTCTCTTCCTGTTTCCACTGATGTATTACTTTACCCACCCGCAGGCCTACCATATGCGGCCCCTTGATCCGCTGATTGTGATCCTGGGCTGCTACGCGATTGTCAGCTGGCGTGAGCTGGCGAAGGCGCGGACTGCACGGCGGAGGATAGCCGAGTCAGCCGTTGCCAGATAGTTCTCCACGGCGGCGGACTGAGCAATGAGCAGATTCGATTGCAACCATATCGGCGCAAAACGCCGTGTTCGTTGTCACACTCTTCATTAGCATAGTAAAATAGCTCAATATCGCTGGCGGCATATTGAGCTAGAGTACACGGGGTATATGCGGTTAAGACACTGCTTTTGGGTCAACATTCTGCTGACTCTATTTTTTACGATGCTCGGCTTGGCCGTGATGGGCTACCATCCTGGCGCCGAAGACGACGGAATCTACCTCGCCGCGATCAAAAGCGACCTGAATCCATCGCTTTACCCCCGCGACGCCGATTTTTTCCGCCTTCAATTGCAAGCCACCTTTTTCGACAAATGGGTTGCGGCTTTTGTTCATTGGACCGGAATTCCAGTTGCAATTACGGAGTTTTTCTTACAGTTTGCGACGATCGTGCTGATTGTCTTCAGTTGCTGGCTGATTGCTCGCCGGCTGTTCAAAGAGACGCGGGCGCAATGGGCCGGCGTGGCGATGGTGACCGCCATGTTCACGCTGCCGGTGGCCGGAACCGCGCTCTACCTGGTGGATCAGCATCTGCACCCGCGCAATATGGCTACCGCCCTTATCCTGCTGGCGGTTTCGCGCGTGCTGGCAAGGCGAAAATGGCCGGCGATTCCGCTGCTTCTGCTGGCCTTCCTGCTGCATCCGATCATGGGCGCGATGGGCATCTCCTTCTGCTTCTTCCTCGTGCTGGCGCTCTCGGAGCCGCTGCACGTCTGGGTGCATTCCTGGAATAACGTGGAAGCCGGCGCGGTGGCTGCATTTGTTCCACTGGGCTGGATCTTCGAGCGGCCCACTCCGCTTTGGAGGGAGGCGCTGAATACCCGTACCTGCTTCTTCCTTGATCGATGGGCCTGGTATGAGTGGCTGGGCGCGGTGGCGCCGCTCTTCCTTTTCTGGCTGCTCTGGCGCTTCGCCAAAAAACAGGGCGAGACGCGGCTGGCGCGCTTTGCGCTGGCGGTCTTCCTCTACGGGGTCTTCCAACTGGCGGTGGCCATTCTCATGCTGACTCCCGCGGCGCTGATCCGTCTGCTGCCGTTGCAGCCGATGCGCTTTCTGCAGCTCGTCTACGTCTTCATGACGCTGATTGGCGGCTGCCTGCTGGGCAAATACCTGCTGAAGTCCAGCGTTTGGCGCTGGGCGGTCTTTTTGGTGGTTTTCAATGGCGGTATGTTTGTCTCGCAGCAGGAACTGTTCGCCTCCAGCGAGCATCTGGAATTGCCCGGGCGGAGTTCCGCCAACTCCTGGCTGCAAGCCTTCGCGTGGGTCCGCCAGAACACGCCCATAGACGCCTATTTTGCCCTTGATCCCAGGTACATGGCCGCGCCCGGCGAGGATTATCACAGCTTTCGCGCGCTGGCCGAGCGCAGCCAGTTGGCCGACTACATCAAGGACACGGCGGTGGTGACGCAGGTTCCGGAGCTGGGCGAGGCATGGTCGCGGCAGGTGAAAGCCGAGAAAGGCTGGAGCCGCTTCCAGCTTGCCGACTTCGAGCGCCTCAAAACAGAATTTGGCGTGGACTGGGTGTTGGTCTCCTATCCCCAGACTGCTGGGCTGAATTGCCAGTGGCACAACGCCACCCTCACGGTCTGTCGCATCCCATAAAAGGCCGAGATAAGATTTCCAGCCAGCGCGGTCGCGTGCGCGGCGGATGTGTGTGTTCAGAGCGGGACTCTGCCGCTACAATAGCTGTATCAATGCCATTTGCTGGATCAGTGGCCTGCGTTGAGTGACTGCTAGCCAAAATGCAGTAATTCTAGGTTCCTGATCGCAGTTATCTGTTCACTTCTTTCCGGCTGGGGGCCGGATCATGCTGAATCTGACTAATCGGCTGATTCTCGGCTGTACGCTGCTGGCCGGCCTGACCGCGTGGCTGGTCGTTGCCACGCACGGTGCGCTGGCGGCGGCAGGGCAGTCGCGGCTGGCGTATGCGATTTTGGCGGCGGCAGTGCTGGTTGCGGCGGGAACCGTCTACTCTGTGCTACGGCCCATCGGTATGCTGGCGCGCGACGCTCGCCGCATCGCCCAGGGCAACCTGGAGCACCGCGTCGAGTGGAGCAGCCACGATAAGTTCGGTGTGATTGCCGACCAGTTGAACCGCATCGCCGTCCGTATGCGTGAGCTGCACGACTCGGAAGCCGGTCGCCGCCAGATGGAGTTTCAACTCTCCGACGCCGTGCTGCAATCGATCTTCGAGCCGATTATCGTGACCGACGGCAAGGGACACTTGTTGAAACTGAACCAGGCCGCGTCGGAACTGATGGGCGAGGCCGCCAGCGACCGCATGGCGCTGACCAACACCCCCGGCGGCGACAAGATTCTGAGCGCCATTCGCGCCGCCGTCTCAATGCAGAAAGCGGTGGCTGCCGAGGATGAGGCGGCGCTGCTGCCGATGCGGATCGGCACGAGGGAACGCAGCTACCGCCTGCGCGCCACGCCCATGCGCGACGCCGAAGGGCGGCTGCTGGGCGCCGTGACCACCCTCGAAGACGTGACCACGCTGCAGAATACCGACCGCTTCAAGACGCAGTTCATCAGCGTGGCCAGCCGCAAGCTGCGCACTCCGCTGCTGGAGCTGCGCCGCGGCCTTTATGCGCTGGGCCAGGGCTTTGGCGGCGAGTTGCGCCCCTTGCAGGCCGAACTGGTGGCCGCGGCCGGCGCTGAATCGGAAAAGTTGGACGATCTGATGGGCGACCTGTTCGACGTAGCCGAACTGGATGCTGGCAAGCGCCAGTTCCAGCTTGAACGGCTGCGCCCGTTGCAGGTTCTGAACGAGGCGCGCGACCGCTTCTGCGACGAAGCCGCCGAGAAGCACATTCGCGTCGAGGTCAACGCCTACGCCGATCTTTCGTTTGTGCAGGCCGACCGGCGCGCGCTGCGTTCCATCCTGGAAAACCTGCTTTCCAACGCGATTCGCTACACGCCACCGGAAGGCGAGATTCTGCTGGCCGCCGAGGAGATCAAGACCTTTGTGCAGTTCACGGTGCGCGATACGGGCCGCGGCATCGAGGCCGACCGGCTGGGCAGCATCTTTGACCGCTTCAGCGCGTTTTCCGAGCAGGGCTCCGGCCTGGGGTTGGCCCTGGCCCGCCGGCTGGTCGAGCAATTGGGCGGCCAGATTGCCGTCGAGAGCCGCCTGGGCCACGGAAGCACCTTCCGTTTTACCATTCCCGTGGCGGCCGTGGCTGAAGTCCGTCATACCGTCGAGGTGGGCTGAGCCATGGCAGAGATCAAACTGGAACACCAAGAGGAGCCCGCCAGACTCCGTGTATACATCGGCGCGGCGCCGGGGGTCGGCAAAACCTACGATATGCTCAGCGATGCCTACCGGATGAAGCATCAGCAGAGCGTGGATGTTGTCATCGGCCTGGTGGATTCACACGGACGCAAGGAGACCGAAGACCGTATACGCGACCTGGAGATCATTCCCGAACGCGTGATCCCCTACCGCGGAGTCAACCTGAAAGAGATGGATCTGGACGCCATTCTGGCGCGCCATCCGAACACCGTCGTGGTCGACGAGCTGGCTCACACCAATGTGCCTGGATGCCGGAATCGCAAGCGCTACGAAGATGTGCTGGAACTGCTGGAAGCCGGCATCAACGTGATGACCGCGGTCAACATCCAGCACCTTGAAACGCTGAATGACGCCGTCAACCGCTCGGCCAACACCGTCATACGTGAGACCGTCCCGGACAACTTCCTCAAGCGCGCCAACGAAGTGGTGAATGTGGATGTGACCGTCGACGAACTGCGCTCCCGCCTGCGTCAGGGCAAGATCTATGCCGCGGAAAAGGTGGAGCAGTCGCTGGCCAATTTCTTCCGCAAGGGCAATCTGAATATGCTGCGCGAGCTGTCGTTGCGCACCACCGCCGAGCAGGTGGGCAACCAGGCCTCGGAGTACCGCCGCCATCAGGGGCTGGAGCAGGCGCCGATTCCGGAGAAGGTGATGGTTTGCCTCAGCGCGCGGCCCGGCAGCGAGCGGCTTTTGCGTGTGGGCGCGCGCATCGCAGGACGGCTGGCCAGCAACTGGTACGCTGTCTACGTCACCCGGCCTGACGACGACAAGGGCCACGGCGATCCCGAGGCCTACCACCGCATGGAGGAATACGAACGCATGGCCCGCGATCTGGGCGCGCAGGTGGTCTCGCTCACCGACCGCCGCGTCGCCGACGCGCTGATTCGCTTTGCTCAGCAGGAAAGCATCTCGCACGTGATCTTTGGCCAGTCAATCCGCTCACGCTGGGACTTCCTCATACGCGGTTCGATTCTCAATCGCTTTCTCTCCGAGGTCCGCGATGCGACCGTGCAGGTGGTCCCCATGTCTCAGCCGTCGCGCCGCGCCTGAGGCCGATCCGCCAGAGCGAAACCAGCGTAGGTGTGCCCTGGCGAGTTCAGTGGCGGGTCGCCGCTCCCTTTTGGTCGCGTCGACTTGAGGGTTGCGGTTTCGGGGTACAGTAACTCTGGTTTCGCTCTAGCCGGAAGAAGCGCTTCGCCCTGGCCACATCCTTGAAGATTTGCGCCTTCAGCGCCTCTGGCGAGGGCCACTCGGCTTCGCCGCGCAGGCGCAGCAGAAACTCCAGCTCAATCGGCGTTTCCTTGTCTATATCCAATGGCTCGAAGTCCAGAATGTACGACTCGACGGCAAAGGACGCCGCGCCGAAGGTGGGCCGGTTGCCGGCGTTAGTCACCGCCTGAAAGCTGCGCCCAGCCACCTTCAGCCGCGTGACGTAAACCCCAAAGGCGGGCAGCAGGCCGTCGTAAGCCGCCAGGTTGACCGTGGGCACCAGCAGCCGCGTGCCGATGCCGCGCCCGCGCGCCTGGGTGGAACGCACCTGAAACGGCCGGCCCAGCATCCAGCGCGCGCGGGTCACATCGCCCGCCGCCACCAGCGCGCGGATGGCCGAACTGGAAACCTCCAGCCCGCGCACGCGCACGGCTGGATGCACATGAAGGTCAAAGCCGAACTCCGCGCCCAGCGCCTGAAGCTCCTTGATGCCCGCCTCGGCGCGATGGCCGAAGCGAAAGCTGCCGCCCTCGTGAAGGCTGCGCACGCTGAGCGCATCGGCCAGAATGCGGCGCGTAAACTCCCGCGCCGGCAGCAGCGCCAGCTCCGCGTCGAAGGGCAGCGCCAGAACCGCGTCCAGGCCGGTAAAGCTGAGCAGGCGCAGGCGTTCGTCAATCGGCGTAAGCAGCCGCGAGGTCTCGCCGGGGTGCAGAAATTGCTCCGGATGCGGGTCGAAGGTGATCGCAACCGCTCGCGCGCCCCGCTCATGCGCCTCGCGGACCACGGCCGAGAGAATCTGCTGGTGGCCCAGATGCACGCCGTCGAAGTTGCCAATGGCGGCCACGCTCGGGCCAAAGCCCGCCGGAATCTCCGCCACCGAGCGGAAGATGGAAATCACGCGGCCTCCGCTGTCGGGCTCGCCGTTCCCAGATCCACCGGAATGCTCAGGCCGTCGTAAGCCAGGCGAATGCCGTCGGGCAGCGTGCGGTTGGTTTCCTCATGCCCCAGCTCGTGGCTGATGTGAGTGAACCAGGTCTGGCGCGCGCCGATGCGCTGTGCCCATAGAACGGCCTGCTCCAGCGTGGCGTGGGTGGGGTGGGGCTTGTGGCGCAGCGCGGAAAGAATCAGCGTGTCCAGGCCCACGAGCCGCTCGAAGCTCGCTTCGGGAATGCCGCTCACATCGGTCAGATAGGCGGTGCGGCCAAAGCGATAGCCGGCAATCCGCATCTGCCCGTGCATCACCGGCACGCGCAGAAATTCGACGCCGTAAACGAGGACGCGCTCCGCCAGCTCATGCAGCTCGACGCGGGCGCGGAGAGGATAGGTGGCGTGCGGCGAAAAGGTGTAATCGAAGACGCGCGCAATCGTCGCCTTGGCCAGCGGCGTGGCGTAGAGCGGAATGGGGCCGCCCTCGCGGAAGACCGCGAAGCTGAGCGGGCGCAGGTCGTCCAGCCCCATGATGTGGTCGGCGTGGGAGTGGGTATAGAAGACCGCGTCTACGCGCGTAAGGCCATTGCGCAGCGCCTGTTCGCGGAAGTCCGGGCCGGTGTCGATCACCACCACGCGCTCGCGCCCATCCCCGGCCGGTTCGCGCCAGCGCAGCAGCACCGAGGGCCGCAGCCGCCGGTCATGCGTGTCCGTCGAGCGGCATACCGCGCAGTTGCACCCCAGCGTCGGAACCCCGGTCGAGGTTCCCGTCCCCATGAATGTAAGCACACCGTCCATGTCCGTCCCGTAAAGAGAACAGATCGCCTGACCCCTGATCTCTGTTCTTACTGTTTGGCCGGTGGCGGCGGCGTGACGGCGTGAAGGCTGATCATGTTGGTCAGCTCCAGAAAGGCCATGCGCGCCTCATACAGCGCTGTTTGCAATATGTTTTCCTCAGCCGTGGTCAGGTTGCCGCGGGTCTTCTCCGCCAGCACGCCCAACAGGTCGATGGTGGCGCGCGCGCCCATAATGTCAACGCGCGGCTGCTGGCCCTCCGGAGCGCCCGCGCCCATCTGAATCAGCGCGGAGACGTAAAACTGCTGCACCAGGCTTTCAAACGTAATGGGCGGCGGAGCGCCCGCGGCGGGGTTCTGCGCCCGCACCATATCCTCCAGCCGCTCTGCCGAGGCGTCGTAGGCCGCCTTCTGCGCGGTGCTCTCCTGAGCCGTGGGCGCGGGAGGCAGCTTGCCTTCCGCCTCTGGGGCTTCGGGCTGGGATTCGTTGACCACTAGCCGCGGACCGGGCTTCGGCTCTGCCGACGCCGCTGGGGCTTTTTCCTCAGCCTTGGGCGTGGAGGCCTGCTGGTTTTCCTGCTCTTCTTCCGCCTTGATCTTGCGGCGGTCAATTACTTCAAACTTCGGTTTATCGCTCATGTTTTTCAGCTTTCCAATTCGTTCTGCGAACTTGCTTCCAGCTTTGGCGGTGTGGCCAGTGTGCGTGCTTTTCCCGCGGCCGTCCCGGCGGTGTAAGTGAAGGTTTGACTGCGCGCGCCGTTCTCCTCGCGCATCATGCCCAAGGCAAAGATGCGTTTGCCTGAAGAAAGCAGCAGCTCAGCCGCGCTGGTGATTCGTCCCGCCTCCGCTCCGTCTTCCGCCGCCAATGCAGCGCCCGCGGCCGGAACGGGGCCAAAAAGCTCCAGCGGACGCAAATGCCGGCGAACGCTGCCGCGCGAGTGAATGCGCTCCACAATCTCCTGGCCCACGTAGCAGCCCTTGGTGAAACAGAGCGCCCGCGTCTGCGAGGTCTCCTGCGGCAGGTCGCGCTCGGCAATGTCGATGCCATAGACCGGAATGCCTTCCGCGATGCGAAAAGCCTCGATGGAATCCGCGCCCACCGGCGTTGCGCCAGCCTCGGCAAGCGCCTGCCAGAGCGCGGGAATCGCCGCCGCCCGCGTCCACAGCTCGTAATGCGGCGTCAGCGTGCCGTAAGCCCGCGCCACGCGCAGATCTTGCCCGTTCCACGCCGCGTGCGCGCTGGTCAGCGCTTCCGGCAGCGTTGGCAATCCCAGCCGCTTCAGCACGTCGGCGGCCAGCGGGCCAGCCAGCCCCAGCGCCGTCTCACCCGTCAATTCTTCCGCCGCGTTCAGGCTGCTGGGCGTCAGCTCCACATCGTCCATGATGATGAAGCCGTTCAGAGAACTCAGCAGCCGGTCGTACTGGTCGGCTGCAATCTCCAGGCTCAGCGCATCGCCCTCGCGCCAGACGTGCAAGTCGCCCAGAATGCGTCCCTGCGCGCTGAGCACAAAGTTCCATGCGCCGCTGTTTTCGCCGAGGTCGCTTACCGCGTTAGTGACCATGCCGCTAAGCCAGCGGAAGCGGTCTTCGCCGCGCACCGCTACGCGCCGCAGCCAGCCCAGATCGTGAACGGCGGCCCCAAAGGCCAGCGCCGCCGTTTCCCGCGCCGGCGCGTCCAACTTCCGAGGAGTCAAGACGCTGCGATAGGAAGCCCGCTCGGCTTGCGCGAGCAGCGCCGCCAGCGGAGTGGCCAATGCCCTCGCGGACGGTTTCTGGTCCGTGGAGGTGTTCATCGGGATGGCTTGGGGAATGGCGGTTTCAGTCATAAGAAGCGCTTTTTCGCGGTTCAGCACGCGGATTTTCATCGCTAACAATACACAAAACCACATCTTGATTATAGCCTTGAATGAGATGCGGCTGTATCCGGCGCGGGGCCGGAAAGCCGCTGGGAGCGTCGATGAGAGAGCAATTTTGCGCGGTACGGGGGCAAGTGGCGGAAGAAAACCTATTTTCAAGCAAAACGCCTGAACAACATCCCTCGGGGGCTGAACAGGATGCGAAAAAAAGCGGAATTATCGGCAACTTGGCTGAAGACACCACTCAGGGGTTAAAGCCCTCCGTTGATTCTGCGGCACTTACGTACGGGTTAAAGCCCATACCCTTCAGCCGTATGGGGTTTTCCGCGCTTCTCGCCCTGTGCCTTTGGATGGTTCTGTGCCTCGCCGCCGGATTGGCCCCGGCCCAGCAGCACTCCGCCGCCTCCGCACCGGCCAAGACCGAAGCCCGCATCACGCCCGAGCAGCAGCGCCAGCTTTTCTCGCTTGTCGATCAACTGATCCAGTTCTCCTCCGATGAAACCGGCCTGCCCATCAAAAGCCAGGTGAAGCGCCAGATCACCTCCCGCGCCGCCGTCGAAAGCTACGTGAAGGCGAAGTTCGAGGAAGACGAAAGCGCGCGGCGGATGCAGCGCAACGAAATTGTGCTGAAGAAGTTCGGCCTGCTGGACCGCGACTTCGCCCTCAAGCCCTTTCTGTTGGCGCTGCTCAAGGAGCAGGTCGAGGCCTACTACGACGCCAAGGACAAGACCGTCTATCTGCTCGATTGGGTGGATGCCGAGGAGCAGAAGCCGGTGCTGGCCCACGAGCTGACCCACGCCCTGCAGGACCAGCACTCCAACCTGGAAAAATGGGGCAACCAGACCCCCGACGACGTTTCGCTCAACTCCGCCGGGGACGCTGATCACCTGACGCGCGACGAGATGGATACGGCGCGCGAAGCCGTCGTCGAGGGCCAGGCCACGGCCGTGATGATGGACTATATGCTGAAGCCGCTGGGCAAGAGCCTGGTGAAGAATCCGGAGCTTCTGGACTTCATCCAGCAGCAGATGGTTGGCTCGGAAAACTCGCCCGTGCTGGCGCGTGCGCCGCTGCTGCTTTCTGAATCGATGCTGTTTCCCTATCGTGAGGGCCTCAGCTTCGAGCAGGATGTGTGGATGGATCAGGGCAGGGAAGCGGCCTTTGCCGGAACCCTGGACCACCCACCCACTTCGAGCTGGGAGATTCTCAATCCGCGCGAGTATGAAAAGCGGCGCGCGCCCGCCGTTCCTCTGTTGCCCAACATTCATCCGTTGGTGGACCCGCTCTACAAGCCCTACGACATCGGCCAGATGGGCCAGCTCGACCTGCGCATTCTGGCCGAGCTTTTTGGCGGCGAAGGGGCGGCCCGCGACCTGACCCCGGCCTGGGACGGCGGCCTCTACTGGGCTGGCCAGCGGCGCAGCGCAAAGACCGCGCAAGAGCTGGCCAGCACGAATTCCATCGCCCTCTTTTATCTTTCGGCGTGGAAGAACGAAGCTTCCGCGCAGGCCTTCGCTCATCTTTACGCCGAGGAACTGGGGCGCAAATACTCCGGCGTGAAACTCGACCCGGAGGCCGCGGCCAGCCACGACTCCGCGTCGCTTGAACCCATCGCGCAGGAGCAGGTCTACTCCACCAGCGAAGGCCCGGTCGTGATTACCACACGCGGCAAGCTGGTCTTCGTCGCCGAGAGCTTTCCACTCGCGCTGGCCCGCCAGCTCACGGCTCTTATCCTCGACGTGCAGGGCACGGGCGAACTGCGTCTGGCCCAGAGCGCGCAGCCGGGCGCGCCGGTTCTCGATTCCGGAAATCTGCAACCGCTCACCGGCGATCTGGTCCGCTTCCTTTCCAACTGTGGCGTGATGAAGGCAGCAGTCGAGGCGGAAAGCAAAGCCGCGGCAAGGTAACTCACTAACTTCAGCAACTTTCCCAATGTTTCCGGTTTTAATGAAACAGGGATTTCAATCCGGCGTTGAGGAAATGATGATGAAAGCCGCTCTATTGCTATTGGCTTCGGTTCTTGGAAGCGTGTATGCCTTTGGCCAGGATGATGCAGCCGCCATGGCCATGCAGCAGGCGCAACAAGCCAGCCAGCAGGCCATGCAGGCCGCGCAACAAGCCAGCCAGCAGGCTTCTCAAGATATGCAACAGGCGATGCAGAATGCCCAGCAGAACTCCGGGCCGGTGATCGCCATCACGCGCACTCCAAACTTTTCCGTCAAAGCAGGCGAGGTTGCTCCGGGAACCACCGTGCGCATCAAATGCCCGACGCACTACGCGGCCATCTACTACACCACCAATGGCTGGTCGCCGACCACGGCATCCCGACGCTACACGGCTCCCATCCCCATCAATGCCACCATGCAATTGCAGGCCATTGCGGTTGCGCCCAACCTGGCCAACAGCCTGATCGCCCGCGCCAATTACACCGTGGACGGTACCTCCAAGCCCGTGCTGCCGCTCACTCTCTCCGCCGATGGAGCGCTTCCCGCCAAAACTCGCCTTCAGTTGGTCACTAACTCGGCTGTTAGTTCGAAGACCGCCGAGATAGGCGACGCCATCGGCCTGCTGCTTGACCAGGACATCAAAATCGGCGATGCCGTCGTGGTTCCCAAGGGAACGCCCGTCGACGCCACCATCACCCAGGCAGACCCCTCCGGCCATGTGGGCCGGCCCGGCGACATTGCCTTCGAGGTGTATGCTCTGACCGCGCGCGGAATACGGATTCCCTTGCAGGGCGGCGAAACCCTGGAGGGCGCAAGCCATTACGGCACGGTAAAAGGCTTGGCTGGCATTCCAGCTATAGGCGTCTTTGGCCTGCTGGTTCGCGGAGATGAGGCAGAAATCAAGCCCGGCATGACGTTTACCGTCGCCGTTGCCGCGGATACGCAGTTGAAACCGTAAACGTAATTGGCCAGAACTCCGCGGCTACCGCTTCGCGGCGGAATGCTATAGGCTCGTAATGGGTACGGAATCTATGGAAATCACCTGCAACCGCTGTCACCAGACCGTTCAGGCCGAGAACTGCTACTGCCCCACCTGCGGGTTGCCACAACTGGTCTATGAGACCGACGACACGCCGGGGCTGGACTCGCCGGAGATTGCGGAAAAGGCCGTGCGGGATGCCGCCACCCTCGATTGGAAGCCGGCCTTGCGCGCCTCGCTGCTGATGGCGATTCCGGCCGGGCTGCTATCGAGCGAGGCCTCGCCCGCCGGACGCCTGGGGCTGTTCTGGATGGCTTCGGCCGCAGCCTGGGCCGTGGCGATCTATATGCGCGGTCAGAAGCCGGCGTGGATTACCATGGGCGCGGGCGCGCGCATCGGCTTGGTCACTGGCCTGCTGGGCAGTTGGCTGGCCTTTAGTGTCAGCGGCGGCGCCTTGTTGGCGCAGCGATTCTTCTTCCATCAGGCCGCCCAGCTTGACGCGCAGTACGCCAGCGTTTTCGTGGCCCGGTTCCAGCAGACTGCCCAGCAGTCGGTGGCGGGAATGGGGTCGGCGGACGCGGCGCAGGCGCAGGCCATTTATGCCAGTATGCAGTCCTGGATGCTGTCGCCGGAGGGCCATGCGGCCATGTGGGCGGGCTCGATTGCCGTCAGCTCCTTGTTTCTGCTGCTTTTTGCCGTTTGCGGAGGCGCGCTGGGAGCGCGTATGCAGATTCGCCGGCGCCGCCCGGAGGTTTAGCGGCATCTGCGGCCGGCCGGCGGCCGGTTTTTCCACTTTATGAGAACTTGCTCACAGCCCCAAACCCTTCTATCATCCTGCGAGAGGCAGGCGGCGAAAACATCCATGACTGAAGTCGAAAATAAGCCCTTATTGCGCACCAAGAGCCGGTTGATGTCCGCCTCGGAGATCGAGCGCACACTGGTGCGCTTGGCCCACGAGATTGTGGAGAAAAGCAACGGCAGCGAAGACCTGGCGCTGGTTGGCATCAAACGCCGCGGCATTCTGCTGGCCGAGCGGCTGGGCAAGCTGATCTCTGCCATTGAGAAGCGCCCGGTCGATACCGGCGTGCTCGACATTCAGTTCTACCGCGACGACCTCACGACGGTGGAGGCGCGTCCCGTGGTCACGCCGGGTGCCATCGGCTTTGAGATTACTGGCCGCGACGTGGTGCTCTGCGACGACGTGCTCTACACCGGGCGCACCGTCCGCGCCGCGCTGGACGCCCTCTTCGCGCATGGCCGCCCGCGCCGCGTGCAACTGGCCGTGTTGATTGACCGCGGCCACCGCGAGCTGCCCATCGAGGCCACCTACGTGGGCAGGCGCGTGCCCACCAGCCGCCACGAGATTGTTGAAGTCAAGTTCCAGGGCGTCGATAACGACGAGCAGGTTCTGCTGGTCGAGCGCGCCGAGTAAGGAATCACCGCAGGCGGCTTCCGGTTTTTCGCCGGAAGCCGCCTGCGAGAGGCTGAACCAAAATGAGCGTAACCGCAGCTCCAACCCGCCGGCAGTTTCACACTCCGCCTGTCGCGCCCTCGCCGTTTCCGTACAATCCCGGCTCGCTGCTCTCAGTGCAGCACCTGACCCTGGATGAGATCAGCCATATTCTGGCCCGCGCCACGGCGCTGGAGAATCAGGATCCGCTGGAGCGGGCGCGCACGCTGGCCAAGCGCCGCGTCGCGCTGCTCTTTTACGAGTCCTCGACGCGCACGCGCACCAGCTTCGAGCTGGCCGCCAAGAGCCTGGGCGCGGACACTGCGCTGGTTTCCAGCCTTTCTTCGAGCATTGAAAAGGGCGAGTCGCTGAAAGACACCGGCCTGACGCTGCGTGCGCTGGGGGCGGAGGCCATCATTCTGCGCCACAACTCCAGCGGCGCGGCTTGGCTGCTGGAAGAGTCAACCCGCCTGCCGGTGCTGAACGCCGGCGACGGTATGCACGCACATCCCACCCAGGCGCTGCTCGATCTGCGTACGATTCTCGCCCATTTGCGCCCCGGCACGGTCGCCGTCACCGCCGAAACGCTGGCTGGCGTCACGGTCTCTATTACCGGCGACATTCTGCACAGTCGCGTGGCCCGCTCCAATATGCTGCTGCTGCCCCGCCTGGGTGCGCGCGTGATTCTCTGCGGCTCCAAGGAGTTGCTGCCGGAACTGGCCGCGCAGGCTGGGCCGGGCATCACGGTCGAACGCAACTTTGAGGCCGCGCTCAGCCAGTCGCAGGTGGTGATGATGCTGCGCATTCAGGCCGAGCGGCTGGCCGGATTGCAGCTCGATCTGGAAGAGTACAAAGCGGGCTATCAAC
>Ga0224529_1000700_pt1 | contig 23702 bp, 26 predicted proteins | sample CBST50metaG_FD_179893 | JGI IMG/M metagenome (GOLD analysis project Ga0224529, IMG submission 179893) | Peat soil microbial communities from Stordalen Mire, Sweden - C.B.S.T50 | ecosystem: Environmental > Terrestrial > Soil > Wetlands > Peat | place: Sweden: Norrbotten County, Stordalen Mire... | reverse complement strand
CAACGAGCCCTTTCCTAATGCCACGTGACGCGAGTTTTCTACGTGCGCAGCATGACGCCACCGTCGACGGCGATCTGCTGGCCCGTGATGAAGGTATTTTTCATCAGGAAAATGCAGGCTGAGGCAATGAGGTCGCATAGGTCTGCTCAAGCCGACCTCTCGTCACTGTTCCACGGTAAATAAGTACATGGCATCAGTCGAGAGACATTCCTGGCGTCATCGGCGTTTCAGGACTGATTCGTCTACCGTCCGCTATGTCGAGGTGCCTTTCTGACTTCTTAGATCAGCCTTCACTACTGCGCTTGCGAAAGGCAGCTACCTTGTGGCGGTTGCCGCAGGAGGCCATACTGCACCAGCGCCTGTGGTGGGACCTTGTGCGGTCGTAGAACCAGAGCACGCAGGTTTCGCTTTCGCAGCGGCGAATGAGCTCGAAGTCTCCGGTTGCAAGCAAGTCGGCAGCGGCTTCAGCCACGGGCGCCAATGCCTGCTGCGGCGTTTCATGTTCCCAGACCCTGTGCACGGTGCGCGAGCCTTTTTTGCCTTGGCGTAGTTCGAGATGGTTTTTTGCTTCGGCGAGGAACTTGTTGAGTCTCACGAGGCGGAGGGGCTCTCCGGCTTTGCGGCTTTCTACGAGTTGGCGGAGCTCTTCTCGCAGGTTCCTCGCCACAGCTAACAGGCCGGTTCCCTCGAACTTTGTTGGCCAGCCGATGCGGGTGAGTGTGTTCAGTACATCGGCGTCAGTCTGAAGCAGGTCCTGCAACTTTCCTTCGACCATCAGCCTCGTATTAAGGAATTCGAGGACTGGATGGTCGCTTAGCAGTGCTGGCTGGTCCCGGGTTTCGTCACTTGTTTTCATCCGTTCCAGATTTCCTTGAATCGTTTTGTAACCAGTATATATCTTATTTGCAGGTTACAGGATTCTTGCCCCATATGGGTTCGAGACCAAAAGGGAGAACAGTATGACTCGCAGAGATCTCTTTACCAAAGGCGCTACCACTCTCGCCGCAGCGGCCATTCCCGCATCTGCCGCCGGCACGGCGGCAGACCATCCGGACGTTCCAGTGACGTACATTCGCCGCGTGCAGGCCGATGGGGTCAACGTGTTCTATCGCGAGGCCGGCCCGGCAGATGCGCCGGTGATTTTGCTGCTTCATGGGTTCCCCACAAGCTCTTTCCAGTACCGGGAACTGATTCCCCTCCTGGCGGACAAGTATCGGGTCATCGCGCCGGACCTGCCGGGCTTTGGCTTTACTGAGGTTCCGGTTGAACGCGGCTACACGTACAGCTTCGACAATCTTGCAAAGACCGTGGATGCCTTTACGGAGGCGCTTCATTTGAGCAGGTATGCGCTGTATGTATTCGACTACGGCGCGCCGACCGGGTTTCGGCTTGCGATGGCACATCCGGAGCGCGTGACAGCGATCGTTTCGCAAAATGGAAACGCGTATGAGGCAGGGTTGGGTGATGCCTGGGCGCCGATTCAGCAATACTGGCGCGAACCGACCGCGGAGCATCGCGAGGTAGTGCACCAGGCATTGAGTCCGACTGGGATTCGTTCGCAGTACACAGATGGCGTGCCCAACCCGGAGCGCATCGCGCCTGAGGGCTACACGCTGGATGCGGCCATGATTGCGCGCCCCGGAAATATGGACATCCAACTCGATCTGTTTCTGGACTACGCCAACAATGTGAAACTCTATCCGACCTTTCAGGCTTATTTCCGCAAGTGGAAGCCGCCACTGCTGGCGATCTGGGGGCGGTTTGATCCATTCTTTATCCCAGCCGGTGCAGAAGAATTCAAGCGAGATAACCCGAACGCGAAAGTTCAGTTCCTTGACACCGGTCACTTTGCGCTGGAAACGAATGTGCAGGATGTGGCTTCGGCGATGCAGCAGTTTCTGGCGAGCAACAACATCTAAGGCTGCCGACGAAAGTTAGGCACGAAGCCAATCACGTTCCAAGAGGAGTAGCCCGATGAAGATCTATAGAGTGGAAGAGCTTGGTGGAGACTCATTGAAACAGTAGTGCCTGAGCCGGTTGAGGGGCACCCCGGAGTGGGAAACCATGAAGAAGTACATCGTTTGTTCCCTCGTTCTAACAGCCAATTCTGAGGGAGTTGGTTATTGAAATGGTTCGAACCACTGCTGACAGATTCTTCAGGGGTGCAACAGGGACCGTCGTCATCGCCGTGAAAGCCGGACCCGAAATTGCAGCCCCAACGCATCGCTGAGAATCAGAATGCATCGGTAAGAATCCCAGCAATAGCAGCGAACAGCTTATCTGCTCCTCAAGTGATTACGAGACGTCTAATGGCGCTGATCCCGTAAAGAGAGCACCGGTGCTTGCAAACAAGCTGAAAATGCGAGGTCGATGTGAGCAACGCAACCAGGGTAATCAAGAGCCGGTTTGAGATCGAGCAGGATGGGCAGAGCAGCTATCTGGAGTTCGAAACCGACGGCCGTGGCTGGACGACTATCTGGCACGCGGAAGTTGCCAAGGGTCTGCGCGGAAAAGGCATTGGACTCGAGCTTGTCACCACGGCGTTTCAATATGCCAAGAAGAATTCCTTGCGCGTCGATGTGATCTGCCCCCTCGCCAAACACCTCGTAGAAAAGCACTCCGAGTTCGAGCCACTCCTTGGCAGAAAATAGCAAAACAGGCCATCGGGATACTGCCGGTCACTCTTTCCGAACCCTATCGACGCACGACTCACCGGACACCTCTGAGGTACGCTTAAGATGTAAGGTGACCCGAATGGCCGGTACGACCGCTATTGCTTTGACGCCTGAAATCTCCGCAATCAGTGCATTAATTGTCCGTTGGCGCGGTGACCCCGACAGTACATACCAGTCTTGGTTTTTATGGCCTGAACGGATAAAGAACTTCCGTTCGATCAGACGCGGAATTCAGCAAGTCATCGCAGAGATCAAGGCCGATACGTTCGGAGTTGCGTATCGCGGCTCCTCTTTGGAGACGGTCGTTAAGTCAATCGCTGAGCAGCGCCAGATTTTCAAAGGCGCCGACCACCCGTTCCTCTGGAAACCCAAGCTGCGCATTCCCGACATCTATGAGAACCGCAACAATCAACTTACGTTCGGTGATTTCCTTGATACCTGCATGTGCTGCAATACCGAGGCGCATCTCTTATCCGCCGTTCACAAGCTTGATCGGCAGCGGATTAAAGGGCTCGGTCCGGCAGCGGCAAACCTGATGTATTTCCTTCATCCAACGATCATGCCGCCCTTCAATACAGCGATCGTCAACGGCTATAACGCGCTTACCGGGGCAAGGGTGAAACTGGGAAGCTGGAGCGAGTACCTTGCCATGCGCGATGGCATACTCAGAATCGTCGATGAGCACCGCACCCTGCTTTCCAACGACCTTGGAGCGATTGGTGGATTACTCTTCGACATAGGGCAAGGACGCTATGCGCCGCCTCCGTTCGGAGACGACTCCGTCAGGCGAGCCGAATGGATGGCCGATCTGGCAAGAGTGCGCGACCTCAGCGCCAAAGAAAAGAAAGCTTCTGAAGAAGCGCGCGAAAGCGATCGAACACACACCGAAATTCAAGGATGGCTTCGCGATCTTGGGAGAGCACTTGGGTTCGAGGTGTGGATCGCAGCAAATGATCACACGCGCGCATATCTCTCGGGCAAGCTGGCAGACGAGTGCCTCGATCATCTCCCGAACTCAGTGGGAGGAGGCGGCGATGCGGTTGCCATGATCGACGTAATCTGGTTCAACGCGGATGGCTCTCCGGCAGCGGCATTTGAGGTCGAGCACACAACCTCTATTTATTCCGGAATTGTTCGTCTTCTCGATCTCGCACAGGGATCCGAGGTGGGAAGAACGGTTCCGTTGTTCCTTGTGGCGCCGGATAGCCGAGAGGGGGAAGTAAGGGAGCAGCTTCATCGGCCCGCCTTCCGCACTTCTGCCACTGCGCTCTATCTGCGCTATCTTCCGTATGGCGAGTTGGAAAAGCATAGAGAGTCGATTGCCCGTTTCGGGAGTGGCCTGAAACCGATTCAGGCAATCGCAAGAGACCTGTAATAGCTGATACGTCCTGTTCAACTCGGCCGGTGAGTGCAGACGGTGGCTGAGAGTGCCAGTGAGTGCGCGAGCAGGCAGGCTTATAACCTTGCTGCGCGAATCCGCAATGCGTTTGCGATCACGGAGACGGAGCTGAAGCTCATGGCTGCCGCGGCGATCATCGGATTCAGAAGAAGTCCAAATGCCGGAAACAGTACTCCAGCCGCAAGCGGAACACCGACCACGTTGTAGACGAAGGCGAAGAACAGGTTCTGGCGAATGTTGCGCATGGTCGTCAGGCTGAGATGCCGAGCGCGGAGAATGGCCCGCAGATCGCTTTTCAGCAGCGTGATACCACCGGCCTCCATTGCTACGTCGGTGCCCGTTCCCATGGCGATGCCGATGTTGGCCTGTGCGAGCGCTGGAGCATCGTTCACGCCATCTCCGGCCATCGCTACAATCGCGCCTCGTTGCTGATGCGCTTTGACGACTTCGGCTTTCTTCGCCGGCAGCACATCCGCTTCAAACTCGATGCCAAGTTTGCCTGCCACTGCCTGGGCCGTGGTTGCATTGTCACCCGTAACCATGATGATCTTCAGGCCAGCCGCTTTCAACTCGCGGATCGCTTCAGGCGTTGACTCCTTGATGGGATCGGAGACGGCTACGAAGCCCGCGGCCTTGCCATTCCCAGCAACAAGCCTCACCGTCTGCCCTTCTTTGCGTAGAGCATCAGCCCTCGTGAGCAGCGGCTCTGGATCGATGGACAAGGCGCGAAACAACTCGGCGTTTCCTACTGTAATTTGCTTTCCTGAGATCGTTCCCGTCACGCCTTTCCCGGTCACTGAGTTGAAGTCCGCCGTGTCAATCAGCGAGAGTCCGGCTGCTTCAGCTCCCTTTACGATTGCTGCTGCCAGTGGATGTTCGCTGGCACGCTCGAGACTCGCGACAAGAAGCAAGAGTTCGGATTCGCTGATTCCTGACTCCGGAAGAACGGAACTGAGAGCTGGCTTGCCTTCCGTAAGTGTTCCGGTTTTATCAATGATGAGTGTGTCGACCTTGCCAAAGGATTCGAGGGCCTCCGCATTGCGAATCAGAATGCCGGCTCGCGCGCCACGCCTCTGCGATAGTGGTCTGTGATCGCGTTGCGAAGGATGCGATAAAACCACGCCACAGTGCTTTCGTCGTCCCGGATTTCGGAACCATGTTCCATGGCCTTCAAATAAGCCGACTGCAGAATGCCCTGGGCAGTTGCTGCATCTTCCACCCGTGCCTGAGGAAAGCCCAGAAATTTATTCTGATGCGTGACAATGCGTTGCAGAGGGACTGCCTGCTGATCAAGGTCCACACTCTACTCAGATTGACTCATCCCTATCCTCGGCGCTTACGGTGGCGGTTCCCGGCTGCCAACCCCCTTTTTCCCAAAACAAGGGCTTGGCGGGGGCGGGTCTTCATCGTTAGCTTAATGATGTCCGGGCGAGCATAATGACCCATCGAGACCATATTTAACCTTCGCACTCATGCGCCGTTCCAGCTCTGCATACTGGATAGTATGGGTCGGATCAGATGCGCCCGGCATCTTAAAGATTGGTTCACTAGGTTGGTCTAGATTGGAACCTGGCCCCAAGGCACTGAAAGAGGAGCAGACTATGCGTATCTTCATAACTGGAGCAACTGGGTACATCGGCAGTGTGGTTGCTGAAAAGGCAATCCAACAGGGGCACGAGGTCGTTGGGCTGGCACGCAGCCGAGCATCGGAGGAGAAGCTCAAAAAGCTGGGCGTTACGCCATTTCCTGGCGATCTTGAGTCGCTCGATCGGCTCACGCGCGGAGCAGCCGAGGCGGATGCCGTGCTGCATCTCGGTTTTGTTCACGATTTCACGCGGCCCTATGAAGAATTGATTGGCATTGATAAATCAGCAGTGCGCGCCATGGCTCAGGGCATCGCCGGAACCGGCAAGCCGCTCATCACCACTTCGGGAACGGGCGTGACCGAACCGGATGCAAACGGCGCGGAGACTAATGAGGAATCGCCTCTCGATGCCGATCCGGTTTTGAAGCTGCGCGCCGGTGCTGAAGCGGATGCACTGTCTCTTGCGGCCAGTGGAATCCGCGTCAATGTGATTCGACTGGCGCCTTTCGTCTATGGCCGCGGCGGCAGCGTGTTCGTGCCGGTGCTTTTAAAGGTGGCAGCCACTCATGGCTTTGCGCCCTATGTGGGCAGCGGCTCCAACCGCACCAGCTCTGCCAACGTCGATGATGTGGCCCGGCTTTATCTCCTGGCAATGGAGAAGGCTGCACCCGGTGCTATCTTCAATGGCTCAACAGAAACAGATATTCCACTCCGCGACCTGGCAGAAGCCATAGGCGCCGCCGTGGGAGTTCCGGCAAAGAGCGTTTCCCGCTTTGAAGCTGATGCCATCTGCGGCGCATTCATTGCAAGATTCATCGAGGTCGGGAACCGCGCCTCGAGTGCCAAGGCGAGGCACGAACTTGGCTGGCAGCCGCAGTCGGGATTAGGTTTGCTCGAAGATATCGTTAGGGGCTCATATCGGGCTTGATTGCTCCGAGAAGTCATGATCGGAGGATCGGTATTGTTCACAGAGGAGAGCACAGGTCGCTCAGACCGCTGCCCTCGTGTGCCTCGTCCGCTTTGCGCACAGAAGCAGCAGTTCGATCTTCGCGAACTCACTTTTCCTTGGACACAATGCTCCCTGCCGGCGGATTCAGTACGTCCGGCACTCCTTTCGCGCCATAAAACACAGCCAGAAATCGCATCTGCTCGCTTCCAAGATTGAGCCCGCGATGCCACTTTGTGCGCGCCTGCAGAAAGGCCTGGCCAGCCTTGAACGTCAGACGGTGGCCATCTTCAAACTCAACGGTCAGCGTGCCTTCCAGAACATAGATGTATCCCGGAACCGGATGCGTCATCCACTCTGTTTTTCCTCCCGGAGGAATCGTGAGGATCACAGACGACACTTCGGGATTAGGGGTGGAAAGGTAAGTCAACGGCTCGCCGGCGTCGGTCATCGTGTCGCTTGAGACCATTGTCATCGTGGCGCTAACAGGTGCCGGCTGGGGTGGTGGCGTGGCTTGCATCAGCATTGGATCTCCTTAGGGGGGGGGCGTGCATTCCGCATGCCAAGTCATGACATCTCTCGAAAGAGATGCTAGCATACTGATGTGTATACATCAAACACGCTTGATTCGCTTCCCTGCGCCTGCACGACAATCAAGAAGCTTTCGCGGATACTTGCCCGTTCCTATGACGACGCATTGGCCGGCACCGGGATCAATATCACACAGTTCGCTGTCATGCGATGTATCGCGCGTCGAGCTGGCGAGCCTCTTTCCCGTGTCGCCGAGGAGATGGAGATGGATCGGACCTCTTTGTATCGTGCCATCTCTCCCATGATTCGCGACGGCTGGCTCGAGATGGCGGCAGGAACAGACGCCCGCTCACGCTCGGCGAAGGTGACACGCAGGGGAAGGCAGTTGCTCGCGAGAGCAGCAGTCCCATGGAACAATATTCAGGAAAGACTGCTGGGAAGCTTTGGAAAAGATGCCTGGAAAGCGCTGGTCGACGAACTCAACAGACTTGCCGATAGCACTCAAGCGGCGAGCACTCGATAGGAGAACGCATGCAGGTGAGGCAGGCCACGCCTGATGACGTCGATGCGGTGATGGAACTGGTGCGACGCGTAGTTCCACTTATGCGGGCGAGCGGTAACTTCCAATGGGACGAGACTTATCCGAATGCTGCTGTCTTTGCGCGCGATGTGGAGATGGGGCAGTTGTGGCTGGCGGAAATCGATAATCAGATTGCCGGGGTAGCTGCCATCACAACCGATCAGGACCCGGAATACGCCCAGGTGGGATGGGATCTATCGGAGATAGCTGTTGTGGTTCATCGACTGGCAGTCGATCCCGCCTTCCGGGGAAAGGGTGTGGCGGGAGGACTGATGCGACAGGCGGAGATCGTAGCTACTGAGCACGAGATTTGGGTGCTGCGGGTCGATACGAATACTGAGAACGAGGCGACGCAGAAGCTCTTCCCGAAGCTGGGATACCTCTCGGCCGGCGAGATCACGCTCGGCTTTCGCCCTGGCCTGAGATTTCGTTGCTATGAGAAGCGATTGTGCCAACCACGCGGATAGCTTTCGGACCAACTGTCAGCGATGGCCGCCGTGGCCGCCAGGAGGAAACTGTCATGACGACGGAACGTCGCCTACTCGCATTGGCAATAGCCAATAGCTCGATACGTCGGTCGTGCGCTCACCTTTCGCTAACAACTACCCGAGTTCAGGAGTACGAGCATACTCGCGGCAGAACGGCGAGCGTGTGCTGCAATCTCTGAATCCGAGAATTTGCGAAGCCCGTGCAAGACTTCCTCAAAGATTCCTGCGCGAAGCAGTGCTGCAAACGTCAGGGCGGCACCTCGCTTGTCCCGGATCTTCCAACTCTCACCTGAACTCCATCGATTGAGGTAGCCGATGAAGACTTCATACGAACGTTCGACCACTTGCTCGCGGTAGCGCCGCCCAAGTTTTGCAGGCCTTGCGAAGTCATCATCCGGGCAAGCCGTCAGGCTTCACTGTCAAACGAATTCTCGGGAAAGATGATCTCTGGATTACGGAATACACGATCGTCTACCAAGGTCAACCCGCGTATGCGGTGAGCATTATGGAATTCCGCAACGGTAAGGTCGTACACGAGACACAGTATTTCGCGGATCCATTCGAGGCGCCGTCCTGGCGGACCCAATGGGTTCAGCGGATGTAATGTAGCATTCAGGGCTCCGCAGTGCGTGGAACGCGAGCGTCCCATCGCAGTTTCACAAGTGGAACAGGGGCGAAAGCCACTCTGCGTGTTCGGTTTGTTGGGTGGATCAATGCCTTCTGCATCACAGTTGTTGGCGCGACTCGACACGAATGGAGACCTTCGACGCCTTTTGCGCACAGATCTTCCCGTCGACACTGTTAAATTAGCCCGCTATTTGGTTGGCAAAGTGATCGTTCATGACACTGCAAGCGGCAGGCTAAGCGGACGCATTGTCGAAACTGAGGCCTATCCGGTTGGCGACGCGGCTGGACATGCTTTCCGGGGCATGACGCCACGCAATGGCTCCCTTTTCCTTGAGCGAGGACACGCATATGTCTATCTCGTCTACGGCGTGTCGTTTTTATTGAATGTGACAAGCGAGAAGCCTGGAGTTGGCGCAGGAGTCTTGTTAAGGGCTGTTGAGCCTCTTGACGGTATCGAACTCATGGATAGCGCGCTTCGAAAGAAACAGCGGGCAGACATAGGAAGGGGACCGGGACGATTGACTACGGCAATACAGATTGACCTCACACACGATGGATTGGACCTGTGCAGTGCAAGTTCTCCACTTTGGCTAGCTGAGACGCCGCACAAGACTGGTCCGATTGGCAAAAGCGTACGCATCGGTCTGACTCACGGAGCTGACAGCTTATTACGCTTCTATGAATGTGGCAATGAACGCATAAGCGGCCCCAAGACACTACACGGTGATTGACCGATATAGAAATCGTCAATCCAGTTTCGCTATCGTGGCACCTTCGACAGCGTCCCGGGAACCATGAGTACTTCGGTCCTTTCCGAACCGAGCAGTCCGCTTGTGAAGGAATGAGCGAGAGAGGCGGAATTCAACCGCCGACGTTATAGTGTTCTCAAGCAATGTCTTCTAATCTACAGCCACGTTCAACGGGCCTGCCCGACGTCATTTCGACCTCTCTGAACGTAGTCTTCTGTGGAATCAATCCGGGAATGCGATCGGCTGCAGTCGGACTCCACTTCGCGAACCGAAGCAACCGCTTTTGGCGTGTGCTTCACCTCGCAGGTTTTACCGCCAGGCAGCTGGAACCGGAGGAGACACGCCTCTTGCTCGATTATGGCTGCGGAATCACCTCCGCAGTTGCGCGGCCGACGGTCAGCGCATCGGACCTCTGTCGAGCCGACTACATCGCCGCCCGTCCGCTTTTCGAACGCAAAATCGCGAAGTACAGGCCCAGATACCTGGCGTTTCTGGGGAAGCCGGCGTCTTCAGTGTTTCTGAGCCAACCCAATCTCTCGTGGGGATTGCAGCCCACTTCGTTCGGCGGATCTGCGGTCTGGGTATTACCCAATCCGAGCGGCCTGAACTGTGCATTCACCGTCGGCATGTTGACGGACGCATATGGAGAGCTATTCGAGGCCGTGGCCATTCGCGGCTGATGTGCGAAGGCGCTTTGTACTATGCGCTCAGCATCAGCTTCCTGATGACCGGTCTGGATTCACCCAATAACGGTTGTGAGCGGTCCGCTGGTTATCTCCCTACGTGAAAGAGAACCGTACGTTCGCCCGACCTGTCGGCTGCCCGCCTTTCGAGGAGTAATATCCAAGGCCGATTTTGAACCGGCGAACTCTGGGTTATGAGAAGGCTAACTAACTGATTCTAAAATAATATAGAGGCGTAGATGATCCCTAGCCTCTATTAGGAATCAGTGAGATACAGAATCGGCTTCTTATTGTTCCCCCATTTGTTCCCTCGTCTCGACAGCCCCTTCCTACGGGAAGCTTCGTACCAATGGTTTCTTCCACGCTATTTTAGGCTGCTTTTGTTAACCATTGTGTTTTCAAGGCTCTGGTCGCTCCAAAAGCTCCGAAAACGCCTCAGGAACAGAGTTTTGCTCCCTTAATGTTCCCAGATTTGTTTGTTGTTCCCACGTCAATGGACTCTTTAGAATCATCATTTTAGCTGACATCGGAATCGAAGTCATGATTGGTTCGAATCATCGGTTCAGAGCCATCGGAGGTTCAAATCCAGCCCCCGCAAACATCCGAATTCGCTATCGATCCCCTTCAGACGAGTCCTGATCGAGTCCGCGGCCTAAGCCCATAGATTCTCAGGGGTTTATCATTTCAGAGTCGCCAGTCGATGAATTGCCCGGCTTAAAAGATGGTCCGTTGTCGGAGGCTCAACATCAGTGGATACCAGGGAAGCGAAAATACTGCGGCAGAGATGTCTCCGCCGTGGTCTAGTTGTTTCCTATCTGCCCCGACGCAACCGTGCCCAGGGCCGGATGCTGGGGCCTGAATCGCCTTCGCCCGAAGGAGCAGAGTAGTGGATCGACCCGACGAGCATGACATCAATACGCGAGGCGAAGCATACCTTGGCGTGTTCTTTGCGGAGGCTGGCTGGGAGGCGAGCAAGGTAAAAGACTATGGAAGAGACTTCGAGGTCGAGGTTTTTCTAAAGAAAAAGACGATTGGCGTTTTGTTCAATGTCCAGCTTAAGAGCACGGAACAGCCTGCACTTTCCGTTGACGGCGACTTTATTTCGGTCGAGCTCGATATGTCGAGTGCCCGCTATCTGGCCCATGAACTCGAGACGCCGACAATCCTGATCCAAGCAGACGTCACGCAGAAGAGGCTCTTCTGGGCGGCGCCCCAGATCGATAAGTCTCTCTTGAAAACTCTTGAAATGCGGCCCGACGGCAAGACCTGCACGGTCCGGATCTCAACGAAGAACGAGCTTCCGGCGACCAAGGACGAACTGCTGGATACAGTGACAGAATTGTTGACGACGCTGGCCGCGCGGAGATTGACCCGTACCGGCACGCGTGAGTTTGTCGCTGCCACTGCGTCGATCGCCGAAACGACAGACCTTAAGCAGAATCTCCGGGACAAGATAGATTTTCTTGAGATCATGGATGCCCAAAAGCTAACAGAGGCCGGTGAGTTCGACGCTGCCCGTCAGGCGCTCCAGTCGGTCATCGCGTCATCCCAAGCAGGTATCGAACCGAAGTTCTTCGCCGTTCTAATCGAAGAGAAGAACGAGCGCCTCTCCCTGCGCGGGGCAGACCGACATGGGACTCGCCACGTGGATCTGATCCGGTCCACCGCAGACAAGCTCCTCAAGCTGACTCGCGGGGGACCTGGAGCTCTCAAGTACTACGCTCTCGTTGCGCGGGTCGCAGCCGACTTTTACGCGCTGACCCATGAAGATTGGGGCCTTTATCAAAACTGGAAGATCCATAAAACAACGGGCGACCTCTGGTGGCGTGCCGAGCTTCGAGTCATGCGCGCAGAGACAAGCCGTCGTGTTGAGAGAAAGCTAACGCAGTTTTTACGGTTGGTTCGCCTAAGTGAGCGAACCTCTTACCAGTCAGCACTACCTCTTGCTTTTTTGAGGATCGTTGAGGGGGGTGCGACCTTAATCAACCGTCTCGATGATGAAGGTCTGACGGACGCTGCTGCCTCGATCCGCGACGTCATCTTTCGTGTCTGCAAGCTGTCGGCGGCCATCGCGGCAGAGTTTTCGATGCATAACGAGCGCGCGCGCGCCGCGATTTCCGCAGGTATGCTCTCAAGAAATCACCAGGCTGAATGTGTTTTGTGGGCTATGGCCGAAGCCGACCAGATCGCAGATGACGAGATCAGAAGCTGGGCCAAAGAAAGGATCGCGGATCAGCCTGCCACTCTGGGACCGGAGGAGTTGAGCGACGAGCCGATGCCAATGCCCATGGAACAACAGGTCTACGAGAACATGGCATCGGCGATGGGGATTGATCTCTCTGACGCAGAGAATCCTTTCTCGCAGATGGTGAAGACGGGCATCGACGATCTCGATCCGACTCGCGTCCTGCGCAACTGTACCCACATGTTCGTCACTCTCAGCCAGCGTGGGCATAATTTCTTTCATATGGCGCTCGCTCAGCAGTTGCAGTTGCCGACGATGGGAGCAAAGGTAATCCACTGCACGAAGCACAAGTACACCCGCGTCGGCATGTCGTTCGACGAAACCTATGAACTCTTTAAGACCGACTACTGCGACAAATGCCCCGACCGGCAGCCGCGGCCGACCGACTGGCAGTACACGCACGAGTGGCAACAAGGCGAGAATGAGCGGAACAAGGTTTTCATGCGCGGACCGCGCGCGGAGACCCATGAGCGGAAGCTTATCGGCCCTCCCCCTCCGATTCCCATGCCGGGCGAATCCTGCGCGGCGTGCGGTCTTGATTTTGCAGGCTTGCCGCCGTGGTGGTGCGGCTTTTGTCAGACTTGGTTCTGTCAGCGTCAGGACTGTACGGACACGCACCCTAAGCACCCGTTTCCCATGTAAGCAATTGCCCTCGGTGAGGAGTTGGCGGCTGACGTTCTGTTGGTCGATGATGAAGCGGCACGGCTAGAGGCGGAGAGGCGAAAGATCCCTGTGCAGGGACGCTGGGTGTTCTCGATCTTGCTGCCGAACATGGTTTTCTCGCCGATCTACCAGGGACTCTTGAAAAATTGAGAAGAACTAACTTCCGGCCCAGCAAGCGGCTGTTTGATTTTTTCCTGGAGCGCGATGTTCGGCGGAAAGGGCGATAGTCGGCGTGCTCGGCTTAGCCGTGATCACAGCGCTCGGCGGAGGCATCACCCGCGACGTTTTGATTCAGAAAGGCCCACCGCTCGCTTTCCTCGACGTCCGTTACTTGCTGGTTGCTCTCGGCGCAGGCATAGTCGCATTGCTGTTCGGTTTCAGTGCCGGTCCGCATATGTCGCGCTTCATTTGGATTGCGGATGCGGCTTCTCTGGGTCTGTTCTCCGTTGCTGGCGTCAGCCGTGCCCTGAACGCTGGCCTGCCGGTTCTGGCAGCGCTCATTCTCGGCCTCATTACCGCCGTGGGCGGCGGTTCGCTGCGGGACGTGCTGATGGGGCCGACACCACGCGTCTTCGAACGAGGCGAGCCTTATGCCATTGCCGCCTTGCTGGCTGTGCTGGTCTTTCTCGCCGGTGACAGGCTCGGCCTGGACCGCTCGATCTCTACGGCCGCAGAGCTGTCTCTGGGTTGGTGCTCAAACTCTTGGCTGCGCGTTTTCACTGGAAGACGCCAGCTGTGCGCTTCCGCGTGGAGACACCGTAGAGTTCTTACACCACCAGAATGTGTACGGATGCGATCAGAATCGCGATTCAGCTTACAACGGCCACGATCAACCCCCTCACTCACCTCTACAACTAACCCAGGCCAATGGGAGTTCTGCAGCGATGAAAGATTTGCCACTATCGAAGGTTTACCAGTTGCTTGAACCGGGTCCTGTCATTCTGCTGACGACTGCGCACAAAGGCCGCGCCAATGTTATGGCGATGTCGTGGCATATAATGGTCGAATTTGAACCGCCGCTGATTGCCTGTGTCGTCAGCAATGCCGACTATAGCTTTGCCGCATTGCGGGCGACTAAGGAGTGCGTAATCGCGATTCCGGCGCTGGAACTCGCGCCCAAGGTCGTGCAAGTCGGCAACTGTTCAGGCCGGGATGTGGACAAGTTCAAGAGATTCGGTCTGACGCCGGCGCCAGCCGAACGCGTTGCGCCACCGTTGGTGGCTGAATGCTTCGCCAATCTCGAATGCAAGGTGGTCGATACGCGTCTCGTTAGCAAGTTCAACATATTCATTCTTGAAGTGCTCAAAGCCTGGATCGATCCAGCGCAGAAAAATCCGAAGACCATCCACCATCGGGGATACGGCAAGTTTGCTGTGGACGGCGAGATAATCAAGCTGAAATCGAAAAAGCCATAAAGCGCATTGAGAATCCAGGAATGCACTTCAACGCCATAAACTTCGATCAGGATGACAATTATATTGTAAATAAATATAAATAAACGAGATAATTTTTTGATATTATCTGTACGAGTCCTGCACAGCTACGAGGATTCAATGACTTGCGAGAAAAGTCTGCACGGAATCTGCACAGAACCGGGAGGCGGACATGGCGTTTGTCACCGAAAAAGAGGAACTAAAGCCGGGCCTCATTATCTTCCGGCGCGGCGATGTGGAGCATCGCATGTGGTATTGCCGCATGAAGATGCCGAAGGCCGACCGCTACAAAACGGTTTCACTCAAAACCTCGGATAAAGAAGCGGCGCGGGAACGCGCCTTCGATCAAGACGCAGATGTGCGGTTCCGCATCAAGCATGATGTTCCCGTATTCAACCGCCCCTTCCGCGAAGTAGGCAGAGAATATCTGCTGACCCAGGAGGCGCGGGCGCAGCGAGGGGAGATCAGCAAGGCGCGGCCCAAGAAGGTCCGCGCCATCATCGAAGGCGCGTTAGACCGATATGTAGGTTCCACGCAGGTTCACCTTATCGGGGATGAACTTTGGGGCGGCTATCCGGCATGGCGGCGGGTGAACGGCGCGGGGCGCAACAAGCGCAACGGCGTTCGGGAAGTCAGCGACGAGATGGCCCAAGCCTTCGCCGACAACGAAGCCGAGCGCCGCACGAAGGTTCAACACACGCTTGGCATCCGGGTTTTGAAGCCGATTGAGGTCAAACCTTCCGAAGAAAGAACGGTTCCTTTTATCAGTGATTCCACCATCCGCTTTGAGATGTCCATCTTCGGCGCGGTGATGAATTACGCCATCAAGAAGCGTTATGTTCCTGCCAGCCAGCGTTTCGATGAGCGCCCGAAGCTCAAGACGATGAGGCGTGACGAGTTCACGCTGGAGGAATACCGCAAGCTCCACACCGTAGGCCGCAAGTGGATTGCGGAGGCCGATAAGCCGTCAAGCGTCTGGTATCGCACTGTCACCTACAACATGATTCTGATTGCCTGCAATACAGGGATGAGGCCAGCGGAGATGAAGAATCTGCGCTGGCGGGACATTATGCCCGCGAAAGACCGCGAGGGACGAGAGATTATCGTGCTGTTCGTGCAGGGCAAAGGTAAATCCCGCAAGCTGGTTGCGCCTAAGAGTGTTGGAGATTATCTGGAACGCATCCGCGTCATCTCGAAAGCCACGGAGCCGGAGGATAGAGTCTTTACCAACGTCACGGGCAAGCCCGCAAAAACTCTCTATAATTCTCTGATTGCTGACCTATTAAATGAGGCGAATTTGCGCGAAGGTACGCAGGGCGTGCCGCGCTCCACTTATTGCTTCCGGCATACTTATGCCACGCTCCGCTTGCAGGAAGGCGTGGACGTGTATTTCCTTGCCGAGCAGATGGGAACTTCCGTCCACATGATCGAAGAACACTATGGGCATGTGAACACCATCAAGCACGCCGACCGCGTATTGCAGGGCATGGCGGGATGGGAGTTGCCGCATACGGAGCCGGACGTTACCAGGGCCAAAGCATCGAAAGCGGCGGAGACGCACGATAAATCCAAGCGAGGTCAGCACCGCAGGGCAGGATGACCGTGGAACCCTCCCGAAGCCGTCTCTGGCCGGAGCCGTGGCGGAGGCTGGCGCAGGGAGTTCAATATCCAATTCCTCTCTTCGGATATTGGTTTTGATTTGCCGCTGCCCCGCCGGGGCGTTCTTAGCGGCAAATCTCCGAGCACGAGCCGCCGCTGGCGGCTGTTCTTCGTGCGGCGCTGTGTTTGCTTGATGACAGACAATCCGCAGGCATCCCATACTTTCCAGAACCATTTATGAGCGTTTTTTACGGCTTCTCTTTGAAGCATCCCCGGCCTCTTTGAAGGGACGCCCGATTGGTTGTGGCACAAACGCCTCTACCTCGGAACGACGCACCACAATGCGCCCGGCGATTTCACGGGCTGCCAGCCGCTTTCGCTGAATCAGCTTGGCTATCGCCTGCCTCGATACACCGCGCAGCCGAGCCGCTTCTGCCTGGGAAATCCAGTCATCGAGATTATTTTCGTTAGTAATGGTTGACAATGACACCTATTGTTGCTATCTTTCACGCTGAAGTAGTAATGCCAAGCTCTAACTATAGAGCGGGTGCGCGGCTTCGCGTACTCATGCAGCTCCCTTTTGTCTCGAACGAAGACTGTTTTGCGAAGGGGAAACCGAATGAAACGGGAGCGGACCATCAGCCCGGAATTACGGCGCAGGATTGAAGAACGCCGACGCTGCAATGCTCTGGCGGTTGCTCGCCTGCGAACCGAGAAGGGCTGGACGCAAGCAGAGCTGGCGGAGCGAGCCGGGGTTTCCCTTCGATGGCTCAAAGCGTTGGAGTCGAATCAACTCCCCCATGATTACCGGATGCAACACGAAATCCGGGTGGTGATGGCGTTGGGTTTTGGGCTCTACGAGCTTAAAGATTTCTACGGCCTCGTTGACGACATGGTGAACAAGAGTCTAGGCCAGCGTCGGAAGGGCAAGCCATGAGCAAAAAACTCAAGTGGAAACAGCCCGAAGTTTTTATCGAGGAAGCCACCGGCAAACATATCCGACGCCTGGTTGTTCAGGGACCGCCTACTCCAGACTCCAACGATTTCGACATCCTCATTTTCTGTGACGATGACACGCTGATAGTGATTGATCTTTCGGTGCTGTTCCGCTTCGGCGTCAACTACGAAATCACCGTCGATGGAGAACTGCAAACTGCCAAGAAACACCCCAAACGTTTACTCGAAGGCTGGCAGAAAAAATGAGCAAAACACGTAAAAAGGCGATTGAGTTGGAACGGCAAGGCGATGTTGTCTTCGATTATGGAGCCAAGGGAAAAACGGTAGACCATATCCGATTTTCGCGCTCAGATACTCGCACATTGTTTGTTGTGGTGGTCTTCACCGACCGCACAGAATGGGCCGTCACTCTCGATTCCGTTTCAGTGGCAAAGGTCACGGTGTCTGTTCCAGATGGAGGAGAACTTGGAGACCTGGAACCTTTTGCCGAAAGCAGTTACATACGGCTGCCCGATGGCTACAGCCCCTTTCAATGGGAACAGATCGAAACACCTAAAGCACGCAAAGCCCGTAGGCGGTCGGTATAGAAGGTAGGAATGGGGACATTCATGGGAGAAGCGCAGCGTCCGATCACAAATCCGAAGGCATGGGAAACAATTACAGGTTTCACGGCGAACATTAAAGCAGGCGTCGAACGGCTGAATAAACTCGCTAATTATTTCCCTGAGAGCAAGGACCAACTCGCAGCGGTGGCCGCGCGGATCGAGGCCGAATGCAATCAGACGATGGAGTTTCTTCTGGCCGAAGCTCTTACCGGCAGAGGCGACAAGTTGGGTGATTCCGGGGAGAATCGCCCATAAGACACCGGCGGTCATCTCTTCCCAGGTCTGTGCAAAGAGAGCCGCCGGTGTTCACTACTCCAAGGGGTTCTATGAAGAAACGCGACGCGGAATTTATCGCCAAGGCTTCGGCCTTAACGGTCCAACAGTTGGTTTTCCAATTTACGGATGGTATGCAGCGGGCAAATGAGGCGTTATTGGGGCTTGCCAAATTCAAGCAATTTGCACACCAGATACAGTCTCTACATGAGGACGCGGCACAACTGAGAGAGTTTCGCGGTGACATACTCGACTATGTTCTGGAGACGTGGCGAGATGTGGAAACAGATGAGGCGGATGACCTGCGAGCGAAACGAAGAGCGCAGGAACGACGCGAACACGAAGCCGATCTAGCCTCGATAGCGAAGGCCCAAGTCCGATTGAAGTCAGGAATATTCCCACCAATCACCGGACGCCCGAAGACCTCCAAGAGCGCGAAAAGCAAGACAGTTTAACTTCCGAACGTGTAGCTCGTAGCCTGCCCCTTGTCAATAGTCCGGGATATAGGCAGTTCAGATCGTTTCCATTCTTTTCGGGAAGGATGCTGCGCCCTTCCCGCACTGCAACCGCCCATCGTACCGGGCGTTTTCCGCTTCCCCTCCATGCGGGGCCGTTCCTTCCCCGCAACGCCCCTCCCTAAAATCATGCGGAAGTAGACCGAAATTTCTTCTTTTATCCAGTGCCCCCGCTTCATGCGGCTTTATGGCAGAGCCGGTCGGAACCCGTCAAGGGTGTTCGCTGACGCTCCATAAACGCGCACAAGCAGCGCGCCCTTGACTGAACCCGCCTCGCCTCTGCCCGCCGCAAAGACATGAAGCGGGGGCACTCAACAAAAGAAATTTGGTTGAGAGCCAAAGGCGAAATGCCCTCCTTCACAATCTCGCCCCACGCGGGCAGCACAGGGGAGCAAACGTCATGGCATACCGCAGCCACCGCAACGCAGCCAGCAGGCCGAGCATCTATCAGACCGTTACCGACCGTATTATTTCCAGCCTCAAAGCAGGTGTGATTCCGTGGGAAAAGCCGTGGAAGACGCCGCGCTATGCAGGCGGCCCGTTCCCGCGCAACTTCTACACTGGCAAGCCCTACCGTGGCATCAATGTTCTCTTGCTTTGGTCGAGCGAATATAGCTCTCCATTTTGGCTTACGTTCAAGCAGGCCCAGGCATTGAAAGGCACTGTTCGCAAGGGTGAGCACGGAACGCAGATTATTTTTTACAAGCAGCTTCCCGAACATGCGAAGAAAGACGACGCAGCAACGGGCGACGATGAGCGCGTGCCGTTCGTTCTTTGCCACTACACGGTTTTCAACGTGGAGCAGTGCGACGGCCTCACGCTCCCCGAAATCTCACAGCCTGCCATCGCGCCGGAGGTTGACGAGGACGAGCTTTGCGAGAGCATTGTCACCGGCTGGGAGAACCGCCCCGCGCTCCATCTCAACACCCCCACCGAGTACCGCGCTTACTATCGGCCATCTACCGATTCCGTACACATGCCCGCCCGCTCCCGGTTCGTGGATACGCCGCACTATTACAGCACCTTATTCCATGAGCTGATTCACAGCACCGGGCACGAAAGCCGCTTGCATCGTACCTTTGGCGACCGTTTTGGAGATGAGCTTTACAGCAAGGAGGAATTAGTTGCAGAGATGGGAGCCGCTTTTCTTTGCGCTATCGCTGGTATCGCAAACGAACACACCGACCGAAATACCACCGCGTACATTCAGAACTGGATTGAAAAGCTGGAAGAGGATAACCGCCTCATCGTTCATGCCGCCGCCAACGCGCAGAGAGCCGTGGACCTGATTCTCGGCAGCACGTTTGAGGAGGAGAAGGAGACAACCGAAAACGCCGGGGATGCCGCTGTCAGCGGCATCCCCGCAGCCGTTGCAGTGAATATCGCTCCGGCGATCTACGGCTATGCCCATCTCTGAGCAGTGGCCGGATGCTTTTATCCGGTTCTCAGATATTCCGAGGGAGTGATAATGCGCGTTCCCTTGTACGTGCCGAGAGTCAACAAATCCTTGTCGCCTGCAACCAATAAATCCGCTTTCGCAAGGGCGGCGCACTCCAGAAACATATCGTCGTTCGGATCACGGCAGACCTTTACCGTGCCTCGAATCTTCACGCGGATGCCACGCGCCAGAATCGTTTGCAGCGCCGACGTTGCCCGGTGTTGTTCCCAGGAGAACTTTTCCGTCAGGACACGCAAAATCTCAGCATCAATCTCATCGCAGGTGGCAATCACGTCTTCGCTCATCGCTCTTTCGAGCGCCAGCGTCGGCGTGCCGCGATGTTTCGCAAACTGAAGCGCGGAAACCCAGACGTTTGTGTCTACGACGACGATCACCCGTTAGACCGTACCTTGCGGCGGCGCGGCTTCTCGGAGCGCACTTCTTTAATAAGGTGGGGCACATCGGCTTCGGTGTAGCCCTTGGGATTCCGGCCCGCCGCGTACTCGCCCAACTCATCCAGCGTTGTTCGCGCCTGCTGTGCAGAGTACGTGCGGAAGGCTTCACGGAATAGTTCGCTCATGGTGCGGCTGTCCCGTTGAGCCAGTGCCTCAGCCCTCTGCGCCAGTTCGGGTGGCAAGCTGATCGTGTAGACCCTCGATTTCCTTGCAGTCGCAGTAGCCATACTAAAATATTACATTGTAATGGATTCCATTACAACCAGGGAGCGCTGCCTGCTCACTATTGGCGATCCTATATCGGGGACGGAACAGACATATGGCGCTATTGTGGCTTCGCCTGATGCGCCTCAAACCACTTCCGCGCCCGCTTCTGTGTGCGGAATAGATCGGCAGGCGTCAGGTGAGACGCGGCTTCGTCTCGATACTTCGCAATCCATTCAGCGGTAAAAGCGTCCAGATTGCCAGCAACCGCTGCATCAAGCCAAAAGTAGGCTTCTGCGTAGTTCTGGGGCACACCACGACCCCAGTAGTACAAACCCCCGAGGTGGTATTGCGCCCCGGCGTCACCCTGCTCAGCCGCCTTGCGAAACCAGGTTGCCGCCTGCACATCATCCTGGGGCACACCTTGACCCATGTAGTACAAATTCCCGAGGCTGTCTTGCGCGTCAGCGTCGTCCTGCTCAGCCGCCTTGCGATACCAAAGTGCAGCCTCAGCGTAATCCCGGCTCACACCTCTGCCTCTGTCGTACATATCCCCGAGGGAGTCTTGCGCCTCGGCATTGTTCTGCTCAACCCCCTTTCGATACCAAAACACAGCCTGAGTTTCATCCTTGGGTACGCCTACGCCGTTTATGTACAAATCCCCGAGGATGACTTGCGCCTCGGCATCGCCCTGCTCAGCAGCCTTGCGATACCAAAACGCCGCTTGCGTGTCATCCGGGGGGACGCCTTGGCCTTGTGCATAAATTATCCCCAAGCCACATTGCGCCGCAGCGTCGCCACTGGCAGCTTGCTTTTCGAGGGCGGAGAGTTCCTGCTGCGAAAACACAGGCGGGTGACACCCTGCCGACACGCCCGAAACACCGTTTGTGACTGCCCCCTTACTGGCATCACTCGCATTGTTTTGATTTAGGACCGGAGGGGCACTCGTGCCGGAGACACTGATTCTCAGCTGTGTCTCGGGTGTTGATGATAGGGCTGCGAGACTGACGAAATTGAGGGCATGAATTGCACTTACGATTAGACAACCAGCTACTGTAGCCTGCACCGCGAAAGATGTAATTCCGATTTTGGACAGGACCTTACTGATTGAACGGGACCAAAGCCATGCAGCCCCGGCGAAACTACCAAATGCCAAGCCGGATGTAATGATGGACGTAAAAATCCTATCCAAACCGGACTCCGACGAGGGTACCACCGTAGAAAATCTTCCACCCAACAGCAGACACACTGCGGTCCAGACAATTCTGTAAAGACGGCGCTTTTGCGGATCAGAAAGGACTTGATACACCTGTTAATCTCCTTCACTTTCTCTTTCGGAAGCCACTTTACTTCAAATTCTCTTGCGAAAAAGCCAATATCCTGACCATCCGATTAAGACAATGCCCAGACACAGATCAATCGGTTGCCAATCCTCCCGCTGCATATGTATCGGCAAGAACGGGTTCAAAAGAAGTGCAACCGTGACAAATATCCATGTCCAAGCTCGCTGGCCTACCTTGTACACTCTCCATGCCCAATAAACTGCGCCAACCGTGATGACAAGCCGGAGCACCATGTAAAAGCCGTAAGGATACTTGCCCGCCGCTGCAATGAGCAGTAATACTGCGCCGAGCATCGTCAGAACTACTTCCAAGATTCGTTCACGGCTCATGATCGTTCCCCGTTGACCGGGACTTCCATTTTGGCTTCCCTCCACTCAGAGTGTAGAGGATGATCTGCGATGTACAGTAATTGGTAATGCCACAGTGAAAAGCGGCTACCACGATGCTCCTGCTGGACAAAACCCGCGAAGAGAAGCTTATCGATCTGGCAAAGGCTTGCTTTGACCCGCCACCCTCAGAGGCGGAAGAGAAGGTTCTGCGCGACTCCGCCAGTTCCCTCGATCAGTACCTGCCCCAAGCCAATGCGCCCCGACCGACCATCCGCTCGGAGTTTGTGCGCTGGCTGGCCACCGACCCCACGGCCGCCACCTATATCGATCCCAAGGGCCTGCGCGCCTACGGCATCACGCTTCCGGGTAAACTCGACCTCCAGAGTTGCCGCATACTCGTGACCCTGGACTTCCGGCAATGCACGATGAAAAGCGAAATCGACCTCCTGTTTGCGGAGACCAGAGGTGTCTGGCTCCTCGACTCCTTGCTCGACAGAGGTATCAGCGCAGACGGAATTGATGTCGATGGTCCGCTCTTCCTCCGGGGAAGCAGCTTCTCCGGCGAGGTTCGCCTGCTGGGCGCGAAAATCAAGGGCGTTTTGGATTGCATAAGCGCGAAGCTGCAAGTGACAGAGGGAAATGCGCTCAGCGCTGACGCCGCCGAGATCGGGGGCGGCGTTTTTCTACGCGAGAGCTTCGAGTCCAGCGGTACGATTCGCCTGCTGGGTGCGAAGATCAAGGGCGATCTGTCTTGCTCAGGCGCGAAGCTAAGAGTGAAGGAGGGAAATGCGCTCGTTGCGGATGGCGCAGAGATCGGAGGCAGTATATTTCTAAATGAAGACTTCGAGTCCGGCGGTGCTATACGCCTGCCGGGTGCGAAGATCAAAGGCGATCTGGAGTGCCCCGGCGCGAAGCTGAACGTAGCAGACGGAGATGCGCTCTCTGCGGGTGGCGCTGAGATCGGGGGCAACGTCTTTCTGTGCAAGGGTTTTGAGTCGAGGGGCACGATTTGCTTGCAGAGTGCGAAGATTGGCGGGGATCTAGCGTTTCTCGGTGCGAAGACAACTAAAGTCGATTGTACGAATCTACGTCTTTCAGGGGATATGTTCTGGATGCGCATTCAGAAACCCGGAGAGGTCTTTCTCATTCTGTCTGGCGCTACCCTAAGAAATCTGTACGACGACCGGGAGAGCTGGCCTCACTCTGAGAATCTTATTTTGGACGGACTAACCTATCAGGAGTTAACCCATCACGGACCACCATCCGCAGAGCAGATCATGAGTCACTCCTCTGGGCCTGAACTTCCATTCAACGTCGAGGAGCGCATTAAGTGGCTCATCCTCCAGCCGGAGAAAGCGCGCGAAAAGCCTCAGCCGTGGA
>Ga0224529_1000694_pt1 | contig 23775 bp, 14 predicted proteins | sample CBST50metaG_FD_179893 | JGI IMG/M metagenome (GOLD analysis project Ga0224529, IMG submission 179893) | Peat soil microbial communities from Stordalen Mire, Sweden - C.B.S.T50 | ecosystem: Environmental > Terrestrial > Soil > Wetlands > Peat | place: Sweden: Norrbotten County, Stordalen Mire... | reverse complement strand
TGGATTTGATCGTACGCTGGGGAGGAAGACGCCGATTAAGCGGTTTTCTTCCGGTGCAATCGATTTATGCGGATTTCTATGTCCGGGATGAATATTGGCCAGATTTCGATCTACAGCATTTTGAGCACGCACTCGCCTGGTTTAAAAACCAGGACCCGACACTCGGCGGGTAATAGAGTGACTCAGTGGAGGCTGGTTTTAAGGCAATAGCCGTGTGCCCCATTCATCGCGGCAGAATTATCGCGATGGCGGCCCGGCCGTAGTCTGTTGCCATGTATGGAACGAACAGTAGGTTGCCGCCGGTGCCGGTCATGGCAACATACATCTGGTTCTCAATCACACGTGCTGACATCTCGAAACGATGAGTGAAGAGGAACCAACGTTCCAGCCCTCTTCACTCATATTACTTGGCCATGGCTAGCATTGCCTGCGTTTCATCAGCCAGCGGATCGCCGATCCAGCTGCAATGCCTGCTGCAAATACTGCCGCAACTGTTTCAATAGGATGCCGCTGTACTCGCTTTCTTGTTTTAGCAAGAAGCTCTGCTGCTGCATCGCTGCCCTGTTTTGCAGCGCGCCGTGCTGCTACACCGCCATCCTCAAGCGCATCCGCAACGGCAGACGCCGCTCGCGAAGCCTTGTGTGCTGTCTCGTCGATCTGCACGCCCAACTGTTCCGATATTGATTGCGCCATGCTTTCTTGACCTTTCTCGTCTCCGAACTCGATGTTGATTCGCTTATGCTCCTACAGCCTTTTCAATCTTGCCGACGACGTGTTGAACTTTTCCGGCGTTCTTTTCAGCAATGCCATCCGCTTCCAGGTTGGGGTTCTTCGTGATCTTGCCGGCCTTCTGCTTGATTGCGCCTTTGACTTCGTGAAGGTCTCCGGTTGTCCTATCTTCTGTGCTCGGTTTCATCGTTGTTCTCTCCTCTGTTCAGTGGTTGTCGTCGATTTCGTTAAGGTGCCCAGACGGCCATTCGCATCTTGACTGTCTGCGACCAGGTAAGCCCCTCTTTAGGAAAGTATCCTTGCCCGATTCAGAGCCTTGTATTGACAAGCATCGAACTATCGGATCGCTGATAGCTGGTCATAATTGCTCGCAGGGTAGTGCACAGCAGGGTAGACAGATCCAGGCTGCGCTTGGGGAACGCCTGACCTGGTTCATGTGCGGAGACCAGTTAGCGATGTGATGTTCCCAGGCACTTTGCACCCGAATAGAGTCTTGGCGAGACATCACTATCCAGAAATCAATTCTTGTTGTCGGCGTGGGACCGCTCTCTCTCCTTCACAGCCTCAGTGTGGACCTGTTCTGATAGCGCACATCATTCTCATTCACATTCAGCGAGTTACTGGTCCCGCAATGGGCGGTCCAAAGTGAACAGACAACCGACTGGGTTACTCCTAGCATCTTGTATAGGGATGAAGTGGGACAGTCGTTACAAGGGCGAGTCCGCTTCCTCTTGCGAGTGAGGTTACAACATGGAAACTGTCTTGATTGTTCTAGTGGTGCTTTTTCTGCTCGGAGGTGGGGGCTGGGGATATTCGCGCTGGCGGCGCTAATGTTGCAGATGGATAGGGTATCGATTCTACCTCCATCGTTCACTAGCCAGAATGAACGGGCCACCTGCCGAAGGAGGCCCTGGGTCATACAAACATCTCCCCTCCCAGGTCTCGCTTTTGAGACCTGGGAGAGCTGCGTCATCCTTCCAACTCTTTATAGCAGAGAAATTCGGGCTGGCGATTCCCGCGCTTGAAGGCGGTCCTTTGCGACTCGATTTCTACTGTTGCTCGAAGGCTGGTCGCGTAGTGGCATGACTGCATACATTGGTAATTATCCATGGACAAGCGCGGGCGGGGACGCCCGCACTACAGCCGGCCGGGAGGCCGGCGCTACATTCCAAATCACGCAGTCAAGGTAGTAATGCCGGTAGCTCGACCATGGCCAATCTTTCGGCCTTTCTGTCAGGCCACGCTTGGCCGGGTTACGGTGCATATAGCGGAGCTTCTCCACACGCTTTTCTGCGTGATCAGCCCGTGGTAAAAGTTCAAATTTTTTAGAAACATCCCGCAGGGGCTTAACAGGCTGCGGAAAAAGGCCTGTTCCCGATGTAAACGTCCGAATAACATCCCTCGGGGGCTAAAGCCCTGTTGATTTTGCGGTACTTACGGCACGACTAAAGTCGTGCCCTGACACTTCTTGCTGTATCAATAGAAATTATGCAAAAGGCTCCTTGGGCATCCATACATCCTGGAATAGTCAGATGTGGGTCACCCGGCCCGACAAGGTTCGTGGTCTCCCACCCATTCGCAAAGAACGCGAATGGATGGGGCACCCAGCTAGTGTCCTGAGTCGGAAGTTCGTTGAAGAATCCGGGGGCGAAAACGCAGGTCCTTCGACTCCGTTTGGCGCAAAAAACGCGCCAAACTACGCTCAGGATGACAACCTTTTGTTTAGCGATTTAGCGACTCAGGACACTAGGTTGGACAGATGCGGGTCACCCGCCCCCGGTCAGGGGCCTAGCGGCTCATGCTGCGCTTGCTGGCGTTGACGGCGGCGCGGGCCTCGCGGTCGGCCTCGCGGCTGCGCTCGGTTTCGCGCTTGTCCCAGTCCTGCTTGCCCTTGGCCACGGCCAACTCGCACTTTACGCGCCCGTGGCGGAAGTAGAGCCGGGTGGGGATGAGCGTGTGGCCCTTGATCTGCGTCTTGGAGAGTAGCTTGCGAATTTCGCCCTCGTGCAGCAGCAGCTTGCGCGTGCGTGTCTCGTCGTGGTTGGCGATATTGCCGTGGGAATAAGGACCAATATGAACATTGAGCAAAAACGCCTCGCCGTCCTTGATGAGGCCGTAGGCGTCTCTCAGGTTGGCCTTGCCTTCGCGGATGGACTTGACCTCAGTGCCGCGCAGGACCACGCCGGCCTCAAACTTATCCAGCAGAAAGTAGTTGTGGCTGGCGATGCGATTGTTCGCGGCGTCGCGCTCGCCGGAGGCCACCGCGTCGCGGGGCTTGGCGGGCTTCGGCGGGCCGGTTTTGGTCGGCGGAACAATCACGTGGCTGGTTTGGCGCGCCATCGGCAGGCAACCTCAACTCTCAATGCTAGCATTCCGGTGGCTTGGGGCCGCGTTCCCAGCGGTGGCTTTGCTAAAATGAGGCAGTATTAAATGGGATTTTCCGCCAATAGAATTTACGACAGGAATTGCGTCTGGGGCGGCCAAGGCAGCCCGCGGGAGCCCGCTGAGATGTTGGGGCCGGCGAAGACGCCTGGGAGTTCGATGAACCGCCACGCTGATGCTCCGACCGCTTCTGGATTCGCTTCCTCTGGAGCCATTTTCCGGATTGCGCTTTTTGCCGTTCTGGCTGTCCTCGGCCTGTCGAGCCTGGCGCTCCATGCCGAATCGGCCAATGCTTTTTACAATCACGGCCAAAAAGCCGAGGTGCGCGAGGACTACGACGCCGCCGTTGACAACTACCAGAAGGCCTTCAAGAAAGATCCCAAGGATCTGCGCTACCGCGCCGCGTACTACCGCGTGCGGATTACCGCCTCGGTGACGCATTTATCCAAAGGCAACAAGCTGCTGAGTGCGGGCGATGAGCAGGGAGCGCTGACGGAGTTTTTGCACGCCATCGAGATCGACCCCAGCAATGAGGCCGCGCAGCAGGCCATTGACCGCGTGCGGAAGAAGCATGGCGAGGTGGTGCCCGTCACCGAGACCAGCCTTCCGGAGGTCGAGGGCAAGCAGGAGGATCTGGACTCGATGGGCGCTCCGCCCGCGCTCCGGCCGGTTTCAAACGAGCCCGTAACGCTGCATATGCAGGAAGACTCCAAGGTGGTCTATCAGGCAATTGGCAAGGCCGCCGGGGTGAATATTCTCTTTGACCCGGACTACACCGCCAAGCGCATTCAGGTGGATCTGACCAATGTTTCGCTGCTGGACGCGCTGCGCATTGTGGGCACCATCTCCAACACCTTCTGGCGGCCGGTCACCGAGAACACGGTCTTTGTGGCCGCGAACACCCCCAACAAGCGCAAGGAGCTGGACGAGCAGGCGGTGCAGACCTTCTATCTGTCGAATGCCTGGCAGGAGAACGACTTGACCGATGTGCAAACCGCCATTCGCAATGTGCTGATCAACGTGAAGGCCACCGGCGTGAAGAGCCAGAACGCCATCGTGGTGCGGGGCACGCCGGACGAGCTTCTGCTGGTGCAAAAACTCATCAATGATCTGGACAAGGCGCGTCCCGAGGTCATCGTGGACATTTCCGTGCTGGAGGTGAGCAAGAACTGGGAGAAGAACCTGGGTATTACCTGGCCCTCCAGCGCCACCGTTGCGCTGCAAACAGACATCGATTCCACCTCCGCTTCTTCCACATCAACCGTTACCGCCACGAAAGACGAAGCCACGCTCTACAATTTGGCCCACCTGAAAGCCAACAATTTTCTGGCGACCATCTCCGCAGCAAAGGCCAACCTGCTGCTGACTGACGCCAACACCAAGATTCTGGACAATCCGCGCATCCGCTGCACCGACGGCCAGAAGGCGACGATGAAGATCGGCGAGAAAATCCCCGTCGCCACCGGCTCTTATTCGACCGGAACGAGCACCACCTCGGTCAGCGGATTGGTCAACACGCAGTTCCAGTACCAGGACGTGGGCGTGAACATCGAAATGACGCCCACTGTCCACTTCGACCACGATGTGACGCTGAAGATCAAGCTTGAGGACAGTTCGGAGGGCACTCCTGTAACCATGGGAAGTGGGTCCGACGCCATCTCGGAACCGACGATTATTCAAAAGACCAGCGAGCAGGTCATCCGCCTGCGCGAGGGCGAGGCCAGCATCATGAGTGGCATGGTGAACAAGACGGATACGGTCTCCTGGACTGGCGTTCCAGGGCTGAGTTCGATTCCGGGGCTCAAGTATCTGTTCGGCTCGAAGGACCATACCATTACCGAGGATGAGATTGTCTTTCTCGTGGTGCCGCACGTAGTTCGTTCGCAATCGCTGGAGCAGGTGAATCTGCGCTCGATCGACACCGGCGTTGGCTCGTCGATTGAGCTGCGCCGCGTTCCGGTTGAAAGCGCCAGCCCGCAGCCAGCGCCGAAGTCAGCTTCCGTTCCGGCGAGGCCGCAGTCCCAGATACAGCCCAATCAGGCGCGGCCCAATATTGGCATATTCCCCAACCAAACCGCGGAGGCGGCAGGCCCGGCAGCGCTGGCCCAGATGCGCGCGACCGCGGAGACGGAGATGAGCAGAATCCCCGCGGCCACCCCCCCGAAGTCCGCTCCGCAGCCGCTGGCTGGAGTCAGCTTTACGTTCGGCCTGCAGTCAGGCCCGGTGGCCATTGGCGCTACCTTCAAGGTTCCAGTGGCGCTGAGCGGCGGCGTCGATATTGCCTCCGTTCCCTTGCAGATTCAGTACGATCCGGCCAAGCTTTCGCTGGTCAACGTGGACAGCGGCGACTTTCTCGGCCGCGACGGGCAGCCGGTGGCGCTGATCCACCGCGACGACGGGCCGGGCACGCTTTACATTGGCGCCTCGCGTCCACCGGGAGCCCCAGGGATAAGCGGAACGGGCGTGATCTGCGTCCTCAGTTTCCAGGCCAAGGCCGCGGGAGAAAGCGCGATTGCCATCACTCATCCTGGCGCGGTTTCGAGCGCGCAGCGGCAACTGCCAGCCCAGGGCGCGCGCGTCAGCATTCAGGTGCGATAGAACCCAAGCTGAGAACCGCTCCGAGGGGTCTCTGATTGATGAAAAGAACTCGACCAATCCGGATCGGCCGCGCGGCGGAGCGGGGACTTACGCTGGTCGAGCTGATCGTGACCGTGACGATTCTCGGCTTTCTCGCCTCGGCGGCGGTGCCCGTGGCGCGCTTCCAGGTCAAGCGGCAGAACGAGCGCATGTTGCGCTACGACCTGTGGATGATGCGCGACGCCATCGACAAGTACAAGGACGCCGCCGACAAGAATGCCTTCCAGATCAAGGTGGACAGCCAGGGCTATCCGCCCGACCTGGAAACGCTGGTCGACGGCGTGGAAGTGCAGACCAAAAAGGTGAAATTCCTGCGCAAGATTCCCATAGACCCCATGACTGGCAAGGCCGATTGGGGATTGCGCTCGATGCAGGACGCCCCGGATTCGGACTCCTACGGCGGGCAAAGCGTTTTTGACGTGTATTCCAAGTCCACGGGCACAGCGCTGGACGGAACCAAGTATTCTGACTGGTAGAGCGGCCGAGCGGAGTTAGCAAAAGGCAGCGGGGTTAGCGGTGTTAGCCTGCGCTGCGCGCGTGTTAGCGGAGTTGATTCCGCGGCTAACGCCGCTCGACGCCGCTGGAACAAGGGGATTCAGTGATCGGTAGACGCAAACAAGACGCGGGCTTTACGCTGATCGAGCTGCTGATCGTGATGACCATCATCGGCATCCTGATGATGGTCGCGATACCGCGCTACAAGGCGGCCGTCAGGCAGGCCCAGGAAGCGGTACTCAAGGAAGACCTGCACGTGATGCGCTCGGCCATCGACTCCTACACCATGGACAAGCAGAAAGCGCCGCAGTCGCTCGACGACCTGCTCCAGGACGGCTATCTGCGGGCCATTCCCGAGGATCCGTTTACCCGGAGCAAGGATAGCTGGGTGACCGAAACCAGCGACTCGATGCACTCGCTCGACCAGACTGACCCCGGCATCGACGACATTCACTCCGGCTCCCAAGAAACCGGCTCCGACGGCCAGTCCTACTCCAGTTGGTAAGGATTGCCAGAGCGGTTCTCCAATTCATGTGCCCCAGCAAGCCTCGTAAAAGGTGGCTTTTTCTTAAGAAAAAAGCCACTCAGCATCGCGCTTCCAGGATGTAGCTATTGGAGAACCGCTCTAACCGGCCGCTTGCGTCTCGATCCGCGCCCAGAGTTCCTTCAGGCCGTAGCCGGTTTTGGCGGAGACTGGCAGCAGTTCGCTCAGTTCCAGGCCTTTTTTCAGCGCCAGCAGGTTGCGGGTGCGCTGGTTGCCACTGAGCCGGTCAATTTTGGTGGCCACCACGGCAAAGTCGCGTTCGGCCGCACGCAGCCAGTCGATCAACTGGCGGTCGCTCTCTTGCGCCGGCACATTCGCGTCCACCAGGCAGACGCACAGCTTGAGCGTCGAACGGATGGCCAGATATGGCTCGATAAACTCCGGCCAGCCGGCGCTGATTGACTTGGAAATCTTGGCGTAGCCGTAGCCCGGCAGGTCGGCAAAGACCAGCTTGCGCTGCTGGCTGGGGTCCAGAAGCGCGAAAAAGTTGATGGCGCGCGTGCGGCCCGGCGTCTGCGAAACGCGCGCCGTTTTCTCCCCCACGAGCTTGTTCAGCAGGCTCGATTTGCCCACATTCGAGCGGCCCAGAAAGGCAATCTCCGGCGCGTCCGGCGCGGGAAACTGCTCCGCCGCCATGGCCGAAAGCATGAATTGTGCCGTATAGCGCATGGGATGCAAAGATAGCCTATCTGCAAGCGGAGTGGCGCCCAGGCCTCAATTGTGATATCAGAAAACGGGCATAGCTTACATACGCAAGGATACAGGATCGAAGCGAGGCCTGGATTGCCAATTCATCCCCTCCTTCTTTACCGGGCTATTCTCGAAACTGACAAAACGGATGGAAAACGAGGAGCAAGCCGAAAGGGAAAGCTGCCGTCGAGGGCGGGTTCAAGCCGGACGGGTCGGCCTGTCCCAGGCGGCCAAAGCTAAAATAGAAACAGGGGATCAAGACTGGTGGCCGAACCAATAGCTGAGAGCAAGACAATTCTTTCGAGCGGCGGAGGCCTGAGCGCCGCCGGCACCGCGGATATCTACCGCGAACTTTTGCGCCGCCTGGGCGAAGATACCAGCCGCAACGGGCTGCTGGCCACGCCCCAGCGCATGGAAAAATCGATGGCCTTTTTGACCAAGGGCTACAACGAGGATCCGACCAAGGTCTTGCATGGCGCGCTCTTCGACGAGGACTACGACGAAATGGTGATCGTCAAGGACATCGAGATGTTTTCGCTCTGTGAACATCATCTGCTGCCCTTCTTCGGCAAGGTGCACGTGGCCTATATCCCGAAGGGAAAGGTCATTGGTCTGAGCAAGATTCCCCGCCTGGTCGAGGTCTTTGCGCGGCGCTTGCAGGTGCAGGAGCGGCTGACGCGGCAGATTGCCGACGCCATCCAGGAGGCGATCTCCCCGCTGGGCGTGGGCGTGATTATCGAGGCGCGGCACCTGTGCATCATGATGCGCGGCATTGAAAAACAGCACTCCTCGACGGTTACCTCGGCGATGCTGGGCTGCTTCCGCCAAAAGGACACGCGCCAGGAATTTCTGTCGCTGGTGCAGCAGCCGGCGGCGGGCAGCCTCTGAGCGGACGCGATATTGATTTGTCACGATTGGACTGCGATACAAGAGAAGAAAAAACAACCGCAGGTCCTTCGACTCCCTTCCACTTCGACTTCGCTGCGCTTCGCTCCGTGTCCGGTCGCTCAGGATGACAAATCTTTGGTTATGCAATCGTTTTGTGCCGTACCTATAAGGAAAATGAATGAACGGCCTTCTCGTGATCGACAAACCCGCTGGCATGACCAGTCACGATGTCGTCGGGCGGCTGCGCAGGCTCACCGGCGAGCGCTCCATCGGCCACCTGGGCACGCTGGACCCGATGGCCACCGGCGTTCTGCCGCTGCTGCTGGGAAAATTCACGCGCCTGGCGCAGTATTTTTCCGCCGCTGAAAAAAGCTACGAAGGCGCGATTCGCTTCGGCTTCGCCACAGACACCTACGACGCCGAGGGCCAGCCCGCCGGGCCGGATCTTTGGCCGGCGTTCTGTTCTCGTCTCACGCTGGAGGGCGTGCGCTCCGCCGCGGCGCGCTTCCACGGTGAAATGGAGCAGATGCCGCCCGCCTACTCCGCCAAGAAGATTGCCGGCACGCCCGCCTACAAGCTGGCGCGGCAGGGCAAGCCGGTGGAGCTGAAGACCGCGCACATTCGCATTGCCAGCTTTGATCTGAGCGCGCTCGACGGGGCCGAGGCCGCCTTCGCAATGAGCATCAGCGCCGGGGGCTACGTGCGCTCCGTGGCGCATGAGCTGGGCCAGGAACTGGGCTGCGGCGCGCACCTGAGCCGACTGCGGCGCACACAGGCCGGGGCCTTCACGCTAGCCGAGGCGCACACCCTGGAGGAGCTGGAACCGCTGGCCGGAAACCTGGAGGCGCTGACGGCGCTCTGCCTGCATCCGCGCAGCTTGTTGCCGGAGATGCCCGCGGTTACGGGCGACGCGGCGGCTCTGGGACGGCTGCGCAATGGCGCACAGGCTAATCTGCCGGAGTTCTCCCGCGCGCCGCTGGTGAAGGTCTTCGCCAGCCAGCGGGAGCTGGTGGGAATTGCCCGGCGCGTGGCGGGAACGCTCTTTCAGCCGGTAGTGGGGATGGGATAGAAGAGCAGATGGCCTTTCATTTAGACTCGCGGCGTGAAGCACGCGGGGATGCAATTTTCATCTGATCTCTTGCATAATTGTTTTTAGGCGACTGATTGCGTCAGGGCTCGACTTTAGTCGTGCCGATCATAGCCAAGAAGAAAGTCGGCTTTAGCCGCTGCGGAATTGCAAATGGATGGAAGGTTAATGCCGCAGGGGCTAAACAGGCTGAGGAAAAAGGCAGCATTTCGGGTAAATTGGCGGAAAACATCCCTCAGGGGCTGAAGCCCGCATTGATTCTGAAGCACTTACGGCACGACTAAAGTCGTGCCCTGACACAATGCGTCCCCTTGAAACACTTTTTACGAGTTTTTCCGCAGCCTGTAAAGCCCAAAATCATTTTGTCGTTTTTTCGGCACGACTGAAGTCGTGCCCTGACGCATTTTGCTGTATTAATGAAATTTTGCATGAGGCACGACTGAATAAAGTTCCGTCCCGGCGCGGATTAAAGTCTGGGCTCAGCGAAACTTTTGTTGCGGTTTCCGTGTCTGTAGAAATAAGCGCCAGCAGCGGGGCTCCGCTCCCGCGTAGACGAACTGCCGCCCATTTCAGGAGCATTTACTCTAACTAACGATAATTGACGGGAAGCGACATCATGTCCACTGAAGGCACTCCGGAATCCCCTCTGACCGTAAACGGCATACAACAGCCACACCACCACAAGGGTTCCTGGAAGCGCATCGCATTCTATCTGGTGCTGGCCGTTGCCCTGGGCCTGATTGTGTGGAAGGTCTACGAGAATCAACAGGCGGCCAAAAACCTGGCCAGCAGTCAGGCGGCGGCGCTGCTGGGCCGCCCGATTCCGGTGCAAGTGACGGCTGCCGAGCAGAAGCCGATGCCCGTCTTCCTGACGGCGCTGGGCACGGTGACGCCCTACATGAGCGTCACCGTCAAGGCGCGCGTCAGCGGCGAACTGGAGCCGGTCAAATTCGCCGAGGGCCAGCAGGTGAGGCAGGGCCAGACGATTCTGGTGATTGATCCCAGACCGTACCAGGCGGCTCTTGACCAGGCCAGGGGCACGCTGGCGCACGATGTGGCCCTGCTCCGGGACGCGCAGGCGCAGTACCGGCGCTACAAGGCGCTCTATGATGCGGGCGTAACCTCCAAGGAGACGCTGGACGCCGACGAGGCCACACAGGGCCAGTACCAAGGCGCCATCGCGTCGGACAAGGCGGCCATCGAGACCGCGCAGTTGCAGCTTGCCTGGTGCACCATTCACGCGCCCATCAGCGGCAAAATCGGCTTGCGGCTGGTCGATCCTGGCAACATCATCACCGCCAACACCACTAATTTGGTTATCATCAACCAGTTTCAGCCGATCGCCGTCTACTTTACGCTACCCGAGGATCAGCTTCCGCAGGTGCTGCACAAGCTGGCCACGCAAAAGCGCCTGGCCGTGGACGCATACGACCAGAGCAACACGCAGAAGCTGGCCACAGGCACTCTGCTCACCGCCGACAACCAGATCGACACCACCACCGGAACCGGAAAGCTGAAGGCCGTCTTTGACAACAAGGACGGGGCGCTGTTTCCCAACCAGTTCGTCAACATTCACTTGGTGATGGAGAACCGGCCGGCCGCGTTGGTGGTGCCTTCGGCGGCCATCCAAACCGGAAACCAGGGCGCGTATGTGTGGGTGGTTGACTCCGGAAGGACAACGACCGCCCGGATGCAGCCGGTTAAAGTGGCACTGGCCGAAGGGCAGCAAACCATTCTGGATAGCGGCCTGCAAGCTGGCCAGCAGGTGGTGGTGGACGGCACGGACCGCCTGCGCAACGGGCAGATTGTGACCATCAGCGCGCCCAAGCAGCACGGCGGACAGGCGGCGGGCCAGAAGGCGCAACAGTGAGTCCTTCCCGGCCATTCATTCTGCGCCCGGTGGCGACTTCGCTGCTGATGGCGGCCATTCTGCTGGCGGGCCTGGTGGGCTACCAGCAGTTGCCGGTCTCTGCCTTGCCCGAAGTGGACTACCCGATCATTCAGGTGCTCACCTTCTATCCCGGCGGCGGGCCGGAGGTGATGGCGTCGTCGGTGACCGCGCCTCTCGAGCGGCAGTTCGGCCAGATGCCCGGCCTGAAGCAGATGACTTCGGTCAGCAGCGGCGGCGGCTCGGTCATCACCCTCGAATTCAACCTGGACGAAAACATCGACGTGGCCGAACAGGAGGTGCAGGCGGCCATCAACGCGGCCAACAGCTTCCTGCCCGCCGACCTGCCCAACCCGCCCATCTACAGCAAGGTCAACCCGGCCGACGCGCCCATCATGACGCTGGCCCTGACCTCCGACTCGCTGCCGCTGGACAAGATCGAGGACGCGGCCGACACCAACCTGGCGCAGAAAATCTCCCAGGTCACCGGCGTGGGAATGGTTTCGATTGCCGGCGGGCAAAAGCCCTCGGTGCGCATTCAGGCCAATCCGGCGCAACTGGCCGCCTACAATCTGAGTCTGGAAGACCTGCGCACGGCATTGGCCGCGGCCAACGTGGATCAGGCCAAGGGCACGCTGAACGGCGAGCGCCAGTCCTACACCATCGGCACGAATGACCAGTTGCTCGCCAGCAACGATTACAAGCCGGTCATCATCGCCTATCGCAACGGCGCGGCGGTGCGCGCCTCCGACGTGGCCACCATCGTCGATGCGGCGGAGAACAGCCAGCAGGCGGCCTGGATGGATCGCCAGCCAGCGGTCATCGTCAACATTCAACGCCAGCCGGGCGCGAACATTATCGCCGTGGTGGACCGCATCAAGCTGCTGCTGCCGCAGTTGCAGACCAGCCTGCCGGCCAGCGTCCATGTGAAGGTGCTCACCGACCGCACCACCACCATCCGCGCCTCGGTCCGCGACGTGGAATTCGAGTTGATGCTCACCATCGCGCTGGTGGTGCTGGTCATCTTCCTCTTCCTGCGCAATCTGGCGGCCACCGTCATTCCGTCGGTCGCGGTGCCGCTCTCGATCATCGGCACCTTCGGCGTGATGTACCTGCTGGGCTACTCGCTGAATAACCTGACCTTGATGGCGCTGACGATCTCCACCGGCTTCGTGGTGGACGACGCCATCGTGATGATCGAGAACATTTCGCGCTTTATCGAGGATGGCCTGAGTCCGATGCAGGCGGCGCTGAAAGGCTCCGAGCAGATCGGCTTCACCATCATGTCGCTGACGGTCTCGCTGATTGCGGTGCTGATTCCGCTGCTCTTCATGAGCGACGTGGTGGGCCGGCTCTTCCGCGAGTTCGCCATCACGCTGGCCGTCACCATTCTGGTTTCGGCGGTGGTTTCGCTGACGCTGACGCCGATGATGTGCTCGCGCATCTTGCAGGACAAGTCGGTCGCCAAGCAGACACGTTTCTACTACTGGTCGGAGAAGGTCTTCAACTCCATCATCGCATGGTATGGGCGCACGTTGCAGGTGGTTTTGCGCCACCGCTTCGCCACGCTGATGGTTACCCTCGCCACGCTGGCGGGGACTTTGCTGCTTTATGTTGTGGTGCCGAAGGGCTTCTTCCCGGTGCAGGATACGGGCGTGATTCTGGGCATCAGCGAAGCGCCGCAGACGGTCAGCTTCGCCTCGATGGCCCAGCGTCAGCAGAAACTGGTGGAGATTCTGCTGGAGGACCCCGCTGTCGATAACATTTCGTCCTTCATCGGCGTGGACGGCACCAACACGACACTCAACTCCGGACGCATTCAGATCAATCTGAAGCCGCTTGATGCGCGCAAAATCTCCGCCACCGAGGTGATCCGCCGTTTGCAGCCGAAGCTCGAAGCCGTGGAAGGCATTCAGCTCTTTTTGCAGCCGTTGCAAGACCTGACGGTGGAAGATCGCATCAGCCGCACCCAGTTCCAGTACTCTTTGGAAGACCCCGACCAGAACGAGCTGGCCCACTTCACGCGGCAGATGGTGAAAGAGCTGGGCAAGGAAAAAGTGGTCACCGACGTGGCCAGCGACTTGCAGGATGAGGGACTCGGCGCGCATTTGGTGATTGACCGCGACACCGCGGCCCGGCTCGGCATCGCGATGAGCGACGTGGACAATACGCTCTACGACGCCTTCGGTCAGCGCCAGGTCTCCACCATCTTCACCCAGCTCAACCAGTACCACGTGGTGATGGAGGTGGGGCCGAACTTCCAGACCGATCCCTCGACGCTGAACACGCTCTACGTCAAATCGGCTAGCGGCGAGCAGGTTCCGCTCAGCCAGTTGGCCCACTGGGAGCAGGGCACCGCGCAACTGGCCATCGGTCACCAGGGGCAGTTCCCGTCCACCGTGGTCAGCTTCAACCTGGCGCCGGGCAAGGCTTTGGGCGACGCCGTCCAGGCGGTCAAAAACGTCGAGCAGCGCATCAATATGCCGGCCAGCATCAATGCCAGCTTCCAGGGCACGGCCGCCGCCTTCCAGACCTCGCTCTCCAACGAGCCGATTCTGATTCTGGCCGCGCTGATCACGGTTTATATCGTGCTGGGCGTGCTCTACGAGAGCTACATCCACCCCATCACTATCATCTCCTCGCTGCCTTCGGCCGGCGTGGGCGCGCTGCTGGCGCTGCTGATTACGCGCACCGAGTTCAGCGTGATTGCGCTGATCGGCATCATTCTGCTGATCGGCATTGTGCAGAAGAACGCCATTATGATGATCGACTTTGCCTTGCAAGCGCAGCGGATCGAGGGCAAGCCGGCGGACGAGGCCATCTTCCAGGCCTGCCAGTTGCGTTTCCGGCCCATTTTGATGACCACGATGGCCGCCATGCTGGGCGGATTGCCGCTGGCTCTGGGGGGCGGCGTGGGCGCGGAGTTGCGCCGGCCGCTGGGCATCACCATTGTCGGCGGACTGATTTTTTCGCAGGTGCTCACGCTCTACACCGTGCCGGTCATCTATCTCTACTTCGACAAGCTGGCTCAGCGGATGAAGACGGGGAAGAGCAGGGATCAGGGATCAGAAATCAGAGAACAGGGAATAGACGGCTAATCCGGGTTCCATAAATGCTGGGTGCCCCAGGTCCGGATTTTCGGACCTGGGAAACCTCAAATCTCAACCGTATATGTTACGTGATTCAAAAGCAGCTTTGTATCAGGGCACGGCTTCAGCCGTGCCGAACATTCAGCAAGGAGAAGCCGGGCTTTATATGCTGCGGAAAAGGTCTGAATTCGGGCAACATTGGCGGAAATGTTCTTCCGGGGCTAAAGCCCGCGTCGATTCTGATGGCTTTATGCGGGGGTTGAAACCCCCGCCTCCCTCCGGATCGAGTTTTTCCGCAGCCTGTAAAGCCCCAGTTCGTTTTGCAGCATTTACGGCACGACTAAAGTCGTGCCCTGATACAGGGCGTCTTAAGCAATGCTCTACTGACCAGGCACTCCATATCTTGATTTTAAGATGTGGGATGCCTCAAACCTCAACCGCCGTTCGTTCACAGGAACCACTGACCGATGCATCTTTCCGCGCCATTCATTAAACGCCCGGTAGCCACTTCGCTGCTCTCGCTGGCTCTGTTGCTGGCAGGCTCCGTGGCTTACTCGCTGCTGCCCGTGGCATCCTTGCCCGACGTCGATTTCCCGGTCATCGGCGTGAGCGCGGGAATGCCCGGCGCCAGCCCGGAGACGATGGCCTCGTCGGTCGCCACGCCGCTCGAGCGCCAGTTCGGACGCATCGCGGGCGTCAATGAAATGACCTCGACCAGCTCGCTTGGCTCCTCTTCGGTTACCCTGCAATTCGACATCAATCGCAACATCGATGCCGCGGCGCGCGACGTGCAGGCCAGCATCAACGCGGCGCGCAGCCAGTTGCCCGCCAACCTGCCGCAGAATCCAAGCTACCGCAAAGCCAATCCCGCCGAAGCGCCGATCCTGATCCTGACGCTCACTTCCGACGTGGTTCCCAAGCCGCAGATGTACGATCTGGCCAACTCCATCCTGGCGCAGAAGATCGCGCAGATTCAGGGCGTGGGCCAGGTCTTTGTCGGCGGCAGTTCCAGCCCGGCGGTGCGCGTCGAGCTGAATCCGATGCAGTTGGGCGCGAACGGCGTGGGTCTGGAGGCGGTGCGCAAGGCTTTGGCAGGCGCCAACTCCAACCGCCCCAAGGGCGCTTTCCAAAACGCCAGTGGCCGCTGGCAAATCAGCGACAATGACCAGATTTTCAAAGCCCGGGATTACGCACCCATCATCGCCGGCTATAACCAGCAGACCGGCGCGCCGGTGCGCGTCTCCGACCTGGGCACGATAACCGACAGCACCGCCGACATTTATACCGCAGGCGTTTCGGGCATCAACGCCGACGGCCAGCATGGCCAGTTGAAAACCGCCGTTCAGCTCGTGATCTTCAAGATTCCCGGCGCCAACGTGATCTCCACCGTGGACACGGTGCTGGCCCAGATGCCGCGCCTGCAAGCCTCGATTCCGCCCACCATCAAGATCAATGTGGCCGTGGATCGCACCGTCACCATCCGCTCCAGCGTGCGCGACGTTGAATTATCTTTACTGATCAGCGTGCTGCTGGTGGTGCTGGTGGTCTTCCTTTTTCTGCGCGAGGTGTGGGCCACCATCATTCCTTCGGTGGCCGTGCCGCTCTCGCTGGTGGGCACCTTCGGCGTGATGTGGCTGCTGGGCTACACCATCGACAACCTCTCGCTGATGGCGCTGACCATCGCCACTGGCTTTGTGGTGGACGACGCCATTGTGGTCATCGAGAACATCACGCGCTATCTCGAAATGGGCATGACGCCCTACGACGCGGCGATGAAAGGCTCGAAGGAGATTGGCTTCACGGTGCTCACGATGAGCACGTCCTTGATTGCCGTCTTCATTCCGATTCTGCTGATGGGCGGCATCGTGGGCAAACTCTTCCGCGAGTTTGCGGTCACGCTTTCGGTGGCCATCGCCGTCTCGCTGCTGGTTTCGCTTACCACCACGCCGATGCTCTGCGCGCGCTTTCTCAAGTCGCGGGACGCGGTCCATCACGGTCGCGTCTACCTGCTGTTTGAGAGCGGCTTCAACTGGCTCCATGCCGAGTACGCCGCCGGCCTGCGCTGGGTTTTGCGCCACCAGACGTTGATGCTCGGCGTGGTCATCGGCACGGTGGCCCTCAATGTCTACCTTTTCATGATCATTCCCAAGGGATTCTTTCCGCAGCAGGACACGGGCCGCATGAGCGGACGAACCCTGGCCGCGCAGGACATCAGTTTCCCCGCCATGCGCTTGAAGCAGCGCGAGCTGGCACAGATGGTGCTCGACGATCCGGCGATCTATTCGGTAACGGCCTTTGCCGGCGGCGGCCGCAACAGCAACAACATGGGCTTCATGTTCATTTCCTTGAAGGATCTTGACCAGCGGCCCGGCCGCGTCTCCGCCGACCAGGTGGTCGCACGCCTGCGCGGCAAGCTGAGCAGCGTTCCTGGCGCGGTGCTCTATCTTCAGGTCAACCAGGATATTCAAGTTGGCGGCCGTGGCAGCGCCGCGCAATTTCAGTACACGCTTTCAGACGAAAACCTGAACGAGTTGAATAGCTGGGCGCCGCTGCTGCAAGCGCGCATGAAAGCCATGCCCGAACTGCGCGACGTCTCCAGCGACCAGCAAAACCGGGGCCTGGCCGCCAACCTGGTCATCGACCGTGATGCCGCCTCGCGCCTCGGCATCACCGTCGCGGCCATTGATAATGTGCTTTACGACGCCTTCGGCCAGCGCGAAGTCTCCACCATGTACACCGCGCTCAATCAATACTATGTGGTGATGGAGGTCGATCCCCAGTACCAGCTCAGCCCGGACGCGCTGAACGGAATCTTCGTCAAGTCCTCGACCGGCGCAATGGTGCCGCTGGCCACAATCGCGCGCTTTGAGTCGCAGCGGACCTCGCTTGCGGTCAATCACCAGGGGCAGTATCCGGCCGTCACGCTCACCTTCAACCTGGCGCCCAATGTGGCTCTGGGCGACGCCGTCACCGCGCTGCAAAAGGCCCAGGCGGAGCTGAATATGCCCAGCGCGATCCACGCTACCTTCCAGGGAACCGCGCAGGCCTTTCAGGATTCGCTCAAAAACGAGCCCTATCTGATCCTCGCCGCGCTGATTGCCGTCTACATCGTGCTTGGCATTTTGTATGAGAGCCTGATCCATCCGCTGACCATTCTTTCCAGCCTGCCGCCAGCCGGCGTTGGTGCCATGCTGGCCCTGCTGCTGACCGGAACCGACTTCAGCATCATCGCGCTGATCGGCATCATTCTGCTGATCGGCATCGTAAAAAAGAACGCCATCATGATGATCGATTTTGCCTTGCAAGCCGAGCGCGAACAGGGATTGCCGCCCATTGAGGCGATCTATCAAGCCAGCCTGCTGCGCTTCCGTCCCATCATGATGACCACCATGGCGGCTCTGTTTGGCGGCCTGCCGCTGGCCATCGGCATGGGCGTCGGCTCCGAGCTGCGCCGGCCGCTGGGCATCGCCATTGTCGGCGGACTGATTGTCTCGCAGATGCTGACGCTCTTCACCACTCCGGTCGTCTACCTCTTCTTCGACCGCCTGCAATGGCGCGTGATGAAGCTGCACAAACTCGGCGCGGAGCTGGAAGAAGCGCCGGGGGACTGAGAACCCATCCGTAAATTGAAACAGGATTGTAGCGCCGCTCCGTTTACACTAATAGAGATATGGCGGAAGAGATCGAACTGCGTTACGACCCGGCGGCGATTGAACCCAAATGGCGGCAGCGGTGGGCGGCTGATCCCACTTTGTATGCGGCCGAACCCGCGGACTGCGGCAAGCCAAAATACTACGTGCTGGAGATGCTGCCCTACCCGAGCGGCCAGTTGCACATGGGACATGTGCGCAACTACTCGATTGGCGACGCGCTGGCGCGGTATATGTGGATGCACGGCTACAACGTGCTGCATCCAATGGGCTGGGACTCCTTCGGACTGCCGGCGGAAAACGCCGCGCTGAAGCACAAAACGCCTCCGCGCGAGTGGACACTCTCCAACATTGCCGCGATGAAGCAGCAGATGCAGCGGCTTGGCCTGGGCTACGACTGGGCCACCGAAGTGACCACTTGCCTGCCAGAGTACTACCGCTGGAACCAGTGGTTCTTTCTGCGTATGTATGAAAAAGGGCTGGCCTACCGCAAGAAGAGCAAGGTGAACTGGTGTCCGGAGTGCGCCACGGTGCTGGCCAACGAACAGGTGGTGGACGGCTGCTGCTGGCGGCACGAAACCACGCCAGTGGAGCAGCGCGACCTGACACAGTGGTTCTTCCGCATCACGGCTTACGCGCAGGAGTTGCTAGACGACCTGAGCAAGCTGGACGGCTGGCCGGAAAAAGTCCGCACCATGCAGAGGAACTGGATCGGGCGCTCGGAGGGGACCGAGGTTGATTTCTTCCTGGAAGAACAGGGAACAGGGAATAGGGAACAGGGAACAGAAAAGACGCGGATTCGCGTCTTCACCACGCGGGTAGACACGATCTTTGGCGCGACCAGCGTGCAACTGGCGCCGCAGCACGCGCTGGTGGCCGAGTTCGCCGCCACCGATCCCAAGCTGAAGGCGCAGGTGGAGGAGCTGCTGGAGCAGCAGAAAAAGGCACGCGAGGCAGGCGACCTGGGCGCAATCGAAAAGCACGGCATTCCAACCGGCCACTTCGCCATCAACCCTTACAACGGCCAGCGCGTGCCGATCTGGGTGGCCAACTACATCCTGGCCGACTACGGCACCGGCGCGATCATGAGCGTCCCGGCGCACGACGAGCGCGACTTCGAGTTTGCGAAAAAATACAACCTGCCAATTATTCAGGTGATTAAGCCGGCCGACCCCAACGCCTCTCAGGAGCTGCCGTTCTGCGCGCACGAGGGCGTGGTGGTGAACTCCGACCCTCTGGTCAATGGGCTGAGCTGCTCTCAGGCCGAAAAGCTACTCCAAGAGACTGCTGCACGCAGTGCCTTTGGCGAAGCGAAGGTTACCTTCCGCCTGAAGGATTGGGGGGTGAGCCGCCAGCGCTACTGGGGCACGCCGATCCCGATGATTCACTGCGAAAAGTGCGGGCTGGTGCAGGTGCCGGACGAGCAACTGCCGGTGCTGCTGCCCCAGCAGATTGAGATTACGCAGCAGGGCGGTTCGCCCTTGAGCCGCGTGCCGGAGTTCGTCAACGTGGCCTGCCCCAAGTGCGGCGGCGCGGCCAAGCGCGAGACCGACACGATGGACACCTTTGTCGATTCGAGCTGGTACTTCTACCGCTACACGGACGCCAGGAACGCCAACGCGCCCTTCGATCCGGCCAAGGCGCAATACTGGTTCCCGATTGACCAGTACATCGGCGGCGTGGAGCACGCCATTCTGCACCTGATCTACTCGCGCTTCTGGACCAAAGTGATGCGCGACCTGGGACTGATTGTGAACGACGAGCCGGCCAAGCGGCTCTTCACGCAGGGCATGGTCATCAAGGACGGTTCCAAGATGTCCAAGTCGAAGGGCAACGTGATTTCGCCCGACGACATGATCGCCGCCTACGGCGCTGACGCGACGCGGATGTACGCCCTCTTTGCCGCGCCGCCGGACCGCGATCTGGATTGGCAGGAAGACGGCGTGGCCGGAGTGAGCCGCTTTCTGGGCCGCGTGTGGCGGCTGGTGACGAAGTACGCGCCCGTGGCCCGCGCGGCTGGCGATCAGAAGGCTGTCGTGCCGACTGGCCTTTCTCTGAAGCTGTTGCGCAAGCTGCATCAGACCATCGCCAAAGTCACGCTGGACTTTGAAGGCCGCTGGCATTTCAATACTTGCGTGGCGGCGATTATGGAGCTGGTCAACGATCTGCAAGGGGCGGACGCGCAACTGGCAGCGGGCGAGGTCCCAGCTCCGGTGGTGCGGGAGCTGCTGCGTTCGCTGGTGCTGCTGCTGGCGCCGTTTGCGCCATATCTGGCGGCGGAACTGTGGGAAGAGTTGGGCGAAAAGGATGCTATCCTGCGCGCGCCCTGGCCCGTGAGCGATCCGGAGCTGGCGCGTGAAAACGAGCTGGAGATTGCGGTGCAGGTCAACGGCAAGCTGGCGAATGTGATCCGCGTGGACGCCGATGCCGCCCCCGATGCGATCAAGGCCGCGGCGCTGGCCGACGCCAAGGTGCAGTTGAAGACCGCGGGAAAGACGGTGGTCAAGGCGATTGTGATTCCGGGACGGCTGGTGAATCTGGTGGTGAAGTAGGCCGGATCAGATTTGTGGCCTCCGACATTTGGCGCGATAAAACTGCGCCAGATGTGGGTCACCCGCACCCGCCATCGAGGTCTCCCATCCTTTTCGCAAAGAACGCGAAAAGGATGGGGCACCCGGCTTCAGCAGGTTCTGACCGCGCACACCAGCTTTTACTCGCAACCTACCATTTCTCGAAGGTGACGCTCCCGTCGCGGCTGAGGATCGAGTGCTTCTGGAATCGCGCGTCGTCGCGTTTGGGGAAGTCATTGCGGAAGTGAGCGCCGCGGCTCTCGGTGCGGGCCAGAGCCGAAACCAGAATGGCGCGGGCCACGCGGCAGAGCGATTGCGCCTCTTCCAGGCGGCGGCCGCCCTTGCCTTGCGCGGCCAGTTGCGCCAGAGCCTCCGCGCAGGCTTGCTGGGCCTTCAGGCCCTCGCGCAGCGTGGATTCTTCGCGCAGCAGGCCGGCGAAGGCCCACATAGCGGCTTGCAGCCGGACAATGACCGCCTCTACCTGCGCGGCTTCCGGGGGGGCAAGCGGCAGCGGAGCGGCTTCCGGCGCGCCAGCCGAGACCAGCGGCAGGGCATCGGCAAGCATGGACTGGGCGGCGCGCGCGCCGAAGACCAGGCCCTCCAGCAGCGAGTTCGAGGCCAGGCGGTTGGCGCCGTGGACGCCGGTGCAGGCGGCCTCGCCCGCGGCGTAAAGCCCCGGCAGGCTGGCACGGCCATTCAGGTCCGTCTTGATGCCTCCCATCAGATAGTGCGCCGCCGGACGCACGGGGATCAGGTCGCGAGCAAGATCGAGGCCGTAGTCGGCCAGGAATGCGGTGATGCCGGGAAAACGCTGGTGCAGATCAATATTCTTGACGGCGCGCATATCCAGATGGACGACCCGGCTTTCGCCCGGTTTGGCGCCCATGCCTTCGCGAGTAATGGCGCGAGCCACCACGTCGCGGGGCGCCAGTTCGAGCAGCGGGTGATAGCGCTCCATGAAGCGCTCGCCGCGATCGTTCAGCAGGATTGCGCCCTCGCCGCGCAACGACTCGGAAAGCAGGAAACGCGGCGCTCCGGGGCGCGAAAACGCGGTGGGGTGGAACTGGTAGAACTCCATGTCGGCCAGCAAGGCGCCAGCCGCGGAGGCCAGCGCGATGCCGTCGCCGGTGGCGACGCACGGGTTGGTGGTGTCGGAGTAGACCTGGCCCGCGCCGCCGGCAGCCACCAGCACGGCCGGCGCGCTGACGCGTTCTACGTGGTTGCTGCGATCCAGCAGATCGACGCCGACGACTCGACCGTCTTGCACAATCAGGCGCGTGACGGTAGTCCACTCGGCGCAGCGAATGCGCTTGTGGACGTGAGCAAAGGCCGCCAGTGAGCGGCTGATTTCCGCGCCCGTCGCGTCGCCGTTGGCGTGCAGAATGCGGGCCAGAGAGTGCGCGCCTTCGCGGGTGCGCAGCAGTTGGCCGTTTTTGCTGTCGAAGTTCGCTCCCCACTCGATCAGCTCGGCCACGCGGACCGGCCCTTCGGCCACCAGCACCCGCGCAGCGGCGTCGTAAACCAGCCCATCGCCAGCATTTACAGTATCTTTGAGGTGCAGCGAGACGTCCGCGTCACCCTCCATCGCCACGGCGATGCCGCCCTGCGCGTAGTGGGTGTTGGACTCGGCTACGGACTCCTTGGTGACCAGAAGGACCTCGCCGTGGCGCGCCAGCTCAACCGCCGCGCGCAGCCCGGCCACGCCCGCCCCCATCACCACAAAATCGACATGAGACGATTCTGACATATTTTTTAACCTATATCGCCACGTGGGCGCCGGTCTGTGATGGAGGGCAGGGTGGAAGAGAGGACTGTCCAGATTTAGGACAGTCAAGGCGCCGGAAGCGGTTTAGGGCAAGCGCATCTAAAATTCCCGGCAATAAAACAGGTGTAGTTGTTTAGCCCCGGACCTTTTGTTCGCAGCCGAAACAGTGCCCGAGCCTGAAGGCGCATCGATTGACGGCCCATATTCAGAGGGCTGAAGCCCTCTGCTCCGTTGAAAGTCATGTGCTACGAACTGCAAGTGACCCGAAAGGTCATGGGTACCCCCTCCTGAATCTCCGACTACCCCCCCCCACCCCTATTTTGGGAGCAAATTCCTTGTTTTCTTGAGCTTACGAACATGGTCGCGCTGTAAAATCGTCAAAACAAAGAAGTTATCCGCAAAATCGTCCAAGTAAAGGAGTTATGCGCGGTTTTGGCCCCAGCCGACAGCTTTCGGTTGGAAGTAGGCGCGAAGACTCCTGGGATCATTGTGCGACAAAGTAAAGGAATCATCTGCAGGCACCCGGCACCAGCTTCGTTGAAAGTCATATTGCACGAGCCGACTTTCATACCTGAGAGCGGCCCGCAGAGCCATGGGTACTCCCTCCGCGCAAAAAGCGACGGCCTGGGATGACTTCCCAGGCCGCCGCGGTGAATTGGATTGTGGATGTTGGACTGAGGCCATCGCTATCTCGCGATTGCCCAAGCATTTTCCACTCATGCTCTTTGTCCGTGATCGCTTGCGGGCGCTACCCGTTCAACGGGATCCTTGGGCGACAAGTATACTCACTCCGCTAAAGAAAAATCGCCGCGCTGCGCCACGAATCGAGGGAGACATTGCCACGTGAAAGAATGCGGCGGCGTCCCTGCGTTGAAGCTTTACCGCTGGGGCCACCCTGGGGTCCAGAGAACGATGCCCCAGGCTTCAGTCACCTCTGTTGGTGCGCTGTTCAATGAGTTTGTCTGCATCTTTTAGATTGGTCTCCTTTCCCCTTACGAGATCAATCTATTCCCTGATTCACACGGCGTCAACAATTGTTTTGGCAAAAGCCCGGAAATCCGCGATTTGCCGCCTGCAAAGTCCCCTTTTGGGCCGCTTTCGCTCTTCCTGAGAGGCCTCTCAGGCGGGATAAAAAGGTTGCGGAAAAGGCCTGTTTCCGAGGTAAACGCCCGAAAAACATCCCTCAGGGCCTAAGAACCTATCCGTAAATAGGTAGCGCCGGCCTCCCGGCCGGCAGTAGCGCGGACGTCCCTGTCCGCGCCGGGCCGAAGCTGGATTTCTCGTGGAATTGTTCTGTGTCCAGTGGATTTCTACTGCTCCAGATCGACAGAGCGTGGGTCGGGAGACCCACGCTACAGCCG
>Ga0224529_1000693_pt1 | contig 23791 bp, 13 predicted proteins | sample CBST50metaG_FD_179893 | JGI IMG/M metagenome (GOLD analysis project Ga0224529, IMG submission 179893) | Peat soil microbial communities from Stordalen Mire, Sweden - C.B.S.T50 | ecosystem: Environmental > Terrestrial > Soil > Wetlands > Peat | place: Sweden: Norrbotten County, Stordalen Mire... | reverse complement strand
CAGCACCAAACGGCTGCTAATCTAAGTTCACGGCATGAGGAGCACGACCGGAGCTGCTTCCGTCAATTAGTTGTCGAGTACCGAGTAACTTCGGTAACTACGACAATAAATTGTCAATTAAGGAAGTAGCAAAGAGTTTGCGGTCAGATCAGGCCAGAGCACGTCAAATTTTGTGATTCTTGGCACATATCTATGTGCATTTGATTACAGCCCAGGTTCTCTTAGAACGTTACTTTGATAACTGCCTCAATGGTACTATAGTTTCTACCCTTGGTTACGTTGGTGTAGTCAAGCTGCAACGCACTCTGCCGATTTAAAAGTCGGGTGGTGCGAGGTAGCTGATTCGTACAAAACAGGCTGCTGGAACGTGCGTTCGCACCGATGTCAGGTTCGCGCATTAGGTCTGACGGTTTGCGGTGAAGGAATGGTGGTTTTGGGCTAATTGGCCTATGACCGATTCGCCATACCAACAAGAGCAGAAGATCAGTTAGGAGGCATTTGAGAAACTCTCGCCTCTCGGGTTGTGCAAGTGAACCTCGGAAACGCATTGTGATCCTATTCGTAGCCATGTAGTCACGACAACCGGAACGACTACCCGTTAGATAGGCACTCGTAACCCGATTTCTTTTGGCGCATTGCTGGTTTCAGGCCAGAAGCATGGATCAGGAATTGCGGCAGTGCACGACAATTAGTTTTGGCTGAGGCTCAGCAAGTTCGAGCTAACCAATTCAATACTGTGGCTCCCCCCCCAAACTGGATGCATGCCGGTCGTGAGGATTTGCGCGCAAGCATCCAAAGCCCGTATCGATGCGGTCATCGATCAGGAGTTAAGTGAATGAAAACCTTCTCACATCATGCAGTTATCGTATTAATACTATGCACTCTGGCGCTCTTTTCGGTTTTCGCTCAAGCACAGACACTATCACTCAATGACGGATCAATCGTGCGCAGCGACACGAATCGCATTGGGATAAACATTGGAGCTATCGACTATTGGGACAACGGTCAGATTCTGAAGAACCTGATCGGGACAAGCAACCCAGGATTTGAACCCTTGCTGGATCAACAGATCTGGGCAATAGGCACGGCTGGAACCAAAAACACATTTACCATCCCCGATATTTATGACGGAGTTCCGCCGAACTACTGGGCAGGGGGAACCTTCACGGTAATCGAGTCAGAATCTGGCGGTGCTGAACTTGGCTGCACGGGGACGATTGCGTCCAACACCGGGCCGAACTATCCTCTTGTTGGACAGGCGACCTATACGTCTCCAGTGGTCACGATTTCCACCGCGTGCGGTGCGCCTTTCAGCGTGGGGGACATTGTGCTAATGAAGAAGTCCGTGTCTCCGACTCCGGAGTCGTGGTGGGAAAGCGGAGGGCGGGGCGGGACATCCGGATCGGCATCGGGCGGAGCACAACTTATCTCCGACACGACGGATCTTTGCGCAACCTGCGGAGCGCAGTCGCTGAACATGAATGCGAGTGCGGCGGGATCAGACGCTACAGTGTCATGGTACTTTGACAGCGAGAGCGCTGACAACATTTTTATCCTGATGAACGGGACCTATCAACTATCGTTTTGGGCAAAACAAGCATCGGGCACCCCGGTGCTGACGGCTACGGCAAACCGATTCTCGTCAGGGGGATTCAACTGCGGCAGCTATACGCCGAAGCTGACTACAACATGGGCGCAATACACCTGGACATGCTCTGCAGCGGAGTCGGCGTCGATTACGCCCGGCGCTGCTCAGGTCTCATTGCAGGTTACCGGGGGCTCGGTGTACCTGGACAATGTGAGTTTCCAGAAGACGGGCACAGATTCGAACAACCCGACAGTATTACGCGATGAAGTGATTCAAACTCTGCAGAACTACTATGGCCCTTCGATCGGCAACAATCCAGGCATGTTCCGCTACTGGGTGAATCAGAATGCGGAAACGATGAGCAACTGGACGCAGCCCGGCTATGCACATGCGCCCATCAGCTCAGGCGTGGGATATTTTGTGGGACCAGGCGGATCTGGGTCAGTGAGTCTGTCACTGGAAGACTACCTGGTGATCTGCCAGCATCTGAATGCAGAGCCCTATCTGGAAGTTCCGGTAACCTTTACGACGGCAGATGCGGGAAATCTGATCGAGTTTTTGGGAAGTCCTTCAAGCACGACCTATGGAAAGCGGCGTGCGGCGCTGGGCCAATCGGACCCGTGGACAAGCGTATTCAGCAACATACATCTTTCGTTCTGCAATGAATGCTGGAATGGTCAGTCGTTTGTTGGACAGTCGTTAGCAGATCGTAGTTCCGCACCAAATTCGGAATACTACTACGACTACAGTGTGCGCGCAGCGGACATTTTTGCGGCGATGCGCGCGGACAGCTATTACTCTTCGTCATCATTTGATCTGGTGATGAATGCACAGACCGCGATCAACTACTCGATGGATGCGGCGATTCAACGAGCGCATCCGGACTCGATCGAGATTGAGGATTACACGTACGGTCCGGTAAACAGCTTTGCCACGGACGCAGCACTATGGCAACCGGCAATGGTCGATCCGTGGGAGAAGGTGACCAATCCTACCGACATCAGAAACTTTTACCAATCCGTTCACGACTACCAATCGCAAAAAACGTGCGGCGCGACGGGGACGGCCGCGTGCAAGGTGAATATCTACGAGTGGGGACAAGGCACAATCAGCGGTAGCGTCGACCAGACCCATCTGGACCACATCAATGCCGGAGCCGGCCAAGGCGTCATCATGGCGCTGCAGCCGCTTCTGAATCTTCAATATTACGGGATTCGCCCACAATCGTTCTTTTCGTTGACCGAGTTCAAGAACAGCGCGGCAAACAGCTTGACTTCGAAGCTGTGGGGTAATGTGATTGACATGGGCGGCGCGACCAACAGTGTACGGCCAACATTTCTGGGCGTCTCGCTGGTAAACCAATCAATCATCGGTCCGATGTACTCCTGCCCGATCAACAACAATCTGACGTATAACTTTGCGGGTTCACCGAACGGCAATGCCGCCATGCCGGCGATGACCAATGTTCCTTATCTCTACGCTTTCTGCTTTGAGAATGGGAGCAATCGGTCTTTGGTGTTGATCAATACGGACCTCACCAATAGCCACAAACTCAGCTTCGGCGGAATTAATCCACCGGCTGGGACGGTGACGCAGAGGCAGTACGCCCCCGGTTCTCTGAACGAGATGAACGAGGCGTCAACCGGAACCCTTACAGCCCTGACTGGGGTTAAGAACTCAATCCAGACGACGACACTGTCGAGCCCTGGCTCAATCACTTTGCCTCCATTTTCGGTGACCGCGCTTGATTACGTTGCGCCGGGAGCGCAGGCGGCGGCAATGCCAACCTTCAGCCCGTCGGCGGGGTCCTACACGGCGGCGCAAACGGTGAAGATCAGCGATTCGACGTCGGGAACAACCATCTACTACACAACCAACGGCACCACGCCAACCACCTCATCCAATGTGTACAGCGGACCGGTGACGGTGAGTACAAACGAGACACTGCAAGCCATCGCTGTCGAGAGTGGCTATACGACCAGCCCAGCAGCGTCGGCGGCTTACACAATCGCTCCGCTTCTGCCAACGCCCACGTTCTCCATAGCAACCGGCACCTATGGCAGTACGCAGTCGGTGACGATCAGCGATGCAACCGCGGGAGCCACCATCTACTACACAACCAATGGCACCACGCCAACGAGTTCGTCGATCGTCTACAGCGGAGCAATCAGCGTCAGCGCGACTGAGACATTGGCCGCGATTGCGGTGAAGGCGGGTTACACCACGAGTGCGGCAGCAACGGCGACATACACGATTTCTCCAGCGCTGTCGACACCGACGTTCTCACCTTCGGCAGGCACATACACCAATGCGATGTCGGTAACGCTGAACTCGGCGACGACCGGAGCAAACATCTACTACACCACAGACGGCACGACACCAACGGCGTCTTCGCAGATGTACTCGGGGGGAATCTGGCAGTCCACAACACAGACGCTGAAGGCGATCGCGGTAAAGACTGGAAGCGCCAACAGCCCGGTGGCAACAGCAACCTTCACCATTGCTCCGGTGCTGCCGACACCGACGTTCAGCTTGGCAGGCGGTAGCGCTGCTTATGCAACGTCGCAAACGGTGGGGATCAGTGATTCTGCAGCAGGTGCGAGCATTTACTACACGACAAACGGAACGGCACCAACATCCTCGTCAACCAAGTACACAGGGCCGATTACGGTCAACACGACGGAGACCATAGAAGCCATCGCTGTGGAGACGGGATACACGAACAGCGCGGTTAATTCAGCTTTGTACACGATCGCGTCTTCGGCGCTTGCCACCCCCACGCTCACGCCTGGTTCTGGCACTTACACAGCGACTCAGACAGTAACCATCAGTGTGGCGACGGCGGGAGCAACCATCTACTACACGACTAACGGGAATACGCCCACCACCTCATCAGCAAAATACACCGCACCACTGACGGTGAGCGTATCAGCAACGGTGAAAGCTTTGGCGGTCAAGACAGGAACGAGCGGCAGCACTACAGCGGCGGCGACCTATACCATCGTACCGGTGCTTCCCACACCCACGTTGTCTCTTGCGTCTGGTACATACTCCACGTCACAGGCGGTAACCATCAGCGATGCAACGGCAGGCACAAGCATCTACTACACCACCAACGGAACCACGCCCACAACGTCTTCGACCGCGTACACCGGGGCGATCACGGTAAACGCGACCGAGACGCTGAAAGCAATCGCGGTGAAATCTGGATACACCAATAGCGCGGCGGCTTCAGCGACCTACACCATCAGCAGCGCAGGCACAGCCTACATCAATTACCCAACCAGTGGATTCACCGCGAGCAACCTGTCGATGAACAATGGCCCAACGGTAAAGAGCGGAATGCTACAAGTGACTGACGGAGGGACTGGGGAAATTCGTAGTGCCTGGTTCACGAAGAAAGTTCCAGTAAGCGCCTTTACCTGCGATTTCACATTCCAGATACTAAAGGCATCCGCGGACGGCTTTACGTTCACGATTCAGAACGACCCAAAAGGCATCTGGGCGCTAGGGTATGGCTCCAGCGGACTTGGCTATCAGAGCATTCAGAAGAGTGTAGCTCTGAAGTTCGACATCTATGATAATGCTGGCGAAGGGCCGGATTCGATTGGTGTCTACACGGGTGGAGCGGTTCCGACGATTCCGGCGACCGATCTGCGATCGACAGGAGTTACCCTGGGAAGTGGCGACCTGATCCATGCACACCTGGTGTACGGCGGAACAACACTGACAGTAACATTGACCGACACCAAGACCGGAGTCAGTGTAAGCAAGCAATATAGTGTGAATATTGCAACCGCGGTGGGCAGCACGACAGCCTACGTGGGGTTCACGGGAAGCACGGGAGCGTTCGCTGCCGAGCAGGATATAACAAGCTGGTCCTATTCGGCTCAATAACAAGGCTAAGATAGGAATTAACAAAGAAAGCGGACGCCATCAGATTTGATGGCGCCCGCTTTCTTTATGCACGAGATTGACCTCAATAATCCAGCGCCAGCACTGACCTTGCGCCGCCCAGCCAAATCTTAAATCTGGAACGCGTGACGCGAAGCTATTTTGTTATATACTCTAGGCAAATGTGCATTCGAATTCAACCTTAGTTCGCGACTCTGAGCTATGTACAACGACTCACAACCTAGCAACACCGGAGAAGCGTATTGAGCGCTATTCAGCACTAATTCGAAATCTCCAATCGCTCCAGGAGAAATGCGCGTATGTCGATGGAAAACAACTTATCATGGGCGCTCGTTGTCGCCACATATGGCCGTGAAAAAGTCCTGCCGATGTCTATTCGTCTTGCAGTCCGGCAGACGCGTCCGCCGCAGGAGATCGTAATCGTCGATTCCAGCGATAACTGGGAAGAGATTCGCGAGCATATTCTTTCTACCGTAGCCGTTGAGCATCCAGAAATCCGGTGGATCTATGTGGCTGCCGAGCGCCGCTCCACCACTCTTCAGCGTAATCAGGGAATTTTGCTCGCGACTGCTGACGTACTTTTCCTTTTCGACGACGATTCCATGATGTATCCCGACTGCGCCGAAAAAATCATGGCGGTTTATGAAGCCGATTCAGAGCGCGCTATCATGGGCGTCCAGTCCAACTTTGCAGATCAGTTGCCGTCAGACTCGATTTTTGTTGATGATTCCCGCCAGAAGAAAGGCATATCCCAAGCGCCGGTGGCTACATCATTCTTTCGCTTACTGTGGAAGAATCGTTTTTTGCAGCACCTGCTCATCCTCGACACCAAGAATCACTTTATTCCCTATGACGGGCGCTTCATGGATTACCCGGTGCCCGATGCCATCAAGCGTTTTAATGCCGTCTCCGTTCGCATCTTCGACGGATATCGAATGACCTTTCGCCGAGAGGCCTTCGATCACGAGATCTTCGAGCCTCTTTTTCTCTTCTATGCCGCTGCCGAGGACGCCGATTTCAGCTATCGAGTCTCCCGGCATGGTGCTCTTGTCACGGTGACGGATGCTCGACTGCATCATTTCCAAAGCGGGTCGGGCCGGCTGTCAGCAGCGAGGGTTTCCGCGCTCACTGGCCTCAATATGGCTTTTTGCCTTCGCAGACACTCGAACAACCTGCGTCGCGATCGCTCACGGTATTATCGTTTTATCCTGCATTTACTGGTTATCGAGGGCATAAAGGATTTAGTCAACCGCCGTTGGACAATTCCCCGCACACGCGGTTTGCTCCTAGCTTTGCGCTATATGCCCAAGCTCTTCGCGGCGAACGATCAGACTCTGGCTGAGTGGTATCCCAGTCTCCAGCAGAAGCTCATTCAGCTCTGAAAGAAAAGGTCCACCGCGAGCAGCGGGGAATAGACCCGAAAAATTTCAAATTTCTGCCTGGCTTTAAAGCTTTTCCAGAGTTTCCTTATTCTGATTAATATCAGGCGGATTCAACAACGAAGCGCAACGGCAATCCGAGCGTTGGGTGGATGGGATGGGGTAGCATCCTGGAAGCCCTACCGCCAAGCAAGGTTTGCCAAGAATGTGCTACCGCCATCTCACCCAAGAAGAACGATACCAAATTTCTGCCTTTCAGCAGGCCGGTTGGTCACAAGCGGCCATCGCAACCAAGCTGGATCGGCATACGTCCAGCATCAGCCGCGAACTGAATCGCAACCGAGTCTTTGACGCTTATCAGCCGCAGGTGGCGGGCCTTCTGGCCACGGCACGCAGTCAAAAGTGTGCCGCCAACGCGCGCCGTGTGCCCGCCGCCGCATGGGAGTTCGCCCGCGAGAAGCTGGCCGAAACCTGGAGTCCGCAACAGATCGCCGGTCATCAACTGGTCGAGCATCTGCCGCGGATCTCGCACGAGAGCATCTATCAGCGCATCTACGAGGACAAGCGCGCCGGCGGCACTCTGCACCTGGCGCTGCGCATCCACAAGCAACGGCGCAAACGGCGCGGGGTGCGCGAGCGGCGCGGCACCATCCCCAATCAGATCTCGATCGATCAGCGCTCCGCCATCGTTGATAGCAGACAACGCTACGGCGATTGGGAAGCCGATCTGGTTATCGGCGCGCGGCACTCGCAAGCCCTTGTCACCATCAACGAACGCAAGAGCCGCTATGCGCTGATCACACGCGTTGCCAGTAAACAGGCGGCGGGCGTGAGCACAGCCCTCATCGAGCAACTGAAGCCCTTTGCCCATATGGCGCACACCCTGACCACCGACAATGGAAAGGAATTTGCGCAGCATGAACGGGTCGCGGTGGAACTGAAACTGGGTTACTACTTTGCGCATCCCCACGCCGCCTGGGAACGCGGTGCCAACGAAAATCTCAACGGCCTGCTGCGCCAGTTCTTTCCAAAACACCGCAAGCTCGAAGAGGTCACTGACGAAGAAATCGCACTGGCCCAACACCGGCTGAACCACAGACCCAGAAAATGCCTCGGATACAAAACCCCACATCAGGTCTTCTGCGAACAGTTACACTCTAACCAACCCGTTGCGCTTCGTTGTTGAATCCGCCTCATGTAAAATCGCCGCTCCCTGATGGCAGCGGCGACGAGAGATTTTTGCTTTCGGGGCGCGTCCAATCTGGTTTCGTAATAGCTTTTCTTGCGGTAAGTTTGCCAAAGGAACGTCGATTGCAGTCGGCCTGAGAAATCAGCCGCGCAAGCAATTTCTGATCTGGCGAAGGCCGGCAACAGCGTGACGAACACCGGGCAAAGAATCAAACCAGCGAAGGTCGTAAATGTCGGATCGAGAGCTTCTTTGGAATCCGAGTTGCGGCGTGGCCAGCAGAGTGAGTCGATGCGGAAAGGCTTGACGGAACCAACTGTATGCGCCATCAACATGCATCGGGCCTCCACGCGGGTCACCGCCTGGGCGCGATAGCAGTGTTTCAAGATAACTGACCGCCTCAGCAATTGCTGGACCGCGAAAGCCGATGAAATGCGCGGTTTGAATTTGCAGCGAAGGATCAGCAGGGATCAGCGCCCGATTGCTTTCAGGCTGCGGAGAATTGGGAAGCACGTAACCGCCGTAGAAAACGCTCCAGTCCTCTTGATTCAGTTGCTCAATGGCTGCGCCAATTCTCTTGGAGGAATCTGCAATGAAGTCGAGGTCGTCTTCAAAGATCAAGAGTCTCTCGATCTGCAGTGCGTTGGCCAGTTGCAGAATTTTCAAGTGGCTGAGGAAGGCTCCGCGCGCACCAATGCTAGGGAAGTCTCCTGGTGTTTGCGGCCGAATGGCTTGGAATAACTCAACGGAGGGGCTGCTGAAGCTGGTTCCAATTTTTCTCAGTTGTCGCGCCATCTGTTGGCGACGGTCGCGCCTTTGGGGCAGATTGATGACGTAGGTACGCTGGAAGTATTCAGTAAGATTCATACGTATCCGATCTTGATCAACAATAGAGCCTGCTGCGGATTGAGACGGCCAGCGAACTGGCGATGTTAGTCATCGCGCCACTACTTGTACTCGATCAGTCTTGGCGCTTTGTTTCGTTTCTTTCCAAGTTCGAATTGCAGTTGCCCGATGAAGATGGGAATTTGTTGCAGATGGGAGTGAACTCCATACAGGAACAGAATGCCCGCGGAAACCTTTTTCCATCGGGATTTCCATGCTGAGCGCACTGACATGGCCAACAGTAGGGCAAGCCAGAGCACAAAGGGAAGAACTCCGTAAAAAGCGCTGGCTACAAGAGCCGCAGCCAAAGAAAGAAGCCAGAAGCTGCCGCGAAAGAGGTTTCGTTTGCGGTCGGCGGCCCAGAATGGATCGTTGCTGTTACGGAAGCGCAGGGAGACTTCAGCATAGGCATGGCCGGCGCGCGTGGCGCGCTTCCAGTACTGGCTCCAGCGCGTGATCTGCAGATCGTGTCCGGTCATCGGGGCGTCGATGTGGAGAATCCCGAAGCCGCTGGCACGAATGCGGCGGCACAGCTCCGGCTCTTCACCGGCGATCAGACTCTCATCGAAACCACCTACATCAAGCAAGACGTTGCGTCGCATCAGAACATCGCCGCCGCAAAATTCCGCAAGCCCTGGCGGATAAATCCAGTCAAGGTCAAGAATGCGATTGTAAAGCGACGCTTCGGTGTGAATTTCGCGACGATGCCCCCACACCGCAGCCACGCCAGGTTGGCGCGACAAGGCTTGCGATGCCGCCAAGACGAAGTCGGGATGGAGCACCGTATCGCCATCAAGAAAGAGAACCAGATCGCCAGTGGCGCGACGCCACCCTGCGTTACGCCCAATAGCCGCGGTTGGGCGCTCAGGATGAACAGTGATTACGGTGGCGCCAAGCTGCGAGGCTAATTGTGGGCTTCCATCGGTCGAGGATGAATCCACATAGATCACTTCATGGACGAAGATGCCTCGAATCCGCTTGACGGACTCAAGGCATAGAGCCAGCCGTTGCCCCTCGTTTCTTCCGATCACCACGATGGAAAACGAGCCTTGCGGTAAGTTTGCAGACGAGACGGGGTTGGAGTCAGGATTGGCTTTCATGCGGACCTCGCACTGGCGCAGTTTGGAGAGTCTCCAGTTCCCTTCCCCCTTCTGTCATTGGAACCTTCCGACTAATCACTCGCGCGGGAACTCCAACCGCAATCGAGTTAGAAGGAACATCGATAAGGACAACCGCATTGGCACCGATCTGCACATCACTACCAATGTGGATCGCGCCCAGGATCTTGGCTCCAGCGCCAATATCGACGCGGTCTCCGAGCACCGGAGCGCCACGCTGCCCGGTATGCCGGAGTCCGACGGTAACTCCGTTTCGGATGACGCAATCATCGCCAAAGACGACGTCGCCACTGATGACAATTCCACCGAAATGATCAATTCTGAATCGTCTGCCGAGAGTCGTCTCACACGGAAGTTCGATGCCGGTGAGAATTTCCGACACAACTTTGAGTATCTTGTAGAGAAAAGAAAAAGGAAGGCGCAGCCAGCGCCAGGCAATGGTATAGCGCCAGCGCCCAAAGCGATAAACCACCATAGCCCAAAGCCCCTGACGGGAGAGTTGACGATCATAGGTATGCCAGTCTTCGCGGATATTCTGAAACAGGCTCAACCGTATTCACCTTTCGCTGAAAGCGTGATTTGAATGTTTGCAACCTTTGAGTCAGAGCGTTTGCCGGGCACCGACCGGACGAGCAGGAAGACCGACGACGGTTACGCCCGCTGGGACATCGTGTGTAACAACGGCATTGGCGCCCACGGTAGCACCATCGCCAATGGTAACGCCACCGAGCACGGTGACGCCACGACCGATCCACACCTCGTTGCCAATGACGATAGGGCGCGAGATGTAGCCGGAATCACGAATTTTCATCCCCGGATGACGAGCGTGATTTGCGTCGCGAATGCTGGAGTACTCGCCGATCATGACGCCATTGCCGATGCGAATTCCGGCACGCGCGACCAAGTGAATTCCGCTCGAAAAAACTACGCCATCGCCAATTTCGATGGTTCCTTGCTCTTCCGTTTCAAGATAGAGACCGGGATAAAGCAGTGCGTCCCGGCCAAAACTAATTTTGCCCGTCCCATGCACTTCTGCTGGCCCCATCACGACTACGGACAAATCGAGCTCCTGTGCAAGACAGGAAGAAAGTTCGGCATGACTCTTGATCCGCCGTATATCGCGGCGCACACCAGAAGTGAGACGAAACAGCGACGCCAAAAGAGCGACAAATGACGACTTGAACATTCGGCGCATGGAATAAGATGCCAAACCAATCTCCGCCTTTCTGACGAGAACCCTCACCATGGCTGCTGAGGAGAAAGGCGCCCGCCTTTGGTATCGCGCCATGCCTGACCCATAATTGAAACCATCGACAAGTCGGTTTCAGCGCTGGCACGACGGTCAGGCGATTTGCTCCATCTTCTGCGCTGTGAGCGCAACCAATACCACGCAGCCTCCACCATCATTGCCCACCAAGCGGAGTGTCCATGATGTTTTCGATAATAGAGCAACATGCTTCTCATGCGCCACAAAGTGAGCTGAGCGCCAGTGCGGGAAAGTTGGAGCGAGCGAACCTGACGCGAGGACTCACCGCCAATATGCACGATGACGATGTCGGGCCAGTACCAGATAGAGTATCCTTTCTGCTTGATACGCAGGCAGAGATCAACCTCTTCGTAGTAGAGAAAGAAACGAGGATCAAAAGGTCCAACATCAGCCAGAGCCTCGGCGCGAAGAATGGAAAATGCACCAGGAACCCAGTCAATGTCCGCGGCTTCCATGGGGTCGGCCCAGGTACGGTCGAAGCGCCCAAGTAGGCGCGATTTTGGGAAGTTTGCGGCCAGACCGGAAAGTACAATCAAATCGCCGAGGACTGAGGGAAACATGCGCGCCGATGGCTGCCACGATTCATCGCGACCGACGAGGCGAGCGCCGCCGAGTCCTGCGCTCGGCGCGGCGTCCATGTGGGCCACGGCACGTTCGAGCGATCCTTCGCCCAGAAATGCGTCGGAATTGAGAAGCACAATGTAGCGCCCGGTGGCGGAGTGAAAGCCGAGGTTATTGGCTGGACCAAATCCGAGGTTCACTTCGCTGCGCAGGCAAACAATGCCGGGAAACTCCTGCTCGACCATTGCGGCAGATCCATCCTTGGAGGCATTGTCTACCACAATGATTTGAACGCGCAGGGCACCGGACTGATGATAGACGGAGCTGAGGCACTCCCGTAGAACATCGCGTGTATTGAATGACACAATCACGATAGATACGTCGAATAAAGATGAATCCATGGTATGAATACTCTTCATCCTTTCAGAGCTGATTGTTGTAGATGAATATTCAAGAGTATAAGTCAGCCTTCAAAAGCTATTCGGTGCGTTGTCGCGAAAACATGCGGCCAGGGTACTGACATTGTGAGGTAAGTTGTAAAGTTTGAGAACCCGCGCGCGGCCCGCACTGGCCAATGTGCGCCGCAGGAGCGAATCCTCCGCAAGACGACGCAAAGCCGAAGCCAGCGCATCCACGGAAGAAGCCGGAACCAAAAGACCGTCGAGGCCATCGCGAATTAACTCCGGGATTCCGGCGATCATGGTACTGACGCAGGGAATCTCCGTGGCCATAGCCTCCATCAACGCAACCGGGACGCCCTCGGCAAAGCTGGCCAGAGCGAAGATGTCTGCTTGTTCGAGAAGACTACGAGTTTGATCGTGGCTTTTTGCTCCTTCAAAGATTACGTCGATCTTCATTTGGCTGGCGAATTTCTCAAGGTGCTTTCGGTCAGGACCATCGCCGACCAAGCGTACCTGCAGAGATACTCCCTGATCGTGCAGTAGACTACAGGCGCGCAAGAGAATGAGTTGTCCTTTTGACGGAACCAGCCGTCCTACGCAGAGAACCTCCAGCGGGCGTGCTGGACGGTGCGGCTGCACGCGGGGAATGAAGACATCAGGATCGATTCCCAACCGCACCACGTGCATTTTGTCCCAGTGTTCTGGAGCCACGATGCGCATAAGTTGGCTACGGCAAAAGTCGCTGATACAAAGAATGAACTTGGCCTGTTCAACCTTCTGAGACAAGTAGAATTTTTTGACGTCGTAGAACTCGTCAGGACCATGCACGGTGAGCGAATAGGAGAAGCCCCATGCCATAGATGCCAACATGCCAACCGTCGCCACCGGCCCACAGAAATGAATGTGCAAATGGCGAAGGCCGCGCAAGCGCATCCAGTCGCCCAGGACAAGAGCCTCGGCCAAGTAGAAGAGAGCATACAGAGTGGTGGATGGGTCTGACCGGCCGAGACGCAGCGCGGCGACCGCTCCGCGAATCAAGACTGCCGGATGGAACAGCAGGGTCTTGGCAGCAATCGCTATCGCGCGCGCAACACCAGCAGGCTTGACGTAAAAGGTATGCTCCGCCTCTTCAACTTCGGCTGGAGGCAAGGAGGAACGCGGACGATCTGCTGGGTTAATTGAAGCGGTCTCGACGATGAAGCCTAGTTTTTTTAGCTGCTGGATTTCGCTAAGGAAAAAAGTATGTGAAACCGCAGGGTAGCAACTGAGCAAATAAACAATCCGCCAGGGAGTCGACGCGGGCGCTGTCTCTGGTATGAGTGTGGGTTCGACGCGCGGCTCAACGTTCGAGCGCATTGCAGATTTCTCGGCTAGCGACATAGTATTTTGTAATCTCACTTGCATAATTGGCAGTAACTGCTTTCAGTTATTAGGGGAAGCCGCGGCGGAAGAGGTAGTTTTTTCGTTGAGTTGCTGAAGAACGCTTCGCTTTTCAGCTAGCGCGTGAAAGATACCAATAACCCGGTCGATTTTCCGCTGCCAATCGAAAAGGTGAACCGCCCGTTCACGACCTGCCGCGCCCATGGACTGAGCCAATTGAGGAGAGTCGATCATCCTCTGCATTGCTTGAGCAAATCCGAGTACTAAGGTCGAATAACTCTGCGGAGCGACGAGCACACCGCAGAATGAGTCGAGGTAGTCAGCCGGACCGCCCCAGTCTGTGGCGATGACCGGTTTTCCCATGGCCATGGCCTCGAGCACCACTGCGCCACCACATTCATAGAGACTGGGCAAAACCAGGGCGACCGCGCCTTGAAGATGAGTCGCGCACTCATGCTGAGTCAGCCATCCAACAAAGTGGACGCGGTTGCTGACTGCCAGTTTATCGGCCAGAGACTGCCATGCTTGGAGCATGGGGCCATCGCCGATGATTTCGAGTTCAGCGGTTGGAACCTGACTGAGCGCACGGATAGCAATGTCTACAGCTTTCCAATCCACCAAGCGGCCAAGGAAGACAAAACGATGAATTGCGGGACCGGCGTAGCAGGACGGTCCCTGCCAGATGCCAACGTCGATACCATTCTCTACCAGTTCGATCACCGTGCCGCGAATTCCAGCGGGTAAGGCACGTCTGGTGCGCTCATTGGCAACCAAGACAACACTGGCTTGTATTTTACCTGGCAACAGGGTGTTGCCGAGATTTGCGAAGAGGCGGGCAAAGGCGATAGCGGCGCGACTTATCCGAGACTCAGTGCGTCGAAATGCGGGCGGGTACTCCATTCCGCCGTTGAGAGGGCCAATCACAACCGGAACTCCCAAACCAAAGATAGCCGAAGGAAATCTTGGAGCGACGGGAATAGGTTGATGAATCACGTTGATGCGGTGCTCGCGGATGAGTCGACGAACGATGGCGCGTTGGCAGAATTGTGTAATGAGTTGGTTGACAAGTCCCAAGGTAGCTTCAGACAAGCGCCGAGGAAGATAGGTACAGAGAAAGAAGAGAAGTTTTTGGATTCCGAGGTCGGGAACAAACGAGATGCGGTCAAGATCCTGAGGGAACAAGGCCGTCACTTCATTCTGCGTGCGGGAGTGAACAACCATCCAGCATTCAACGCCGCGGGAACGCAAGAGGCGAAAATAATGCACGGGCAGGATGGCCTCGCCGCCGAAGCGCGTGGAGGCGTGTTCGGCAACAATGCAGATTCGCAGAGTAGGATCAGCTAACATAATTGACTCACGCAGTGCGAAAGATATGGTAATAGCCTAAAGCTTGCAAGGCTCGTTTCAGGGTCAGTTCCCGCGCATACTGAGCAGGTTTGAGTTCTACGAACGGGATAACTCTTCCCGGTTGGTCATGGATGGATTTGCCGTCGAGCAGTCCGGCTTGGCGTGCTTGGTGCAACCACCACTTAGCCTCGCCACCGGCGTGAAAACACTTCAAGCTAGCCCAAGGTTCGGATCTTAGAATGCTGAGGCCACTAACGCCAAGCTTGGACATGACGCGCTTGGCTGGGGAGCGACGCCAGCACTTCCAATAGAGGGGATCGAGATGTCCGCCGCCTACGCGCATGGCCAGAGCCGCCCAAACGATGGCTTCGACGTGCATGATGCGGGGAAGATTTTTGCCTCCCAGCCGGGCTACAAGCCAGTCCATCCACTCAAGGTCGGCATCGGCACGCCAATGCGCAACACCGATGTCCACATGGTGCGCGAGTCGAATTCCGCCGTCGATGGCAGAATTAACAACCTCGGGAGGGAAGAGACAGTTGGGACGCTGCCACATCAGGAGCAAGCCGCTTTGCGGAGTTGGTTCGAACTGGAAACGATTAGGAAAGTAGAGGTCGGGGTCAAGCAGCACTAATTCTTTACCGGGTTCGCTAAGCAGTAAGGGATCGGTGATTTTACGCCAGCAAGGATGTCCGCGACGGAAGGCACGCAAGTTATCGTACTTGGCAAAAATATTCTCTTCGCGTTCCGCGAGATCATCCTCTGAATAAACCGACCAACGATGCGCTTTGGCGTCGAGCGTCGCCATGGTCTCGGATAACTCGACTTTATCCTGCCTGGAGTCGGTAATCAGACGAAGGTGAAGATCTTCGATGGAATTGGAGAACAGACTATCGAGCGCATCTCTGGCATAACTCAAAGAGCGCGGCGAGAGCACCATATAGACTTCGCGCCGTAGATTCATTGATCCCCCCCCCGTAAGACGATCTGTGAGACACATTCAGGCAAGCCCAATGATTTATACCGAGTCTCTACCTATCGCTTCAAGTACCCGTTGCGCCAGTTCCTTGACAATAGGTTCACCGAAAATCGATTCGTGATTGCCTGAGACTTTCACGATCTCAATTCCAGGCTCAATCATTTCGTTCAATCCCAAATCCTGCGGGAGCCCCTCTAAAAACTGTTCGTCAGCGCGAAAAAGGACAACACGCCCCGACCACTTTCGCAGGCGATAGAAGCGCTGTGCTACGACACTGAGATCCATGGGTTCCTTCAACCATGCCGGCGCTGAACGCACACCCAGCGAGATCAACGCAGTGTATGAACCGCGGCGCAGCCACATAGTGAATTTGCGATACATAAACGCTACCTGCTCATGAAAGTGGAGGGGGCGGAAGTTGCGCAGAAATTGTTCTATGCGCCGGTCCAACCATGAATGCACATTTTCGTTCCGCACCGCTTTCACCACGTCAGGCTTGAGCGTATCCAGCATACCGATGAAATCGACTCTTTCTCCAACCTCCTCGAGCCGCTGTGCGATTTCAACTGCCAGGATACCGCCGAAGGAATAGCCCAAAAACATATACGGTCCTTTAGGCTGTACCGCGCGCATCTCCTTGACATAAAAAGCGGCCTGATCTTCTACGCGCAGCAGCGCGGATTGGCCAGACAAGAGCGACTGAGCCTGAATACCATAGACTGGGCGGTTGATTCCGATTAGCTTGGCGAGTTGGTAAAACCGGATGATGTTTCCGCCCGAGCCGTGAATGATAAACAGAGGCGTGGCCGAGCCACCGGTCTGCATACGCACAATCGAAGAAGCAGTATTGGCGGAGAGGCGTTTTCGGACCAGTTCCGCCAGCCGCTCGATGGTATTGCCAGAAAACAGCGTGGCGACGCCAAAATCGAGCGAGTAGAGATTATTGATTCGGGAAATAATTCTCATTGCGGCCAAGGAACGACCGCCGAGATCAAAGAAACTGTCTTGGACGCCGAGGTTGCTCAACCCCATTGCGGTTTCCCATATTTTGGCAATCTGCATTTCGAGCGCATCGCGAGGATCAAGATGATTTTTCTTGCTCTTCGCGGCGATGGCCTGATCGGAAGTTACAATCGCTGGAGTCTTCAGGGAAACAGATGGATCGCTGGTTTTACGCTCTAGCTTGTCGGAGGAAGGCGCATTGGAGAGTTTTCGCGGCTGGTCGAACGGCTGTCCGCTGACCAAGCTGCCGGGCTCGGAAAGCACGACATCGAGGATGGAAAGATAGAGCTTGAGAATATTTTGAATGGTCGCCAAACGAAAGCGTTGGGGATTGTATTCCAACTGCAAACGCGGACCTTCAGCGCGCTCGACAATACTCAACACCAGATCGAACATCAAGCCCGGGCTCACGGAACGCAAGGGCGCAACATCCAGTGACGGAGTCTGAAGGGGCTGCATGAACGATTTTTCGAACAAGAAATAAACTTGGTAATCGATCTGATTTTTGGGCTGCCTATAGAACGGTTCATCGTCCAAGCACTGAAAGGGAAAGTTCACATGCTTCCACGCACCAAGGGTCCAAGTTTTGACCTGATCGAGAAGCGCGCTAAAACTCTGATCTTTGACAAGCCGTATCCGGGTCACTTGAGGATTAAGGAAAAAACCCACCAGATCTTCCGTGCCAGATGGCCGATTGGCGCTGGGCGTACCAATGAGGAAGTCATCCTGGCCGGTGAGTCTATGCAGGGTAGTGGCATAGACGGAAAACATCAGCATGTAGGCAGTGACTCCGTTGGCGGTGCAAAACTTCCGCATTTTGCGCGTTATATCCGGAGTGAGGAGGTGAGTTTCGATCTCGCCATTTCCATCTGGATCGGCATCGGGAAAATCTGGTGAAACGTGAAGAGCGGGGAAATTTCCACCCAGCGTCTGCAGCCAGTAGTCCCGGGATTCCGCCGCCTCTTCACCTTTTCTCCACTCCTCTAGCCAGACTGCGTAATCGCCGAACTGGACAGGGAGAGTCGGGAGATCGACGGCAACACCACGCGCCAATCCGTCGTAGATTACCGCCAGATCACGCAGCAGAATTCCATTTGACCATCCGTCGCAAACGCTGTGATGAATGGTGAGAAGAAGGATGTGTTCCTCGGCTTCCATGCATACTAAACGGACGCAAAACAGGGGTCCCTTTTGCAAATCCATTTGGATGCGAGCGTGCTGCATAGTAATGGCAGCCTTGCGCTGTTGACGATTCTCAGGAGGAAGCGGATGCAAGTCATCCAGGGGAAGGGGAAGATCGATGGACGGATGAATAATCTGCAAAAGCGAGCCATCGGTCTCTTCGAATGTAGTGCGCAGTGACTCGTGACGCCGCACCAACTCTGCGAGTGCGGCGGCCATGACGTTACGATCGAGCTTGCCTCGGCAAGTCCAAGCAATGGCGATATTCAGAGCAAAATTGCCGGGCCGCATACGACTCAACAACCAGAAGCGCGCCTGACCAGGGGTTGCCGGCATGGCGTAAATTTCCGATTCCTCTATCATATCCCTGCGCTCATCTTCCGATGCGGGGATCGAATTGTCGCACGCGGCATTCATATCTGTTGAGGAACTCATGCTTATTTTGTTCTCCGAAACCTATCACGAGGAACCGCCGCGATGGGGGAGTGCGAGCTGGATTGCTGCGCGCCAGCCGGAACAGACTCTTCGAGGACAGAAGAGAGATTGGCAATGGTGCGGTATTGGAAGATCTGCGCGGGCTGGAGCGGCAGTCCCTCCCGTTTGGCACGAGCAGAAATTCGGAAAATCATGACCGAATCGGCTCCGAGTTCAAAGATGCTATCGGTGATACTAACTTGATCGAGCTTAAGAACATCGGCCCAGATTGCAGTCAGTTTCTTCTGATGCGGTGTAACTGGCGGGGTGAAGGACCGCGATTTGGTTTCGTTGGCCAAGCCAATGACAGGCATCGATTTGCGGTCAATTTTACCATTGGCAGTACGCGGCAAGGAAGGCAACACCGTAATGATGGTGGGGCGCATGTACTCGGGCAACTTTTGGGATAGCAGCAAATCGAGTTGATTGACTAGATCGTTCGGCGGCTGACTGAGCGTCGAGTCAACCCAGGCAACCAGGCGTTTTTCGTCGGACTCGGACTGAACCGCGGCGACAACGGCATCGCGAACCGCCGGATGGCTGGCGAGAGCGGTCTCAATCTCACCCAGTTCAATGCGGAATCCGCGCACCTTGACCTGAAAATCCGCCCTGCCCAGCAGTTCAATGTGACCGTCCCGAAGCCAGCGGGCCTGATCGCCGGTACGATAGATTCTCCCCGAGCCAAAAGGACTGGGCAAGAACATTTCGGCAGTCAATTCCGGTCTGTTCCAATAGCCACGAGCCAACCCCGCGCCGCCGATATAGAGCGCTCCCGTGACGCCCACGGGGACCGGGTGCAAGTGCTCGTCGAGCACGTAAAACTGGGTATTGGCGATGGGCGGCCCGATGTAAATTGGGCCTTCTTGTTTTTGGAGCCGGGTAGCTGAAGACCAGATGGTGGTTTCGGTAGGTCCATAAACGTTCCAGACTTCATCGCTTGAAGCGAGCAGTGAATCAGCCAGATCGCGAGGCAAAGCCTCACCGCCGCAGAGCACTTTCAACTTCGGCTGATCTTTCCATCCCGCTTCGAGGAGAATTCTCCATCCGGCCGGAGTTGCCTGCATCACAGTCGCCTGCGATTGCTGCAAAAGTTTGAGGAGCAGGAATCCGTCGAGGACTTGCTCTCTGGTAGCGATGACCAGGCGAGCTCCGATCATCAGCGGCAGAAAGATTTCGAGCGCGGCAATGTCGAAAGACAGAGTAGTGACCGAGACCAATGTGTCAATGCTGGAGAGGCCGGGCTCGCGCTCCATGCTGCGCAGCAGATTGGTGAGCGCGCCATGCTCAATGGCCACGCCCTTGGGCTTGCCGGTGGAACCTGACGTATAGATCACGTAGGCCAAGGATTCGGACGAGCTTGTGATCTCCAGATCGGCGCCGCTCTCATGCGCCCAAAGAGTCTGCTCGCTGTCGAGGCAAACTACGCGGGCACTGGTATGCAATTGCGAGGCAAAGGCTTCCTGGACGACCAGCATGGAGACCTGCGCATCGGCGAGGACCAACTCCAAACGGCTGGCTGGATGGGTAGGATCGAGAGGCAGGTAGGCAGCGCCGGTTTTGAGAACCCCGAGCACGGCGCCCACCATCTGAAGAGATCGATCTAGACAAACGCCGACCAGAGAGCCTTCATGAATTCCCTGGCGGCGCAGGTGACGCGCGATGCGGTTGCCGTACTCGTTGAGTTCGCGGTAAGTCCACTCGTCTGCGTTGCAAGTTATGGCAACGCGGTTGGGCGTTTGAGCCGCCTGACGCTCAATGGTGCGAAAGACGGGCTCGAAGGTGCCAAAGTCCGCGGCAGTGCGATTCCACTGGTCGAGCACCAGCTTTCTTTCGCCTTCGTTGAGCACCTCGATGTCCTCGACTTTTCCGCTGGCATCGGCAACCATGCCGCGAAGAATGGTTGCATAGGAAGCCAGCCAGCGCTGCATGGTGCTTTGATCGATCAGATTGGTGTTGTAGTCGCAATTCAAGATCAGGTCGTCGCTGGTTTCGACGACGTTCAAGAAAAGGTCCGTATTCACAAAGGATTTTGGATTTGAATACATCTCGGACCGGAGAGCCTCGAAGTGAATATTATCGCCCAGTTTCTCCAGATTGAACTGGACTTCGATCAAAGGCAAGCGGCTGGAATCGCGGGGAATCTTGAGCTTGTGCAGCAGAGTTCCGTAGGTGAATTCCTGATGATCATAGGCATCGAGAAGCTGTCCACGAGTAGCAGCCAAGTAATCCTTAATCAACTCATCTTTGGTCAGCTGGCTCAACATGGGCAAAAAGTGTACGCAATGCCCCACCAGACTGGCGTCATCAAGCAGAGCCTGACCGGCGGCAGAGATGCCAACCACCACCTCATCTTGCCGCGACAGACGGTGCAGCAGAATTTGGAAGGCTGAAAGAAGAGTGACGTAAAGTGTGCAGCCCAACCGGGAGCTTTCCTTTTTGAGTTCCGCGGAGAGTTCCGCGCCAAGCGAAGTACGCAGAGTGGCTCCATTGTAGGACTTCATGATGGGGCGGGGACGATCCGTAGGCAGGTCGAGCACGGGCGCTTTTCCGGCAAAAATGTCTACCCAGTAACGCTCGTTGTCAGCGTAAGCACCGGCCTGAGACTCCTGTTTCTCTTTCAGCGCATAACTGCTGAAAGGCATGAGCGGAGCCAGAGCCGGCTTTGTGCCGGTCTTCACCGCGTTGTAGATTTTGCTCATGTCTTCAAAGAGCTGATTGGCCGACCAACCATCGAGCACGATATGGTGCCCGGTGAGCAGGAGGAGCAATTCGTCGGGCGTGGTGCGCAGCAGGGTGGCGCGTAGCAGCGGGCCATTGAAGAGATCGAAGGGCGTGCGGCCTTCTTCGGCTACCCTCTCGTCGATGAGCGCATCGCGTTCTTCAGCGGAAAGCGCGCTGAGGTCTACGAAGGGAATCTGGATGCTACTGGCCTGGGCAATCGTCATGCACTCGCCGTCGGGATCGACCGTGGAGCGAAGCGCGTCATGCCTGTCGATGGCCGCTTTCAGCGCCGAGATCATATCTTGTTCCCTGGCTTCGCCGCGCAAGCGGAGTGTCATGGATTCGTTGAAGGCGCAGTTGGCATCGATGCCCAGCGCGGAGGCAAGCAGGATTTCTCGTTGCGATTCAGTCAGGGGCGCTTTATCAACAGATTCGGGGTGCGCATCGGGGTGCAATTGCTCCGGCAGCGCAGAAGATATGATTGGGACAGAAGAAGGCAACATATCGGCCTCGCACATTTCCTGAATAGATTGACGAAAAGCCTCGACCACTCGGGCAAAATCTTCATCGGAGTGGGCGGTGGTAAAGAAGCAAGCGTAGCTTTCGAGAGTGTGAATGCCCTTTTCGCGCAGCAGGTAATATAGCAGGCTACCAAAGCGAGCTTCGGCTGGCAAGTTAAACATAAACCACGCACCGCAGGGATGCACACGGACATCGAGCCCGGCATCGAGAAAACAGGCTTCGACATCCCTCGCGGCGTTGGCTACCTTGCGACTAAGTTCTTGCAGTAGTGCGGGCCCGGCTTGCTTGAGGTGCAGCAAGACAGCCTTGGCCGCAGCCATGGCCAGCGGATGGCGAACAAATGTTCCGGCAAAAAAGGTCATGCCAACCTCGGGGGCGGAATCATCTCCGTATTGCCAGGCGCCGCCATCGAGGGTATCGAGATATTCCGCCTTGCCCGCAACAACACCGATCGGATAGCCACCGCCGATCACCTTGCCGTAAGTGGCCAGATCGGCGCGAATGCCGTAGTACTCCTGCGCTCCGCCGAGAGCGACACGGAAGCCGGTGACAACCTCGTCGAAGATCAGAGCGGTTCCGGCCTGCTCGGTAATCTTGCGCAACTCATGCAAGAAGGCGCGCGGTTGCACCTCGGGATGGCGGCTCTGGATGGGCTCGACCATGACCGCGGCGATTTGATCGCTGTGCGCCTGAATGTATTGCAGAGACGCGTCCGCACCGTACTCCAGCACCACGATGTTACTCGGATTTCCAGCCATGATGCCAGGAGCGATGGGCATGGAACCGCGTGGCGTAGCACGCAGCAGAGCTTCGTCGAAGGTGCCGTGATAGTCGCCTGTGAAGTAGACAATCTGGTTGCGCCCGGTGACGGCACGCGCCATGCGCATGGCCGCCATTACCGCCTCGGAGCCGGTGTTGCAGAAAGCAGCGCGCTCCATGCCGGTAAACTCGCAAAGCAGTGCCGCGACTTCACCCGCAGTGGAACTTTGCGGGCCGATCTCTACCCCCAGGTCGATCTGTTTATGCAAAGCTTCGGTGAGAAACTCCGGTCCATGCCCGAACATGACCGCGCCAAAGCCATTGACGATATCGATGTATTCGTTGCCGTCCAAATCCCAAATACGAGAGCCCTTGGAGCGGTTCGTCACCAGAGGATAGACCATCTCTTTCCAGAGAGAGCGAAAGCCGGAGACGGCTCGAGGATCGGCGAGATGCGTACGGTACTTCTGAGTGTATTGCTTGGAGAGCGGAGTTTTGCGCGTGTAGCGAGAGACGAGCGACTGAATGTACTGGCGCTGCGACGCAGTGAGCCCGTCTTTAGAGCCAGGCTGCACGGGCTTGAATGGGCCATGCGCCTTGAGCGGGACAGCAGGCGGAGCGGGCGCGGCTTGGCTCACTTCAGTTTTCATGGCCGCGACCGGCGCTGGTGCGGACAACTGAACGGAGGCGCGCTGCGGCTCCGCGACTGGCGCGACTCCACGCACTGCCGACAGCTGCTGCTGGAAGATCTGCGACATGGCTTGCATCTGCGCCTTGAGCAGCTCTTCGAGCGGCGAACCTGCCGCGACGTTCGCCGCAGGAACAACCGACACTGGCGCTTCCGCGACCGGCTTGGGCTGCACAACTTCAGCGGGAAAGGCCTCGGCGGGGAGAATTGCATCGAGGCGATCCGCGAGGGAGCGAATGCTGGAATATTGCTCCACCATCTGCCGGAATGTTACCTTGACGCCAAATCGGCGCTGCACGGCCTGGGTTGCCTGGGTGAGAAAAAGCGAGTCAAAACCGAGTTCCAAAAAGGAAGTATCGATAGCTTCAGGCCCGGTAGCGATCCCGCTGAGTTCTTCAAAAAGACTTGCAACCATAGGTTGAAGTCGAAGCTTACGT